>Ga0316207_10000024_pt1 | contig 342596 bp, 332 predicted proteins | sample 6weekpyrite_MG_FD_204943 | JGI IMG/M metagenome (GOLD analysis project Ga0316207, IMG submission 204943) | Microbial mat bacterial communities from mineral coupon in-situ incubated in ocean water Damariscotta River, Maine, United States -... | ecosystem: Environmental > Aquatic > Marine >... | reverse complement strand
TAAAAGAAGACATAGCTATTTGGGATATATTTCTCCCAACGAATTTGAAAAAAGATATAATGAACAGGTTAAAAATGAAATGGTGTTAACTGACTGACTTTTTATCTACAAAATTGGGGTCATTCCACAAAAATCTGTTAATGTTAATTTGAGTAGATCTAGGCTTTATGTGTAGTTATTGAGTTTTTACAGGATTATAAAAACGAAGTCAAATACAGATCAAGTATTATGAAATTGGATTTATTTTATCATAATAATAGATGCCAATTAAAAAAGATATATAATTCTTTATAAGCTTAAGGAAATTGAACTAATGTTGTATATTTGTTTTACTAACATGCAAATTTGTGCCAAAATGTGATGGTTTTTGAAGAAACAATAAAGATAGAGTTACGAAAGCCCTAGTTTATGGACTTTTGTAGTTTTTTGTAGATTGTTTAGGTCAACCAATATCCGGAGCCACTTTTAAATAAATATCAAAACATGTCATCTCAACAAGATACCTTATCATTCGGTGTGCCTAAATGCCCTACTCTCATCCAAAGACCCAGCCCTTTTCTTATTATCAGGTTTTAAAAAACAAATCAAACATAACCTTAAAAAAGTTTTGGCATTATTTAAAAGACAAAACGCTTATAAGAGATATTTTGTGAAGAATTGAGGAGTTGGAGATAGTTTGTTTTATGTTTAAACACAAGTAAAACACAAGTAAAACACAAGGAAAACAAGATGAACATCGTAATTTTGGATGCAGGTGAAACATCACGCATTAGAACGGAAGATCTTTTAACCAACCTCAACGTATTAGCTGAGGATATTTATAGTTTTGATAATGCCGAAGAAGCACTGGACTTTATAGATGATGAGGGTGCCAATATAATTTTTTCATCTTTGGAGTTGGCAGATAGTGATGGTGTCTCGTTTACGGATATATTACTACATAAGTATCCAAAGATGGTTTCCCAACTTTTTATCACCTCCAGCTCAAAGGACAGCCATAGCTTTCAAGAGTTTAAAGAAGTTGGCGCGAAACGCTTTATCCATAAACCAATTCAAGAAGATTATTTCAAACATTTCATTTCCCGAGAACTCAATAAAATCAATAGCATATAACATTCGTTACTAGGGACTATGACTTTGCCTTAGTATCTAACACGGTGAAATCCAAGTATCCCAAAGTCGCTATAAAAATGACAATACGATCTCATTACCCCATATAAAACCTACGCATGTTCCTTGTGATCTTTATAAAGTCACTTGATCAAGCAAAATTTTCCTCGCCCTTCCTCTTCCAAGTGACCATCTAGATACTTTTTTGTATTTTTGCTATACTAGATTAAATACTTATTAACAGATGGTTAAAAAACACTTGAGTAATAAAAAGAAGGAGGGGTTATGCAAACGGTACAGCAAGTCTTAGTCGCCACGGATAGATCGGCGATGGCAAAAGAGGCACTAAAACGTGCTATCTCCGTCGCAAAGAGCAAAGATGCACAGCTTTTTATCATACACGTGATAGAGCCTCCGTTCATGGAGTCTCCCTATTTAAAACCGGTGGATCAAAGTAACATCAAACAAGAGATCATAAACGAGATAGATCAGTTAAACACTCAAGCGCAGGTTGAGTATAGTGTATTTATTGAACATGGTAAGGTTGCTGATATGATCATCCATAAGGCAAAACAACTTGAAGCCGGCTTGATCGTTGTCGGTTGCCACGGAAAAACTGATATTGAAAGCAAGTACTTTGGGACAAGCACCTTGAAACTTATACAGAAAACTCGCCTTCCCATTCTTGTGGTAAAAAATGAGGTCAAAGGCATTTACCAAAAGATGATTTCGCCGACAGACATGTCTGATTCTTCCAAGCGGAGCATTATGTTTGCCAATGCCCTGTTTACAAAGCCGACACAAAAATATTTGTTTGCCCATGAAACATTTAGCGAACTCTCGTCTCTCACCTATCATGTTAGTGAAGATGACCGTAAACGTATAAATATAGAGCTGGAAATGACGGCAAGAGCCAAGCTAAAAGCCTTTGTAAAAGAGGTCGGAGGCGGAGATATGGCTCTTATTCATTTTCAAGCATCACTCAATGAAGACCTATTGGATTATATTTTCAAAGAGCGAGCGGACCTTTTAGTCTTAGGTTCAAAAGGCGTTGACAATCTCAACTCTTTTGTCTTCGGTTCAACTGCCTCATTTCTATTGCGCATGTCTCCGACGGATGTTCTGGTTTATATTCCAAAATAAGCTTTAAAATCACATCGAGTGAAGGCAAGCTCCTTCTCGATGGTATAACGAATGTTTATTAGGGTTTAGTGATTACCTTCAATGTGGTCGGCAAACCCGTTGCCTGCTTCTGTGTAGATATTGAAGACAGCCGTTGCACCTGCGCGCAGTAGTTTTTTTTCATCATCTCGATACCCTGCCGTTACAGCAATTCGGCCAGGAAATGAGATCTTTTTCAGCTGCTCCAGTGCATCAAGGTTGGCTTGCAGGTTCGGCAGGGCAAGCATAACGAGTTCAATGCTATGTGTACGCTCGATTTTATCCCAAAAATCGGCGTCGCTAGGATCACCATGCAGAACATTTCGCCCCGTAGATTGATGTCTCTTAATGACTTCCGTATCAAAATCGATACCGACTACAGTCTCGGGATGAAGTTCACGCATCCTGTCATAAGCACCTGTACCCACTCTACCCATGCCAAAAATAGCAATGGTCGCACCAAGTGTGTTTAAGAGTGTATCGTCAGGCAGTCTTTCTTGTGTTTGAAAACGCAGCCAAAAGTCTCTAAACTGACTATATATCCTGTCATCAATATTATTTAAAGGAGCAGAAATGACAAAAGATAGAGAGAGGGCAATAGCAATCACAATAAGCCATTCGCTGCTTAACCACCCATTTGACACACCTATCGCAGCCACGATCAGGCCAAACTCACTGTAGTTTGACAGATTTAGCGTTGCCAACAAGGAGGTGCGTGAGCGCAGTTTAAAACGGGTCATGAGCGTAAACATGAGTGCCGATTTGGCAAAGATGAAAGGCACGAGCAAGACCCCGATAAAAAACGTTTCTAAGGATAGATACCCCGACATACCTATAGAGAGAAAAAATCCCACAAGAAACAGATCTTTAAAACTGAGCATCAACTTGGCCATCTCGTGTGATTTAAGGTGAGTTGAGATCAGCACACCCATGACAAGAGCACCCAAATCACCCTTCACGCCAAAGAGTTCAAAAAGTTCTGCCCCACCCAGAGCAAGGACCAACCCATACAACACCAGAAGCTCGCCATGACCTGTTTTTCGCAAAAGATAGTGAAACAGTGGCCTTAAAGGGATCAGAAGCAACAGAGACAGGGCCCAAATAGAGGGAAACTTCCCGGTAGAAGCAACTATGAATATAACAGCAGCAAGGTCTTGCATAACCAAGATACCAATGGCGATACGACCATGCAAGGACCGCATCTCTCCTTTTTCTTCCAGCGTCTTAACGACAAATACGGTACTTGAAAAGCTTAATGCAAAGGCAAGTATCAGTGAAAGTTTCAGATCCAAACCAGCAAATAAAGAGATTTCAAGAAAGGAGAGAGCAAAGATGAGCGTTGCAAAAAGCAGTACGATACCGGTGATATGCAGTAGAGTCACCGACCAGACCTGAGGCTTTATCAACACCTTAAGATTAAGTTTCAGCCCAACGGTAAACAGAAGAAGAGTGATACCAAGGTCAGCAAGCTTTTCTAACACCTCACCGCTTGCTGCACCCATATAATTGAGCACAAAGCCTGTTGCTAAAAATCCGACCAGAGGTGGCAATGAGATACACCGCGCCAAGAAACCAAGAAAAAAGGCCAGCGATATCCATGTGACATCCCCCATTGCAATAGCAACCCATTCAAAGTCCATAATAATCACTCCTTAGCCCAAAACTTAAACCATTATTGCCTATAAACATTTAGTACAAGCTACCTAGCAGCCATCCGCCGCACAAAATACTTTTCTAATTCAACAAGAAAAAGTACCGAAGAGGAGACAAGTATAATTTTCAACCACATACCAACATCAATCCTTGCCGTACCAAACAGAGAGTGCATTGAAGTCAGATAAGTAAATCCAAGTTGAAATAAAACCAGTATGCTAATAGCAATCAGGACATACTTATTACCGGTAAATCCTGCCCAATTAAACACTGAATCCTTGATATAGCGCGAATTGAACAGATAAAAGATCTCAAACATAACCAGAGTATTGACTGCGACTGTTCGTGCATGCTCGATACTGGCTCCTTGCGCCATCTCCCAAAGAAAAAGGCCCATGGTTCCACCCATCAGAATAAAAGAGACAAAGACAACACGCCAAACAAGATATGTGCCCAGCAATGCTTCTTCTGTATTTCGTGGCGGGCGGTTCATCACACTCTTTTCAGAAGGCTCAAATGCAAGGGAAAGGGCCAAGGTAACCGCCGTGATCATATTTACCCACAGTATCTGTACCGGCGTTAATGGAAGCTGTTCAAATCCAAAAACGATAGCGCCCAAAACAATCAGAGCCTCACCTCCATTGGTCGGTAAGATAAAGGCAATGGACTTTTTGAGGTTATCATAAACGGTCCGCCCCTCTTCTACCGCATGCATGATCGAAGCAAAGTTATCATCTACCAAAACCATCTCCGCAGCCTCTTTTGCTGCTTCTGTACCATTATGCCCCATAGCCGTACCGACATCTGCCCGCTTTAAAGCAGGTGCATCATTTACCCCATCACCTGTCATCGCTACAATGAGGCCTTGCTGTTGTAGAAGTTTTACCAAAAGCAGTTTATGTTCAGGATTGACACGGGCATATACATCAACATCATGCACACGCAGTTTCAACTCCTCCTCGCCCATCACCTCAATATCTTCACCTGTCAACACATCATCCGTATTGATAAGCTTGAGCTGGCGAGAGATGGCCAGGGCCGTAGCACCATGATCTCCCGTGATCATCTTCACTAGAATGTCCGCTTTTTTACAGGCAGCAACCGCGTCAATAGCCTCCTCCCGAGGCGGATCTATCATTCCAAACATACCCAGCATAACAAAGTTACTCTCAACATCAGAAAATGTCAACTCAAGCTTTTCATAATCGACTGTTTTACTAGCCATGGCAAGTACTCGCTGTCCTTGTGCCGCCAACTCTTCTATACGTTTCATCCAGTAGGATTCGTCTAAAGGGACTTCTCCATCATGAGCTCTTTGAAACATACACATCTGTAATATCCGTTCCGGTGCTCCTTTGACAACGACAAAAGCCTCACCCCTGTGGCTGTGATGAAGCGTTGCCATAAAACGGTGTTCAGATTCAAATGGTATAAGGTCGGTACGAGGATAGCTTTTAATTTCTGTTTCAATATCCAAACCGGCTTTTATCCCTGCCACCAGCAAAGCACCTTCCATCGGGTCTCCATGGACAAGCCATTCACTCTCTTTTTGCCCCAGCGATGAATCGTTACAGAGTATTGCACAGCGTGAGAGTTCATATAAGATGGGCCGCTGATCGGGAAGTGTATCTCTGCCCAAAAGCGATATAGTTCCATGCGGATTGTAACCCGTACCCGAGAGATCAAACAGATTATTGGCAGTAGCAATGGAGCGTACTGTCATCTCATTGCGAGTCAGTGTTCCCGTCTTATCCGAGCAGATCACTGATACCGCTCCAAGGGTCTCAACTGCCGGTAACTTCCTAATAATCGCATTGCGTTTAGCCATTCGCTGTACTCCAATGGCAAGCGTAATCGTCATAATAGCAGGTAAGCCTTCCGGAATAGCTGCTACCGCGAGGCTTACAGCAGCAAGAAACATCTCTGTAGCCGTATAAGAACGGACAAAAAAACCAAATATAAAGGTGAGCATAGCAAGGGCCAATATCGCTATTGTCAGCCAGCGGCCAAATTGAGCTATCTGTACAAGCAGGGGTGTCGTTACAGACTCAACTTCAGATACCAGTGTACTGATACGGCCAATCTCTGTGTCTGCTCCCGTTTTAACAACTACACCCATGGCCCTGCCATGCGTAACCAGGGTACTCGAATACGCTATACAGCTGCGATCACCGACCACACTCTGCTCCGGTACGGGTGCAACAGCCTTCTCTACCGCCATAGATTCGCCTGTCAGTGCTGCTTCTTGAACTTGAATTCCTTTTGTCCGAAACAGTCTCAAATCTGCCGGGACCTTATCACCGGATTGTAAAAAGACGATATCCCCCGGAACTAACAATTCTGCGTTGATCGACAGCTGTTTACCTTCACGCACAACCATAGCATTTGCTGAAAGCATCTGACGTATTGCTTTGAGAGAGGTCTCGGCCTTTCCCTCTTGCACAAACCCGATCACAGCATTAACAAAGACCACACCTGCAATAACACTTGCATCCACCCAATGTCCTAATACCGCCGTCACCAGAGCTGCAGCGATCAATACGTAGATCAGCACATTATGAAATTGGTATAAAAACCTCATCAAAAGACTTCGTCTCTTTGGCTCAGGAAGACGATTTTCTCCATACCGCTCAAGTCTCTTCTGTGCTTCTTGTGTAGTTATGCCATCTTGCGAAGTTTCTAGTAAAGTAAAGACCTCTTCGGCACTCTCAGCGTGCCAATTGTGTGATTGAGGCTTTGTACTCATTGCGAAATCCTTTATAGTCTAAGGTTTTTTACTCAGTAGCCCGTATAATGCTCTTGTACAAAAGTCCTGTCAAAGGCTCTTTTGCACCACTGTCTAACTGATATCCATGCCCCAAATAATGATCTTTTTCACTCTTTATGTTCATCTGTCCTTCCATGTAACAAGTCTGTTTAAGTTATGATATCATATTTATTAATGTTTAAAACATTTATCCTTCACTCTTAATAGCCCCTGCACCATCTAAAAAAGACACAAAGAAAGAATTTACCTTCAAGCAGTTTTTTGCTTTTTCTATCATCATGTAGATCAAAGTATTAGAATAATTTATGTTATAATTTTTATCTTGGAACTTGCTTTGGATGTAGAGATTTGGATAATGACAGCCTTAGCCAGGATCACCTTCCTCATTTAACTTAATTATCTGCCAAACAGTCAATAACAGATAGTGTCTATATTACAAAGGATAGAGTATTTTGATAATGGATAGCAACCCGTGAAAAAACCACTTCTCTTCTTGTTCTTCCTAGCCTCTTTATTAACAAGCACCCATGCCAGACCTTTAGAGTTTACACAAAAAGAGCAAGAGTGGATAGATAAAAAGATACCAATAACTTATGTGTATGATACAGATTGGGCTCCATTTGAATGGAAAAATGACGTAAACCGGCATACAGGCATCATCTCGGATATTTTAAGCCTTATTGCCAAAAAATCCAATCTTAAATTTGAAGCGATACATACTAACAACTGGTCAACGGCAGTCTTATTGGCTGAGAACAATAAGGTTGATATGTATAGTGCCATCCCCTACAGCAGTGATAGAGCCAAATATATGAATTTTACATCAAGTGATATATTACATTACAATGCCTGTTTCGTAAAACGTTCAAATGATAAAAGTAGCTATCAAGACTTGCAAAAAGAGCTGATGCACAAGAGGGTTGCAATAGTGAAGAGTAGCTCTTTAGGCAAGAGTGTGAAAGAGAAGTATCCACAAGCAAATTATGTAGAGGTAGAAAAAACCGAAGAGGGCTTTAAAAAGCTTCACAGCCGCCAGATTGATCTGTTTATTATAAACTCTGCAAGCGCCAACTATATGATTAATAAAAAAACGTATAATGACTTGGAGATTGCAAAGCGACTGGATCACCTGTTTAAATTAAAGGTAGCTATATCTAAAAATACGCCGGAGGAGGTCTTAAGCGTTATCGATAAGACCTTAGCTGATATTGATCAGAATCAAATTGATAAAATATATAACAAATGGATTTTACCTGTAGGGACTGTCACAAGAGTAGATTGGACAATCGTCTCATCTTTTATTATGATAACCTCGATTATTCTCCTGTTTTTGCTTTATCGACAATACCTTTTACATAAAATCAACACAGACTTGGAGACCATTGTAAAAAAAAGGACAAAAGATTTAGAAAATTCCAAAAAAAAATTAAAAGATATCAATGCAACGCTTGAATACAGGATAGTAGAAGAGGTAGAGAAAAACAGGCTTCAAGATCAACACTTAATTCAACAATCAAAAATGGCACTCATGGGCGAGATGATAAGCATGATAGCGCATCAATGGAGACAGCCTTTAAACATTATCGGTCTAACGACGGTTAAACTCGAAACCGACATTCTCCTAGACAAGAAGGTGTCAAACAAAGAGATTCATAATACTATTTCAGAAATAAACAAACAGTCTCAATACTTATCCGATACAATAGATGATTTCAGATACTTCTATAAACCAAACAAAGAGTCAGTACGCGTTAAACTCGAAGATGTTGTCTCACAATCATTAAGTCTCATCAAAGCATCACTCACGCACTCTCGTATAGAAATAATAGAGAGGTACAGATCAAAAGAGGAGATAGAACTTTATGATAATGAGATGATGCAGGTGATTTTAAATATCTTAAAAAATGCTCAGGATAACTTCCAACAAAAAAACATAAAAGACCGAGTCATTAAAATCACTACTGAAAACAGAACAATCTCTATTTGTGATAATGGCGGCGGAATACCAAAAGATATCATAGAAAAAATATTTGACCCATACTTTTCAACCAAAGATGAAAAAAATGTAACAGGCCTGGGTCTGTATATGTCAAAGACTATTATAGAAAAGCATCACGGAGGAAGCTTACATGTTCAAAACCGAGATGAGGGTGTTTGCTTTGTTATAGAGATATAAAAGTTATATGCAGTAATATTATAACTATAAGTGTATCACAGTATTTGAATTAAGATTTAAAGTAATAATGTAAAATATTGCTATGGCAGGGATAGAATGTTTATAATGTATTATTCCATTATTATAAAAAATTTAGAGATTATTAAATCTAAAAAACAAGGATAGTATTATGGAAGAAAATGAAATAGGGTTTGAAACTATGAGCATTGTCCAAAAAATCAATGCCGTTGACAAAATCATAGATGAAAAAATAAGAGAGTTTCTGCAAGCAGATGGGGGAGATTTGGATTTTATTGAGCTTAAAGAGACAAATGGATTAACGGATGTTTATATTTCGTATGTAGGAGCCTGTGGTTCATGTGAGAGTTCAGGTGGAACACTGGCATCAATCCAGAGAATTTTAAATGGACAACTTGAGACTAATAATATAAGAGTTTATGCTATCTAGCACCATGCAGCCGCGATGAAGTCAGCAGAAAAATGAAATTATCATTCGACTACACTTCACCGACATATAGGGTAGGTTTTTATGAATCGTATCCATACAAGAGCTCTACTTCATCACTGTCTCCCATATTTAAGTATAATTACCCCCTAATTTATAGATGAGGATGTGAGTAATGGGCGGTTTTGCCGGTGGAGATGAGGCTGGGTTTTGGGATATTGACACCATTACTGCTTCGATGAATAAACGCGCTCAGGATAGGGCAAAAAACAGTAAGCCTATCATCAAAGCCTCTATAGAAAAAAGCGACTCAGGCTACAGTGTCAATGCCTATGTAAAAGCCAAAGAGCTGTACGATATCATAAACTTTGAGCCTTGCAAATGTGAAACCTTTACCATAGAAGGGTGTGATGAGCTTCCCTTAACGTCAAATTCTATTTACAGAGCCTACAAAGCGCTTCTTGAGTATACTAATGACCCAGACATTTCAGACTTTTTTGGTGAACATAAGGTAGTAGTGAGCAAAGCTATCCCCTCCCAAACACAACGAGCAGGTGCATCTTCTCATACGGCAGCCTTCATGCATCTGCTCAAAGAGGTATGTAATCTCATACTAAGCAGTGAGGAACTGGCAAAAATAGGAAGTAGTGTGGATGCTGACGTCCCTTTTTTTATCTATAACCCCTGTGCAAATACCTAAGATTTTTTAAAAGCTGTTGAGTTTTTTGAAGAGAATACACACAGTGCTGACCCCGTATACCCAACACAAGATTTAATGTAAGCGCCATTCAGAATATGAAAACTTCATGTTAAAGACATATGTCTAATCTGTAAGCTTATATAAAACTAAGATAAGAAATTGTCTTAAAAACTAAATAGTCATACGCAAAGCAGCATGATATGATACAATTCACCTTTCAAAAATATGGAGACCACATGAAAACTATAACAAAAGCTATAATCTTTTTTCTTACCCTAAGTACAACCGTTTATGCAAACGGCTATCAATGCGAAGTTACCTCTATTGAAAATCTAACAACGCATACGGCCAGCAAACCTACGAATAAAATATCATACAAGGCAGAGATGAAATCCGGAAATTTATACGTCACTACAGATTCAGGTGATGTGACTGAGTACAAAACGGCTATGATACTCGAAGGAGTGACGGTGATGATTGACAAAGATATGAGCAGCACGGCCCTGGTAAAAGACACCTTAAAAAATGGTCTAAGTATTGACTACGAAGAGGTAAAGTACATTTTTACTTGTAAGTAGAACATTTAAAAAAAGAGTACTGAGAATTTAATTCTTGATATCTTTTTGTACTCCAGCACCTATCATCTCCCGTAACACAACTATACGTTTTTATTATAAATTTCCTGCATGGTTTTATCTAGTATTTATTAATTGTAGTTATAATTAACTCAAAAAAAAAGAGACTCTATAATGACCATCTTTCCACTTGAAAATGTTAAAAAACTAAGAAAAGAGCTTGCCACCCATCCGGTCTATGCAGCCGTTGAGGATATGTCTGATTTAACTGTTTTTATGCAACATCATGCCTATTCCGTGTGGGACTTTATGTCTTTGGTCAAATATCTGCAAAATAAGATTGCGCCTGCAAGGACGCCATGGCTTCCCTTTGGTGATGCTCATGTACAACGTTTTATTAATGACATTGTCCTTGAAGAGGAGTCTGATGAGGGTATTCCTTTAGAAGACGGCACTCCAACCTACACAAGTCATTTTAATCTTTACCTCCTGGCGATGGAGGAAGTAAGAGAGGGAAGCAGCAAGCTCATTAATACCTTTGTTGAAAAAGTAGCCTTGGACTCTTTGGAAGGTGCCATGCAAAAAACTACGATACCAGCCGCTGCCAAAGAGTTTATGGAGACTACATTTGACTTTATTCACAGTGGTAAACCCCATGTAGTTGCAGCAGCATTTGCTCTGGGCAGAGAACACATTATTCCGGAGATGTTTCGTGCATTACTAGATAAGATGAAAATATCACGACACCAAGCAGAGGTGTTTCATTATTACCTTGACCGTCATATAGAGCTTGACGGGGATCATCATGGGCCTATGTCCCTTAGAATGCTGGAGCTTTTATGCGAAGGTGATGAAGTAAAGATTAAAGAGGCAGAAGAGGCTGCTTTAAAAGCAATTAAGGCCAGAATCAAGTTTTGGGATGGTGTATTAATCGCGCTTGAAGAGAACAAGAAAAACGCTGCTTAAATATATAAACTTCAAGGTAGACAATATTTGATGCGATATAAGAGTTTGTTTAATGCCTGCATATGTCAGTAGTCTCTTTTAACAACTTTTTCATCTTAGATGCAGTGTAGCGCCCAACTAATTATTCTTGGCTGTATCTTGTAAAAACTCATCCATGACCTCGACGGCCTCATCCATGTTTAGATCACGGAAAAAGTGACCTGCCGTCGGGATCACTTTCATCCGGACCCTTTTTCCATCAGCAAGAGGAGCAACTTTTTCTTCCAGACCTACTACTATCTCATCTTGTCCGCCGATGAGAATCAGGGTTGGTTTTTTGATCTCACGCAGCAGTGTCGGCGTGTCCTGTCTGGGTGAGAATTGGTTGTAAGAGAGGAAACTCTGTGCGCTTGCCTGAGCCTTTTTACAGTGCATCATGCTAAGACCGTGAAGCATCTTTTTCGGAGCATCAAAAGCCATTAGCATTTTTGCTCTTTGTATCTGTGCTGAGAGTTTCTTTGAGCCCTCTTTTGTTTTGGTGGCAGGTGCGATGAGGATAACAGACTTGATGAGTTCATTATCATTTTCTACTGCGTACAGAGCCGTTTGGGCTCCGCCTTTTGAATGACCCAGAAGTGTGATACCACTAACGCCCCGATCTTTCAACCAGCCTACCCACTGATCGATCTCATCCACCGCGTCCTCATAAAGATGCCGGTGGGGTGTTGCACAGTCATACATACCGTGACGGTTGTTAAGGCCCAGACTCAGATTGATCGACAAAGTGTTATACTCAAACTCATTTAACAGGCTTCTAAGATATGTGAGTGTCTGCATGTCCCTGTGGGCAAGAGAACCGTGGGTAATTAGAATAACACTGTCCTTGAGACTTTTACCCTCGGCCAGTTCCAGTTCAGCATTAAGGATCAGCCCCTTATACTCCAAGCTCACCTCTTCTGCCGAAAGGGAGGTGATGCCCAAGAGACAACATAGTGGAAGGATTAACAACTTTGCTATGTTGATAAAATATTTTTTACTCATAAGATACTCCTGAGGGTATTAACAAGAGGTATTGTACCCGGCCCTCTGTCTTGATTAAAGCGCAACTACCAGAACCATACCGCGGCGATAAATATAGATACGTTTTTTTCCGAAACCTTTTACTGACTTTTTAAAAGCATCCACATCCTTGATCTCTTTATCTTCAACCTGGATGATGATATCACCTTCCACTACCCCCACCCTTTGTGCAGCGCTTTTATCTTTTATCTTTCTGACATAAACACCCTGGACGTTGTTAGGAATCCCAGCCGCATTTCTGATCCGCGCTGTCAACGGTTCAACCTGCATTCCTTCATATTCATATCCGTAAGCACTGCGGCTAAGCCTGCCTGTCTGATCCTGCAGTTTCACGCTTTTTTCAAGGACTGTCTTGTTGCGCAGAAACTTTATCTTCACTACTGTTCCCGGGCTCATTGTGCCGATAAGGTTTCGAAGAGCATTGGCCGACTCAATCTCTTTGTTGTTAACAGCGATAATAAGATCGCCTCGTTTAAGACCCATCTTTTCAGCCGGAGTATCCTTTTCGACAGAGGTGACAAGTGCACCGAACTTTTTGCCGTAAAAACTGCTGAGTTCATCACTAATATCAGAGATGCTTACTCCCAGATAGGCACGGGTAAATTTACCCTCGTCGATGATGGCCCTGCTGATGCTCTCGACCATATTGGACGGTATAGCAAAACCGATGCCCACGTTGCCGCCGCTTTTACTGATAATAGCACTGTTGATACCAATAAGATAACCCGCAGAGTTTACCAGTGCCCCTCCTGAGTTGCCGGGATTGATCGAGGCATCCGTCTGTATAAAGTTCTCATACTCCACAATGCCGACCGAAGAGCGTCCCGTTGCTGAGACGATGCCCTGCGTGATGGTCTCGCCTACGCCAAATGGATTTCCCAATGCAAAAACGAGATCGCCGATCTTCACCTTGTCCGAGTCATAAAAGGTGATGGCATTAAGGTCTTTGCTACTGATCTTGATCACAGCCAGATCACTTTTGGCATCAGTTCCTATCAATTTGGCATCATACTCTTTTTTCTTTCCAAAAATCGAGACCTTTATCTTGTCTGCACCTTCAACAACGTGATTGTTGGTCACGATGTAGCCATCTTCCGAGATGATGACTCCCGAACCCAGTGATCTCTGTATACGCTCTTGCGGTATATTTAAACCGGGGTCACCAAATCCCTTGAAAAACTCTCTAAAAAAGGGATCGTCTAAAAAAGGATTCCTATGCCTCCCTCCCATTTTGACACTCTTCTGTGTTGAAATGTTGACAACAGATGTGCGAATCTCTTCAAGTACATTGTTGTAAGAGAGCAGGTAATCTTTTTGAGTCGGATTTTTGCGCTGCATCTGTGAGTCCGCATGTTTGAACGTCACCGCTTTACTAAACAGCCCTGCATTCAGAAGTTGTGCAAAGAGCAGGCATGATACTATGAACACTGTTTTCATTATCTCTCCTTCTATTTATGTGAGTCATCAGCACCATCATATCATCCTGCGGCGCAAAAGCGCTTGCAAAAGAATGGCTTCGATCATCTCTTTTGAAATTTTTATATGTCTTAAAATCATTATAATAGGTGTTTATTACAAAAAATCTTAAACAAGACACGTTTTTATAGATTACACAACCTCCTTCACAACGGTGCTATGGCATAACAAAACAAATAAAAACAGTTTCTTTACATGAAAAATAATTTTCATTAAAGAGTATAAAGAGTAAAATTGGGAAGGTTCTCAAAGGAGATTGGATGCGTAAAGTATTACTCTTGATCCTTGTAATTACAACATTGCTGACTGCCGATGAGGCAGAAGAGATCATGCAAAAAGTCGACAATAACATACGCGGAAAAAATATCTATTTAAAAATCCGCATGAAGATCGTCTCTTTAAACCATGAAAGAAACATGCAGATGCAAAGCTGGTCGCAAGGCCATAAAAAGAGCTTTGTAAAAGTCCTGTATCCTCCAAAAGACAAGGGTATCACCTTTTTAAGTCTTGACAACCAGATGTGGCAGTACGTGCCAAAGATAGAAAGAACGATAAAGATACCGCCCTCGATGATGCTTCAAAACTGGATGGGAAGCAACATAACCAACGATGACATGGTCAAACAAAGTTCCATTGTCGAAGACTATATCCCGCGCATCCTTAAAAAAGAGGGCAAGCTTGTGACGATGGAACTTATCCCCAAAGAAGATGCTGCCGTAGTATGGGGAAAGATCATCTCCCTTATAGATACCTCAACATACACCTCCCAAAAAGATATATTTTATGATGAAGATGCACAAGAGGTCAGAGTATTTTTATATGAGAAGGTGATAAAATTTGGAAAGTACTACCTTCCTACCTATTGGAGGGTACAACCCGTAGACAAAGATAACAGTTATACAGAGCTCATCCTTGAAGACGTCCAATACGACATCGATATCTCAGATCAGTACTTTAGAAAAAGTGCCTTAAAAAGGTTTTCAAAATAATGTTTACACTCGCTTTGAAAAACATTCTTTTTTATAAGGGTCGCTCTGTCACGACGGCTATTTTAACCTTTATATCAACCATACTCTTTGTCGTCTCTGTGTCTATGCACAACGGCTCTCATCGCTCCATGCTTGAGAACGCGATCAAGATTTACACGGGCGCTATCGAGATTTACCATAAGGGCTACCGTGATATAGGCGGGAACGAGTATCTTATCCAAGATGTAAAAAGCATCAGTAAAAAACTCTCGGGTGTCACAGGGATAGAGACTTTTAGTGCGCGGTATGAGACCTACGGCCTGCTCTCGGGCAAAGAGCACTCTGCGGCTTCGATGATCGTCGGGATAGAACCTGCTAAAGAGAAGCGTATAAGCTCCATAGCTCAGGCACTTAGAGAGGGTGAATTTTTAAGCGAAGACTCCGGTAAGTGTCTGTATATGGGTGCAGAGTTACTCAACAAACTCAAGCTACGCATAGGCGATGAAGTAAGCTTTGTAGGAGCCGCAAGCGACAACTCTTTTGCCGCTGATATCTTCACGCTCTGCGGGGCATTCAGAACCGGTTCATTTGAGTTTGATTCCAGTGCTTCTTTTATTACGAGAAGCTATTTTGACGAGCTGATGTATGCCCATAACAAGGCCTCTTATATCACACTAAAGCTCAAGGATATCGATGATGTAGATAAGGTAAATGAACAGATCACACGCCTCCTGGATGATAATGATCTGGAGATTCTAACATGGAAGACTCTGCTCAAGACCATGGTAGAGGCTTTGGAAGTTGATACAATTTTTAATGTCATCTCCTTGGTTCTGTTTTTCACCGTCATCTTCTTTGTCATTATGATCTACGGTTTTATAAACGTGAGTTCGCGCATCAAAGAGTTTGGCGTGCTTAGATGTATCGGTCTATCAAAGGGCAATATCTTCAAACTGCTCTTTTATGAGATATTAATCATAGCCAGTATAGCCGTCCTTGTCGCAACTCCCATAGCTGGATATATCTGCTACTACTACGCGCTTAACCCTATCGTTATCGAAGGCATTGCCGAGATGTATAGAGATTATGGGGTCGTCTCGGACGAGATACCGCTCTTCTTTGATGTTCCCACCATACTGTGGAATATATCCGTGATCTATATACTTAACTTTTTAAGCATAATCTATCCCTATTTTTACATCAACTCCTTTGAACCGATAAAGGCGACACGACATGTTTAGACTTATAGTGAAAATGGCCTGGAAAAACTCTTTTTTACGACTACCGCGTACGATACTTGTTATCACGATGATAGCCGTAAGCATGAGCATGATGCTTGGCATTCAAGGTCTTTATGATGGGATGACGCTAAACATGCTCGATAAGAACAAACGAAGCGAGAGTGGGGATATCAGTATCTATGCCAAGGGCTACAGAATCGACAAGAGTCTCAAACATTCCATTGGCAATGCCGTCGAGATCAAAAGTGAGCTTCAGAAGATGCCCGGCGTCAGATCTGTTGTCTTAAGGCTTCGCGCGGAAGGTCTTGTCTCGACGGCAAGAAAGTCATCTTTTTCTTCACTCTACGGGATAGACCTCTCAGGTGAAGAGTATTTTGGAAAGTTTAGCGAGTTTTTACAAGAGGGTGAGATTGATCTGAAAAAACGCGGCGCTGTTATAGGGATAGAGCTGGCAAAAACACTCAAGGTCCGCATCGGTTCAAAGATTATTTTTTCTGCTCAGGATAAGTCGGGCGAGCTAAATGCCATAGCACTCAAAGTCAGGGGAATCGTGCAGACGACGAACATTCTTCTTGACAACAGTGCGGTGTATATCGACATTAAAAAAATGCATGCATTTTTGGGAACTTCCCCACACGAGGCTATGCAGATAGCTGTCATGGGAGAAGATGAAGCCTTATTTGATGCACTAAAATCAAAATACTCCGACTATGATGTTAAAAGTTTTTTTGAACTTAAACCCATGATGAAACAGATGCAGGACATGATGGCCATCTTTAACTCCATCACCTTTGCTATTGTCATGACGGTCGTATTTATCGGTATCTTTGGTGTGATGTATGTCTCTATTTTGGACAGAATCCGAGAATTTGGTATCATGATAGGTATAGGTATGCACTTCAAATATATAAGGATACAGATAATTCTGGAGTCACTCTTTATAGGCTTTATCGGTTACTTATGCGGCAGTATCCTGGGCCTGCTCTTACTGATATACATCAGGGATTATGGCTTGGATTTGAGTGCTTTTTCTGATGCGCTTCAGATGTGGGGTTATGAATCCGTTATTTACGGAACGATAAAGCTCTCTTATTTTACGACTACCTTTTTAGCAATTATGAGTGCTTCGCTGCTGAGTGTGTTTATTCCGCTAAGAAAGATAAAAAAACTCAATCCTATCGAAGTTATAAAGGCCGAGAAATGATAAAACTACACAAGGTAAACAAGTACTTTTATAAAGGTGAGCCAAGAGAAGTGCATGCCCTTAAAAATATTGACCTCATCATTGAAGATCGTGAGTTTACACTTTTCAGCGGACCTTCGGGATGCGGAAAAACAACCCTGCTCAATGCCATCGGTGCGCTTGACAGCATCGACAGTGGAGAAATTCACCTCGATGGCACGGAGATAGGCTCCCTAAGCGAGGAAGAGCGGACAACGATACGACTCAATGAGATAGGCTTTGTGTTTCAAGCCTACAACCTTGTCCCTGTTTTGAACGTGGAGGAGAATATCGGTTTTATTATGAGACTGCGCGGATTTCGTAAATATGAGATAAAAGAGAGAGTTTTAGAAGTCGCCTCAATGCTGGAGATAGATAACAAACTACACTCGCTTCCTCATGCCCTAAGCGGTGGGCAACAGCAACGCGTTGCCGTAGCAAGAGCGGTGGCTGCTAAACCCAAGATCATTTTGGCAGATGAGCCTACTGCCAACCTGGACTCGAAAAATTCTCAAAAACTGATGGACATGATGAAAGAGCTTAATAAAAAAGAGAAGGTTAGTATTTTATTTGCCTCACATGATGATTATATTTTCGAAAATGTAAGAAGAGTCATTAAACTCAATGATGGTGAAATAGTAGATGCTTGAGAAGATAGCTCTTGCTCTATTTCTGCTGATGTCTCTACTCCACGCCGGTTTTGAATACACGATCAACAATACCAACTTTACCATTGCACAGGGTTCTCAGCTTCCTAGTGAAAATGAAAACTATCTTTATAATTACGACCGGCTGCGTTTTCGCGGTGACTACACAGACGGGCCGCTCTTTGCGACCTGCATTCTTGATGGCGTAAACTATTTAGGAGACGATTATGTCAATTCCAACTCTTTTTCCTATATCAAAGAGCTTCAAGCGGACGCCCCCTTTAAGACGCAAACTTCGTTTCATGACTATGGCGAGGGGGCTGTATATGCCAAGTTGTATCGAATATACGGAGGGTATGAAGACACTGATAATCGTCTTCTTGTAGGTCTTCAAAAGATCTCTATGGGAGTAGGACGAATCTGGACACCGACAGACCTTTTTAATCCTAAAAATACCTACGCCCTGGAGCCCGATGAGATATTCGGCGTAGCCGCTGTGTCATACACCAGATATCTTAATGAGACATCTCATATAAGCGCTGTAATCAGCCAAAAATCCGATCATAGCCTTAAGTACGCCGCGCGATACAAGGCTTATCTGGATGTTACAGATTTTGCAATCAACCTCATCTATTCAGATGAGACAAAAATGCTTGGATATGAGATCGAGGGCGATCTTTCCACTACGGGGATAGAGCTACGAAGTGAAGGTGCTTACATCAAGAACACGCTTCAAACAATAGATGGTTCCGAGAAAAGGGAGTTTTTTCAAGGGATACTTGGAGCGGATTACGGTTTTGAAAACGGCGTGAGTATCGTAACGGAAGCCCTTTATAGTTCTGAAAATTTCTCCTTTGAAGAGATACTGCTCAACCTTGATTCGGAGATCCTGTCCAACCTTGTCTATTCAAAGTTTTATGCAGCACTTACCCTCTCTTACAGTTTTAACATTTATCTTGATACCTCACTGCTTTATATTGAGAGTTTTAACGATGAGAACTCCCGTTTCATCTCCCCAACCCTGACCTATACGCTCAATGACTACAATTCCTTTATCATAGGTGCGATGCTGCAAGATGGAGCAAACGGTAGTGAATTTGGAGCATTGGAAAATCTCTATTATTTTAAGTATGCCCTGTCATTTTAAACTAAAAAAAAGCTCTCAAAATGCCTATATCTTAGCAGGGATGTGTACTGCACTAATCAGATGTTTAAAACCATACAAAGAAAAGAAGTCTAACTACAAAGCAGGTATAAAACCTATGCTTAAGACCTGAGCTAAGAAGCATCTTTAAAAATATATGACGTGGGCAAGGACTTAAGAGTATTGAGAGAATTTTTAAATAGGTAACCCCACACATCTGTGTGAGGTTTTTTTATAAATGACTATAGTCCCTTACAGTTTGCATAAAAGGTTACCGTAGCCGGCCAGTCTGAAAAGATTCCCGTAATGCCAACATCTTCTACCAGTACATCCAGAACTTCCAGCATATCACCGTCATTTTTGATCACAGGTGCAGTACTCTGGTAGTAAAATCCGCCGCCGCTTGCTAATGGACCTGAGCGCTCCAAGGTCCATGTGATGATCTTCAGCCCTGCTGCTGTGGCCGCACGTGCATATTCCGAAGGTACGATTTTATCATTGGCATCCAGCGTCAATAGAACCCACATCGGCGGAGCAACATATCTGACACCGGCATCTACCAGTGTTTGCATATCTCTTGGTGCCCATGTTGATGGATCATTTTGATCAAAATCAGGAAACAGTGCTTTGTCCTCAGCTGTTTCACCGTACGCTCTGCCGTCAAGATAAACCGCTTGCTTGGCAAACTTTGGTTCATTCTTTAACCAATACAGAATATCACTGTAGTTAAATGACTGGGCAAACACTTTTTTAGCTTTAACGCCTGCTTCTTTATACTCATCCAACATCTTTTGAGCATAGGCTTCTTGGGTAAATCCATCAAAGGGCATCTGCACACTCGGTGATTTAAGTTCCGGTGTCATTTTTACATCAAGCTGTTTAAAGAGTGCTATGCTTTCTTTATGCGTCATCACTGTTGCCTCAGTGCTGTAAAGATCTGTTCTGTACTTAGGCGTTGCATTGACAAACTCTTCTACACTGCTTGCCTTTGGGTTACTTGCATCCATCTTCCCCTTAAGTGTTTTAAACTCTGCTATGGTGATATCACTGGTACAACACTTGGCCGAGGCCGCTGTACCGCTTGCAGTATCATAAGGAGTAAATCCCTGTGTACACTTATCCGCCAGAGGCGTCAGTAAGATATTTGTCGTTGCGTGAAGGTCACATTGAGAGTGGCGGCAGACCAGCTCTTTGTCTTTGGTAAAAGTAACGTCACACTCCATAATCCCTGCTCCCATACGGGCCGCTGCTATGTATGACTCTTTTGTATGTTCGGGAAACTGAAGTGCTGCGCCTCTGTGTCCGATAGAAAAGTCACTTTTTTCAAAATGTTCTATCTTACACGAGCCGAGTTCATCTTTCAAAGGACTTTCATTCATCTTATCGACTAAAAAATAGGGACGGGGGCCAACTTGAACAGTAACGTCAAGCTCTTTCTCACTATGGCCGCGATGGGCTTTTGAGTACTCGAATGAAAAATCTTTTGCAGAGATATCTGCCAAGAGTACTGTGCTGACAAAGCTGCTTAATGCAGCTACAAGTATAAGTGTACGTTTCATTTTCTCTCCCTTAATATGCTCATGTTTTACATAAGTCAACACCATCTTAAAATGCTAGTATTTCCTAGGTATAACAGATTTAAAACAAATAAGAGACAAAATATAGGGATGCAAGAGTATGCTGCAAGTGAGGCTGTATGAGAGTGGGTTTGAAAAAGGAGTCTTCAATATACCTGTTTGTTTTACATCACAAGCGCTGGATTATCTTCTTTTGAGGTATTTATAAAACACGTAGGCCAGGGCGACTGCAAAACCTAAAAGTACCATTATTCCTTGAAGCGCCCAAAAGTTCATTATATTATACCTGATGTTTTTTACGGATTTTCTATCAATGCAGATGAAAAAAGCTTCATCTTACTTCGATATTATTGGCGTACCTGCTTTACGGCATCAAGCAAAAGATCAAAACCGATCTTGCTGGAGTTTTCCGCATCTTTTAAGGCCTTAAGCCCCTCGCTCTTATCTCCCTCACCTGTAAAGCTGGCAACAACTTCACCAAGCCTTCTGTGTACATTTTCATGATGATGGGAAATATCCGTGATCGCTTTTTTGTTACCTGCAATCATATGGCTGACATCCGCACTGAACCATTTACCAAATTTGCAGCTGTTATGATCTGAGATCACCGATTTTGTCCCGTGAAAGGCTGCTTTATACCCGTCCAGCTTAAGGTTAATGTGATCAACTTTACCATGACTGATATTGACTTCTTTAGTAACATTGAGGGTCTGATGCAAAATATTTTCGGTATTTTGATTGACAGAACCTATGTCAACTTGAAATTCGTCAAGAACCTCCATGACCTTTGAGGAGAGGTCAGAAAAACTTCCGCTCATCTCCGTCATCGTTGTCGAGCTTTGTTTAAGGCCGTTGATGTTGACTTCAACTTCTTGAGTCGCCTTTTGCGTTCTCTCCGCGAGTTTTCTAACCTCGTCGGCAACAACGGCAAATCCTCGTCCATGCTCACCTGCACGAGCCGCTTCGATCGCGGCATTGAGCGCTAAAAGATTTGTTTGATCAGAGATATCCTTGATAAGACTAATGATCTCAGCGATCGACATGACGCTGTCATTGAGCGAAGATGAGTCATCTTCCAAGGTACTGCTCATCTCTTGAATATCCTCGATTGAACCGACAATATGTGTAGTGCGTTCTTGAAGCTGTTCTGCACGGCTGAATGTTTTGTTATTTAGTTCATTGATACTTCCCAACATCACAAGGTTTTCTTCCATCGTGCCTTGTAAAAAATGTATTCCGTCTTCATAACTCAGCAAGAGTGTTTCAATAACCTCATCTTTTACACTCTCTTCAAGTCCCCTGTCTCTTACAGCTTCATCTTTTTCACGGAGTTGCTCTTGCATTTTTTCCAAGCGCTCTTTTAAAGCTTCATTCTCACGCGCTAAAGCTTCCTTCTCATCCGTCAGTTCTTGAATTTTTGTCTTATTAAACATCATATTCACCTTTTTAACTAATTTTTGTAACCCTATAAAAATTAGAATAACACAAGAGTAAAGAATCCTTATATTCTGCCCTGTTGTATCATCTTGATATACGTTTAATGTTACAAACTGAAACGGTATTTTCACGCCTTTCTCTGCTATAATCCCGTCATGAAAAAATATATACTTTTTGATAATGACGGTGTGCTGGTCGAGACTGAAAAATGGTACTTTAGAGCCAATGCAGAAGTGTTAAAGGGCATGGGTATATCACTTGATGAAAAACGCTATCTGGAGATCATGATAAACGGCAAAAGTGCTTTTATCCTGGCCGAAGAAGAAGGCTTTAGCAAGAGCTCCATTCAGAAGGCCCGAGATGAGAGGAACAGACTCTATCAACACTATCTTAAGACGGAAGATATAGAGATAAATGGTGTCACTGAGATACTCACTGATATAAGCAGGCACGTTAAGATGGGTATTGTCACCTCATCACGTCGTGAGGACTTTGAACTCATTCATGCTTCACGCGCAATCACAAAACAGATGGACTTTGTCTTGTGCAGTGGTGAATATGCACGTTCCAAACCTCATCCCGATCCCTATTTGAAAGGCTTGGAGATTTTTGGAGGAAAAAAGCATGAGGCCATAGTCGTTGAGGATTCACAACGGGGTCTTCGCTCTGCCGTTGCTGCCGATATAGAGTGTGCCATTGTTCACAACCATTTCACCTCTTCACATGATTTTAGTGATGCCACCTACCGTATCGCAAATCTTTCCGAGTTGAAAAAGCTTCTGTGAGAAGTCCCTTCTATCTCTATTATGCTATTTACAATGTTTTCTTATCTATACCCGCTCCAAAGGTTTCCACGTAAAATATTCACTCTTTAGGTTACAAAGGGTAACCTGAACCCTGAAAATATCCGACTTTTTTATAATTACTGCCATTTCATAGGCTATTTATCATTATTTATTATAATTAATACGAAAACTATTTTGTACACAAGGCTCTTGGTTTGCTTGATAATATGAATTTTTATGACTTTATGCATAAACAGATACTTGTGGTCATAGCTCTTTTCACAAGTACCGGTGCGGGTTATATCTATATGGGTTGGATTTACTCCTCCTTTCTTCCGGAACTCTTATGGTTTTTACTTTTACTCATCATCTCTTTTTGGGGCTATAGACTCCACAGAAAGTATTCAGATAATGACCTGAGCATTCAAGATAAAGAGAGCTGGCTTAAGGCCCTGCAATACTTTCTGTTTACCTACTTTTCTGTGTGGACCATCATGTTTGTCATGTACACCTTGCGCGATAATATTGAACTGCATTATATGGCTATTGCGACACAGCTTGGTGTTACCGTCGTCTCAGCTACGATTCTGGCTTCGCAAAGAAAGCTGGCTATGCTCACTCTTATATCATTGATGATGCCTTTAAGTATATATTTCATCTTAGTCGGTACCTTATACAGCTATCTTCTTGCCTTGTTTTCCATTGTTCTGGGCTGGGTTCTTCTTTATGCCGCAGGAAACACATTTAATTATCTGGTAAAAAGCCAATATCAGGTCTATCATGACTACCTCACTTCTTTGGGCAACAGGCGTTATTTTATTGAACTTCTTGAAAATTCCCTCAAGACCCAAAAACACGATAAAAAAGAGCTCTATCTTTTACTCATCGATCTTGATCATTTTAAGACCATTAATGACTCCTTAGGACATGATATCGGAGATATCCTTCTGCAAGAGGTGGCCAAACGTATGCTTGCTCTTTGTAAGAAATATAAAAACAGCGCCTCTCGTTTGGGCGGAGACGAATTTTGCATACTCAGTCACGCCTTTGATACCGAAAAAGAGTGCCTTGATTCGGCACTTCGTTTTGCTGATGAACTGCTTCAGGTAATCAAAGAGAGTTATACCGTTGAAGGACATCATCTCTATATCAGTGCCAGTATCGGGGTAAGTATCATAAACAATCCTCAGATACAAGCCAGTACCTTTATTAAGGAGGCTGATATCGCTATGTATGAGGCAAAATTTCAAGGTCGAGACGGGGTGATGCTCTTTAATGACGAGCTCTCCACAATAGTCGAACGAAAACTTGAAATCGAAAGACTGCTGCATTTTGCACTCAAAGATGATGAGATATCGCTAAGGTATCAAGCGCAGTTCGATAGAGATGACGAACTCGTTGGATGTGAAGTGCTTGCCCGTTGGAAAAACAAGCAACTTGATCAGGTTTCTCCTCAAGAGTTTATTCCTATATCCGAACAAACGGGTCTGATAATCGAACTGGGGTATTATCTTTTGAAAGAGTCATTTAAGACCCTTAAAGAGTGGGAAGAAAAGGGGATTAACCTAAGGCAGTTTTCCATCAATATCAGTATGCGACAGCTCTTTCATAGCACCTTTGTTCAGGATGTTAAAAGACTTTGCGACACCTATCTAACACAAGCGCAGTGTTCAAAACTCATATTTGAGATAACAGAAACTAGCGTAGCGGAGGATATCAAGTATCTCATCAACAATATGAATATTATAAAAAGTTACGGTATTCGATTTTCAATAGACGATTTTGGTACCGGTTATTCATCTCTGAGTTATCTGCGCCAATTACCTATTAATGAGCTCAAAATCGACAAATCATTCATATCTGAACTGGATAATGACATAGATGACAAAAGCCTTGTAAAGACCATACTCGATATTGCTAAAAATTTAAAATTAAACATTGTCGCCGAGGGAGTTGAAACACCGGGGCAAAAAAAGTTTCTTAAAGAGAACAGGTGCAATATCTTTCAGGGATACTATTATCAAAAACCTTTGAGAAAAGCTGCCTTTGAAAAACTCATCCTTGGCTAAAAGAGCTATTGGCACTTAAACCATTGGAGCTGATCTCTCAACCTTACCACTTCACCGACAAGGATAAGCGCAGGCCGTGACAGGCCTTTACTTTTTTCCACGATATCTTTCAAGTTTCCCACAACCACTTTTTGTTCAGATGTTGTGCCCTTGGAAATGACCGCACAGGGATACTCTTCGCCTTTGCCGATCTCAATAAGCTTTTTAGAGATCGTTTCAAGATTATGCAGCCCCATTAAAAAGATAAGTGTCTCATCATTTATAAAACTGTCCCATGGAATCTGGGACGCTTTTTTATCTCTGGATTCATGTCCTGTCACAACACGAAAAGAGACGGAAACACCCCTATGTGTCACAGGAATTCCGGCATACGCAGGTACAGCGATAGCTGAACTTATACCGGGGATAACATCAAAAGAGATATCCCTTTCATGCAAAAAAGCACCCTCTTCTCCACCGCGGCCGAAAACAAAGGGGTCACCGCCTTTTAAACGCACTACCTTCTCGTATTGAAGAGCATTTTGATAGATTACTTCATTGATCTCATCTTGGGGCATAATATGATTTCCTGCTTCTTTGCCCACATAAACGAACCTGCACCCGTTTTTTGCCTCTTTTAAGATATCGGGATTGGCCAGGTTGTCATATATGATGACATCGGCTTCTTGGATAACACGCAAGGCTTTGAGCGTCAAAAGTTCTATATCACCCGGTCCTGCACCTGTCAAATAGACCCTAGCCATTATTTGTACCGCCCCAGGTCTTGATATAGTCCTGTGCTTTTTTGTCAAGCATCTTCATGCGTTCTTTTCCCTTAGGCAGGTATGATCGCAACTCTTTCATCTCTTGTAAAAAACCCGAGATGCTCGAAGGGATCAATGCGCTTAGATAGTTTTTTAAATATTTCGCCAAAGCAGGAGAAGCGCCCGAGGTTGAGATCGCGATAGTCAGATCATCTTTCTGGATATATGAAGGAAAGATAAAATCACAATAATCGACTGAGTCCACGGCATTGCATAAACATTTATACTGCCTGGACTCTTCAAAGATCTTTGCCTGTAAAGCGATATCATCAACAGCAATGATCACCATCGCAAACGCTTTGATATCACCTTCTTCATAAGCCCGCTTCTCATAAGTAAGGTCTTTTTCTTTTATCTTGTCCAGCATCTGCTGCGAATAAGCAAGCGAGATCAGCTCTATATCTTGGGTAAAGTCAAGAAGGCGTTCTAACTTTTCATAAGCAATCTTCCCCCCGCCGACAACTAAAACCTTTGCACTATCGAGTTTTATAAAAGCGGGAAAATACGCCATCGTCTTCCTTTACACAGTATAAACGCAATAGTAGCATAGGGATGCTAGAATACCCTAAAAAAAAGCTTATAAAATAAGCACTTAGGCGGTGAAATGGCAAAAATAGGCATCATAGGCTGCGGTTGGCTGGGAAAACCCTTAGCAATCTCTTTAACACGTGCGCATCAGGTAGAATGTCTCTCTCGCACAGCGCAGACAGATACTCTCCTAAACTATACGATCAATCCCACGTCGGATAGTCCTTTTTGGACAAATGAGATCTTCATCATCTCTATTTCAACCAAAGACAATTATCTCGAAACATTAAAAGGTCTTGTCAATAACTGCCCTCTTGCTTCTAGCATCATCATGATGTCTTCAAGCTCTGTGTATAGAGAGTTTGACGAGGAGGTCGATGAAAGTATGCATATTACACACGCAAGTCTTCAAAAGCAGGCTGAAGGCCTTGTTCTTGGTCTAAGAGAGAAGGTCCTTATCTTACGCCTTGGCGGATTGATGGGGGATGACCGTATCTCGGGACGATGGAACTCCACCTCACCCTTTACTGACGGGCCTGTGAACTATATACATAAAGACGATGTTATTAATATTGTCATAAAGATGATAGATACAGACGTTCAAGAGGGTATCTTCAACCTTGTCGCACCCAAGCACCCTCTTCGCTCACACATACATCAAAAAAACAGCCATACCTTTGGTTTTAAACTGGGAAGTTTTAAAGGTAAGACGCAAAGAGTTGTCAGTAGTAAAAAACTTATACAAAGACTGGACTACAGATTTCTTCATCCTGATCCTCTGCTCTTTTGGACTTCGCTATAATTCTCTTTTATTTTCAAAGAGGTCCCATGTATAAACTCTCCTTTGTGCTACTATTTTTCACCCTTCCCCTGCTTCCATCAACTCCTTATGCAGGACTCCCTTTATGGGCATGGGCTTCTCTACTCAGCAGTCTCTTCTGTGCCCTGATCCTTATCTTTGCGATTGAAACAGAGTGGGATGAGGGGAGTAGTGATGAATAAGGGTTTATTAGATACACAAGGAACGATCTTTTTACTGCTCTATCTTGTCTCACTCATCGGGGTAGGTATTATCGCTCTTTTACGATCAAAAGAGAAATCCATGCAGGATTTCTACCTTGGCGGCGCCGGTTTTGGTGTAAGTATCTTGTTCTTGACCATGTACGCTACGCAATACAGCGGCAACTCTCTTATAGGTTGATTTACACTAGTGAGTTAATTTAAAGTGTATATTAACAAATCCCTGTTTTGTCGGATTGTTAAATTTTACACATTTTACGTCAATTTCACCTTATAATGTAAATTAACTTGTAATTTTTACATTGAAAATGTCATTTCCCATTAACTATGCTACTTTTACATCTATGACACAGGGGACATTCCACTTAGCATTTATAAATAATACTAGGTATTATTTATCCCTCATTCCTTTAACAAGATCTAATTCTTCCTCACTTAGATCTCGTCCTGAATCAATGCTCAAGACAAATTTTCGTAGGAAACCCATCACTGATGCTTGCCGTTTAAATTTAACAGTACCACTGACGTCAATTGATTCTCCATTCAGTGTTTTAGGTTCTTGAACGGAATATAGATATTTAGTTATTCCTTCCGCATCCATACCTTCATTTGCGATATCGATTTGGGCTACCTTAAACGCTTCATCTCTGTTCCCATAAGGGAATATTTCTGCAGTTATTCTCAACATATCTTTTTCCTTGGATTTTTTTAATAAGTGATATTAGAAAATAATTCTAATAGTTTTACATTCTTAAGTTGGCTTGGGTTATCCCCAAGCCATCCCAGCAGATATAGCGATACATATAAATATGGCAATACCTACTAGAACATTTACTTCAATGTTTTGACCTAAGAATTCTCTTTGGAACCATATCTCAAATGAGCCAAACCGTACATACAAACTATATAACCAAATCAACATCGCGAATACTGATCCGCAAAATAGTATGATTCCTGTTAGTTGCATGATGGACCTTCATCTAATGGCCTTTGAAGAGACATGATTAAACACCCTTCATTGTCATCGACAATAGCATTGTTTAAAATGTATTCTTCTGCCATGGATTTGTTCATTGGTTTTGGTAACGTTACAACTGAAATAAGTCCATCTAAATATCCTGAACCTGTAATTTGACAAGACCATACTTTTGACCTAACTTCTTTAAGCTTGTTGTGTTTTTCTACAAGCTCTTTATCTATGTGTGCTATACCAGAGGGGTCAAATTCACAACCTATCAATTCAAATATATATTCACTATTAAGTGTGTGCAAGACCACTACATTTTCATTAAATAACTCATAGCTTACAATTGCGCTGGTATAAAACTGATCTGAAATAGAGCGTACCCAGTTTGCATTCTCATTTATAGTGAGTTCACCTTCTCTTCCACTAAATCCAGTGAAAAGCATTTTATTAGTACTTTCAATTAACTTTGCCTTCATCTATGTTTTCCTTTTTTGATTTTATTGAACTGATCTTTTTCAACTCTTGTATAATCAGTTCTACTGTTTGTATATATACAGCTTGTTTTTTTGGCTGACATATTTTATTTTTGATCACTCCGTCAATTATCACCATGTTTAAAAATTGAAAAAACAATTGCTGATCTTTTACTGGTAGCATGTGATAAACAAAATTTAAAAAATTGTAATCCACATCTTTAAATACATTCGGAGCAATATTTTTGTTGCCCATATAAAGATGTAAACAACGTCGTTCTTTGGTATCTGCAATAACACATGAAGAACGTAATATTGTAGTAGAGTTATGATCTTTAAAAGCCTCTAAAAGCTCCTTGCCTTGAAGTTGATGGTCTGGCATTCTCAATTTGAGCTTTTTATTGGCCACCTTACCTAGATTTTCTTGTACCCTTCTGGCTTTTTTTGCCAATTTGTCTACCTCAAATAGATAAGATCTTTTAAGCCATAAAAACTGATAGTGCTGAATCTTTCCTGTAATGTACTGATCAATTCTATCGATGTTTAGCGTGATGTCATCATAAACAAACACCACATTGTTATACTGGTTTTGCAGTGCTATTTTTATACTAAAAACAAGTGCTATAAACTCTGCTTCACGGATTGATCCACATATAATAGAATTAGAAAACTTTCTACCCGTACTGGTATCAAAAGTAGCCACTCCTGCCACTTTTGATTTGATGCAATAACTTGCATCAGATATTAGAAAAATGTTTTCTTGTAATGGCATCGGCGTACATATCCACAACTTTTTTTGAAACTGTAATCTCTGAAGAGCCATTCATATCAAAGATTGTTTCTAGAGTTTCCTTATTATGTTCATCTAAACCTATGTATCCCATTCTGTGAAGTTCTTCCATCGTTATTTTGATTCCATATGCATTTAATTTGTCATACAGTTCATCTTCTAAAAAACTCATTTCTAAATTATTTTGGGATATCTTTTTTTCATCCGTAGATAGTAGCAAAATGGCTGTAATAAATGCTTCAGACTCATGGCTTGATCTTTCTTGTGAAAAGTCATCATAACCTTTTGAAAGAGCTTTTAAAATCTTATCAGGTAAATGATGTGGAAGAAGAGACCTTGGCCCAATTTTGTAAATATGTTCTAGTAATGCATTTGTATGTTTATTATCTGATTTTACTTTTGCTTTTTGTCCCACTTCAGTCCTGTTTTGGATCAGAAAGTTTGTAAAGGATGGGGAGTTTTCATCATCAAAGAAAGTGACATTACAGATAGATCCATCTATCTGAAAGTCCGAGTTTTTGACAATAATATAACCTTCTGTATCACTATGATAAACTGTTGTATTGTGAGGTTTGTCAATGCAATAAAAGGCAATGTCATCATTTTTGAATACATATTCAGGATGAGCAGGGGGAGCAAACTTTTCGAATAATAGGCCATCAGATTTAACCCACATAAGAATCTCAGGGACAATAAATGAGTATAACCATATTGCATTATTTAATGGAAACTTCTCATCTAGTTTGCTGGAAAGTTCTATGAAGAACTTATCATCAAGGTTTAACTTATTTATTGCTTTGTGTCGGTGTTTAAAAGCACTCCAACTTGGTGCACCACTTAATTGTTGAGCAACAAAATTGTAAAGATAATTTAGAGAGTAAGACTCTTTATCTAAAACATGTTTTTTTGCTTTTTTGTCGGCTGAACGCAACTTAGTCTGTAAACGATTTAATGTAGAAGCAGTTGTAGACATCTTCTATCCTTTAGATTGAAATATTACGTGAATTATTATGTTACAGCCATTGCATAATAGATGAACGTACATTTGCATCTAAAAAGATAGGGTTAACCAGGAGTTTTTTTTGTATCCATGAAAATGGGGCTGACCAAGGTAAAACTTATACCTGTAAAGATTTTACATAATCTAGTATTCATTTGTCAAGATAATATTTATATTAGTAAGGCTAATCAGTAGCCAATTTATACAATTGATATTCGTATTTGCCAAAAAGAATGAAGCAAACTATGTCTTGCAGAGTTTTTACAACCAAAGATGATTTTGCCAAAGAACTGTACCTGCATTTTTGGACGGCATCATCTCCACAGTCACACTTCCAGAACCGATGACTAAAGATTATGCTGCAGCATATATATAAATGGGATTCGCGACGATACAGAGGAATGTATCGTGAGTCTCTTCTTTGGCTATTTCCTTAACTATGCAGCCACTAATAAAGTTTTTATTATATATTTTCTAAGCGCGTTATGAAGTTCTTTGATGTTTTAATCTCAAAGCATTTGCTATAACCGAGACAGAAGAAAAGCTCATCGCTGCAGCAGCAAGCATTGGACTTAAAAGCAGCCCGAAGAAGGGATAGAGCATTCCTGCAGCGATAGGCACGCCCAAAGCATTATAGATGAATGCGAAGAAGAGGTTTTGCTTGATATTACGCATCGTCAAGGTGCTTAAGTGTTTTGCCCTGACTATGCCTTGAAGATCGCCTTTGACCAGCGTCACATCTGCGCTTTCCATTGCTATATCCGTTCCCGTTCCCATAGCGATACCAACATCCGCAAGAGCCAAAGCAGGAGCATCATTGATCCCGTCACCTGCCATTGCTACGACATAACCTTTATTTTTATACTCTTGAACTTTTTGAGACTTTTGCTCCGGCAGGACTTGGGCTATGATCCCGTCTAGGTCCAGAGTATTTGCAACTGCTTTGGCTGTTGCCTTGCTGTCTCCTGTAAGCATGATAACCTTCATTCCCTCCGCTTGCAACTGTCTGATCGCCTGAGGGCTGCTTTGCTTGATAGGATCATTCACAGCCAGCACCCCTTTGACCTCACCATCAACCGCTAGATACATCACGGTATTGGCCTGATCTTTTAACACTCCAGCCTGCCCTTGCAGTCCTTCTACGGAGTATGCCAGTTCTTTCATCAAGGTCTCATTTCCCAAGACAACAACCTTATCAAGAAATTTTGCCAGAATACCTTTGCCCGTGAAAGAGACAAACTCACTTGTCTCGTGTATAGACAGCTCTTTCTCCTTGGCTGCATCGACAATCGCCTTGGCTAAAGGATGTTCACTTCCTCTTTCCACACTGGCTGCTATGCTTAAGAGTTCATCTTCGGATATACTCTTATCGGTAAGCACCTTGTTTAAACGAGGTTTGCCTTCGGTGATGGTACCCGTCTTATCAATAACAAGGACATCGACTTTTCGAAGAGTCTCAATGGCTTGAGCATTTTTGAACAGGACACCCATCTGTGCCCCTTTACCCGTAGCGACCATGATAGACATTGGTGTTGCCAGGCCTAAGGCACAGGGACAGGCAATGATTAATACAGCGACTGCATTGATGACAGCATACGCCATACTCGGTTCAGGACCAAAAAGTGCCCATACAATAAAGGTGATGGCAGAGACCGCAATAACGGCAGGCACAAAATAACCCGACACCGTATCTGCAAGCTTTTGAATGGGGGCCCGTGAACGCTGTGCTTGCGAAACCATTTCTACAATGCGTGCGAGCATAGTATCTTTGCCTACTTTCTCAACTTGCATCTTAAATGACCCTCTTGTATTAAACGTCGCGCCGATGACCCTGTCATTTACCTGTTTTTGTACAGGCATAGCTTCTCCTGTGATCATAGACTCGTCCACAGAAGAGGACCCTTCCACGATTACTCCATCCAAGGGAACTTTTTCTCCGGGACGGACTCTTAGAAGATCACCTTTTTTGATCTCGTCCAAATCCACTTCTGTATCTTCACCCCCATCCATAACAAGATGTGCCTTTGCCGGTGCCAGATCCAAGAGTGCCCGAATGGCATCGCCCGTTTGAGAACGCGCACGAAGTTCCATCACTTGACCCAGAAGTATCAAGGTGACGATCGTACCTGCTGCCTCAAAATAGAGCTCGACCTGACCGCTTTCAAGACGAAAGGTATCGGGGAATGTTTGAGGGAAGAACAGTGCAGCCACACTATAGACATAAGCGACACTCACGCCCAGACCGATCAATGTAAACATATTCAGGTGCCTGTTTTGTATGGAAGCTATAAAACGCTCATAAAACGGCCAAGCGGCATAGAGACAGATCGGAGTGGCCAAAAGAAACTCAAACCAGGCCTTATATTTCTCACCAATCATTGAAGAGACAGGATGCGAAGGCAGCATATCACCCATTACGATAAAAAGCAGAGGAACAGTTAAAAATGCCGCAATCAGAAAACGGCGCGTCATATCTAAAAGTTCACTTTTATCTTCATCATCATTGGAATGGACTAATTCAAGTGACATACCACATTTTGGACAGTTTCCCGGCTTGTCCCTTAAGATCTCCAGATGCATAGGACAAGTATAGATGCCCTTCACCGCTTCTGTTGTAAACGTTATATTTTGAGATGAATCCATAAGATACTCCTTTAACACTCTTATGCTATTTGGTTCTTTATGACGGAAGCTCTTTAAGTCGCTTTTTGTATTCTAAAGTGTCAATCTTGCCATCTGTATAATGTCTATCAAGATTCTCTTTTTATCGAAGATTTTTTTTCCTCTTTGTAACAGCCCGTAAAATAGACGACAATCCCTATTAAGATCAATCCAATTGACCATCCAAGAGGCACTTCCCAACCATATGTTCCATATTCCAATGTACTACACCTTCTTTCAGTAATCTTATATGCCACAAGTATAGCTATTGAGTGTGAACTCTCTGTGAAGTCCTAGTGACTATGTCCATGAGATTCTGAGTATTCTTTATGCTTCCGAATACGCTTTAGTCCTAGTTCAGAATGTGAATGTCCGGAAACAATATATTTTTGATAATTAGGAAGCTCCATATTTTCTTTAAACATATCACTTTTCTTGCTTTTGGTCTTTTAGTTCTTTCTTAGCATACAATTCAAACAAAATTGGGATAATTACCAGGCTCAATATGGCCGAGGAAATAACTCCGCCCAACATTGGTGCAGCAATTCTCTGCATTACCTCAGATCCAACTCCTGTGATATACATAATAGGAGCAAGTCCCGCCAATATTGCAAAAACTGTCATTAGTTTAGGACGTACTCTTTGAACAGCACCTTCATAGATGGCATCATTTAGGTGTTTAAGATTAAAATCTTTTCCATGTGTCTGCCTAGATTCATCCACACTCTCCTGCAGGTATACAATCATCACAATTGCTGTCTCTGCTGCAACTCCTAGAAGAGCTAAAAAACCAACAATAACAGCTATACTCATTGCAAATCCGAGCATATCAATGTAAATTAATCCTCCCAATAGTGCAAATGGAAGTGTAAAAAAGACAATAAGCGTAGGAACCATCTGTTTCAAAGCAAAATAGATAAGCACTAAGATTACTAATAACACCGTTGGCACAATCCAGATGATCTTCGACATTGCGGACTCTAAATATTCTGACTGTCCTGCCCATTCTATGTAATAACCCGGTTCAAAATTAATTTCATCAATAAACTTTTGTGCTTCTTCTTTATAAGTCGTTGCACTTACCCCTTCATTTGGCGTGATGTAAATAAAGGTGACAGGGCTTGCCATCTCGGATTTAATCACGGATGCACTCTGTCTATATTTTATTTCTGCAAATGTATTAAGAGGAACAAAGCCAAGCTTTGTCTTGATTTGAATATCCTTGATACTGTCTAAAGAACGTCTTTCACTCTCCTCTAAACGTAGTGTGATTGGATAACGTTCCAGCCCCTTGTACATAGTCGAGACCTTCATTCCTCCTATAGCCAAAGAGGTGTATTCTAAAAGAGCATCTTTTTTAAGTCCATAACGCTGAAGTGACTCTTCATCTATATCAATGTCAATGTAATATCCCGCACTTGCCTGATCAGCAAAGACAGAAAGTGTTTTATCAAAAACGCGAAGTTTGGACTCTATCTCTTTACCGTACTTTTGAAGTCCTTGCGCATTCTTTCCATAAAGCTTAATACCAAGAGGCGTACGTATACCACTTAAAAGCATATCTATACGTCCTCGAATAGGATAGGTCCATGAATTAATAAGACCTGGAACTTGAAGAGCATCTTCCATTTGTGAACGAAGTTTGTCATAAGTCATACCCTCTCGCCATTCACTTTCAGGCTTAAAGGTGATAACAGTTTCTATCATTCCCAAAGGTGCAGGATCAGTCGCAGTTGTCGCGCGGCCTCCTTTACCAAAAACAGTATCAACCTCAGGAAAAGACTTTAGAATTTTGTCTGTTTTTTGTGTCAGGGCCTTGGATTGATCAACGGAGATACCATAAGGCGTTACTGGCATGTACATAAAAGTCTGCTCATTCAACATAGGCATAAATTCCCATTTCAGCCCCTTATATAGAGGATACATATAGCCTAAAGAAATAAGGACAACAAGAATAACAAGATATTTCAGTTTAAGACCATACACTATAATAGGGTGATACAACCAAATAAAAAACCTATTAAGAGGATTCCTATTTTCTGGTAGAATCTTTCCTTTAACAAAAAAGATCATTAAGACGGGAACAAGTGTGATGGATAGCAATGCTCCCGCTGTCATGGCAAAGGTCTTGGTATACGCCAATGGTGTGAAAAGCAAACCTTCCTGGCCTGAGAGTGCAAAGATTGGTAAAAAAGAGACAACGACAAGTGCCAAAGCAAAAAATATCGGTCGGCCCACAAGTTGTGATGATTTCAATATGATTTCAATGCGTTCTGCATTCGTCGGGACACGTCCTTCTTTGTCCTCAAACTTATGCAAGGACTTATGGGCATTTTCTATCATTACGATACTTGCATCAACCATGGCACCAATGGCAATAGCAATACCGCCTAATGACATGATATTTGAGCCGACACCAAAACCTTTCATCAGCAAAAAGGTAAAACCGATAGTCAAGGGAAGCACTATAAGTACGATTAAAGACGAGCGTATATGCATCAAAAACAATCCGATAATAACAACAACAATAATACTCTCTTCTATCAGAGTGTTCTTTAAAGTATCTATCGCTTTTTCTATCAATGAGGAACGGTCATACACCGTAGTGACATCAACACCGTCTACCTTAAGCTCTTCCATCTTTTTAGCTATACGCTTGATAGCGGAATAGACATCCTCTCCATAGCGTACCATCACAATACCGCCAACAACTTCACCTTCACCGTTAAGGTCAGCCATACCTCGACGTGCAGCAGGGGTCAGTTCAACTCTTGCGATATCTCCTAAAGTAATTTGGATACCCGCCTTGTCAGTCACAACGAGTTTTCTGATGTCATCAAGGTCTTGTACATATCCTTTGGCTTGAACCATCCACTCAAAACCATTTTCTATCACAATACGTCCACCCGTATCATTGTTATTTTCTTTGAGAACTTTGGCAATATCATTGATACTTAAATCATATCGGATAAGATTATCATTATTAACAGAAACTTGATAAGTCGGTACGAACCCACCAATTGATGCAACTTCAGATACACCATCAACACCCATAAGAGCATATTTATAATAATAATCCTGAAGGGACCGAAGTTCTGCTAGGTTTTTTGTTTTAGATGTCAAAGCATATTCATAAACCCAGCCAACACCTGAGGCATCAGGACCTAGCGCAATTTCCATAGATGAAGGAAGTTGCGACTGTATAGAAGAGAGCTGTTCAAGGACACGTGAACGTGCCCAATAAAGGTCAGTGTCCTCTTTAAAGATAATGTATATTAGACCATTTTCATAAGTCGAGTAACCACGGACTGTCTCAATATCAGCAATAGCTAAGAATTGAGATACTAGAGGATATGTTCCTTGGTCTTCAATTATCTCAGGAGACTGTCCTGCCCAGTTTATTTGAACGATCACTTGTGGAGGTGAAAGGTCTGGAAGAGCATCAAGTGGTGTATTTTTCAATGACCAGTACGAACCCATCACCAAAAACAGTGTCGCCATTAAGACAAGGAATCTATTTTTAATACTGAAGGCAATTAGTTTTTCAATCATAATATTTTCCTAATACAACCCATTTATTTGTGCATCTGAATCCATCATAAACAAGGCATTGTTTACTACTTCATCACCTTCACCAACACCACTTTTAATGATATAAGTCTTCGAGTCAAGAAGTTTTACAGTAACCTCAAGCGGTTCATATTCACCTTCGTATTCACCTACTGCAAAGACATAATGTCTTCCATCCTTTAAAATAACAGCTGTTGTTGGAAGTGTAAGATGCTCTTTTTTTTGTGTTAGTGAAAAGATACTGGTATACATGCCAGGAAAAAGTTTGTTCTCTTTATTCTCCACACTCAATCGCAATGTCATAGTGGCTACTTTAGGATCAAGCTTAGGATATAGAAACTTACTCTGTGTTGTATAGATTTCTTCTATTCCCTTAAAGTTAAGCGCATAAGACTTTATCTTATCCAGTTGAGTGCGTTCCTCTTCAAAATATTGCGCTTCCACCCAAACTTCGTCAAGATTGACAATCTCAAAGAGCTTACTTTTGGCATTAAACGCTGTCCCTTTCACAATACTTTTAACAAAGACATATCCATCTATCGGAGCATATATAGTTGTGTTTTCTGAAGCTTTTCCATGTTTAAGCACATCATTTATTTCCGATTCTGAAACACCAAGAAGTTGAAGCTTAAGTTTCGAACTTTCCAGCATTCCTTTATTAGAACTTTTTTTTGCATATCTATACGTATTTAAATACTCATCCTTAGCTTTAAACACTTCAGGTGAATAGACGGTGACAAGGGGTTCGCCTTTTTTTACTTTTTTATAGATCTTATCAGCGTAAAGCCTGACAACATACCCACCATAACGAGGAGATATGTCGTATATTCTACTTTCATCAGCCGTTACATATCCATAGTTTTTTCTTTTTTTACTTACTTGCTCTTTTTTGACCTTGACAGTTTGCACACTAAATAGCTGTTCTATGGTTGCCTCTTTTGCCAGTAAAGACAAAGGTAAAATTAATAATGACAGTTTTAATAGATAGCTCATTGCAACTCTCCTGAAAGTTCTGATATTTTAGCTTTAGCTCTGTTGTAAGACGCTACAGCAGATATACTTTTTTGCTCGAGTTGTAATTTTTGCACCAAGATTCCGATATATTTAAAAAGGTCTCCACCCGTAGATATAGAAGAGCTTGTCAGCTCAAACATATGTGCAACTTGAGGAAGTGCTTCATCATGAACAATATGATAAGTTTCATAAGCCGCTTTCATTTGTGAGTAAGCACTTTGAAAGTCTGCATTCACTGCTGTCTTAACATCCTCTTTCATACTTTGTGCATATAGCACAAGCTTACGAGCTTCTTCCTCTTTATAATCTTCCGTCCCATAAATTGGCAAACTCATGCCCAGACCAAAGGTCCAGTAATTATCAAAGTTCTTTCTGTGTGAATAGCCACCAATAAGACTCACATCTGGATAATTATCTAACTCCGCCATTTCGACGCTTGCCTGCGTTCTTTGGATCTCTTTGTCTTTTAATGCAATATCATGGTTGTTTACCAAGCCTTTTTGCATTGTTGAAGAGCCCTGCATGTCATCTAGCCCTAGGTTGATGTCCAAATCCTTTATTTCAAAGGCTGCGAGATATGAGAGTTTCGCATAGGCAGAATTAATCTTAGCGTTGATAGAACTCTTTTGGATTCGAAGATCTGAAAGGGTAAGTTCTGCTGACATTATTCCCATATGTTGGTTATCTGAAGTCATTGTATAGGACTCAAAAAGTGAGATGTTCTGTCGTGTCAAGTCTTCATAACTACATATGATTTTATAAAGGCTCTCAAGTTCCCATATCCTATACGCTTGAATTTTAATTGCATTAGTAAGAGCGGCTTTCGATTTTTCTAAGCTTACTTGTAGAACACCTTCTTGTGCTTGTGCTATGTTTTGCATACTCTCACGTTTACCAAAATAGGGAAGTTTTTGCTTCACACTGACTGTTCTTCTACTCATTGCTTGAGTCTCATCAAGAGTATTCTCACTGTATGAGATCTCAGGATTAGCAAACTGATTTGAGACATCAATGTTTGACTTGTTCGCTGATATACGGTGAGAAATAGATTCCAATGATGGATTCGTTTCAAGTGCATTAGTTATTACTTCATCTAAAGAGATCGCGTAAAGGCTAGAAGCACACCAGAATATGCTCAAAAGTATGCTTTGCATTCTTTATCCTTAGATATTAACTGAGGTTTTGATACGTGTTTTTTTACCTTCTTCCGATGTGACAAAGATGTGTAACTGCCATGTTCCGCTCATTGAAAGGTGAATAGTTACCTCATATTTTCCATTACCCAGATCTTTGCCTTCTGATATGCTTTCCATTGCTGGCATTCCAGGCATTGCAGGCATAAATGCTTTTATGCTAACTTTTGCCCCTGTCGCGATCTTTCCATCTTTAGAAATAGTGAGAACCAAGGTATTAGAGCCTGCTGTTAATGGTTTATCTGACGAGAAATGAACTTTTGTTGTTCTAGATTTTGCATCTTTTTCAAAAACAACTGCTTGAAGTAAACTTGCGCCTAATAATGATAGTAATAAAACTTTTAGTAAAGTTTTCATGGGGAATCCTTTTATTTGTTATTTCGCAGTTTAGCGTGAGTTATGTGAAGTGTATGTGGAGAAGAAAGATTGTAAACAAAATCCTTCGTAGTTTTTTTGAATTTTATAGCTATAAGCAAAACAAGCCATTAAAGGTTTGTTTTACTTAAATGATACTATTTTGCATCTTCAGTTGTTTTAGATTCTAAAATAAAGGCTAACACATCACGTGTTTCTTTGCCGGTCAGACCAGCACGAACACGCATATGCTGCATAGAATACTTCCATGCTCGTTTGCTTAAATCTTCAGGTGCTCTTAGGTTGTGACATCGCATACATGTATCAGCCCATACCTGAGCACCATTTACACTAGATGCTTTCTTTTCTTCACTCGCAGACACATTGATACTAAGATTTAAAAGCACAAATGCAACTACTGTGAATGATTTCATTATATTTTTCATTATATTTCCTCCTAAAATCCAAATGCAAATTGAGCAAGTACACGATTATCATTTGCGCTTGAACTTACTGCATCATCATCTTCATCTGTATTGTATTCATAGGCTAGTTTAGCAATCACATTATTTGCAAAAAGGTAATTAACGCCTACTGCCCATTGGTTTTTCTCCTGTTCAGGATTATGATAGTCACTGTATCGAAGTACAGGTTCAATCTTTAATGATGTGAACTGATAGGAAGCCTGAGCATACCGTGCTCTCCATTTACCACCTTCTAATGCACTGGCACTGTTTTCACCAATATGCTGTTCAATATGTTCAGCCTTGAAATCAAACCCATTTGCATTATACATTATGTCAAAACCGTACGCATCATAATCACGAGCAATATTAAAGGTGTCTGCTCCAACCGTGATTCCTTCTGCAGCCTTTCCTATAGCACCAGAGACACCTATTTCCATTCCAGCTACAGGATTGACTGCAAAACGACCGCCCCATGTTTTAGACACATCACTAGCCGTTGTTTTTCCTGAGGCATCAATAACGACATCACCATCATCCGCTACCCCATATGTAGGTGCATTTGAAACGAAGACAACATAATTACTTCGTATATCAGCCACCTGCGGTAAACCTCCACGCAAAGCTATACCTACATTTGAAGTTGGTGCTGCACCGTCATGTCCAAAACCCAATGGATTAGAAGGGAGTTTATTGATCCAGGAAGGATGTAGATTTTGTACATACTGCCCAAGTGGCGATAAGAACTTACCCATTTGAAGTCCCATATAATCATTTAAGAATAGGGTCCCTGCTGCATACTCCAACTCTGTTTCGACCTCACCATTATCTTGTGATATAAATTCAAGTTCACCCTCAAATTGGAAGATTTGGCCATACTGGTAATGAAATATTGGTGCAAACTTTACGCCACTAAACTCATTATCTGCTCCTTGCGCATCTGTCCAATCAAAGGCGGCGTATCCTGCTAACTGAAAACCAGATTTCGAATTACCTTCAAGTTCTGTCTTCATTTCTTCAACAGTACTTTTTAATTTGGAAAACTCTCTTTCAGAAGAGGCACTAACAGCATCTTTTTCTGTATAGCCTGTCAATTTTTCATTTGACCTTTTAAGCTCAAACATCATCTGTTTAAGTTCATTCATTTCTTGTCGTAACTGTTTTACTTCTAAGGCGTCATCCTGAACCCCAAGTAATGTTGAAGCGACTACACTGCTTAAGGTAATACCTATAACAAACCTTTTCATTTGTGCTCCCTTTATCTTATAAAGTCACTGTTAACATAAGACTTAATTATAAGTTTACGCACTTTATGTGGAGACTTTGTGAAGTAAGTTCACAAGGCCTCCACACTTACTCATTATAATATTCTTAAAAGATAAGGGATAAACCATGCATTACATTATAGAAAGTCAGAAAAACATAGATGAAGTGGCTAAACGACTCGTAAATAATATTCAAAAAAATGGATTTGGTGTTTTACATGTTCACAACCTCGAAGAGACTATGAATAATAAAGGTGTTGAATTAGGAGAGTCCTGTCTCATATATGAGATTTGTAATCCTCTCATCGCCAAAGAAGTCTTAAGTGAGGATATGAGTATGAATATGGTTCTGCCATGTCGTATTTCCCTCTACACAGATCAAGGTGAGACGAGGATAGGAATGATTACTCCTTCGACCCTTATGCATGAATCAAGTCATGAAGAGGAACTTAAAAAAATTGCCCTTACAGTAGAAGAAAAAATTAAAAAAATAATTAACATTTCTGTTTAAACACACTAAAAAGGCTGTTCTATGGTGGTTCATAAAAAAATAATCAAACATCTTTTTTTCACTTCAGTACTTGTTGGTATTCTTGTATCTATAATAACACTTCTTATAGCTTTTGAAAATATTGAAGATGAGATACTTGTCCTGGCAAAAGATGAAGTTAAACATTTTGTACAGAAATATGAAACATCTTATAGTATAGTAGGTCATGAAGTCGACCTTTCTCAAAGCAACTTCTTAGATATAAAGATATTTGATAAAACTCATAAACTGATCTATTCGACTAGTGTTGACCATATACAAGAAATCCAAAAAGAACTTAAAAATATCGATCACTATCTTATCATTAAACGTGATGACAAATTTCAAGAAAGAATCATTCATAACCACATTAGAAATCGCTTTTATTTACAATTTAAAGCCCCTTTAATATTAGGGGAGTTTCAAGGTAGCATTGAAGGTCTGTATCAAGTCTCTGACAAAAACATGTGGACTATCTATAGCAACATTGCCTATTCGCTTTCTCAACTGCTTATCACTGTTTTGATAACCACCTTGCTTCTGTATCCAACAATTGTATACATCAATAGAAGCTATATACAACAGAGTAAAGATCTTCTTCAAGCCAACTTAGAAATTATGTCAGTCTTGGGGGGGGCCATTGCCAAACGTGATAATGAGACAAATATCCATAACTATAGGGTAACACTCTATGCTATTGCGCTTGGCGAAGCCGTCAAATTGTCTAGAAAAAAGATGATGGGGCTTATCAAGGGAGCTTTTTTACACGATGTCGGTAAGATCGGTATTAACGATTCGATCCTGCTCAAACCGGGAAAACTTTCTGCTGGCGAGTTTGAAGAGATGAAGTATCATGTCGAATTTGGTATCGATATCATCTCTAAAAGCAGATGGCTTGATGATGCAAAAGATGTTGTCGCATATCATCATGAAAAATGGGATGGGACAGGTTATAAAGCTAATATATCTGCCGAACAAATACCCCTTGTTGCTCGTGTCTTTATGATATGTGATGTCTTCGATGCACTGACTTCAAAGCGTCCATATAAAGAAGCTATGAATTTTGAAGCATCTGCTCACATTCTAAAAGAAAAGTCAGGAACCCATTTTGATCCGAGGCTCGTAGAGATATTTTGTGGAGTCATTAAACCACTTTATACGGAAGTCTCCCGTCTTGAAGATGAGGAGCATCTTCATAAGATGCTCGATGACAAGTTACACTATTTTACTCTATGATTCCATCATCACCATAATAGTGTTCTATCATACACATCGGGTTGAAGGTTTCCTGTTTTTTTCATATACCCTATCATACGTTTTAAAATAGGTCTCCATTCTTCATTTGAATACAAAACCGCCTCTTTCATCTCGTGGCACTGCGTACAATAACGTTGTGCAATCACATAAGATTTTGAATGAGAGGGCATCTCTCCATGATTCGAGACGTGCTCCATATCTTTTTGAGAGTGATCCATTCTCATCATCATCCCTGATGATGAGTGGGACTGCTTTTTGGTTTTAGAGCTGTTCGTATCCATTTGCATTGCTATATTGTTACTCATAAAGGGTGCTATCATGCAACCGCTAAACAAGTAAACAGTACTTAAACTGAGTAGACCTCTCGTCAAAATGAAACCTCAAGACCAAGAGAATAGTGGTTGACTGAGCTGTCAAAAGACCCATAACTTGCATAAATTCCTAACTCTTCTTTGATCTTGTATATCACACTAAGCCCGTACCCGAAACTGCTGCTGTCTTCATAAAGGTTATCCCCAAGATTTGGAAATACGACACCCGCCTGTGGACGAACAGTGAACTGCGTATCAGGTATATGAAGGTTGTAGACAAAATAACTTGCCAATGTTATTGCCATATCTCTATTTGAGTGGTAAGAATTATTGTTGTTATTATCTATCTTGACAACCATCGGATTAGCCTCTGCTTCAAGCCCAAAGCTGTTTGACGCCTCATTGAAGAGATAGCCCAGGCGAAACATTGGTCCAATCCCTACATTATCGATTTTTTTCGTATCAAGTAAACCAACACCTATGTTAGCATAAGTGCTCTCTGCATGACTTGTTTCAATCAAAACAAAGAGTGAGACTAGAATTATTATTTTTTTAAACCTCATGTCATTCTCCTCAAATAATATAGTCCATTGTATATGAGAAGAGTGAAAGGTTTGTGAAATCATATATATTATTGGCTATTTACAGTTTAATGCCGAACTTACCAAGATCAAAAAACAGAGGTAATAGGACTAATATTAACGCACTTAACAGAACAAGAGGACTATATTTATGTCCAAAACGCTCCATCCACTCTTGTGCACGCCCTTTTTGACTCTGTGCATTTTCAACCAAATCGATAATTCGGGACAGGGTGTTGTCCGCGAAGACCTTAGTTGCTTTAACCGTAATTGCTGCTTGTCCATTGAGTGTCGCTGGAAAGACTTTATCACCGACTTGTTGATATACTGGTAACGATTCTCCAGTTACAGGAGACTCATCAATGCTTGTCTTGCCCTCAATAATATCACCATCAGTCGGAATAGCCTCGCCAGGTAGTATGATAAAGATATCACCAATTTGCAAACTACCAACGGGAACAATTTCTTCCTTTGAATCTTTAATAACACGTGCCTGTTTTGGAGCAAGGTCAAGTAAAGAACGGATAGTATTTCGTGTGCGAGAGTAGGTATATTCTTCTATTCCCTCCGCCGCACCATACAAGACAACCAAAGCAGCCGCTTCATCCCATATCCCAAGACAACCTGCTCCCACTGTGGCCCATATCATTAGCATTGAGACGCCGACTTGATGCTCTTTTGTAAGTTCTTCCACACCTTCTTTCGCCCAGATATAGCCACCTAAAGAAATAGCAAACCAGTACATCTGGTTAAATTATTGTCAAAGCGATAAATGCTTTTGCTTTTTTATAACAGTTCCATCCAAAGCATTAATTATAAGGGAATGACCCTCGGTAGTTATCTTATAAATCAAATACTTGCCCTGATGTCTTAATCTTAGTGATGTAACATCTTCACTGGTCTCTTTTTTTGCAACTGTTGCGGCTTGTGCCTTATCCACTTTAGCAAGTCTATAAATTTTTCTTTTGTTTTTCAACTTAACAGATGGCCTATGGTTATATGTATGTAAAGACATATGCTCACGATTGCTAAGTGATTCACCTGTAAAAAGTGTCTCACTTGAGGCAAATATAATAAATGGAATTGAGAGAAGCATAGCTAATTTCATAATAATCCTTTAATCAAATATCAATATAGCTGTTATCAATCAGCTATATATAATGGCCTGTTTTAGGTACTTGTCTTTAAAGGCACTGTGCCTTTAGTTAATTTTGAGTCGGCCTGCTCGTAAACCATTAGCAACGGCCAAAAGCTCACTTGCTTCATGCACCAAGACAGCAACTGCCACCGTAATCAATCCGCCGACACCGGCGGGGATCAGTATGGCAAGAACAATAATTGCGAATACAATATTCTGCTTACTGACACGACGGGCTTTTTGACCGATTTTTATCGCTTCTTCTATCTTTGCGAGATCATCTGCCATCAAGGCGATATCCGCCGCTTCGATAGCCGCATCTGTTCCTGCAGCACCCATAGCCATTCCGCACGTCGCCGTGGCCAAAGCTGGTGCATCATTTACCCCGTCTCCAACCATCAGTATTCGTCCCTCCTTCAACAGCTCTTTCACTGCATCAACCTTATCATCCGGTTTTAAACCGGCACGCACGTCATCAATTCCCAGTGTATCAGCGACACGTTGTGCAGTTTTGGCATTATCACCCGTGAGCATGACGGTACGTAAGCCCAAATTATGCAAGCGTGCTATTATGTCAGTTGCATTCTCGCGTATCGTATCCTGTATGGCTAAGAGTCCGTGTACTTTTTGCTCGTCTCCTAAAAGCACGACTGTTTTGCCCTCCGTCTGAAGCCGGGATATCTGTTCATCTATAGATTCAAGTTTGACACCCATCTCCTTAAAGAGTTTTGGATTGCCGAGGTACCAGCGTTTATTTGCGATCTTACCTTGTACACCCGAACCGAAAAGAGCTTCCGTCTGCTCTGCTTTGGCCATGGAAACATTCTCTTGTTGTGCATACTGAACCACCGCTTTAGCCAAAGGATGCGAAGAGTACTCTTCCAGCCCCGAAGCGATACTAAGCAGAGTTGGTTCATCTCCTTCAAACGCGACGATATCCGTTATTCTGGGTTTCCCGTAGGTAAGGGTCCCCGTCTTGTCAAAGGCGATTATATCTATAATCCCGAGGTGCTCCAGATGCGCACCGCCCTTGATCAAGATACCGCGTTTGGCAGAACCGCTGATGCCTGCCGCCATGGCGATAGGCAAGGAGATAACCAGGGCACACGGAGCAGCCGCGACAAGTAAGACCACTGCTTTTTCAATCCAATAAGAGGCATCTGCCCGTATGAAAAAAGGAAGACAGACCATAACAATAGCAATCAGCAATATTACAGGACTGTACCGTCGGCCAAAACGCTCCATCCATTCTTGAGACCTCCCTTTCTGCTCCTGGGCATTTTTCACTAGGTCGATAATGCGAGAGAGCGTATTGTCAGCAAAGGCTGCCGTCACTTTTATGCGCAACATGCTTTGGCCATTAATCGTCGCAGAGTAAACCTTATCCCCGGGTATTTTATCAACAGGGAGAGATTCTCCCGTGACAGGAGATTCATCTATACTCGACTCACCCTTGATGATCACGCCGTCCGTAGGCAGCGCCTCTCCGGGCAGAACGATAAACTGCTCGCCTATTTTAAGTTCTCCGGCAGGAATTATCAACTCTCTATCATTACGGACAACCCGCGCTTCTTTAGGCGCAAGATCAAGCAGCGAGTGAATAGCGTTACGCGTTCTATTGTAGGTAAACTCTTCAACCCCTTCTGCCACACCGTAAAGTACCACCAAAGCCGCAGCCTCATCCCACATACCAAGATAGGCAGCACCAATCGTCGCGCCTATCATCAATATCGAGATGCCTACTTCTCTTTCAAAAAGAAGCTCCACTACTCCATCTTTCGCCCAGATAAGCCCACCCAGAGGAATCGCAAGCCAATACCCCCATATCGCGATATCTTCCTCTATCAGACCTGCATATTCTAAAACAAAAGCAATAAGGGCTATAATTCCAGCAATAAGAGGATTGAGCAATGGAGGATAACTCCACCAAGAACCGGACATCTTTTCATCTTGTTCCGACATCATATACCTTTTACTTATTTATCTTCTTTGAGACTACAGCCACTTACTAGTGGCTGTATTTAACGGCCTACTTCAAGGCACTCTTTTTTCGTGACTCGTCTACCTGATCCTCTTCACAAAAATGCTCTTTTCTGTAAAATAGCAAATAGGTAGAAGGTAATATCAAAAGTGTCAACAGCGTTGAACTGATGATTCCACCTGCAATAACGACTGATAGCGGATACTGGATCTCAGAACCAACACCTGTTGCTGCAAGTAGTGGTAAAATACCAAAGAGAGTCGTAAATGCGGTCATCAAAACGGGACGTAGACGTAATAGAGTTGCATCCTTTAGAAGTATTTTCAACCCTACATGTGGAAATTTAGCCCGTAGTTCATCAATGAAACTGACCAATACGATACCGTTAAGAATTGCAATGGCAAATATTGCCAAGAAGCCAATAATGGCAGATACTGAGAGATAAATACCACTGATCAATAAAGCGATTATTCCGCCAATAAAGCCAAAAGGTACATTCATTAGAATAAGCATGGCTTTCGAAATGGAATTGAATGCTGTATATAGCAGTAAGATAACCAAGAAGATAGTCACAGGTATGATGATCATCAATTTCTGCGTTGCCTCTTTCATGTTTTTAAAATCACCCGCCCAACCGATATAATAACCAGCAGGCATCTTCACTTGATCTTTGATAATTCGATCTGCTTCTTTAACAAAAGAAGCAACATCTCTACCTTCAGCTTCCATTGATAGAACCATATAGCGACTTAAATTTTCACGTTTGATAAAGGAAGCACCTTGCTCTATACTGATAGTACAGATCTGATCTAGACTTACTAAAGCCCCATTTTGAGAACGAATTGTGACGGCTTTAACAGAGTCGATATCTATTTTTGCATCTTTAATCTTTGGGACAATTCCAAAACGGCGTATTCCCTCTATCTTTTCTGTCACAGGTTCTTCACCTATTCCGTTACGAATGACATCCATAACTTCATCTATACTGATTCCATAACGGGCAAGTGCAAGATAATCCGGGACAATTTTTATTTGCGATTGTCCCAGTTGGGTTTCGATTTCCATCTCTTCTAAGCCATCTACATTCTTTAGTTTGTTTTGTATAGATTTTGCAATCGTGTCCAAAACCTTTTGATCATCCCCGTATATTTTTACTGCAAGTTCAGCTTTTACACCTTCAAGCAGTTCTTCAATACGCATGGCAATGGGCTGTGTCGGGATAAACTGAACATGACTAAAGCTCTCTTTTAGATCTTTGTTTACAATTTCTGTAAGTGCTTCAAGGTCTTCGATACCAGGCTTTAAAGTCAACAGGACTTCCATGTAATTTGCCTGTGCCGTTTCCCCTTTCTCGCTTCGACCTATCATAGTCAAGACAGAATCCACATTATCAGGATAGTTCTGTAAAAGATGCTTTTCAATCGCGCCTGCTGTCTGTGTCGACTGCTCTAACCCTGTTCCTGGGATAGAGACAACCCGGTACATGATAGATTCTTCATTAAGTTCAGGCATAAACTCACGACCTTGCTGTGTTAAAACGAAAGCAAGAGATAAGAAAATCAAGGAAATACTCACCAACAGTGTTTTTGAATGCGAAAGAGCAAAGATTAACATTGGTGTATATATTTTTTTGATTTTTTTCATAAGAAGATTTTCACTTGACTTAGTAGGCTTTAGTAGTAAGAAAGTTAACACAGGGACTAAGACCAAAGCTACAAGTAAAGAACCAAGCATGACAAAAACAATATTCAATGCCATTGGTGTGTAAAGCTTACCAGCCAAGCCGTCAAGACTAAGAAGCGGGATAAAAACTGCAGCAATAATCAAGACAGCAAAGGTGACAGGCGTTGCCACTTCTTTGGCTGCATCGCCTATTATCTGAAGTCTAGGTGCATCTGGTTCATCATGAAGTTTTCTGAAACTGTTTTCCACAATTACGATGGTTCCATCAACAATCATTCCAACTGCAATCGCAAGACCACTTAAACTCATAAGATTTGCACTTAATCCATAATAATCCATGAGTAAAAAAGCGATAAGAAGTGACAGAGGTAAAGAGACAATAACTATAAATGCAGAACGTAGTTCAAACAAAAATAGAAATAAGACGATCGCCACCAATATAACACCAGTTAGCAAAGCTGATGTCATAGTTTTAACTGCCTTATGCGTAATTTCGGTTCTATCATAGATGGTCTTGATTTTAACACCTTCAGGCAACGCAGCGTTTACCGTAGAGACTTTGGCTTTAATCAATTCTACTACATGAGCAGCATTTGTTGCTGTTCTTTGTAGCACCATTCCCATAACAGCTTGGCTTCCATCTATACTCACCGCACCAAAACGAGGTGAAGAGCCTATTTCTACTGTTGCAACATCTCGGATTGTGACCGACTGTCCTTTACCTGATTTAACTACGGTATTTCGTATATCATCTAAACATTCATATAGACCCGCACCACGAATAAGATACTGCTCACGATTAAATTCTAAGTACTGTCCTCCAGCCGCCTGATTACTTCTTTGTAAAGCATCCACAACATCACTATAAGTTACACCGACATTTTGAAGTTTTTTGGTATCGATTAGAACGTCGTACTGTTTTTCATCTCCACCCCAACTAATAACTTCCTCTACACCACCGACACTCTTAAATAAAGGAGTTGCAATATACTCTTGCATTTCTCTCATCTTTTGTAGAGAATAGTGATTATGGACATCTTCGATTTTGTACCAAAACACTTGTCCAAGACCTGTTGTATTTGGTCCAAGAACAGGCTTTCCCCAGCCTTGAGGAATATCGACAGTCGTTAAACGTTCACTGACCAACTGACGTAAAAAATAGATGTCCATATCATCTTCGAAGAAGACAGAGACATACGAAAGACCAAAAACAGAGTTAGACATGATCATCTTCACACCAGCCATACCGGAAACAGCAGATTCTATTGGATAGGTAATAAGCTTTTCAATATCTTCTGCCGAATTACCAGGACTCTCCGTATAGATTACAACCTGCTTTGGCGTGATATCCGGAAATGCATCTACAGGAACTTCTTGGTATGCCTTAAACCCAAATGCAGTTATAGCAAGAAAAACAACAATTACCAGTAGTTTATATTTGAGAGATAGCTCTATTAGTTTATTTAACATCATAATCTCCTAGTCCCCATCACCAAGTGATGACTTTAGTATCATTGACTTAACATAATAACTCTTGTCACTGACATACATTTCATTTAGTTCAATGCCTTTAACCCCAGCGAATAACTCATCTGTTTCAATAATTTCAATCACACGAGCCTCGTAAGGTGATTCAAATTCTTCTTCATGTATGTCGCTATTCTTATCATCTTTTTCGATAGGAACAAAAACCACCCATTCGTTATTAAAAAACGATAGGGCTGATTTTTTCACGGCGACATGTTTTTGAGTTGCATCAAAGTATAAAACCGTAGGAACATAGGCGTTGATATATAAATTATTTATATTCTCATTAATATTTGAAAGAACAACTATCCTTTGTATCTCTTCATCTAGTTCAGGCAGGACTTGTGTGATATGTGTAACTATAGTTGTCTTATTGTGCTTTACTACGATCTTTTGCCCGATTTTTACTTCGTCAGCATACTCTATAGGGAGAAAAGACTTAAAATAAAAAGATTGGTCCTTAACAATCGAGACAACTGCTGTATCTTCTCCAATTACAGAGTGTAAAGGCTGTAAAAGTTCTGATACCGTACCATCACTGTGTGCATATAGAACATAATCAGCAGATGCAGCTTTCAATGAACCAGCCTCTATTCCAAGTGTCTGCAATTGAGACCTAAGTGTTGTTATACGAGCCGACATTGCATTCTTTTGTATGCTTTGCAAGTTAAGTTCTTGCATCGAGGTCATACCCTTGTCATAAAGTCTTTTTGTCGCTTCATAGTTCTTACTCAAAGCACTAAACTGCTTTTTTACAGAGATATAATCTGCTGTCATTTTTGAGAGCATAATCGATTCGATAATGGCAATCTTTTGTCCTGCTTTCACTTTTTGACCAGGACTCACATAATACTTCTCAATATGTCCACTGACCAGAGACATGATGGACTGTTTTGCATTGGAGAGTTGAATGACTTTTGCGTTAAGCTCTACCGATTTTCCAAACGTTCTTTCTGTTGTATGTTCAATAGGAATTTCCACAGAGAACAGTGTTGTTGTGATCCATAAACATAGTAATAAAATTTTATTCATTATAGCTTCCTTGCATGTAGTTAGTAGTAATCGCATTTTGATTCAATGCTGTTGTAATCTGAATAAGACGTTCTTTTGTCTCAATCACCTTGTTTTTAATATCTTGAAGTTCTAACAGATTAATATTTGCAATCTTGTAGCCCTCTTCAAACATTTGAAGAAGCTCGATTTCTGTTTTAAGCACTTTTGCATTTTGCTCTTTTAAACGTATTAGTTTCTGTCTTTGTTTTTGAAGCCTATTATCCTCAAGAGCTAATTGCATATTCTTGTTCTGAATAAGCAGATCAGCCTTTTCAGCTTCAAGACGAGCGATCTGCTTCTCTTGTGACTTGGTATTGAAAAGTGCCAAAGGCAGGTTCACACCTACTCGTGTTATGTCTTGATCAGGTTCATTTTCATATTCTGCATACAGGCTAATCCACTCAACTGAGTTTGAATTTACAGCAGCTTGTGAAAGAGCTCTCTCTTGCTCATTATGGAGACTTAGCACATCAGGGTTTTGTGAATTGTAAGATGATTTATTAATCAAGAAATCATAATCCGTATCAAGTTCAACCTCTTCGCTGATACCTGCTTGCTCTAATAAATCGTAATAGCTTTGCATCACCGTTAGACTCAAATTTTCATTGCGAATATGAATCATCTCGTAGTCAACTTTTGATTGTAGCATCACGCCACGTGAGATTGTTCCTGCTTCATATCTTGCTCTAGATATTTCATGGATTTTTTTTGCGATTTCCAACTCTTCATCACCTAAATCCATGAGCATTTTCTGCTGCGAGTGAAGTGTATAAAAAAGAGAGATATCACGAATGAATGTTGCTCTTTTTTGAGAATAAAGAGCATTTGCACTATTTATAGTAGCTTTTGACAACCCTTCTTTATCATTTCCTATCCCCCATAGACGAATAGGCTGGGCGTATTTCATTCTAAAGCCATTATCACTATCCTCAATGTTGGGTTCAAATCGTGAGTATTCCAAGGCTAATGAAGGGTTTTCATATCTAGTAATAGCAGAACCTTCTTCTTTAGCTTGTTCAACATACAGTGTCGATGCCTTTAAATAAGGACTTGACTTAATAGCTTTTTGCAAAAAAATTTCGAAACTCTCTGCGAATACGATTGTTTGCAACAGTAATATACTTGCGAATGTTTTTTTCATTTCAGCGCCTTAAAATACGACATTAGAATTTACCATGCGTTCATAAGAGCACGAATGTTTTGAAAAATCTCATTCATGTGCTTTCTAAAGTCTTCATCAACTTCAACAGCTTGAAGCATATCTTCAATACCTATTGTGGCAAGTGTTGTCATGCCATTTTCCTCATATACAGAGAGCCGACATGGTAAATAAACTGAAATGTCAGAAAAACTGTTTAATGCAGCTTGTGCACCTGCTGGATTACAGAGTTCGAAAACTGTAATATCTTTTTCAATCTCAAATCCTTTTTCTAATAAAAGTTTTTTAAATTCATAAGAGTTTAGAAGACCGAAGCCAAGCTGTTTCGCTTTTTCCTCTAATTGTGTCTTTACTACGTTCAGTGGCCATTTTGTTTGTGTTTTGTAAATCATTTTTTTCTTCTTTGTATATTATTTTGATAATTGACTATATGATAGATCACACGATAAATAGACATAACCATATCTGCTGTTAAAAGCAATATGTTTTATAGTGTTCACTAAGATATATATTCACCTATACAGGTGCTTGAAAAGTAGGGATAGGTTTAAGAAATAGGAGGTTTTATAGAGTCTAGGTTTACTAGAAATTGATAGGTCTCTTTGATAGGCAAAGTATTTGAACGAAGATTATGATTTTGTAGCAAAACCGAATTTTGGAATAATAAACAAGCTTGATGGTACTCAAAATGTATCTCACAGATATCATCATGTGAATCTGATGACTCGTGCAGGTTTGGTCCTTGAAACTCTTGTACATACTCGGTAGTGTTGCAGTGTTCATCATCATAAAAAGCAAAAGCAAACTCATGTACCATAGAAAAGCCTAGTGCAAAAAGTAGTGAGAAAGTAATCAAGCTTTTTATCTTCATAATCTAAGTGTATCCTAATTTACACAAGAAGTGTCTATACAACAACTTTCTTTTTTTTTTATAAAGTAAGGCTTTATAAGAAAATACAACACCATGATCCAAAGTGCGCTTGTACTTGCCCATTCAATCATACCTGCTTCTTCATTCATATGAATCATATCTTTTATACTAATATCTTTTAAAATGTAGTCAAGTGCAAATCCAAAGATTGTAGAACCAACAATGATTGTACTAAGATAAATATATAGAGTGCGTGTACCTAACATCTTTTTAACTACGCCGATAGTGACCGTATTTGTTGCCGGGCCTGCTGATAAGAACACAAAGGCTGCCCCAGGTGAGACTCCAGCTAACATTAGCCCAGCAGCAATAGGCAATGAAGCTGTTGCACAAACATACATGGGAACGGCGATAGCGATGACAATAATATAAGAGATCCAACTGAATTCAATCAAAATACTACTAAGATTTGAAGGGACAGCTACAGTTATAAGAGCTCCTATGATAAGACCTAAAAGCAATGGTGTAGCAATATCGCCCAAGAGTGTTATAAACGCATACTCCATTGCTGCTGTAAAAGAAAACTTCTTTTTTGCAGTGTTCCCACAACCACAAGAACTATTACAGGTTTGTTCATCACTAGTTGAAAAAGAAAGCTTCTGTCCTTCTTTTTTCTTTTCTGAAAAGTTTGCCAAGATCCCTACCAATATAGAAATGATCATAGACGTAATAACCCGATAAATCGTAAAGACCCAACCAAACATGCCATAGGTTGCCAAGATTGAGTCCACACCAGTTATCGGCGTTGAAATAAGAAAAGAGAGAGTAGCCCCATTACTCGCTCCACTTTTTTTAATACTTGTTGCAAGTGGAATAACTCCGCATGAACATACAGGAAGCGGCACGCCAAATAGCGTTGCCTTGATAACAGAACCTATCGAATCCTTACCCAAATGTTTTGATACAAGAGTCTCATGAACTAGTTCATGCAAGATACCTGCAAAGAATAGACCAAATAAGATATAAGGAGCCATAGCATTACTAAGGTCTATTAACGCATATAAAAAAGTGTTCAGATGTTCCATGGTCTATTTACTTCCACACTTTCCAGAACCGCATTTCATGTTGTTGTTATTTTTACCACCACATTTTCCAGAGCCACATTTCATATTAGAGTTTTTCTTATCACACATCATTCCGCCCATAGAGTCATTCCATGAACCCTCAAAGTTATCATATAACCATTGTGCGACAAGATTTTGCTCTTCTTCACTCATTCCTTTTCCAACAGCTGGCATTACACCAAAGCGTTTGTACGCCATAGGCATACAGTAGCCTTTTTCTTGACTTGGGTTTTGAATATAATCTTTTACAAAGGCAACAAAGTCATCTTTTGAATCCGTCATATGCTTAATACGCATAGAGATCATTGGCATTGATGGTGCCTTCATATCATGATCATTCATTCTTTGCATCATCTTCTGACGCATTGTCTGTTTCTCTTCTTTGTTTGAATTTTGCATCTTTTTACGCCAATCCATCATTGAATCCATACTCATCATCATGTCCTGTGTATGACATGAAGCACAATGCTGAGTGTATACTTCCTCTCCGCTTAAAGCAAAGAGTGAACTTGCCATGAATAATAAAATTAATAAACCTTTTTTCATTATACTTTCCCTTTATGTTATAATCATATAACTTATTTGTTATATAACCGAATTGTTATATAACATTGCTTTAAAAGAGATTAAATGGAAAGACTGGTTCAGTTGGCAAAAATTTTTAGTGATATTAATCGCTTAAAGATCTTAGGTTTGGCTATAAGAGAGAAAGAACTATGTGTATGTGAAATTTGTGACACTTTAGAACTTTCACAACCTCTTGTTTCTCGTCATTTAAAACAAATGCGTGAAGCAGAGATTTTAACTTCTGAACAAAAAGGTAAATGGGTCATATATTCATTAGTTACGACACCTGATACAATGTTGGAATGCTGGATTAAAGAAGTCAATAAAGAACTTTCATCTCTACCACCGTTAGTCGGTTGTGATATAAAGTAAGTTCCTCTATATGAAAACTATTTGTGTGCCTTTGCATTATCTGCAACAATCTATTTTTTCTTGAATTGGCGGGCACGGAACTGAACCGTATGAGCAATACACACAGCAGTCTCCTTCTTTGGGACGAAGAATAACTTTGCACCATTGACATGCATCAGTAGGCATTACTTCTGTTTCACTATGTCCACACTTTGGACAGGTGATAGTAGATTTATAAATAATTTTATTCATTTAAACTTTCCAAAGTGCAGAACTAGATTAGGCGGTATATCCTAAATAGCCCTTTAGGCTAAAACGACTTCATCAAAAAAGAGCTCTCTATTCTTCTCAAAGTTGTCAACCAATGTTGTAAAGCATCCTCCAAGTTCTCGTATGGTCTCGATGTTGGATTCAATATAGATTTTATTGCCTTTTTTTCCATTTTAACAATGTCTGCTTCGCGCAGCAATTGAAGATGTTTAGAGATCGTTGGTAATGAAAACTCAAAGTGTTCTGCAATAGTGCTAACACAGGTAGCATGAGGGCTGACTTTTACTTTGGTATCTTTTTTGTCTATGGAGCACGTATAGCCTCCCGTAAAAACATTTTTAAAAATTAAAAAACGAGTTTCATTCCCAAGGGCTTTAAATATTTTGATTTTTTGTTGCATATCCAACATATAGTTTCCTTGACAAATAAATAAAATGATTATACCATACGCTTAAGTATTTAGTTAAATGCCTAACTATGAAAATATAACAATAGAAGGATGTGGAATGATGAAGATGTTGATGAAGTTCTTTATGAGCTAGGTGGTGCACTGGCCACGGTGGCAACCAAAAAATTATCTTTTAGGTATGGCATGGCAGAGTGCTACACATTTGGATCACCTAGGGTTGGGGATGAGGCTTGGATGAGAAACATCAAAACTCCAATTTATAGATTAGTTAATTCTGCTGATCCAGTAACGATGATGCCTCCTGGTGCAGATACGATCAATGCCATTGGGTGGGTACTCAAGTTTATTCCATACTATGGTCGTTCAATTAGAAAATATTTACTTTCACAATTTGGAGGGTATTATCATGCCGGTTCTATGCGGTACATAACAGATGCGGTGGATGGTAATTATAAGGATGCAGAACTTTTATATTCTGTAAGTATTTTTCGAAGGTTGGGGGCATATATATCAAAGAATATTTCATGGAAAAAAATACCAAATGATCATTCTATTACTATCTACAGAAAAAAATTGAAATTTATCGCAGAGAAAAGACAAAATTTATAACAAGAAATGGTCTACGATTTTTCAGGCCATTATACTTCTTTTTATTTATATATTCTCAATCTCAAATACAATGCCGGGATATACTTGTTTGATTCGAAAAATTTCTCTTTCTAATTCTTCTATACGGACTTTTAGCATAAGCTCTCTTGCCAATGATTCACTCCATAATTTATGATAGGCATCTCTGTCATTTTTATATTCAGATTTAAGTCTTGCTTCTTTTAGTAGAGTCGTTTCTACAATTTCATATCTCAATATTTCTTTACATAAAGATTCATGTTGTGACCTACGAAGAGAACCTTTCTTTTTTCCTGCCTCCAGAGCAACAGTGTCTAGCTCATTGATTAGCATTGAAGTATTTACAATTTTTGGCTTTCCTGCCTTTAACCTCTCAAAGGCTTCTCTATAACTTTGCTCCGCTTTGCTCATGCAATCTCACTTTCTTTTTTTTCTTTTCTACGAAGTACGTTTGCAAAGTTTTCGATTTCAATTGCTAACGCTACTGCGGTGCGATGATCAATGCCGTCAGGATGGATATTGGCCCATTGCATTGCCACTTGTCGTTGCTTTTCAGCCAATATCTCAATTTTTTTTAACTTATGTATTGCGTGTTCGCACCCTTTACACGATATAAAAAAGTCAGGCAACAAGAATTTAGAACACTGAGAATTTAAGCAAGCACCCATTGCTGTGTCTTGATAGTCGATAAGACCTTTTTTGAACTTGGAAATCGTTTTTTTACTATCGCGTATGACAATCTCTCTTTCCTCAGGTGTCTTTGCAACTAAGTGTTTGGCTAAATGTAGCCCATTAGCACCCCATAGCGGTGTTTTTGAAAGAAGTACATTTTTACGGTAGCAATAAAACTTCATCTCAGCCCTTATCCCAAGAATGTAACGAGCGATATGACTATCTTCATCTATACTTCCATCGAGCTTTCTTGCCCTTTTATAGCCATTTGCATAGTACGCTGTCATCGTTGAAATAAGATGCCCAAACTGCTCTTTAATGGCATGTAGTGAAACAAGTCCGCTACCAAGAGCATAAACTGCAAGTGAACGTCTGTATTGGTGTGGAGCAAAGCGCCACTTTTCCCCAATACGTACCCATTTGTGCTGACTCCAATCCCGATCATCAACCAAAGACATCTCTTCTATATGCTCTTCTGTGATGGTTATACCTTCAATATCAAGAGGTAATTCAAGATCTAAGTCATTTGCTTGTTTGCCAAGGGGATAGCTCACTAAATCATCGAAATTTCTTTCTTTGATCTCCCTACTAGCTAATAGTTTTGGTCTAATCATTAATGGCGGTTGCTTAAGATGTGGACAGAGCTTCTTTCTCATTGGATCACCAATAGCATTCAGAAGGTCAATTACACGCTCAATCTCATCATGAGTGATCCAGACCTGTGCTGTAGGAACACCGTGAACTTTTTTCTCTTTTCCAAAAACCCTTGATGGCATCTCTTTTCTCTTGTCTCTCCAGCAGTCATAAGTCAGATTAGCACCCTCACTGTTTCGCATACCCGTATACTGGTGTATAAGGTGACGACATGTTCTTTGTAAGCTAAATAAAAAAGACTCAAATTCTTGTCTTGTTTTTACATCATATTTATTGAAAAGTTGTTGAATGTCATGCTTCGCAACAGCCTCATTCCAAAGCACGTAATATTTTTGTTCATCTTTGGTTAACTGGTCTTTTTGTTTGTATCCAAATCCCCTATACTCAGTGTAATCAACTAGAAACGCCACGAGCTTGGTTAAGTGTTTTTCTATGAATGAAATATGCTTCCAACGACTTTTAGCCGCTGATGCATAAATGCTAACCGGAATAAGTAAAGTCTGATTTTGATCATCAAATGCTTTTCTTGCAATTGCATTAAGCATTTTAGTAATTACTTTGTCTTTTTTATACGCAAATCCACTACGTTCGGCGCTAATCTTTTCCAATGTAGTTAGAACAGTCCTCAATCCGAATATTCTTGTGCTTGTGTGTTTTCTAGCAGAATAGGCAATAAATATTTTTAGTTTTTTATTGTTTTTAAGTAAATCACTTATTGACACAGTGTGTTGATGAGCATATTCAGCAAATGTTCTTATGGCAGTAAACATAGATGCGACAGTGGATCCAGCTGGAAGCGTACCACCTCTTCCACCTCCATGTGTCATATAAATAAACAATAAACGTTTAGCTTCTTTTTTTTGAATATCACCAGGTATTGTTCCAAATTTTACTTTACTGTCTTTATTTCCGTATGGTGACAAATCCCAAACGTCATCCCCATAACGGGATAAGACTATCCCATTTCGCCAAGAGACAACATAGTCTTCACCAGGTTCTATATATCCATTTTTGGGCTCATACTCAAAGCGTGGTGGCCTTATTTCCTCACCAAACACTTTAAATGGTTGTAGTATAACCGCACTCATGCAAACCTCCCTAGATCTTCAAACATATCTACCCAATAAAGCCAGTAAGGAGATAAGAGACCTTCCTCGTACACTTCTGCAGTAACCTTTTCTTTCATCTGTTCAGCTTTGGGTTCTTTTTCTATCATCTTGTTTAATATGACATTGATACGCGTCAGCCACGGTTTCATCTCCTTTTCATAAAAATCTTCGCTTTCTGCTCTATCGTAGGCAGTGTTTTCGATTAAATACTGAAGGCTCAATAGCTTACGAATATAATCTGGCTCAGGAAAGGTCACATAATGCAAGCAGAATATACAGCTTTTGGGATCATAGCAGTCTGCCTTGATGGGGCTTTCCTCATCAAAGGTCTCAGGTTCATTTTTTCCTTCGATATCACAGCCACCCATTGCATTAGCTTCTTTGGAAGAAATCGGGGTGTCGCTCATAACAGAGTCATGTAGGTTCTCGAGCATTCTTGAAACATCCGAAGCCATCTCTTCACCAGTCTGACCATTGTAATGTTTGATTAAAACATCTCTATTGTTTTGCAAGACAGCAAGGGCGACCTCAAGTCCGTGGTCTTTTAAAGCATCACGGGAGCTGTCTCTTCGAGAGTCTTTTGAAGTAACACGGGGGAGTTCATTGTCAATGGCTAACATCGCTTTTACTATTTGTCCACTCAGGCCTCCTTCAAATTGATACTTGGTTACTCTAGCCGTATCGCCCCAGCCACCACCAAAGAAGAGATAGGGCACGTCATTCCCATTGAGAACATATCTACGAAGCTTCAAAAACTTTTCAAAGTCCTTTATACATTGCTTAGGTAGTGAAAAACGGACTTCCTTATACATTGCTCTAGGTTTAATGGAAACAAACTCTCGACGCTCTTCAGATTCTATCTCAAACTCGTCATCAGAACTCCATGGAAGCGTGCCAAGTGTACTGTCATTCATGGCTGTAAAGTAAAGCATACACATAAACCACGCATCAAGAGCTTTTTTACCCCATTGAAGGCGTTTTAGATGAGACATATCCCTATTGACTTCTTCTAAAAACTTTAAAGCTCTTCTTCTGGCTTTATATTGATCATGACGTTCCGTAGATCTCATGAAAAGTTCGTCAATTTCAACTTTGCTGAGAATGTGACCATCTTTACGGTCGATTATCTTTATTCCCTGCGTGCTACTGTCGATAATGAGCTTATTACCAAACCCCGGCAGAACAGCATTCCCATTTGGAAGTTTTATGACACAAGGAAAGTCCTTTTTTTCCAATAAAAAATCCGCAACTTGGGAAAAAAGGTGATAGTAAAATGCAAAAGCATAACCTAGCTCTTCTTGTGAAAAATCGGCAACATTGTCATAAGCATTCGATTTAGGTTTTGTGTCTTTGAATAATAAATTTGACAAATCCTTAACAATTTCACTCTCGTCTACACCAAACATCCCTGACAAAAGTAAAATCATTGATCTTTGACGTTTGTAGGCATGACGCATTGTATTTTCTCCAGACTTAACAATTCGTTCCAAATAATATGAATAGTCCATAAGACTTTGCTTCGCATCTTCAACACTCCTTGGAATATTATTGCCAAGCATCACTGCACATTTGCACATATATGGAATGAGGTTAGCACGGGTTTTGAAATTCATCCCTTCACTTGCCATTACAATCCCATCAACAAGAACTTTTCGATCTTTCTGATAACTTTTTTTGATAACATATATATCATCTATACCTGCTGATACAACTCGTCTATGCTCTTCATACATAATATGAGACAAGTTGAATTTAACTGTTTCATCCAATTCGGAATGCTTCAACAGTATCCCTAATCGTTTGTACTCTATAGATTCATCGTTGGCAACTTTTTGAATTAGTATTTCATTATCGACAAACAATACTTTCAATTTCTCAAAGTCACCACGAGCTTTTTCTATCGCATCTATAACTTTCTTTTTCCAACCCAATGAGGGAGTATATACAAAACGCTTGCTGTGTCCAGCCTTTTTTGAGACCTCATATTCCGTTGGAAATTCACCTGCTTCTGCTACTTCTTGTAGAGAAGTTAGGTACTTTTTGAATACTGAATTATGAATACCATTGTTATAATCAGTCCTGGCTATTTTAATGTCATTAACAATTTTCTCTTGCCATTTATAACTAGGTCTATGTAGGTTTCCAGAACGATAAGATGCCTTTGCACAAACAGCATTTATAGATGGCTCATTTCCCCTATTTTGTATGTTTTCTAGAGCTTTTCTAAGTTTTTTTGCTTCTTTTCCACCCTCATTTTCCCATGTTTTAGCAGCCACTTCAATCTCCTTCTTCAGCTTCTCCTTCCAAGGGTGAAGGTTATCACGAAGAAAATTGGCGTAAAAGCCTGCATCTAAAGCTACCCTATATTTATTTGGCAAATCACCTTTTTTAATAATAGCTTTTAGCGCTACTTTGCATTTTTTATAATTCGCACCACCTGTTTTCTCCCAATGATTACGCAATTTTATGAATTTATTCTGGTAATCAACTGCCCAAACTTGTTTTGTATTAATCTTATAATAAAATGTTTGTTTGTTTACTCCAGCACGCCTAATTAACTCATCTAAGATAGGTTCCTCTCCAGATTCTTTCATAATTTCAAGTTCTCGTTCAAACTTCTCAGGTATTGAATTGATTGGTTTTGTCATAAGTACTACCCTTCATAATGACACAGATTTTGAGGTCTATCTAATCTGTTGTTCATAATAATTAGAATTTCCACACCCGTCAATGTATATTGCTACTCGTTACTCGGTAAAAAGTCCTTAGCCCATTGATATAGCTTTTCACCATGCTGATCAATAGCTCTATATCTTGCTTCTTCATTGGGTGTATAGTTTAAATAGCCCTTGGTCGTTTTAGTGTCTCTATGCCCTGCAAGTTTAGCAACATCTTGAAGCATTTCGTCCTCTGACATTTCACCATTTTCCTTTAGACCCTGAAGAAGGTTCCAAAGTGCAGTTGCTCTTAAGAAATGAAACTTATATTCAAAGTTGATATAGGGGTCTATGTGATCTTTTTTATATCTTCGTAGTGCACCACCAGCAGGCAAAGTGGTGTATTTTTCTTTATTGGGGTCGCTTTTAGAACAGTAATACGGATCATAGTTTTTGGTGATAAAGACATATTCATTCAAAGGATTTTTTTGAGGAAACTTTATGTTCTTTCTCCGGTGAATTGCTCGCTCCGACATACAGTATCGTTGCACTACCTGCATTATCACTCCGGGCACTTGAAGTTCGTATGAGCGGTCTAGTCCTTTGGTATCAACCAACTCACTTCCCCCAATCTTAATTCGGTAGATTTTCTTTACGTCGTATGTATCATTTTCTTTTTTCCAAGCAGCCAAAGACTGTGGTGTATCATCAAGAGGAAGTGTTTTCATGAAATGTCTAAGACGTAAGGTAAATACCGTGTTCATTCTAGCCGCAGTCTCTATGGCGAAATAGTGAGAGATATTAATTTCAGGCTGACCTTTTTCAAATATTAGTCTAAATATCTGCTCCTGTTGCTGCGGCTTAAGTGGTTTTGTATTTCCGCCATCATGGATATAACCATTATTTTCATTATTTGCCACAGGAACTCTGTTCGCCTCGTTACCAGTACTTAAAATAGCCCCTCGTTCAGTAGGAATGAGGTAGTCTACAACTTTCCCTGGCATGACGACATGTTTACCTATGTCTAAAAAGCTACGCCCGTATTCTTTAATGATGAATTCATAGAACGATGTAATTGGCTCGATATACTTCTTTATTGTTCTTGGAGCTAACTTCTTTTTATTAGGACCACCTTGTTCCATCAAGTGTTTTTTATATACAAAATTCGGTCGGCTTGTTGGCCTTTTAGCAACTCTCCAAAAGGGCATTTCTTTGCGTTTCTGCTCTGTAATCCTTCCTTCTTTTATAAGCTCATCGTCTCGTTCATCACAGAACCATTTGTAACGCTGTAATGCTGAAGCATGTTCTTTTATCGTTTTCTTTGAAACTCTCTGTGACTCCAAATAAGCAGTGTCATTATTAAGCATATTCAACAAGTATCGATTAGCCTCATACCATAGGGTGCCATCTCTATTCACTACAAACTGAAAATGTGAGTAGTAGTCAGGGTCGAATTCAAGGACCGCTTTTGTATACTCATCATAGTAGGGCTTTCCGTAATAGATCACTTCACCATTTTTATCTGGTATAGGTGTATAACTTTTCTCTTCAATCATAGTTGGAATATATAGGTGTAAATTACAAACAGCATGTTGTTTTTTCAAACTAGATAAATCTGTTTTATCTTCTTTTATCTGTTGACAGTTTTCATTTACTGAAATCATAATCACCCCTTTGGCATACAGTCCACTATTATACAGCAACATTTACATTATTAACAACTCACAATATTAGTTTAATATAAAAAACTCACAAGTGTTGCCGGTTCCGCTTATCGAAACGGCTGGTTTTTTCTTGTTTCTGTCACCTTTATGATAGCCATCGTCGGCGGCTATATGCTGTATGCACCCAGACTCTATCTTCTTTCTAAAAAGCACCGTTTCATCACAATCGGAGACTATATCCGTCATCGATATGATCATGCCCTCTTAACAAATATCATTGTTGCCATCGGTATTTTAGCCTTGTCAAATTATATGTTGACCAACCTCAAAGCCATCGGCTATATTTTGCATTATGTTACCGGAGGCACGATAGGTTTTGCCGAGGGCATTATTGCCATGGCTATTATCATGGTCATTTATGAGACACTCGGAGGAATGCGTTCTGTTGCCTGGACGGACGCTATTCAAGGTATCTTGCTTCTAGCCGGTGTACTGATCATCTTTTCTGTCATCTGGGTAGAGTATGGCTCTGTTATGAGTAATGAAACCCTGCTTCTGCAGGTCAAGGCTGACTTTTTTCGTACACCCTTGCTTCCGGACAGGGTGCACTGGCTTAGCATCTTGATCATGATCTTCTTTGGTATATCAGTTTATCCTCAAGCCATTCAGCGTATCTATGCAGCCAAAGATGCAAAGACGCTTAAGCGTTCATTTCAGCTGATGATCATCATGCCTCTGCTTACTACCTTGCCTCTTATCATCATTGCTATTATTGGAGCGGCACACTTTCCTGACCTGGACAAGACTTCCTCTGAGCAGATCATCTTACTGATGCTCTCAAAGCTTACACACATAGAGGGTATGTCTTATGTTATCACCCTTTTTATTGCAGCCGCAGTTGCTGCGATCATGTCAACGGTAGACTCTGCAATGTTAGCCATAGCCTCACTCTTCACACAAGATATCTATCATCAACGTAATCCGCAGGCCTCACAAAAAAAGCTCACCCTCGTTGGAAAACTCTTTTCATGGCTGTTGATGGCCATTATGGTCTACCTGGCTATTTATCTGCCTTCTACGATTTGGTGGCTGATACAGATCAAGTTGGAGATACTCTGTCAAATTGCACCCGCGGTTATGTTGGGTGTACATTATAAAAACATACGATCGACCTCTATGCTTTACGGTCTTCTTATTGGCATAAGTTTTACCCTTGTCTTTTTACTTTCTCCCCTGTCTAACAAGCCCTTTGGCTTCCATGCAGGTGTCATTGGCCTCATCTTAAACGCTCTTACTATCTACATTCATCATACTTTCCTCTTAAAAAAACAGTAATATAAATATAATTATTATATACTATGCATCAGTGTTAACAGGGGACTCATATTTGGGAGAAGAATGTATTTAATCAGAACTGTTGTGTTGTTTACATTCTTTATCGCTTGCTCTTTTGCCCAAGAACTTCAACTTTCTCAAGAAGAACGCAACTTCATCCAAGAGCATCCCGTCTTACGTGTACAAAATGAACGCTCCTGGGCCCCTATCGATTTTATAGAAAATGGCCAAGCCAAAGGTTACGGCGTTGATTACATCAATCTAGTTGCTGCCAAGGCCGGATTTAAACTTGATTTTATATCGGGGCGTTCCTGGAGCAGCTATCTCTCTATGCTTGAAGAGAAACAACTAGACATTATCTCCAGTATGAAACGCACGCAGCAAAGAGAGTACTATTCAAATTTTAGTGAAGTTCCCATCATAGAGCTTTACAAGGGTGTTTTGCAGCGCCGTGACACAGACCCCATAAGTTCCATGCAAGCGCTAAAAGGAAAAACTGTTGCCGTGCTCAAGGGCTATTCCCAAGAAGAAAAGTTGAGGCTTCATTTTCCCGATATCAAGATAATATTGGCAGAAAGTAAACTTGAGGCTATGCGTCTGGTGATGAACAAACAAGCCGATGCCAGCATTGACTATCACGGTGTGCATCAATATAATATTTCCAAGTATTTCTTTTCACAACTCCACTCTATTCCCTTGAAAAAAGATAAATATTTCACCTCTGTTTCACACTATATCGCAATGAGAAATGACCTCCCCCTGCTTAAGAGTATCATCGACAAGAGCATGAAGGTTTTGAGCGAAAAAGAGATACATGAGCTCAGGGAAAAATGGCTTGGGAATACGTATGAAAAACATATTCAACTCGATACGCATGAACGCCTCTATCTTCAAAACAAAAGAACAATCAACTTTTGCGCCGATCCCGACTGGTTGCCCGTTGAAAAGATAGAAGCTGAGAAGCACATCGGAATATCTTCCGATTATCTTCGTGAGATATCCAAAAATCTCAATCTTCAGTTCAAACTCATTCCCACCGCTTCATGGGAAGAGAGTCTCCGCTTTGTCCAAACGAAGAAGTGCGACTTTTTAAGCTCGGTGATCCGGACCAAAGAGAGGGAAAAATTCCTAAACTTCTCCTCTGTTTATTTGAAAATGCCCCTTGTCATCACCACGCGTTCAGATACATTTTATGTACACAATCTGAAGAACTTAAAAAATAAAAAGATCGGTATTGTAAAAAACTATGCTTATCAAGACCTCTTACTGCGAGATTACCCCAAGGCCAATATTGTTTTTGTATCTAATGCCTATGAAGGTTTGAAAGAGGTTGAACGGGGAACAATATACGCCTATGTTGATATACTCGAAGCCACCTCGGAACAACTTCGCACCAGCTCCTTTTCCGACCTGAAGGTCGCAGGAAGACTTGTAGAGGAGATATCCCTTAGTCTTGGGGTGCGTAAAGACAATGTAATCCTTTTTGATATTATTGAAAAGGGACTCAACACTATCTCGACTGAGCAAAAGAAAGAGATCTATGATAAATGGGTATATGTCACTATAGAAGAAGGAATCGATTCTGCTCTTGTGTGGAAATTTCTACTTGGCCTTGGGCTCATCATCCTCTTTTTTCTGTACCGATACAGCGTCACCGTCCGTCACAACAATCAACTCCTGAGTATCAACGAAGAACTTGAAAAGCTCAATAACCAACTCGAAGAACTCTCCCAAACTGACCAACTCACCAAGCTCTCTAACAGACGTCACCTGGACAACATCCTCACTCTTGAGCTTAAACGGGCCAAGCGGTTTCATTCAAAACTCTGTGTTATTCTGCTTGACATCGATTTCTTTAAAAAAGTCAATGACACTTGCGGGCATCAGACAGGCGATGAAGTGCTTAAGGCAATAGCTGCAATCCTTCAAAAAAACTCTCGGCAAATCGATACGGTTGGCCGCTGGGGAGGAGAGGAGTTCTTAATGATACTTTCTCAAACAAACCTGGTTCAAGCCGGTATATTGGCAGAAAAAATTCGGCAAAAAATCACAGAACATAACTTTGGCCTGGATTATCCCCTCACCGCAAGTTTTGGAGTTGCCGAATTAGACATATACAAAGATGATGAGTCATCTCTGCTCTCTCGTGTGGATGCAAACCTCTACACGGCAAAAGAGAGCGGCAGAAACAGAGTTATATCCAGCTAGACATTTCCATATTTGCCTTTACGCTTTCTTCATTTTTCAACTTAAAACAGATCTTAATATAAGACAAACCAATATAAGACCATAATTGTCTTATATAAGAGCAAATAATCCGAAGGAGGACTCTATGTCTGTAGAAGTTGACAATATCATCAAACAAGAGTATAAACTTGGATTTGAGACGGATATACAGATAGATCAGGCACCTCTGGGGTTAAATAGAGATATCATTACCTTTATTTCCGAAAAAAAGAGTGAACCCCAATGGATGCTGGAATGGAGGCTAAAAGCCTACGAAAAATGGCTAAAGATGGATGAACCTGCATGGGCTCATGTGCATTACCCTCCCATCAACTATCAGAATATCTCCTATTTCTCCGCACCTAAAAAAAACATAGCTTCTTTGGACGAAGTCGATCCTCAAATTCTTGATACCTATAGACGTTTGGGAATTCCTATTGAAGAGCAGAAGATTCTTGCAGGTGTTGCGGTTGACGCCGTTTTCGATTCCGTCTCCGTCAAAACAACCTTCAGCGAAACACTTCTAGAACTTGGAATTATCTTCTGTTCTATTTCCGAGGCCATTAAAGACTACCCTGAACTGGTTCAAAAATACCTGGCCTCCGTCGTACCTATGGGGGATAACTATTTTGCCTGTTTAAACTCTGCCGTGTTTACTGACGGGACCTTCGCCTATATCCCTAAAAATGTCACTTGCCCTATGGAACTCTCAACGTATTTTCGTATTAATGCCCTTAACTCCGGTCAATTTGAACGCACCCTTATCATTGCGGATGAAGGTTCTTATGTTTCCTATAACGAGGGATGTTCTGCACCGATAAGAGATGAAAACCAGCTTCACGCGGCCGTTGTTGAGCTTATCACGCTTAAAGATGCCGAGATAAAATACTCTACCATTCAAAACTGGTACCCCGGAGACAGTGAGGGAAAAGGCGGCATTTATAACTTTGTTACCAAAAGAGGAAAATGTCTGGGCGAACACTCCAAAATATCATGGACTCAAGTCGAAACAGGTGCAGCTATTACATGGAAATACCCTTCGTGCATTCTTTTAGGCGATAACAGCCGGGGCGAGTTTTACTCCGTTGCCATCACCTCTTTGGCGCAACAGGCCGATACCGGTTCAAAGATGATACACCTGGGTAAAAACACCAGTTCTACCATCATCTCCAAGGGTATCTCTGCCATGAAGGGAAGCAATGCCTACAGGGGACTGGTAAAGATCCGGCCTCAGGCAGCCAATGCCCGTAACTTCACTCAATGTGACTCTCTTTTGATAGGAAGCGACTGTGCTGCGCACACCTATCCCTATATCGACGTTAAAAATCCATCTGCGCAGGTTGAGCATGAGGCAACGACCTCAAAGATCTCAGATGAACAGCTTTTTTATGCGCAGGCAAGAGGAATAAGTGAAGAGCAGGCCATCTCACTCATCGTCAATGGGTTTTGTAAAGATGTTCTCAACCAACTGCCAATGGAGTTTGCAGTCGAGGCTAAGGCCCTGTTGAGTCTGACTCTTGAAGGGAGTGTAGGATAATGCTAAAAATTAAAAACCTGGACGTACAGATAGCTGATAAAGATGTCATACATGGCTTGGACCTAGACGTTAAAGCGGGTGAGGTTCACGTTGTTATGGGTCTAAACGGAACGGGGAAATCCACCTTGCTAAAGGCAATTGCCGGTTCATATGAGACAAAAAGCAAGGGGATTATGGAGTATTTTGACAAAGACCTACTCTCTCTTAGTGCGAACGAAAGAGCAACAGAGGGAATATTCATGAGCTTTCAAAACCCAATTGAGATTCCCGGTGTCAACACCATCTACTTTTTACGTACCGCACTCAATGAGCAGAGGATATCAAGAGGAGAAAAATCCTTGAGTTCTGTGGATTTTATGAAAAGAGTTCAAGAGAAGATGAATTTTTTAGAGATAGATAAGAGCATACTGCAGCGCTCACTCAATGTCGGTTTTTCCGGCGGTGAGAAGAAGAAAAGCGAGATCTTGCAGATGATGATCTTAGAACCCAGGCTCATACTCCTGGATGAAATCGATTCAGGTCTGGACATAGATGCGCTCAAAAGTGTTGCAAAGGGGATAAACTCACTTCGTGGTAAACAGACCTCATTTATTATCATTACCCACTACAACCGTCTGCTTGAGTATGTACCTCCGGACTTCGTACATATCTTGGATCACGGAAAAATCGTAAAAAGCGGAAATGCATCCTTGGCTAAAGAGCTTGAGGAAAAAGGATACGAAGATGTTCTATCTTCTACCTGAACTACTCCGTCAATCGTCTATGTTTTCTCATATTCCTACAAAAAAAGAAGAAAAATGGCGTTTTTCACCCTTAGGGGAGTACCTGAACAGGGAGTATAAAAAAGTACCTCTTGCCCATAAGGATATCCTTGATAAACCCAAAGAGGAATATTGGATATATCTTAGAGACGGACATGTCTTGGAATTAAAACTTCCCCCAAGTGTCCACGTTAAACATACCCCCTTCACTCTTGAACTCAACTGTTTTGAGGATATTGATATTTATCTCTATCTTGATTATTCCACGCAGAGCTTTGTCGACTTTCGCATCAATATCATCATACAAGAACACGTTCACCTCAGCTTATACTATTCGTATGAGGGGGGAGAAAAAGCATTTATTCTTCACAGCTCGCACATCAAGCTCGAACCCTACGCCAGACTTTCACAGACCCAGGTTCACAACCTATCGACGCAAGCTGTCTCTATTGTTGAGAACAGGGTTCATTTAGATAAAAACAGCTTTTTTAAAAACTTCTCCTTGCTCAAAGAGGGAGAATATATCCATAATTTTTTTCATACAGACCTGCATTATCAAAGTGAAGCAGAGATCACATCCCTGCTTCTTACGCACCAGAGACAAAAAAGCATCTTTTCTTGTGATGTCAATCACTTAGGTGACAGATCAACAAGTCAGGTCCTTTCCAAGCAGGTCATTCGTGATAAAAGTACCTGTGTGGTTGATGCGAATACACTTATAACAGAGAAGACTAAGGCTACAGAAGCAACACAGGCCAGCCACGCCCTGCTTCTGGATGAAGACGCCCATATCCACTCAAAACCTCACTTGCAGATCTATAGTGATGACTTATCGGCCTCCCACGGTTCAACCGTAGGAGAGCTGGACCAAGAGGCTATCTCTTACCTTTGTTCACGCGGGATCAGCGAAGAAAAGGCAAGGTCTATGCTCATCTCGGCCTTTATCAATGACATACTGGAGAGTATCGATGATACAGGACATAAGGAACATATCCTGAAAACACTGGGAGAAGACGATGCATAAAGATGATTTTCCTTTTTTTCAGTATCAAGATATCATCTACCTTGATAATGCTGCAACCACACAAAAACCTCAGCATGTACTGGAGGTGATGAATGAGTACTACACCCGCTATTGTGCAAATACCCATAGAGGCTCGCATGATCTGGGCAATAAAGCGACACAAGAGTATGAAGATGCACGAAGATGTGTAGCAGAGTTTATAGGAGCGGATACCAATGAGCTTGTCTTTACCAAAGGAACGACAGAATCCATCAATCTTCTCGCTTCAAGCTATGTCAAAGATAATTTCGACACCGTGATACTCTCCGAGCTCGAACATCATTCCAATATCTTGCCCTGGCAACTCAAAGATCTGCATCTGGAAGTGATTTCCTTGGATAACAACCTCAATATTGACTTGAATGTTTACGAGTCACTTGTACAAAAACATCCGAAGAGTTTCATAGCCATCACACATATCTCTAACTCCTTTGGTATCTTAAACCCTGTTAAAGAACTTATCAAGATCGCTCATAAATATGCGTGTACCGTCATGATAGACGGGGCGCAGGCACTTGCCCATGTCAATATAGATGTCAAGGAACTCGATGTCGACTTTTACGCGGTATCTGCCCATAAGGCCTATGGCCCAACAGGGATAGGAGCACTCTATGGAAAATACGAACTTCTGCAAAAGATGAATCCCTATCAGGGTGGAGGGAGTATGATAGATGATGTCAGTTTTGAGTATTCAACCTTTTTAAATCCTCCATTTCGTTTTGAAGCGGGAACACAGGCCATTGCAGAGGCTATTGGCTTTAAGGCGGCACTGCTTTATCTCAAAAACATCCAAGGTCTTCAAAAGCATGATGAGGCGATGCTCACCTATGCCAAGCAAAGACTTCAACGTCTGGAAGGTGTAGAGTTATACACGCAAGCAGACAATGTCTGTGGAAACATAAGCTTCAATATCAAAGGCCTGCATCATGACGATATCGGTATTTTACTCTCCAAACAGAACATCATGGTGCGTACAGGTCATCACTGCACCCTTCCGATCATGAAAAAACTTGGATTGGAGGGGACCGTAAGGCTTAGTTTTGCCCTTTACAATACCCAAGAAGATATAGACAAGACCATACAAGGTCTACAAAAAGCAGTAGGAATGTTAAGGTGAGTATACATGAAGAGATCAACCTCATCCATGATGAACTAGCGCTCTTTGATGATGTGATGGACAAGTATGAATACATCATTGAACTTGGAGGAGAGCTGCTTCCTCTGGACGAACAGTATAAGACCTCAGTATATAAGGTGCAAGGGTGTCAATCCCAGATTTGGCTGCACCCGTATGAAAAAGAGGGAAAACTTTATTTTGAGGCTGATGGAGACGCCTTGATTGCAAAAGGACTCGTCGATATTCTCATCAGAATATATTCGGGTCATACTGCGGAAGAGATCTTAGAGACGGACACTTCTCAACTTAAGAGCCTTCATCTCAGCGAGATCATCTCATCAGGTCGCCAGAATGGAATCGCCTCAATGCTCAAAAAAATCTATGACTTTGCAAAAAAGGTAAAAAATGCCCGATGAATTTAAAGAGATAAGGGAAAAGGTAATTTCCCATTTGAAAAATATATATGATCCGGAAATCCCCGTTAATATCTATCTTCTAGGTCTTATCTATAAGATTGAGTTTTCATATATTAGGAAAGAATTGCATTGCGATATAGAGATGACCCTGACCTCTGCAGCCTGTCCCGTAGCAGAAAGCCTTATCGATCAGGTCCATAACATTGCTTATCTTGTCGATGAGATCGATGAGATGAAAGTGAATATAGTTTTTGATCCTCCATGGAGGCCGGACAAAATGTCCTATGAGGCAAAACTCGAGCTTGGACTTCTGTAGAGAACTAAGCGCACACTTATTATAACTTTTGATATACTACTATAAAATATTACAATAGGTGAGCCCATGAAAAAGAAGGTAGTTGTCTTAGGTGGCGGTGTTGGCGGACTCAGCGCGGCACATGAGTTGGTCCGTAGGGACTTTGATGTTGTTGTCTATGAACAGTTGAGCATCCCCGGAGGAAAAGCACGTTCGATTAACGTCCCCCACTCTGCCAAAGATGGATATAAACCTCTTCCCGGTGAACACGGTTTTAGATTCTTTCCCCGGTTTTATCAGCACATCACCCAGACAATGAAAGAGATTCCTTACAAAAATGGGACTGTTTACGATAACCTTGTTGATACGACACGCATCGATCTGCTCCAATACAACAAGGCACCTATTACCATGATCTCGCGTTTTCCAAAGTCTCTAAAAGACCTGGAAGTGATCATAGCTATGATCTTTACACAGGACTCCGGTCTTAGCGAGGAAGAGATCAAGTACTTTTCCAAGCGCATCTGGCAGGTCCTTACCTCCTGCGACGATAGACGATGGGACGAACTCGAGAGAACACCCTGGGAAGAGTTTCTTGAAGCGTCGCGGTTTTCAGCTGCTTACCGGAAGTTTTTAGTTGAGGGGCTTACGCGTTCCCTTGTTGCTGCCCAGGCAAACACCGCTGCGTCTAAAACAGTGGGCGATATTTTGGTCCAGCTCTTTTTTGATCTTATAGAACCCGGGGTAAGCAGTGATAGACTTCTTGACGGCCCTACCAATGATGTCTGGATAAACCCATGGCTGGATTACCTAAAAAAGATGGGATTAGAGTATAACTTTGAGCATGAAGTCACTTCCATACAGATGCAAGGCGAAGAGATAAAATCAGTGACTATCTCTCATCAGGATAAGAGCTTTGAAGTCGAGGGTGACTACTTTATCTTCGCCGTTCCTGTAGACCGGTTTGCACCGCTTATCACCAAAGAGATGACAAACATCGACCCAACCTTAAAGACCATCCTTCCCCTCTCCAAAAAAGTGGCATGGATGAACGGGCTTCAGTTTTATCTGAACAAGGACATCAAGATAACCCATGGACACTCTATCTTTGTTGATACGCCATGGGCACTCACCGCCGTATCTCAGGCCCAATTCTGGGCAGACTTTCCTATGCATGAGTTTGGGGATGGCGAGCTTAAAGGTATCATCTCTGTTGATATCTCCGAGTGGAATGCGAAGGGGAGCTTTAATAAGAAAAAAGCCTCCGAGTGTAGTGAAGAGGAGATCGTTGCTGAAGTCTGGGCCCAGATGAAAGAGTCTCTGACAAAAGATAGCGAGGATGCACTCAAAGATGAATACCTTCTGTCTGCCTTTTTAGACCCTGCCATCACTATAAAAGAGGGTGAAAAAACTACAAATTCAGAACCCCTCTTGGTTAATGTTATCAACTCTTGGCACATGCGACCCGATGACTACAGCCGTATTCACAACCTACTTTTTGCTTCCGACTATGTACGCACAAACACTGACTTGGCGACAATGGAGGGTGCTAATGAGGCGGCCAAACGCGCCGTTAACACTATCATATACAAGTCCGGTTCATCTGCTTCGTATTGTCCGGTTCATAAACTCAAAATGCCGTTTATCTTCAAGGTCTACCGATGGTTTGATCAGTTCAGATACGATAAAGGGCTTCCATGGAGGGGAAGGATCTTTTAGAGCTGTGCATCTGTCTCTTTCGTCTTTTCCTTCTTGGCAAAGCCTACGCCCTTCTTTGTCTTGGCCTGAAGTCCTAGTGCCTCAATTATAGAGCGATAATCCACACCAAGCTTATGCAACTCGGCACAGCAGCGTATACTGACTGCAATAGCATTAGGCACTTCACCTTTTTTTTTATACGACTGCAGGTTCTTTTCACTCACCTTGATCAATTTACTGAACTTGGGCAGGCTGATCTCAGCATCAAGTAATAGTTTTTTAAATTCTATAAATGTCATACCACAGTTTAACACTTTTTTCCTTATTTTATTGACATTACTGCATTAAAAGTATACAATGGTCATAATTTATTACTAATAGTAAGTAAATTATCAAAAAAGGAGCCAAAATGGCAAAGTTACTCAAGAAGAAAGCGGTTAAGAAAGTAGCGCGTAAAGCGGTTAAAAAAGCAGGCATTGCTAAAAAAGTGGCAAAGCCACTTCGCAAGAAAATCACAAAACTGGTTTTAAAGAAAAAGCCGACTAAGGCAAAAGCAGCGAAAAAAATCGCCAAAAAAGCAGCCCGTAAAGCGGCTTAATCAAACAACACCTAAAGGAGGCTTTTAAGAGCCTCCCGGATCGTAGGATATTTAAACTCAAATCCAGACTCTAAAAGGCCTTTTGGATACGCCCTTTGTCCCTCAAGCATAAAGTTTGCCCCCTCATTAAAAATCAAACGAAGAACAAAAGCAGGTATAGGAAAAAATGTTGGTCTGTGCATCAGGCTTCCCAATATTTTAGTAAACTCAATATTGCTTATGGCTTCGGGAGCACAAAGGTTGCAGACCGGATTCTTATTTTCAATGACATGCATATAAGCCTCACATAAGTCATCAATATGAATCCAGGAGAGAGGCTGCTGTCCACTTCCTATGCGACCGCCTAGACCCAGTGAAAAAGGAAACCTTATCTTCTCTATCATTCCCCCTTTTTTTCCCAATATCACTCCAAAACGAAGGATACTCGTACATACGCCAAACGCTTCAGCCTTCAAAGCCTCCTTCTCCCAATCAATACAGATATGGGCAAGATAAGAAGATGAAAACTCAGCTGTACTTTCATCACAAACAACATCATTTGGATAAATGCCCACAGCAGAGGTTGATAAAAACTTCAAGGGTCGATTTTGACAGAGCTTTATCGCTTCAATAAGCTTGCGTGTTGTCTCTATGCGACTGGTATAAAGTGCTTTTTTATAAGCTTCATCCCATCTACCAAAGATTGAAAGACCTGCAAGGTTAATCAAAACATCCGCACCTTCAATGGCTTCACATACATGTTCAATGGGTGTATCGCGTCGTACCTTAAGAGCAAAAACACTCTTCCCCTTCCCCTCAAAAAAAGCTTTGAGCTCCATACCGACAAATCCGCTGCATCCGGCGATCACTATTTTCATCCTATACCCCTTTGTCCAAATGATAAAACCATGCTTCCCATTCGAATAACTTTTAAAAAGATGGTATACTCAAACCCATGAATCGGTTTTTTCTTGCTATGCCTGTGATACTCTTTGACTACAAAGCCCTTCAAAACGACTTTGCACATCTCTCTCAAGGCAGATGGGTGCCGCCGCAAAACCTGCATCTCACGCTTCAGTTCTTTGGCGAAAAGTATGAGAAAATACTCTTAATCCAGATGCTTTCTGATCTTAACTTACAAGCAGACCCCTCAGAACTGATAGGTTTGGAACTCTTTAAACATAACACTATACTTTACGCTAAAACAAAGAACCCTTCTGTCCAGGTTTTACATACCCAGATTCAAGAAGCCTTTAGTATCCAAGATGAACAGGAGTTTATCCCTCATGTCACACTCATGCGTATCAAAAAGACCCCTCACCGAGCTCTCCTTGAAAAAAGAGTTGAGCTTTATGATGACAGAGTTATCGGAACCTTACAGGCCAAGATACAGTTGATACAAAGCCGTCTCACCCCGGAGGGCTCAAAGTATACGCTGATAAAAGAGTTTAATTGAGCAATATTTTCAGCTAATGAGAGCTGACATATAACCGACAACACTGCTTGCATCCGAGCTTGCATCGTATGATGTTCGGTAGTCTACTAACTGCGTTTGCAGCCCCTGCCGTTTTGAAGCTTCCAAAAGAGCTTTCACACCTATCATGCCACAGGCCTCACAACCCGAATTTAGCTCAGGTACACTCATGTTCTCTACGGCCTTTAAACACAGGTGGTCAAGTCTGTTGGCTTCATGAAGATCATAAAAATGGCTTAGGTCCGTACTGATGACAGTAAAGGTATCTTCATCATTCAAGGCCTTTTCAATAAGCGCAATCAGTTCTTTGTAATCAATATCTCCGTAAACGATCTCAACAAGATTCACCTCGCCAAAATAGTGTTTTATAAAAGGCATTTGAGTCTCCGTAGAGTGTTCACTATGCGCTGTCGGATTGAAGGAGAGGGCTTCATAAGTGTCGATCAAGTGTGTAGAGTAATCTACATCTATCTTCATATCTCCGCAAGGAGATTGATAGCTTTCATACAGAGCTACACTCGCTCCCTTCAGGTATACCCTATGGCTTGGGCCGATGACAAGGACCCTTTTTATCTTTTTCGTGTCTACCAGGCGGTATGCCGCATTGGCTGTAAAACCACTATAGACATAACCCGCATGAGGTGAGATCAGTGCCTTTGCAGAGATTTTAGTATTGTCATTCTCAACTGCCTCATTGAAGGTATCGATATATCTGTTTATTTCACTGCATTGCGCCGGATAAAAGATCCCGGCTACGCTGGTATCTCTTTTACTCATCAAAGACTCCTGGAATAAGGGTATCACATTTTGGGCACCTGGAACCGTTAAGGTGATTTTGTGTACTTCTAAAGTAATCTCTCTCTATCAGGACATGACTACAGGAGGGACAGCGTGTCGGTGTCTGATAATTAACATTTCCTATATAGATATAATTAAGCCCATGCTTCTTGCCTATATCATAGGCTGTCTTCAAGGTCTCAATTGACGTAGGAGGGAGCTCTCGTTCTTTGTAATCAGGGTGAAAGGCCGTGATATGCCAGGGTACATCGACGCCCAACTCTGTCGCAATAAATCCTGCTATACTGTTCAACTCATCTTCACTGTCATTTTGCGTCGGAACGATCAGGGTCGTGACCTCTATCCATATCCCGTTTGCCACAAAATGTTTGAGGTTTGCCAAGATCTTTTCCAAGTTTCCACCCAACTCTTTCTTGTAATACTTCGGATCAAAAGATTTCAGATCAATGTTGGCCGCATCCATGATCCCCTTCATATCATCAATCACTTCGCTGGATTCAAATCCGTTAGAGACAAAGACGTTTTTTAAACCTTTCTTCTTCCCCTCCAGAGCGATATCGCGCGCATAGGGATAAAAAATAGTCGGTTCGTTGTAGGTGTACGCGATGGACCGGCATTCATGATCAATCGCCATCTGAACAATACGTTCAGCAGAGAAATAATGGGATTTATCAATCTTTGATGTCTGAGATATACTCCAGTTCTGACAAAAGGGACAGTGAAAATTACATCCAACCGTACCGAAGGAAAAGGCCTTTGAGCCCGGAAGAAAATGATAAAGCGGCTTTTTTTCTATGGGGTCGATATTCATTGCTGAAGGATAACCGTAAACCAGACACTCTATTGCATCACCTACATTTTTATTGACACCACATATCCCTGTCTGACCCTCTTTTATCTTACAGTGATGTTGACAGAGCAGACATGTCAGACGATTCTCTTTATATGGCTTATAAAATCTCATTTTCTTTTACCTTTTGTACTTGATACAGAAGTATTTGAGGATGTTCTTTCAAACACGAAGCATCTAATCCCGCTTTTTGGCATAGATGAGAAAAAAACAGCTCGTGCGTCTTCAACTGTTCCCAGACCTGGGGTAAAAATGTTGACTGATAATTATCAGACTTTAATATCACTCCGTCTATACCGATTCGCACCTTAGATTTTAAGTCATTCATATCACTATACTCAAGATTTTTGGGCTCAGTGAGCAGAGAGACTTCTATACAGGTGCGGTCTAGTTCGCCTTCGCTAAGCGGCATAAAACGGGGATCTTTAAAAGCAGCGGCTTGAGCATTATGTATGATATCATCAAACAGGCTTCTATGTGCAATGATAGAGCCTATGCAGCCGCGAAGCTGACCATCTATGCTCAGCGTTACAAAAGAGGCGCCTTGCTCTTTTAAAAAGGGGTACTCTTCCAATAGATTCGATGTTTCCAGGCTCCCATGCAAAAAATGATTTTTAATGGCAGCTCTGGCGAGACTCAGTAAAACCTCTTTCATAACATTCCTTCACTTTCACACGACACAACCTTCAGTCATAACATCACGTTAATCCAAGGACCTAAAAAAGTTCACTAAACAAGCTTCTATCATTATTATACATCTTTTCTTGTATAATACTAGACAAATTTTTGAGTTAATATTTAAGGGTTCAAATGAGAATAGCTGTTGTCGGCCTAGGTGGTGTTGGAGCATATATAGGAGCAAAACTCTGTGCCTTAAAAGATGAACATGAGATTATTTTCATCGCACGCGGTGAACATCTTAAAGCAATTGAGGAAAATGGTCTTAAGATCATCGATGTAGACAAAGAAAACCTCTATCATCCTTCATCTGTACACGAAAGCATTTCGGACCCTCTTGATATACTCTTCTTATGTACAAAGACCTACCACTCACAAGAAGCCATTTCACAACTCTCTGGTGCAATCACCGAAAAGACCCTTGTTATTCCCGTAGCCAACGGCGTCAACAACAAAGAAATGCTTGCACCGTTGACAGATGCAAGGCTTACGGATGCCTGTGTTTACATCGTCTCACATAAGCTCAGTCCCGGAGTTGTCAAAAAATCCACCCAACCCTTTATGCTGATCCTCGATGTCGAGCTCAAAGAGCTGTTGGGCCCCCTTCTGGACAAGGCCGCTCTTCGTACAAAATTTTCCCCTGACATCAAAAAAGAGTTATGGAAAAAATACCTTTTTATCTCTGCCATGGGTTCCATGACCTCTTATTATAAGCAAGGTATGGGTTCGGTCTACAACCTTCATCAAAAAGAGTTGCGTATACTCTTGGATGAGATTTTTTCCCTTGCCAAGGCTGAGGGTATCTCTTTAGAGACACAAGAGATAGACAAGGTCCTCCACACTGCTTCCAAACTCCCCTTGGATGCACCGACTTCACTCTGGTTGGATATTCAAAACAAAGGGAAAAATGAGCTCAACAGCCTTAGCTACTATGTGATAGAAACAGCAAAGAAGCATAATATTCCCACCCCTGTCATGCAAAAGATATATGATAAACTAAAGCTGGAAGCATGATATAAACCTTACATTTTCTCCACATAGCCAAAACCAGACAACCACTCCATTTTATCAGATTTTCCATTACAAAGGAGCCGTGGTGTTAGACGTATATATCGGATTCTTACTCAAATGAGTTATAATGATTCTATGAAAGTTTCACCACTAATTAAATATCTCTGCTTTGAACTGTACACTGCAAGCTTGCTTGCCCCCTTGATCTACAAAAAAAATGACCCGGATATCTTGCACAGGTTCCGTGTGGCACTTCGTCAAAGTCGCTCTTTGATCATCTTGTACATGCCTGAACAGTATGCATTTTCAGATACTCTTAAATCTATCCTCCAACAGAGCAACCAACTGCGTGAACTTGATGTCTTTCTCCAAGAAGAGGAGCTCTTAGGGTATCCAAATCTTCATTATGAAATTAAACAATACCGAAAAACAGTGCTCAAAAAACAGGCCACTCAGAAAAACATCAAACACATATGCAGTGCACTTAACCTTATGTACGAGGAGCTTCTGGCAAGCAAAATGGAGCTTGACCGACAGCACTTAGTCGCTAAAGCCCAGGCCAGTTATACCCTTAATATCAAACACTACCGAGCAATCAATAAAAAAACGACACAAGATCAATTGCATCACATTCGTATAGGGTTTAAAGTCACACGCTATGCCCTGGAGTTTTTAACGCAGACCGGGATGAAAAACGAGGGCAAAAAGATCCAAAAATGCAAGGAAAAGCAAGATCATTTGGGCAAAGTACAAGACATCGCCAATCAGATACTCTGGGCCAAGCATTTTTGCAAACAGCATCAGTTAAAAGAGTGCAAAATGCTTATTAAATCTTTTAAACAAAGACTTCAATATCTTAAAAAGTCCGCAAGAGCACTCTAAGAAAGTCAGCCTTCAACGATAGATAAAAGCGGAATAGTATCCATCTTTGTTGGTATCATCTGTCATATCAAATTTTGCACCGACATGATCCGCCCAGTGTTCTAAAACACAATACTCAACTTCCCAGTCTTCGGAGAACTTGTGCTCAACACACCTTTTCTGAGCGTTCCAATTTAGGTTGACCTCATCTTGATTCACGTCATGAAGCTCATCTTCAAGCCATTGTAAATCAACTAATTTTTGTGGATATCCACTTAAACGTTCAACTACTGTCTTTTGCATGATAACTCCTTTATAAGTTATCAGCAAAGCGTGTTCCAACACAAGCGTAAGAGTTTCATCTGCTAACAAGCTCTCAAAAAGAGGATCTCACACGTGCCAGTTCCTTAACCGATAAAAGATAAATTAGAAGGGGGATTAAAAGGTGGAGGGTAGAGAAGTCTGCAAGCTAAAGAGAATGAGACAGGGCCGCTTCGTACTCTTTACTTAGTTCTAGACTCATGCAAGAGCTCAACAGACCGTAAAGTTCCATCTCCTGCCCACTAACGTTGCAGACTTCTTTGCCCGTCTCATCTAAAAAGATAAATTTTTCATACCTGTGGTCGCTTTTTTTAATATATTTTGAGTAGACAACGCAATACGCTTCACTTAGTTCAGGGATTTTTTCACACGCTGCCAAGTATTTTTCACAGGTTCTGTCAATACTCTGGATCTCTAAAAATTCGGTTTGAATCGCATCAAGTAAAACCGGTTGCAGATTAGGCAACTTCTCTTCAAGGTTTGTATACTTATTTATCTTATTCATGTTATATCCTTATATTTCAGATACTCTTGCTTATTTTATAACTTTAAATTTAATAATCTTCTTAGGTATCATAGTCAATTTTACTTATAAAGTTTGTTATGCAGCTTAAATGCTATGAAAAAGTTTTACTCATCTTCCATCATTGCAAAGGTCAGACGTTCTTCAAGGGACTTTAGTGCCGTTTTTGCACACTTCTCATCAAGTTCGCCCCCGGGCGCACCGCTGACACCAACAGCTCCCAGCACTACATCTCCTGATTTTACGGGCATCGCACCTTTCATCATGATCAGACCCTCAATGTTATTGAGCTCATGGCGAATATCTGATCTCTTGCTCACAAAACTTCCACTGTCAAGTCCTGCCATCATGACCAAGTTGGCTTTTTGTTCAGCAATACCCATTGTAAAGCGTGGAGCATAAGTGTCACGTATAATGACCTGTACATTGGCACTTTTATCAACCACAACAGCACTTACCCAGTATCCTTGAGCCCGACATGCTTCAACAGTACGCTTGGCTACTTCATTAGCCAATTCCATACTCATACGTTCAAGCTTGACTACATCACCCGAGATAAGCAAAGAAGAGCCCAAACATATACTGCCGATAATCCTCATCAACTTCATCATCTTCTCCTTACAATCAATTTTTGTATTTTTTACAGATATTATCTTTATCATAACCTTATAGCAATATTATAGCGCAGCACTTGAAACATAAAAAATAATCTTTTTATTGTAGTTCAGACATTGGAACCGAGATCAAAACTTCCATCCCCTCGCCCGGTTTACTTTTACAAGATATGGCTCCCTTTAGTTTATGTGATATAAGATTATAGATGATATTTAAGCCCAAACCACTTCCTCCTTGACCCATCTTTGTCGTAAAAAATGGATCAAACATCTTTTCAAGCGTATCTTTGTCCATACCTTTTCCATCATCTTTGTAGCTGATATTAAGACCACTTGAGTCCATCTGTCCTTTAATGGTGATCCTTCCCTCATCATCAAAGGCGTGATGCATCGAGTTCATAATCAGGTTTGTTAGTATCTGGGCAAAAACACCGGCATAGCTTCTTAACTCAATATCCGGATCTACACTGTTAATAATCTCTATATCTGTATGCTTGAGCTCCCCTTTCAAACTCAAAACGACATCGTTCAAATATGATTTCAGGTTGAAATTCCTTTTTTCTTCTATATTTTGATCTACTGCCACCTGCTTGAATGAGCGCACCAGACCAGCCGCATTCACCAAACTAAAATGCATTGTTTTTGACATCCCGGAGACAGTCTCTAAGTAATCATTCAAGGCTGATTTCGTCAGTTTGCCTTCTTCTATCTTCGTTAGCATCTTTTCTGTCTCATTTTGTATATGTGTTATTCCCGTCAAACTTACGCCTACGGGGGTATTGATCTCATGAGCAACACCTGCGACCAGACTTCCCAGGGCTGACATCTTCTCACTTTGAACCACCTGTTCCATAAGCCCGTCAAGGTTTCGTGTCAAGAAGTATCCTGTCGCCATAAGCAAGATAAACGAGAGCAGTAACTCAACAAATGCAATAAGCGCACCCTGCTGCAGAAGGTTCTCTTTCGCCTCAATAAAAGATGCCGTTGAGAGCCCGTAATAAATATAACCTATCGTTTCATCCGAGAGTTTGATAGGGCTGAAACGACTGACGATATGCTCATCTTTGGGTTGATAAGAACCATCTATGGGAAAAACACCCTCAATACCAACCTGGGCATAAACATCTTTTTGTTCATCTAAAACCACAATATAATTAAAGTTGTGTTTCTCATTTTTATGCAGCTCTTCTAGCATGTTGATAAGTGTTTCGTAGTTTCTCTCTATCAAAGGAACACCGGTTGCGGCATTAAGTAGGGGATCAGCCGCTTGAACCCTCAAGTTGGTCTGATCTTCGATCGCAGCATTGATAATTCGTAGACTATTGCCTAAAAGCAAGGCAAGCATAACGGCTTCGACAAGCATGGTAAAAATAAGCAGTTGAATACGAAGCGATTTCTGGATGACTTTGAACATAAAACCTCTAATCTAATATATAAGTATACTTATCTAATGATTTCATACTCTCATCATCAATAAGCTTAAACCCTTTGAAAACATACTTCTTGCCTTCTTCGCTTTCGTGAAAGTTTAGCAAAGCATTTTGAATTTTTTCACGAAGCTCTTCATGCATGTTGGCGTTTCCCATAATAAGAAAACCTGACACTTTTGTACTTTTATCCAAAAGCCTAAGCTCACCCTTATACTTTTCATCAAGGTTCTTCCACAGTTTAACCCCCGTAAGAGCAAGATCACTGGTACCTTTAAGAAGGGAAAAAATCGCATTCATGTGGTTCTTCGTGACGTTAATAGTAAGGTTGTTCCCCTCTTCCACACCATGCGCCTTCAAGTCTTGTAACGCGATCTGGTGCAGTATCGTCAGGGGGGAAGCCATGGCAATAGTCTTGTTCGCAGCATCCGTCAAGCTCTTCATATTGCTTGTTTTTTTAACAACGTAGTATCCCTGGATTTTGTTTTTTGTCATGGCGATGCGTTGATATGAAAAATCAACTTCGCTGTATCGTCCTATGTGCGGAGCGGCAAAGAGGATATCATACGATCCTTTTTTAACATTGTCGATATACTCCCTACTGCTCTTGGCCGTAATGATAGATACGGGACGATCAAGCTCCTTTTGTAAAAAATGTTTTAAACCCTTGTTATGCAGAAGAATTTTTGATGGACTAACATAAGGAAAAACAGCGATTTTCAAGGCCTTTTCTTGAGCAACAACCTGACTTGAGAACATAAACCATACAAGGACACCCATTAACACATGTGGCATAAAAACCCTTTTTTCACATTATTTTTATTCATATTTTGTATATTGTAATATCTAAAGTTTATACTTAAGCATAAACAATAAAATTAATATTCAGCTTAAGATATATTCAAACTTCTTATAATTATACAAAAGATGCATATTTGTAAGCCCTCACCATTTCAAATGTAGGCTTGCTCTTGTGCATTGTATAGTTTTACTCACTATGTTACCTTACACGAAAAAGGAGGATATCTATGATCGAAGAGAGAAAATCACAACGTCGAAGCAATATAGATCGTCGTATAAACACCAGTCGCAGAATCAGAGAGGAGGAGTGGCTTCCTCCCTATGGATCCAGGAAGTTTAGTACTTCAGACAGACGATGTGGAGAACGTCGAGGGCTGGATAGAAGAAGACCGGTTTGACAGAGGCCTTATTCCAAGAGGGGTGGTGTTTATGGCTTTTACAGTGATCGTATGAGGCGGGGTTTTGCTACTTGGATCCGCACTATGATATGTCTGTGGATTATCCGTCTTATACGATCCAGACCCCATCTTTGTAAACCACTTCATTTCCAAGCCTCACGCTGTGCGTATCGGCAAAAACATCGACGTGATATTTTCCGTCTCTGCGCTTAAAGCCCGGTTTGCCGTACATACCGTGCTTAGCCCCTAAAGAGATATGTATACCACACATACGTTCGTAAGAGCCTGTGTCGCTGACTGTACGTGTTTTAGTAAATGCCCTGTTCAGCCCAAAACCGAGCTCTCGTACCCAAACAACTCCTTCATCAGTGCGTATATTTGAGAGTATCTGATCAAATGCCGGACTTGAGTTTTCACAATCCACAACCTGACCCTTCTGTATAACAAGGGTAATGGGCATTTCAGGTATATTAAGCTTATAGGTCACATCACCGAAACCAAAAATCCGCATCCGTCCGTTGAGCGCTGTCAAATCCTGCGCCTCGGTAAAGACCTCACCGATAGGAAACTGTCCGCCTACATTTGTCATCTGCGAATAATCCCCAATGTTGAGTTTAGCAGATTCAAAGGGGGAGTCATACACCAAAGTTTCACCGCCACTGTCTATCATACCTGAGCTTGCGACATCTATCTTATCCTTTAAAGCATGCCCTACTCCTCGATAATACTGCGCATCATACTCAAGCGCATCGATATAATAAAGGGCGTCTTCATTTAAAATACGGCTAAGATGAGGGTGCTCAATGACTTTGATCTTACGTTTAAACAACTCGACACGTATGCGAAAGGCATCCAGACGAAAATTTGTTGATTGGATCAATGCCACAAAGTCCGATGCCTCAAGCGACGCAAGTGCCTCCATTATATATTCAGGTGTCTGCTTATCAAAATCAATAAAGACCGCATGAGGTAAACAGCGTTTGTAAGCCTCGCTCAAGACACGAGATAAAAGGCACCCCGTATCATACACAATAACAGCCTTTTCTTGGTCTGTATATGTAAACACCTCGCTTATAACGCCTTTCAAGTGTTGTTCAGCTATTAATATCAGGGACTCTAACTCCCGTGAAGATGGCATAGTATTATTCATTATTTTCCCAAACTTGCTATATCTCTTTTGAAGACCAAAGTCTTCCAACACCCAAATTATAGCTAAGCTACATATAGACTTTAATTACAAGGTAAATATCCCCATACACTATAAACAAAAACCTTGATGATGCATAGGCCGAAAAGAAAAATTATATTTTTTGGTGGAGACGTGCGGAATCGAACCGCAGTCCTAAAATAGATAGAAAGAGGCGTCTACATGTTTAGTAAGGTTGTTTAATTTGATCCTGCTTCACACTACCTGCAAAGCTACACAGGACGAGTCTCAAAATTCATCAACTGCTGAGACGGACAGAAGATATATCTAAATGAAGGGTTATACTTCAAAATCTTGCTTATTTAGAATCCACAAGTGAAGCAGCCCGCCTCTTGCGAGGGGATAAAACTTAAGCTACTGCTAAAGCTGGGCGATAATTAGTGTTGTTTGCGTTTAAGCAAGTTGAGCCGCGTAACGGAAATGCTCAGTCCGACATGCAACCAAATCCCGAAACTACTCCAGTCGAAGCCAAGTCGTCCCCAAGATTGAAAGATGGTGTAACACTAATGTCGATATTATATCATTTATTAGATTAACTATATACTAATCAATCAGATCTCTGCAAGAGTCATCACAACGTGAAATTTTTAAAACTATATTGCCAAATGGGTATACATATAGCATTTTTCACCATTCTAGCGGCCTTATTAGACGAGATATTGATTTTTTGATGAAATAGTATGTCATTGACGTTGAAGAACCATAGAGGGGTTGCAGGCAAGTGCTCAAGAAATACACTTGCCTTGTGCAGACGGTTAAAAGATATCTCTTTAGTTTTTTGCGTCCGTTTTAAATGCTTTGATTTTCATGTTCAATTCATTTGTCATCTTGCTTAGTCCATCCGAAGCATCCGTAACATCACTGACATCGTTAGCATTCGCTCTCGCCGCTTCTTGTATCATAGAGATCTGAGTTAATATCGTAGCTATCTTGTTCTCAATGTCTGTTGACGTCTGTAGAGAGTTTGATGCCATCTCCCCTGCGTTACCAACAACCGACTTAACCTCTGAGATTTTACCTTCAATCTTTTCCGTCACGATATTAAACTTCTTAAACTCTTCGGAGTTTTTTTCCATCTCTTCACTGCTTTCTTGGATCGACTGTACAACCAGATTGATTGTAGCATTGATCTCGGCAAGAGAACGTTGTGTTCGTTCAGCCAGTTTTCTCACTTCATCAGCCACGACGGCAAAACCACGACCATGTTCACCTGCTCTTGCTGCTTCGATAGCCGCATTTAATGCCAGTAGGTTGGTCTGATCTGCGATATCACTGATCACTGTCAGAACCTCTTTGACCTGGTCGGCATCAGAACTTAACTGACGTAACTTTTCAGACAGGTTTAGCTCATGCTCCGCACCCTCTTCAAGTATGGAAACAAGATTATTAACTTCATCATGCGTTTCATCCAGACTTCTGTCAGCACCGGCTATGTCATCCACCATTTTACTTGCTTCGTCTAAAGAAGTTCGAGACATACCTGATATCTCTGCACTGCACTCTTCTGCCTGAGCCAGTGTATCACACTCTGAATCAGCACGGTCTTTTATCGTCTTAGAAGCCGTATGTATCTCCTCAACAATCGCCACATTTTTATGCGCCAGTGTCTTCGTTTCCTGGATAATGCTTTCGACCTTCACAATAAACTCATTGATATAGTTTGATATGTCCCCCAGTTCGTCATTAGCATCATGCGAAATTCTTTTTGTCAAATCGCCTGAACTACTGGAGAGTTCCTTGATCAAGGCCGTAACTCTACCAAGAGGCGAGCTGACAATCTTATTGATAACAAGCATGACAACTACCAAGATAAAGATATCTATTATGATCATCATGATGATCTGAAGGATACTGTTACTGATCGCATTATCTACAATCGCATCAACTTCTTGAAGCTTTTTTCCTATGATAAGGTGACCGATCTCTTTGTCTTGAAAATCGTTCAGCGGAAGCTTTGTGATAAAGTAGTTTTCTGTTTTTGAATAATCTTTAAAATCAAGGCTAATCTCTTTAAGTTCTGAAAAAAGACTCATGTCACTTTTTTTCTCATCTTGTGAGAGAACATAACCGTGAACGTTTGGCGCTTTTGCCAGTGACTTTGCGATAGAAAGATACTCATCTTTTAAAAGAAAAAGAGCGGAGCTCCCGTTCTGTTTTTTTGCATTTTCTATAATAGGAAGAAATCCTAAAATAAACTCAAGACTTCCAACATAGTCATTGTTATCAAATATAGGAGCCAATCCACGCAGTGTCATTCCCACACGACCGATCTCGATAGCAGAAAATGATTTTTGCGTACTTTTTATCTCATTGATCGTATGTCTGAAACCTTTAAGATCGTCTCCGTTCTTCTGAGGTTTCCATACCCGTAAAAAACTGGTCACATCTTGTGTATGAATATGCAACTTGACTTTTTTAAGCTCGCTCTCTTTTGAGTATTGGCCTAAAATAACCTTAGCCTCATCCATTGCCACAGAACGATCATCTTGAACAAGCGCATCAGCGAAGGCTTTGTCATTACTCAGTGCTATGGCATTGGTCAGGGCCGTTTCCGACTTTGCCTTTATCATGTTTCCAAAATAGCTCTTTAACTTCTCACTTTGCTCACTGTAGGTCTGCTCCTGTATCTCATCAATATTGTTATAATTGATATACACAACTATGAATAATCCAACGACTAAGGATAAGATAAGCGGTAGGTGTATCTTCATAGAGATTGACATGTTTTTCATTAATATTCCCTTTTTAAGTAACGCGGTATTGAACCAGTTTATTCCGATCCAGCCTCAGTTTGACGGCTCGTTAATAAAACTGTATCAACGTTCCATCAATGATACATTGATACAGTTTTATTAAATATTTATTTTACAACCATGTATAATTTTTAATAATACATTAATAAAAGTGATTGGGTGAATTTTTGTGTAGGTCTTGTTTTCAACTCTTCTCCATGCTTGGAGAAGATATTAAAACTATTCTGTTGCTTCTCTTAAAATTGTTTCAAAGTCTGTCTGGGCTTTCATCAGAACAGCTTTAGCTTCCGGATTTTGAACATAAGCACTGCTCATCCAGTTATAAACGCCCGGGAATCCCATAACAATCTTGTTTTCACCTTTTTTCTTGTAAAACATTAGTGTACAAGGAGCAAAAGCTGCTGCTTCAGGGTTTGTCTTAGATACCGTATAGATAACCTTAAGCTTACAGATAGAATAAGTATCATAAAAATCAAAAGGACTGTCAACTGTTTCCTCTTTTGTCAACATATAGTTGTACTCAGTGAAGTTAGACATAACAAAGCCGGCAGGTTTAAAGCCGTCTTCGATTATCATCTGCAACTCATCCTTAGCTTCTGCCCAATCCTCATCAACTTCCATTTCAAACTTAGTCACAAGTGGACCTTCTGCCTTAAGTGCCTGCTTGGAGCCTTTCATATTAGCACCCGGAAGTGCTTTGTTCAGTGTTGCTATCGTCGCCTTTTCGATTTTGTGCAAAAGTTCATCTTTAAAGCCAAGGATTTTTTCCTGAGCTTCGGCTGTCAATACCGCAACGTGTAGATTGTCATCATCTTTTGCCTGATAAATCCCTACGCCCATCGGCACAAAGATACCCGCTGACGGATGCTTTTTAACAAGCTCTTCTGAGTACGCTTCATGAAAAACCGTAAGAAGTGTCATTACCTTAAAACTTGTCTCTTGAAACTGAATTTTAAACGGTTCGTTCATCTCACTATTAGCCGAAATATAAAACCCATTTTCAGCAAAGGCCTTTTCAATAACTGCCGGAGTATATTTACCCGCTTTGTTTTCGATGTCAAACAGGTGAAAATCACCTTTAGGTTGAGCCGCACTCATTGCATAAACTGAGTTCAGTCCAAGAACTAGGTATAGTGCTACTAATATTAACTTCATTTGTTTTCCTTATGGTTTAATGTATACCGAGCCGGATTTAACCTTCTCGATGATTTCTACGATACCGGCAGTGACCACTTCCGTGTCCTCTATCAGATCTTCTTCTTTGATTTTTTTTGTACGCATAGTATTACCGCAAGCAACAAAGACTACGTCATACATCTTCAAAGTCTCAACACGCTCTTTTATCTTTTTATTCTTCTTTAACAATGCTCTTATACCCCCTGAATAAGCTACGATTTCCATCTCAACATTTTCAGGTCCGTAAAACTTCAGGACATTGTTGGCTGAACCAAGCACATGATGAATATGTTCATCATCGGCATGTACTATCGAAAACACAATTTTGCGGGGTGCATCCATTGAAGGTTTCGGCTCACTAAACTCTGTTTCAGCAAAAAGAACAACTATCATACTTATCAAAATAAATATTTGTCGCATTTTAATACTCCTTACATAATTTTTGACTTAACTCGGTAAAGTCTTTTTTATTCCAAGACCCCTGAATCATTTTTACAAGCTTTTGACCGGATGTCAAAAAGAGAAAAGTCGGTGTTACTTGAACCTTAAAGCCCTGAGGCAGGGTCTCATGTGAAAGATTTAACTTTACCGGTACAAAACACGATTCTACCCATTTACTCATCTTTATGTCGCTAAACACATTTTTATCCATGTCCGAGCAATAATGACAGTTGTCACGTACTACATCGAGCATCACCAGTTTATTATCTTTCTTTGCTTTTGATAAGCCCTCTTCCAAGTTCAACCACTGTACAGCTTTTAAACTCATAAGTGAAGAGAGATATAACAGTATCATTAATTTATTCATCTTGCAATTTTAGCATAAATATCCGGCTTTTACATCTTGGCGATCTATCATCGCACTGTAAAAACAACATAATAAGAGCTTCCTCTACTGCAAAACGAGAGATCAGTAAAAAAAGTCTTTATATCGGGAATATAGACGAAAAGATCACTCTATACGTGTGCTTTATAATCTATATGAATGATGTCCATCTGTATAGAAACAGTTTTAACTTCTAGATTTAAAATAAAATTCCCCGGATAGCAGATACCGTTAAGGCGTATGCCTCAGGAGAAATACGATACTGTATCCTGGGAGTTTAATAGTTTTTTGTAAGTCATTGAATTTAATGGAGCCGAGAATAGTTGCTCCTATTCAAAGGTAATGATCATTACCTAGCCAGTGATCAGAATAAACACTAAGTGTATCTTGCACCGTCATTTTGTATCTTGTTAATATGTCTCTGTACTTGCGTAGCATACATATAAGTAGGTCCCGAGTCGATGACAAGCCAACTGAGCCCTCTGTCAACGTAACATGAAGACTCATGCTGCCGTTGTTTCTTTCAAAGCGTAACTACCTAGAACAGGTAGTTAACTTCAAAACGGTATTCATTGTATGACTGTTCATCAGCAGTTTGACCACTACCTGCATCTGCATCGACCATAGCCATACGTAGTTTAAGCTCTAGGTTTGGAGAAGACTTGAATGTCTTCTGTACATCTAGGTGTAGGATGCTTCTATCAGTTTTTTTGATACCAGCTCTTTCAGTGTCATAATCCATTACTGCATAGTCAAGTGAACCACGAAGACCTTCAACAAGACCAGCTTTACCTAGGTTATAAGCACCTTTGATCATGTATGATTTAGTGTCTGCTTCCCAGTTATACTGAGCCATTGAACGCGTATACCCACCTGTTGGGAAACCACGCCACATAGCGATGATATCAGCGTCATCAGCAATAGCAGAATAACCTACCATTATCTTACCGGCACCCTTTTTAAGTTGTAGACGTGCCATAGTCGCACTACCATCTACACTATCAGGAGTACTGTATCCACCAGTGTTACCAGAAAGAGCAGCACCACCAATTTTACCAGCGCCTTCATCCATTTGATGAATATAACGAACACCTGGAATTAGGTTCCAGCCATCACCTAGACCGATCTTATAGTTTGCTTCAACAATCGCAGAAGAGACGAAACCGTCAATGTACATACCGTCAAAGTTAAGCTTTAGACCCTTGATAGATTTGTTTTGCGCTGTTAAAACAAGCATACCCGGATTAGCATCTTCACCTGCAGCAGTAATAGCAGCAGTTGTTAAACCTTGATGCTTTCCAGCATCATCATTTGAACGTGTACCCCCACCATCAAATGCGATGATGCTGTGAAATTCGTCATGGTCACGAAGCTTTTGTCTCGTGAAATATGCCGCTCTAAGTCTAGTATTTGGAACATCCTTACTGTCAATTGAGTAACCCTCAAAAGTATTCGGGATCATTTTCGTATCATTCGAACGTAATAATGTACTTTCAAAGATCTGACGACCAGCTTTAAAGCTTGTTTTTCCAAATTTATACTCTAAGTATGCAAGAGCAAGAACATCAATTGGAGCACCAGGACCTCTACCACGGTTATATGTGTCTTTACCGGCCTTACCCATATCTTTACCGTTAGTATCACTTGCGTTATCTGTACCAATAGTATGTGTAGTGTACAGACCTGCAGTTGCACCAAAGCCACTTAGGTAACCTGTACTATAGATCAAACTACCACCAACACCCCATGCAGAGTTATCTTCTGTTTTACCTGGTCTATCTTCACCCCAGTCCCAGTGAAACATATTTGAACGAAGACGACCGTAAAGAACACCCTCACTGAACATCTCATCAAATGAATTAACAGCTTTTGGCTTTACTTTATATTTAATACTCATGTTGTTCTTAAGATCACGCTTCTCTGTTTTCAACGCATGCGCCGAAGTCACGCCAACTAGACATGCAGCTGCAACTGCAGCAATTTTAATAGTATTGTTCTTCATTTATAACTTCACCTTAATTTAATAATAACTAGGTTATAATACAACTGCAAAACGCGTAAGTTGTAACCTAACTTATACTCAGATGGTAGCTCCCACTATCATCACCTCAAACTTCACCAATGACTCAACACTAAAACCGAGACCATTAATTATTAATACCGGGACTCTCCTCTAATCGGCATCTTAAAAAATACTAACAAATACTTTCTAAGATACCGATTAAAGGAACTAGCTGCTTAGCAGCTAGTCTTGCCTTTTTCCGGACAACCACACTTATAGTCTAGTAAAGTAACATTACTCTCATTACTTACATCAACTACTTTTTGACGCTTAATATAGTCACGTGTTATATCGTACACCGCACGGATCTTGTCTTTTTGCAGGTTTGTACCTGCATTTTGAAGGTTACCACCCCATGAAGATACGATATATGTCTTCTTTGGATCGATAGGCTTGCCACCAACCAGTAAGTTAGTAATACGCTCACCGGCCTTACCTGCAACAGTCATATCGTAAGTTATACCGCCAAGACGACTCATGTCACCACCTTGTTGATACAGTGGATTCGAGTTGAAAACGTTATCCGCAATATCTTCAAGTAATGTTGCGATCTGTTTACCGCTTAGCTCAAAGGTATATACGTTTGGATAGGTAATACCACACATCTCATATACATTGTCCATCAAGATGTCATCACCCGGAAGAACTGTTGTTCCCCAACGGTATCCCGGAGTAAATGAAATATCACATTTCATCTCATCCATGATAGCATCATTGATAAGTTGATCAAATGTTGAGTGGAACGTGTCACGCTTGTATAGTAGACCCTTAGTTTTACCAAGAACCTCGTTCATCTCTTTATCATATGGAGCATAAAGATCATTTACCAGTTTTACACCTTCTGGATCAGCAGGGATGATATTAGAGGCGATTGGAATAAGCTTATATTCATAATCTTTTACCTTACCGTCTTTAATATCAAGGTCAAGTCTACCGATATATTTACCGTGACTACCTGCGATAACAACAACGGTACCGTTGATTGTAATCGGTTTTGGTGAAGGATCATGTGTATGCCCACTTAGGATAAAGTCGATACCATTGACCTTACGTGCTACTTCCTGATCAACGCTGAAACCATCGTGTGAAAGGACAACAACACAATCAACTTTGTGCTCATTTCTAAGTTCATTTACATACTCTTGAAGTGTATCTAGACGTAGTCCAAAACTCCAACCTTCAGTAAACTCCTTCGGGTTAGCTGTTGATGTAAATGGAAATGACTGACCGATGATACCGATCTTAGCACCACCACGTTCTTCAATAGTATAAGGTTCAAAAATAAGTTCCTCATACTCGTCTGCAAATGGATCATTCCCAATAACATTTTGAGTAATAAACTTAGCATCTAGCTTTTCGATCAGTTCTTGTACACGCTCTTTACCATACGTAAATTCCCAGTGTCCAACCATTACATCAACACCAAGATAGTTTTGCGCTGTAACAATCGCTTCACCACCAGTTTTCAATGCAACACCCGTACCCTGCCACGTATCACCTGAATCCATGAAAAGTACATTCTCCGCACCACGTTCACTTTTGATCTGGTTGATCAAAGTTTTCATGTGTGCAATACCACCCATTTTTCCAAACTTTTTAGCAAGAGCTGTAAAGTCCATGTGAGTATCGAAGTAAGCATCTAAAGAGCTCGGTTCTAACCCATAATGTTTTGCAAAAGACTCACCGCATAAAAACCCGGGAGTTCCTGTAAGATTTGGAGCAGAGATCAGTGTCGACGGCTCTCTCCAATACAGCGGTTTAATATGAGCGTGTAGATCACACATGTGTAGAAGTGTAACCTTCCCTTTTGCATTAAAATCATACAAATCTTTTAATGTAACATCAGCTGGGCTCTTACCTTTAATAGTCATAGCCTGGCTATTAGAAACTGAAACCAGTCCTAAAGCCGCTGCGATTTGCATAAAGTCTCTTCGTGAAATATCCATTTTTTTTATACCTTAACGTTTTAGACCAGGAATAGCGATTTCCTTGCCTTTTGCTTGATTTGTAACATACACTTCAAGTGCTACCATCTCTTTTGATCCGATAGGAATCACTTTTAGTAGTGCATTCTTCATACAACCCTGAAAACGGCGTTGCATTGTTCTAAGTGAAGATTTAGTCATACGATATGCTGGCCATGTTCCGCCAACGTTAACTGTACCTAGGTCAGGAAGCGGTTGCGTACGAAGTACAGAACCAACGATATCCTTAGAGTGACAGCTTAGACATGAAAGACCACGCCCACCACGCTTAGTAGTAAATACTTCTTCACCCAGTGCATAGGCTTCTTTCATATGTTTGTTAGCTGTTACGTCGATATTGATCTTCTCTTCGTTTGCAATTGATTTAGCATAAGCACTCATCGCAAACATATCTTTGCTTTTTAGCTTAAACGGTTTATGACCATTTTTCGCCATTAAAGCCTGAAGTGCCTGATCTAAAGATACAACCATCCCCAGTTTTTTGACATAACGTGGAAAACCAGCGATATATCCCGGAAGATCGTCTTCACTCACTCCCAAAAACTTTGCAAGACCGGCATCACCACCACAATGCTCTCCAAGTGATTCTTCACCTGAAGCGATCATGATATCAGCCGGATTATTTTCTAGCATCTCTGCATACATAGCGCGATCAGCATCACTCATAGCAAACTGATCACCACCAAAAGCCAACACACCCACTAATGCCGATGCAATAACAATTTTTTTAGCAATCATTTTCTAGCCTTTTGGTTTAATTTTTTTAGTCGACTCGTTTACTTCACCTTGGTTATCCGTATACACGACTTTCAGCTCACCTTTACCAGGCACCTTAAAGTTAATAGTGAAAACTGGATTTGAAGATAGTGATTCCCATGTTTTCATAGTCGTAAATGGTTTTCCGTTAAATAGGAATTTTACTTCATTCACGTAGTGTGCCGGAATAAGTTTTCCTGTCTTCTTATCTTTACCTGTACCTGTAGCCATTGGATGCATTACCATGAAACTAACTTTTACTATATCGCCAGTTTTATATTTTTTTGGCTTTACTTTGATTAATGATTTTCTTTTACCCATAAAGTTTCCTTTTTACTCTTTTTTATTTTATTTTTTATAGATAGCAGTTATTAACCACAACCACCAATAGTTACTTTAACGTTTTGAGCTGCGCTCCAAAATTCACCTGAGCTAGTTTCAACTAGAGCAACAACATCTTGAGATGTTCCAAGCTTAACTCTGGCTGCGAACATCGCCTTTCCATTTGCAGGTGTCAACATAACGTCAGCACATCTTACATTTCCATTTTTAGAAGCAAAAACATGAATTGCTTTAATATAGTCAGAGTCTGTCATTGGAGAATCCACAGTAACAGATACAGGTACAACTGCACCATTTTCAGCAATTTCCGGAGCTTTCAAATGTACTTTTGAAGACTTAACAACTTTTTTACCGCCAGTAATAGCTTTGATTGCATCATCAATGTTCATTGTGTTTGCGCTCTTAGGTGCAGGTGCCCCCATTACCATTGTTGGTGTTACAACTGCTGATGCAGCTGCTGCCATACCGATTCCTCTTAAAAATGATCTTCTTTGCATACGCTTTCCTTTATTTCTTAATTGATACTATATATGAAGTGATATCACAGATCTCACGATCATTAAACAGACCTGTAGTCAGGTTAACCGTCATGTGTGTGTCCGGATTGTCAACACGCGGATCAGCAATTTTCTGATAGACATATTGCATGCTTCTAACATTTGTCTTAACAAAAAACTCATTATATGAGGTCAAGTCAGGGCCGATGTTACCTGCACCTCTAGCACCTTCTATATTATGACAAGCAACACAGTTTCCATATTGTTTTGCTGGAATCTTGTCGCCTGGCTTATACGTTTTACCCTCTTTTTTCTGCTTACGAGCAAGACCTTTTGGAGGGTTTGCTTTTGCTTTTTTACCATTTAGGTTATGGAAAATGAATTTTCCTCTTGCAATAGCATCCTTGTCGTCTGTTATACAGCCTTTAGGCATCTTATAAACCTTCGCAGGTCCTAAGAGATCTTTCGCAATTAACTTACTTGCTTGAGGTGTCTCAATTGAACTGCTTAAATCTGATGCGAACGCCAAGCCTAAACCGATTGTTGTGCTTAAAAGCAACCATCTTTTCATACAATTTCTCCGTGTTGGTTTCGATAATTGTAACTTTCTATTGTAAAAATAGTGTAAAATTTTATATTAATTTAATTGATTTAACTTGGACTAAGACTGATAAGAAAAAGAAATACTTTAGAGTGAAAGATAATATAGTAAGAAAAAGTCTATGTAAATATGTTATTTATAAACGGAAATCATTTCAATGATTTCGAAAAACTGTCCTTCAGACTAGCTTTCAAGGAGGTTTGGAGGGAAGATATAGGTAAAAGAACTACCCTCTTCAGGGACAGATACTAGATCCAATTTTATGTCTGCTTCATCCATAATTGACTTCACAATATTTAAACCGATGCCAAAACCGCCCTTATCGTTATTTTCTCTATAATAACGTTTGAAGATCATATTTGTGTCAATTATACCCACTCCGTAATCTTTAAATATAAGTTCACATGTGTCATTTTTACGCATAAGCTTAACTTCAATTTTACTCTCCTCATCTGAGTACTTTACAGCATTGGAAATACTGTTATCAATTATCCTCTGCAGTTGATTTATATTAAAATGAAAGATTACTCCCTCTTCTATATCTGCAATGATTTCAATACCTTTCATCTGGGCCACTTCATTAAAATATAAAATACGTTCATGAACAAAGGCACTTGCATCTATAGATTCGTATTCCAGTGCCAGTTGTTGATTTTTAATCAGATAATCCATGTCATTATATATATTCGAAAGCGTCTTACTTGCCGCTTTGATACGCTGAAGATATTTATTGTTAGGATTTTTACGGTTAAAAAGGTCGATATTGATATTTATAATACTCAAGGGAGTATTGATCTCATGCATGGAGTCTTTGATAAAGTTATCAAGCTTTTGGTTGACACGCTGAAAGGGAAGACTAAATCGGTTTAGGAAAAAAATTGATAAGAAAAAGACGATGACAACAATGGCCAGGATAATACTCAAGACTTTTTCATAAACAGAGGTGTAACTGATCTGGTTACCCACAATCAGATAATCAGAATCAAAGTAACGGTTTGCCGGCAGGGGAATAATCAGGTATGAATAATTGGACTCATCTATATGAAAGCCTGTTGAAAAGTTTTCCAGAGGTGTCTCTATGAGCGTGAAGGTCGGTTGAAAGTTCAGATCATACAGACCCGCTTGCACACGCTTAAAACGCGGAAATTCAAAATACGACTCTCCCGTCTCGTCATACTCTTCCATCGCAGATATGATCAGGGCATGATGCTGTTTTAAAAAAAGTTCATTTTGAATCTCATGAATATTTTTCATATACAGCGTATACACATATAGAGGCACAAGCAATATCATGGTTATCATCGCCGTATATAAAATGGCATTTTGAAAAGCGTACTGATTACTATTCAATAATATATCCTATTCCGCGACGATTTTTAATGATATCAACGGGAATTTTTTTGCGTAGATTATTTATCTGCACACGTATATTCGCCGGATCCACATATTCACCCCAGATCTCATCTTGAAAACTTGTAATAGGCACGGCCTGATTCTGGCAACGAAGCAGGAGCTCCAGGATCTCATTTTCTGTCTTGCTCAAGATTATCTCTTCACCCTTATGTAGAAGCTTATGTTTTTTAGTGTCATACACAAGAGAATCGCCGAAGTCAAGTACATCCGTATTCTCGAAATAAAAACTTTTACACGCTTGCGAAATACGAAGCTGGAGCTCTGTCAGGTCAAAAGGTTTTCGGATGTAATCGCAACAGCCACAGTCATAGCCCTCTTTAAAGTCTTGTATTTGCGTGCGTGCTGTCATAAAGATAGTCGGTACCTCTATCCTCTCCTTACGCGCAGCTTTAAGAAAATCAAAACCGTTCATACCGGGTACATTTACATCCAGCAGAAGTAGATCAAAATGGGTGACAAAAAGAGCATTGAAGGCCTCTTCTCCATTTTTAAAACTGTGTACATCATAATCCAGGTCTATCAGAAACTCTTCAATACTAATGCGTAAAGAGTATTCATCTTCAAGTAATAATATTTTCATTTAATCTTTCCTTTGATACGCCGTGCCATCTTATACCGTAACATCATAGCGATTAGCTCCTCTTTCGTATACGATGAAAGCACGTCTTTTGCTTCCTCCATAAACAGTTCACGGTCTTCTTGAGGAACCGTATCTTTAAGTGACAGCAATGCCTTGTCATACCCGCTATGATAGACTTTATTATCATACTGCTCTTTTTTGACAATATCATAAAGGTTATTACGAGAGAAAGCCAATAAAAACGATAAGTTTTCACCGCTATTTGCAAAACTTTCCAAGTCATTTTTTGACATTATAAAGATAAAGGCACCAATCGTCTCAGCCTGTCCATTATGCATAGGTTCATAAAAAATATACTTATTCTCATTGAGAAGAACACGCTGCTGCCGCAGATCTTTAAAGTTAGTACGTTGCAGAAGCTTTAGGTTAACCATATTATAGCTTCTATTAGAAACGATATAACGTGAAACAGTCGGATTGTTTTGCATCAGTACAGCGGTATTATAATAAGAATCATTTAATAAGACATACAGATCAATACCAAACTTATGAAAGAAGTTCGTACTATCATCAAAAAACTGCAGTACTTCAACAAACCCCTTCAGCTTGTTTCGCTCATAAACAGGTACGGTTGCTTTAATACCAAGCCGTCGTCCCACCTCTATTGAAACCTTAGGTTTTTTATAGCGCTTTACATACTCAAGATCTCCACGGTATACACCCAGCGGCATACCGGCATACATATTTTCACTGTCCCAGCTTCGCGCAAAGATGTTGTACTCCGGCGTAATAATTTGTGCCCGTATATGTGTATTGACATGCTGATTGACACTGTTCATGATATGTTTAAGCTTCATGAACCCAAACTCATCATCACCTTCGGCCAGTGAGTTCAAGATGTCATTGTTCTCGGAAAGCACAATGGCAAAACGAAGCGCCATCTCTTTTTCTTTATCCAGTTCAGATCGAAGAGAGAGGCTTAATTGATCACTTACGTTATCTGCAACACTCCAGGATATCTTGGTATTAAGCCCAAATATACTGATCAGTAAAACGATGGATAGTACAATAAATGGAGTAATGTATAATAGGTATTTTATTTTCATTAATATTCTTTATTTTCCAAAATTATACAGGATTAAAGATAAGAAAGTCTATATCTCTCTTTTTCATACACAGTCCTGACTTATCTAAGAATATATAACATCAAGGTGTGTTACATATAGGAACATAAAAAAAGCTATTGTATATTGTCACAAGCAAGAGTCTCAACATGTTTATCATATCAGTGTGATAATTGAGCGCTTTAAAATGCTCTTCTAATCGTGAGGTTATAAAAGAGCATCCTTTGATATCCTGTAGATGCAGAGGGTTATTTCAGACAATCTTTTCTACTCATTAATCTTATTTTTGATCTCTCTTGCCAAAGCCGAACAGTTGGCAATCTTTTGCGCGGGTGAAAGTTTTGTGTCAAGCAGTATCTGAATAAAGGCCGAACCGACGATAACACCGTCAGCACCTTTTACTTTCTCTTTGGCTGTATTTTCATTCACACCAAAACCGACATACACGGGAGTTTTTGTATACTCTTTGATAGAGGTTATGATACCTTGAAGATCCTCAGATTTACCCGCACCCGTAATCCCTGCATAGGCAACAAGATAGATGAATTTTTGCGATTGGGTGACGATTTTTTCAATGCGCTCTGCCGTATCTGTCGGTGCAACAAAGCTGATATTCGACACGGAGTTGGCATTAAACAGCTCTTTGTATACTGCAGCCTCTTCATGAGGAAGGTCCGGAATGATCATCCCTGAAACACCTAACTCTCTTGCCTTTGGTAAAAGCGCGTCCATCCCATATTGGTAAAAAAGGTTAAAATACCCCATCCACAAGATATCTACCTCTTTAGCAACCTGTTCAGAAACATCCAGAAGGTCTGAAAACTTGAACCCAAGTTCCAATGCCTTATGATTTGCTCTTTCTATCACCGGACCATCTGCGACCGGATCAGAGAAAGGAACACCAAGTTCAATGGAGTCCACCCCATTGTGTGAAAGTGCCAGCGCCAGATCAGCTGTAAAGTTTTTATCGGGAAAACCGGTTGTAATATATCCTACAAGTTTTTTCAAAGAGTCTCCATATCAGGTAGTTTTAAAAGAGAGAACGGAATTTTAGTCATTGGGTTGTCGAGCTTAAGATCTTCTTGCCATTGAATATACATATCATTGACCCCAATGAGCCAGTTAAGTACTTCATCATTAGCAGGACCTTCTTGAAAACGCATCTTTTCAAGGGAGTCTTCTATAAATGTCGAGAGCCTAACCATCGGCTCAATCTTTAAAAAACTCGAAGCTGACTTGATATTATGAAAGATCCTGAAGAGCTCTTCAAGGGCATGTGTATAACGTTCTTCCTTACCTAAGTCAATGATCAATGGTTCCATAATCTCAACCATCATCGCATAATGGTCGAGGAATTCATCCACTATCTCAAAATCATAATTATCTTCCAAGTCACGACGGACACCCATACATTCTCCTGATTTGTAAAATTATACCTATAGACTTCTTGAATAAGCCTTTGTAGTCTAAAAGGATTGAAGAAATAAAAAACAGAGTAAGCTTTTCATACTATTGTACTTAAAAAAACAAATTGCTAATAGATTTAGTATAATACGATAATATTGCGTAAAGATTATCTACCAAGGCTAAAAAGATGAAAAAGAAACTTTCTATTAACGCTATTAAAAAAGCAAAAAATGATCGTCTATTAACGATGATCACGGCGTATGATGCCCTCTTTGCGAGCTTGTTTGAAGAGAGTGCCGACATTATACTTGTCGGAGACAGTCTTAATATGAGTTTTAACGGAAGAGCTGATACACTAAGTGCTACGCTTGATCAGATGATCTATCATACCAATGCGGTTTGTAATGGAGCCAAAAACACCTTTGTTATCTGCGATATGCCATTTGGAACCTATAACAGCACGAGACAGGCCCTAAAAAATGCTATACGTGTCTACCAAGAGTCTCCCGCAGATGCCATCAAAATCGAAGGTGGCAAGGATAAGGCTGATCTTATAAAGAGCTTAACTCAAAACGGCATCGCAGTCTGTGGACATATCGGTCTTCTTCCTCAGTCTGTGCGTGGCGAAGGCGGTTATATCGTACGGGGAAAAGATGTAAATGATATGGAAGCCTTGATTGAAGATGCTGAGGCCATTGAAGCTGCGGGTGCATTTTGTATCGTTGTTGAAGGCGTAAAAACTGAAGCGGCCAAGGCCATATCCCTTGCGGTAAAAATACCTGTTATCGGTATCGGTGCAGGAGCGGATGTGGATGGACAAGTCCTTGTCTTCTCCGATATGCTCGGTCTTTTTGAAGCCTTTACCCCTAAGTTTGTCAAAAAGTACCTTAATGGTGCGAGCCTTGTTAAAAAGGCTGTTTCCTCATACAAAAGTGAGGTAGAGACACGGGACTTTCCTGCGCAGGAACATACTTATTAATGGAACGCATTGTAGAGATAGAAAAATTTACATCGGAAAGTGAACTTGAGAAGACACTCAGACCTGACTCGTGGGATGAGTATATCGGGCAAGAGCAGCTCAAAAAAAACCTGAGTGTCTTTATAGAAGCAAGTAAAAAACGTGGTGAGTCACTTGACCATGTCCTGTTCTACGGGCCGCCGGGTCTGGGTAAGACAACCCTTGGATTGATTATCGCAAACGAGATGAACACGAACATCAAGGTAACCGCCGCACCTATGATCGAAAAAAGCGGGGACTTGGCTGCCATCTTGACCAATCTTGATGAAGGGGACATCCTTTTTATAGATGAGATTCATCGACTCTCTCCCGCGGTAGAAGAGATCTTATACCCTGCCATGGAAGACTTTAGACTTGATATTATCATCGGCTCCGGCCCTGCTGCTCAGACGGTTAAAATAGATCTACCTCGCTTTACACTTATTGGAGCAACTACACGCGCCGGTATGCTTTCGAACCCTCTGCGCGATAGGTTTGGGATGAACTTCAGGTTGCAGTTTTATAATCCCCAGGAACTGGCGACTATCATGCAAAAGGCTTCTGATAAGCTAGAAAAACCTATAGAGAGAGAAGCTGCCTTAGAGATCTCACGCAGAAGTCGGGGTACGCCTCGTATCGCACTTAGACTACTGCGTCGTGTTCGTGATTTTGCCGAGGTAGCGGATGAGCTTTCAATTGTTTTGGAACGAACACGATATGCACTCAATGAGCTGGGAATCAACGACAACGGTTTTGACGAGATGGATATCCGACTTCTGGAACTTTTAGTCGCTGCCAGAGGAAAGGCCATGGGTCTGAGCACTCTTGCGGCAGCCTTAAGTGAGGATGAGGGAACCATTGAAGATGTTTTTGAGCCCTATCTTCTGGCTAACGGTTATCTTGAGAGAACGGCTCGGGGCAGAATCGCAACACAAAAGACTTACGAGGTCTTAAAATTCAAAGCACCTCAGAATGAAACCCTGTTTGAATAAAACTTTGGAGAGTTAAACAATGCGTCCACAACACTTTATCTTTATGCTTTTTGCGTTTGCCCTATACTGGATGTACCAACTCTATAACGCCTACTGGATGCCTATTTTGATCGGTTCGCTTCTGGCCATATCAACCGCGACCATACATAAGAAACTGCTTGAAATCTTTAAAAAAGATTTTCTCGCAGCTTTTCTATCGAGTCTCTTACTCGCCATCTTGCTGTTCGCTCCGCTTGGTTACTTTTTAACAACACTCACCATCAAACTGCAAGATATGAACATCGATAACTTTGCTCTTGTGTATGATAAGCTAAAAATTTGGATCGACAGTCTTCCCTCTTCTCTTGCCTTTATCAAAACAAAGCTTGAAGATGTTTTTGATTATAACAATCTCAGTGCTATTGCAGGCAATTCCCTTGGACTTGCGGCCAATGTAGGTAAGTACAGTGCTTCGTTTTTAAAAGATTCTTTCTTGATTATCATCTTCTATTTTTTTGCCCAGTACTACGGAAAAACCATTATGCACTACATAATAAAGATCATCCGTCTACCTCAACAAGACACCACTCTTCTCAGTCTTGAGCTTTCCAATGTTATGAGTGTTGTTTTTTATTCTATCCTTGCGACAGCCACTTTAGAAGGGGCCCTTTTTGGCGTTATGATCAGTATCATCGGTTACAACGGGCTTCTTTTTGGAATCATGTACGGCATAACTTCTCTTATTCCTATCGTTGGAGGAGCCTTGATGTGGATACCCTTCTTGATCTATGAGCTTTCTCACGGAAACACGGGCAATGCTCTTTTTATCAGCCTCTATTCTATTATTGTCATTTCTATTATCGCCGACACCTTTGTCAAGCCTATGATTATAAAATATATCGATCTCAATTTTATTAAGTCAAGCACCCAGATCAATGAGCTTTTGATTTTCTTCTCTATCTTGGCAGGATTGACGGCCTTTGGTTTTTGGGGAATGGTCTTAGGACCGGCGATCACCGCCTTTTTCATGGCCTTGTTAAAACTCTATGAAACACGAGATGAGGAGTATTTCGCCCAGAAGTAAGATAGGGTCGGATCCTTATGCTGCCTTCATGAGCTGTCGTGGAAATTTAGACCGTGAAAGGTATATAAGACCTGTAACCGAGATCACAATCATCGGTAAAGACAGAAGCTGTCCCTGAGTCATCCAGCCCATGATATAACCGATCTGAGCATCAGGTGCACGCCAGAACTCTGCACAAAAGCGTGCCAAACCATACAGGGCTCCATAAGTCAGCGTCAGACCACCGGCAAAAGAGACTCGATGACGGATCAGATAGACGATGAGAGCAACTACAACGCCTTCTAAAAATGCTTCATAGAGCTGTGAAGGGTGACGCATGACACCCTCGACATAGATTCCCCAAGGAACATCAGTTACGCGGCCGATAAGCTCCTGATTTAAGAAGTTGCCGATACGCCCGAAGATATACCCCACAGGCACCGCAATGGCAACAATATCCATTAAAAACCAAAACGAATAGTTATTCTTACGGGCAAAGAGATATGAACCTAACAAAAAGCCTATCAAAGCTCCATGATAACTCATCCCCCGTATACCGACAAACTCACCATTGGAAAATGGATTAAATATCTGCCATGGATGTGTCAGATAATACGATGTATTTGGATCATAAAAAAGAATATACCCCAAACGTGCACCTAAAATCACACCCACTTCTATCCAGATAAAATAGTCATCAAGAATCTTCTTATCCATATCAAGCTTATCTTTGGTGACTATCCATTTTCCCATAACGAGTGCAGAGACAAGAGCAAGAACATACATGATTCCATACCAGTGCACGTTAAGTCCAAAAAGGTTAAACGCAACGGGATCAAAGTTTTCGTAGATATGGTTCCAATAATTCATAGAGTTTCCAGAAGTTTTTTAGAAGTATAGCAAAATTGAAAGACGTGTAGATCTCATAGATGCCTAAAGCACCTATGTGCCAAGGCTTTTAAACTATAAAGGGTTCGAAGTAACATCTTGGGCATTGAGTTGTAAACCGTCAGGTCCTGCTGCATCCGTAGGAATCCACTGCCCCAAACAGCTACGATCTTTGACACAAGGATCCGTCAGTGTCTTCAAAAATGCTACAAGATCGTCTATCTGTCCGTCTGTTGCGACTACATTTTGATGCGGCGACAAGCCTGAACTTCTATTTGCATTTAGTTGAGCCAGAGCGGATGCGGTATTTTCCGCAGTGTGCGTTGTTTTAACATTGCTATCAAGCTGGGAAAGATCATATCCTGCAACAGCAGTATCAGGGTTGACCATATGTCTTACAACCGCTTCGAGTGTCGTATATGCTCCATCATGCCCCCATGGTCCGGTCATTTCGACATTTAAAAGTGTTGATGTTCTGAAGGCATATTTATCCGCGCTGTCTGAACTTTCTCGCATACGTCCAAAGTCATCATCAACACCGTCACCTTTACCATGGCCAACCTGTGGCATAGCCATAACATGAAACTGCTCATCCGTAAAAAAGTCTCCGCTATGACAGGTAGCACAGTTCATTCCGCCATTTTCATAGCTGCTAAAGAACAGTTTGGCCCCACGCTTGGCATTCGTAGAAAGGGTATTTTTATTTCCCTGAACATAAGCCTTCCAAGGAGTATTAACAAAGAGCTGTGAGCGCTCATATTCAGCGATAGCGTCTACGATATTGCTAAAATTTACCGAGTTAGCGCCGTATACAGCGTCAAATTCACTTTGCCAGCTGTTTGATATATAGTCAATGGCGGTTGGCGTATTTAAACGTTGGGCCAAGTGTGTACGTACCGCGTCATTGCTGTTACCTGCTTCAAAGCTGAACCCTCGCATCTCTTCAGGTGAAGTGACCGGAAAACGGGCCTGAGCGACTGTGAGGTTAGCACCCGAGTTGGTATCGGCAACACCAAAGGCTGAATCCGGAGTACGAATTCCCCCTACATCACCATTTTCACCTGCATGAGGGCTCAGACTTTCAACCCGGCCATCCCAAAAAAGAACTCTGTCCCACAATACGATATTAAAGGTCGTAGGTGCATTACGGGGAACAGGAGCAAAGCCGTTATCATAATTTACAGCTGCACTGTCATGAACTCTGCCCTCGCCTAGAAGTTCAGGATTAACAGCACTCACTCCAATAGGCAAAGAGAGATTGTCTCCTCCACCCAAGGCCGGGTGGTGACAGGTAACACAGGCAGAATCTGTATCGCCCCCCAAAGATTTTGTAAAAAACAGTTTCATTCCCAACTGTGCTTTTGCACTTGTAATTGAAGGAACCGTTCTGCCACTTGAAGGATCACCGGTTAAAGCATGTGCACTGATAAGGCGATTTAATTCATCATCATGTTTGTCACTATTCCCGCACCCCGCTAAAACCAACACTACAGCCACGCTCAACACTAATTTTACATTCATCATGAATTTCCTTGTTTCATTATTATGAAATTATAAGGCATCAAGTGTTAATTAAACGTTAATTATTAATTATAATTATTTATAATTAATTAAGGTTACTAAAGGTTCCAAGCTATTACAAACTCTGATCTCAGGGGCATATCCCTATCGGCAAAGGCCCTATTCCTTGTTATCCAAAGCGTCCGCTATAAGTTCAATAGGGTTTTTAAAAATTGTGTCGACATTACCCTCATACATTGCGTTTGTTAACTGCATTCTGCAGGCGGAACATTCAGAAGAGACGTACTCTGCTTGCGTAGCCCGGATCATCGCAGCCTTGGGTTTACCCGCAGCCTGAGCAAACTTAAACTTTTCCGTCTGCATCGTCACTCCGCCAAAACCACAGCACTGGTTCGGATTACTCATCTCAACAAGATTGTAGTTTTCTTTTAAAAGGCTACGGGGCTCCTGGAAGATACCCTGCATTTTCTTGGCGTGACACGGGTCATGATATGTAATCCGTACGTCTCGCCCTCCTCTTTCGTTGAGGATATCGTGGATATTTGTCTCTTTTTCCAACCATTCTGTTGCCATATAGATCTTACTTTTGAGTTTGACCGCGCGTTCATGCCATTGGGGCTGATCATGAAAATAGTGTTCATAATCTATCTTGATCATCGCTGAGCAGGTCGCTTCAGGAATGATAATAGCCTCAACATCATCAATAAAGCTCTCAAAATACTCGATATTTTCTTTAGCAAGGGCATCAACCGTATTAAAATCACCCGTAAAATATGCAGGAGCGGAACAGCACTTTTGCCCCTTGGCCAAGAAGGCATCGATTTTCAACTCTTGCAGTACTTTAAGCAGTGAATCACCGATATTGGTGTAATTATAATTTGCCAGACAACCGATGAAAATCGCGACCTTTCTCTCTCCGCCATTGTCGATATTTTCAGGGTATTTGTTTAGAAAAGAGGTCTTTCCCATCGCCGGCAGCAACCTATCTTTTTTGATGATAGGCAGAGAAAAGCGCGGAAGTATGGAAGACTTCTCCTCTTTGATCTTAAAACCGCAGGTTTGAAACACATATCCGAGTTTAAACATGATATCCATGATGGTTCGATGCCTTAGTAAAAAGAAAAAGGCCTTTTTAAACCAGGCGATACCAAATTTGTCGGCAATGTCCGCGCGCACCTGTTCTATCACCATATCCGTCGGTAAAGACTTTGGGCAGACCTCGACACAGGCGGTACATAAAAAACAGCTCTCAAAAATATCTTTGGCATTTTTATCCAGCTCGAGGTTTCCTTTTTGATACGCACCAAGAAGATCTAAAAAACCCCTTGGACTCGTCACCTCATCCGCGTTAACCTGGTGGATAGTACATACCGGTACGCACTTTGCACACTTGACACAAGGATCTGTAAATTCTGCAAAATTAAATATATCTTCTGGATTTTTACGGCTTGACATCTACTCTCTCCCTGTATTGACCTTGCACTCTTATTATTCTTGACATTTGCCCTCTATTTATACTGTTTTTGAAAAAGTTTTTGTGTTTGCGCTATGTGCCTTCATATAGGCATCAAAAGGCATCACAATATTACGTATCAACATTGTTCCCGTTGCTGATACCTCGATACTTTCGTCACTTATCTTCACCAGATCTGCTGACTCAAACTCCCCAAGTGACTGTAAGGCATCGGCAAAGTATTCTTTAAAGTTTATGTCGTATGATGACTCAAAACGCTTGATATCGAGCTTGAAGTTACTCATTAGTTCCATTATCACATCTTGGCGGATCTTATCATCCTCGCTTAATACAACCCCGCGTTCAAAAGGTAGCCTACCTGCATCAATGGCCTCTTCATAGGCAGGCATCTCCTTATGGTTTTGCGCATAATAATCTACACCCTCACCGATAGAAGTGATACCGATACCGATCAGATCAGCCCCACCCTTAGTCGTGTAGCCTTGAAAGTTTCTATGTAACTCCCCCTTATCTATCGCCAAGAAGAGTTCATCATCAGGCTTGGCGAAATGATCCATTCCAATCATCTTATACCCGCTGTTTTCAAAGAAATCAATGGTGTATTTCAAGATATTTAGCTTTACCTCGGGGGTTGGAAGGGTTGTCTCATCAATCTTGCGCATTGTCTTTTTTAACCAGGGAACATGCGCATAGTTAAACACTGCCAATCGGTCAGGATCGAGTGTCAGTGTCATCTCCAGGGTCTTCTTAAAGGTCTCAAAGGTTTGAAACGGAAGCCCATAGATAAGATCGACGTTGATACTGTCAATCCCGTACTTTCGAGCAAGGTCTACTGCATTTTTGGTGATATCATAAGGCTGTATCCTGTGTACTGCTGTTTGCACTTTTTCATCAAAGTCCTGTTGTCCAAAGCTGACACGGTTAAAACCATTGGCTACCATAAGCTTCATCTGATCCTCATCTAAAAAACGCGGATCGATCTCACACGACACCTCTGCATCCGCTTGAAAGTTGGGAAAGGTTTCTTTGATCTTTGTAATGACTCTTCCGAGTTGTTCCGCTGAGAAATACGTTGGGGTTCCCCCGCCGAAGTGCAGCTGCATCACATCCCTGGAAGTATCAAAGTGTTCTTTTAAGATATCCATCTCACGAAAAAGGTAATCTATATAGCGCTCTTTTTTCTCTTCTTTAGAGGTAAAGACAACATTACAGCCGCAAAAGTAACACGCCGAACGGCAAAAAGGGAGGTGAAAATACAAGGACAGAGGTCGGGAAGGATCTTGATTTTTGAGTTTATTGATATAGGCATCATAGGTAAAGCTCTGCGAAAACTCTATAGCGGTCGGATATGAAGTATAGCGAGGCCCCGGCTTGGAATATTTTATATATTTTTCAAAATCCAACATTATTAATCACCTATTATATTTATAATACGCGATTATGCCTAAAGGCTTATAAAGAATAGGTAAAGAGCCTCTGTTAACGCTCTATTGTCCTCAGCAATGGGAATAAAAAAGTCAATATCATCCTTTAACTATATTTTTGTTATACTTTTGCGGATTAAAATATAGAGGAATTTCATGATAGATATTAAACTTTTGCATAAAGATTTTGACGCTGTTGCGACGATGTTAGAGCGACGAAAAATCGATGCCATCCTACTTGAGGAACTCAGAAGTGTTCATCAGGTTTTCAAAGCTGTTCAGCAAGAACTCGAAGCGGCCCAGGCTGTGCAAAATGAAAAATCACGACTCTTTGGCGAGTATATGAGAGAGAAAAAAGATATCACGGAGCTTAAAGCTGAAGTCGATGCCAACAAGATTCTCATTGCACAAAAACAGGAGATTGCCCGCCTTGAAGAAGAAAAATTAAACACTATTTTAAGAGCTATCCCCAATATTCCCGATGAAGATGTTCCTGTCGGCAACGATGAAGATGAAAATGTTGAGTTGAAGAGAGTACTCGAACCCCGCACTTTCGCCTTTACCCCAAAGGAGCATTGGGAGCTAGCGGAGAACAACCGATGGATAGACTTTGAGAAAGGTGTCAAAGTCGCGAAAAGCCGTTTCTCCGTCATCCAGGGCATGGGTGCAAAAATAGAACGCGCACTGGTAAACTTTATGCTTGACTTTAATGCACAGCGCGGTTTTGATGAAGTCTCTGTTCCCGTGATCACAAACAGAGCTTGTTTGATGGGAACGGGTCAACTTCCAAAATTTGAAGAAGACCTCTTTAAGATTGAGGGTGAAGAGTTATATCTTATCCCTACAGGTGAAGTTCCCGTAACCAACCTGTATCAAGACGAGATCATTCCCATAGACGAACTGCCTCTCAAAATGACTGCCTTCACCCAATGTTTCAGAGAAGAAGCAGGTTCAGCCGGACGTGACACGCGCGGTATTATCCGTCAACACCAGTTTCCTAAAGTTGAACTTGTTGCTATCGCCTCGCCGCAACAGAGCGATCAGATATTTGAAGAGATGGTTGCCTGTGCCTCTGACATGCTTGAAGCCTTGAGTCTTCCATATAAACAGATGCAACTGTGCACAGGAGATATGGGGTTTTCAGCCGCACGTACCATCGACCTTGAGGTATGGTTACCTGGACAAGGATGTTACAGAGAGATCTCTTCTATCTCTAACACAAGAGACTTCCAGGCCAGACGTGCAAAGATCCGTTACAAAGACGGCAAGAAAAACATCTTGGCCCATACGCTAAACGGTTCATCTCTTGCGGTTGGACGTACGATGGTCGCGATCATGGAAAACTATCAGAATGAAGACGGAAGTATCGATATCCCAGAAGTTCTTAAACCTTATATCCGCTAGACTCTATATCAAGTAGTGCTAAAAAGCACTACTTGATTGCCTATACACTGCCTGGATTCATCCTCTAAAAACCATTAAAGTACTCTCTTTTATAGTCATCACAATAGTTGCTTAAAACAACTAATACTTTAAGAACTTCAGTTTTATATAGAAATATAGTGACAGGAATTTCGAGACATAGACTAAAGACAGGACAGTAGCCACAGTAACTATTACGTTCTTGATAGTTTAAAACGATATAGCAATATATTGAATGAGTTTAAAGCGAGTAATTTTTTTAATAATTTGTAAGTTGGTATTGCTCCTCTTAGAGTTGATGTTCTTTAGCTACCTGAACCTGCAGCTCTGCGTAGTCTATCACAGACGGCATGTCCAATTCCGACATCAGGAGGCATAACAACCACAAGTACTTGTAAACCTAAGTGATCGGCATGACGAAGGGAGTAATATAAATCGCGTGCTTGTTCATTCATATCTTCTAATAGAGGTAGCCAGATAACATCTTTTGGCAATGTATCTGGTTGACTTGCTGCCATAAGGCCCACTTTTTCTGTATGTTTTAGTAACTCCTCTAGCTGTTGTTCTACATTGTCCCAGGATGAAAGGATTACACGTGCTCTTGGCGCATAGTGTGAGGGTTTACTACCTGGACAAACCAAAGGTTTTTTTGATGCGTTACCAACTGATTTTCCAAGGACGGAAGATATCTCTTCTTGTGTAATTTTACCCGGACGGAGGACCCTTGGCGTTTTCGTTGAGAGGTCAATAATAGTAGATTCGATTCCTATGGCACATCGTCCACCATCTAGAACAAGGTCCACACCATCTTTAAGCTCTTCTCGAACATCTTGAGCCGAAGTAGGGCTTACCCGTCCATAGCAGTTGGCAGAGGGTGCTGCAATACCGCTTCTAAATGCACTCAGTAGCGCTAATGCCATAGAATGGTCTGGCACCCGTAAAGCGACTGTATCTAAACCTCCCGTTACTGCATCAGGAACACTAGACAAACGAGGTAAAATTAGGGTGAGCGGCCCAGGCCAGAAAGCTTCTGCTAATTGCCAAGCAGCGCCTGGAATATTTGTTGCCCACTCTGATATCTGTCTGGCATCGGAAATATGTACAATCAGTGGGTGATCTGCAGGACGACCTTTTGTAGTAAAAATGCGTTTAACCGCTTCTTGATTCTTCGCATCGGCGCCTAGACCATAGACTGTTTCGGTAGGAAAAGCTACAATTCCACCCCCATGAAGTATACTAGTGGCTTGATTGATGCTTTGTGATAATTCGGTCAGTTGGTTCATTAGTGGTTCCTGTTTATAAGTGTACTAGCAAGAGAACGTATCGTCATGGATTACAGTACTCACAGTGGCTAGGATTTGCATAAGCTTGATCTTTACGCTCAATAATTACCTGATGCTTACATTTAGAGCAAGCATGAACTTCAGCACGGATCTCATGAGTAGGTATATTACATGCTCTGCAAGGCAAACCTGAAATATGCTCGACAATCCAGTATCCGGGGGCGTTGCAATTAGGACATAAAGAAGAGAGCTTCTTTACTAACTCTTGAGCTGCAACTTCGATATTGTTCATACGGGTTGGATTAGCGTGAGCTCGCATATCCGTCTCAATAAAAAGTTGCTTATTTGTAGATTGTTCTAGTGCTAAGTTAAAAGCTCTTTGTAACTCATCCCATGTAGATATATCTTTTATGATTCGTTCGTTATTTTCATTTTCTGGTCGAACGATGAGATAATGTTCTGGAAAGCCTATTTTTTTAGCAAAAACTTCAACTTCACTCCAACTTGACGTAAATAGGTGATCAAGGTTAGTTTTTCCTTGTGCCATAGCAATAATTTCTAAATTGGAATCATTATCGACCCAGATTAAAATTTCAACATTTCTTGAAAACATTCCGCTAAAAGGGTCTGGCCCAAACGAACCTTCGCTAGCAAGACCAAGAGAAAGATTTGAGTGCTTCATACCAATAAGCGCTTTTTTTCGCACAGTGTCAACCTGTGTATTTAAACGCGGTATGTCTCGTGTAAATGTCCCTAGAAGATCTGTGTCATAGTTATCTACTCTTGTTACCATACAGCCAATTGATTCATAAAGAATTGGTGCGAGAACTTTTTCTTTTCCATGCTGCGTAAGTAAAGCAACTTCACGGTTTTTGTAGTGATGAGTATTAAAGTGATGTTTTTTGGTATTGCTGATAAAAAAGTTGGTAGTATATTTTTTTAAAAGTTGAAGTGTCATATTGAAAACGTTAGTTAAATCCATTAAATTATTTCCATTATGAAAGCTTTGTATCTGTCCCACAAAAATTGCGGGAATGAAAAATAAGAAAGTACTTAGATATTAGTCGAGTGCTTGGTCGTCATCTTTGAATTTTTGGAAGTATTTACTAACAATTGTTCCAGCTGGCATATTATCCACTTTTGAGAAAATGACATAGCTAATTAAACCGTGGATAGCTAGAACGATAATCAATCCTTCAAATATACCAACTTTAAATACTAATCCAGCACAGACCGTTGCAAGCAGTACTGCATATGGTCCAAATTGCGCAACGTGTAACAGACCTAAGAACATTTTAATACCAACAAATGTCATAATAACTGCCAATGCAAAATAAGGCAAATAATGTAAATACTCAGAGTTAAACACAAAGAATGTTATGAGAATACCGATCACTAATACTGACAGTTTTGTATAAGCACCTGCAAGGCGGTTGGTAGATGATTTTGCCAAACCATCAAGGTTTGTCATACCACCAAAGAAGCTTGCGCCCATATTTGATACCCAGATTGCTAACAATGAGTTGTTTGAATTAGATGGACGTTGTAGTGGGTCAATTTTTTCAATTGCCGCATTACTCATCACCTGTTCAATAACATCAACAATAGATAGCATCAATGAAAAGAAGATTGCATAAATCCATAAATACGCAGAATCAAAATCTGGAATTGGTAATGCAAGTGTAAAGTCTACATTTTCTACCGTAAGCATCTTTACATCAACAAACATCGCAACCACAATACCATATAGAATCAAAGTGAAATATGGTAATGCTGGTTTTGTATCTTTAAACTTCTTAAATAAAGCAAGAAAAATAATTGTACCAATTAGAGAAAGTCCAATGATCTGGATACGGGCATCACTCCAAAACTCTTCACCTGCGGCCATTCCAGCTGGAAGCATCCAAAGAAAAGGTAAGAATTTAAGAGCAATCTTTAAACCAATACCAGCTAATAAACCTTCAACTAAGTAAGAAGGAACAGCCATTAAAAGATAGCGTTGCCAATTAAATGTCCATATGACTGCTTGAAAAAATGCAGTCATAAAAATAATAAAGGCCATATTTTCCATTCCAAATTTTGCAACACCCATTGCAAGAATTGGTGCTAAACCTGCTGCAATTCCAGGAGCACCTACATAGTTACCTGGGCGAAAAATAGCAAATATGAATGCTATAAAAGCTGCAAAAGCAACGGTTGCTAGTCCTACTTGAATAGGATAATCTGACATCAAGGCAATACCAATTGATAATGGTATTGCCATGGTTGCCGTAATTACACCAGCTGAGAGATCACGGCCGGCATATTTTGCAACAAATGCTGCAGAACCGTGATCGACGTTCTGGTTTTCTTTGGTATTTACATTTTCCATGTTTACTACACCTTTGTAATGTTATTTTTATCTTTCACTTCTTTATAAAATACTTTTTGGGATACCTCCCCATTTGGTCAGAAGGAGGCATCCCAAAAAATATATACAGATAAAGTAACTATACTTTATCCATTATAAACAACCTCTTCTCCTATTTATGGGAGAAGAGGAAGAAGATTATTTACTCACCTTGACCTAAAGAGTAGGCACGCTCACCATCTTCAAATGCATAAAGGTTTTCAGTTTTAATCACTTCAATACCTGCGGCATCAATTTTGTTCATCATATTAGTGATGTCACCATTGGTAATCACGTCACCTTGCGTTTTGTTATAGAAACGACATCTCCAGTGATCAGTTAAGAAAGTCTCTGGGTGACCATTTGGATAGACTTTTTGACCACGGTTAGAGATCATTTTAAGTGCAATATTAGTACCTTCAGTAAGCTCAACTAGCTTATCACCAATTACTTTTGAATCACAATCGTCTTTAGTAAAGATATCACAACCGATAAGATTCATTTTTGTGTCTCTTACGTTTGAAAGAACTGGTTTTTTGATTTGAATAGCTTTGTCATATTTAACCGGCTCTAGAGTTGATGGTTTTTGACCAAGTCTCTCAATAACCGCGTCAGCAAATTCTTTCGTTCCAACCTCCCTATGTGCTCTACCTTGTGCTTTAAGTTTTCTAGCAAGGTCGTATGTGACTATTCCATCTTCAATTGTTTTCAACCAAGCATTGTGAACTTTTTCAGCTACTTCTGGTTGACCAACTTGTACCATCATCATAACACCTGAGAGTAAAAGACCTGATGGATTAGCTTTATTTTGACCCGCGTGACGTGGAGCAGAACCGTGGATTGCTTCATACATTGCTATATCAGAACCAACATTTGCACCTGGTGCAATACCAACTGAACCAGTCATGAGCCCAAGAATATCTGTAGCAACATCACCATAAAGGTTAGGCATAAGTACCATGTCGAAATCTTCAGGAGCATCTACAAGTTTTGCCATACCGATATCGATAATCCAATCATCAGCTTGAATTTCAGGGTAGTTTTTAGCTGTTTCATAGAATACTTTTACAAAAAGTCCATCAGTGATTTTCATAATGTTATCTTTGATCATACACGTGATTCTTTTTCTTCCATACGCTTTTGCATATTCAAATGCATATTGACAGATTTTTTCACAACCTGGTCTTGTAATAATTTTAAGACACTGAGTTACTTCTGGAGTTTGCTGGTGCTCGATTCCTGCATATAGGTCTTCTTCATTTTCACGAATCGTAACAACATTCATACCTGGAAATCGTGAAGGTACAAATGGGTCATAAGCGATAGCAGGACGTACATTTGCGTAAAGACCTAAGGTTTTACGAATAGTTACGTTAAGACTTTTGTATCCACCACCTTGAGGTGTTGTAATAGGTGCTTTAAAAAGAACTTTATTTTTCTTGATAGAGTCCCAAGCCTCTTGAGCGATACCAGAACTGTTTCCAGCAAGATAAACTTGCTCACCAACTTCAATATGTTCCCACTCCACGTCCGCGCCTGCTGCATCAAGTATTCTTGTACTTGCGTCCATAATCTCTGGACCGATACCGTCACCACGTGCTACTGTAATTGTTTGCTTTGCCATTTTTATTCCTTTTTGATTTGGTTATCTAAAATTTCAGCGGCATTATAATTTTTTCTATCCAGTAAATTCTTCATTTATATTGCTAATACAATGATTAATTTATGATTAATAAATTGTTTATTATTGCTATTTTTTATATGCTATATTGCTAAAATATACTATAATGTTCTAAATGTAGGGTTTTTTTTATTTTGGAAATAAAGAGCTCTTGATATGCGAGGAAATTACGAAAATGAAAAAAGAGACACTCGATCGACGAAACATATTGGCAAACAAGATTATGTTTTACATCTATAAACACATGGATACGGATCTAAACTTAGACCTATTAAGCGAGGACCTATTAATCAGTAAATTTCATATGCATAGAATATTTAAAGAGGCTTTTGGAAGAAATATTTATGAAAGCATTAAATCCATACGACTTCAAAAAGCGTCTAATCTATTAATAACAAATCAACATTCAACTATTTCAGACATTGCGAATAAATGTGGTTACAGCTCTCAATCTTCATTTATAAAATCATTTAAAGAACGTTTTAAAATGACCCCAAAAGAGTGGAAACGAGGTGGATATAAAGAGTATTCACGAAAAATTCTCGAAAACTCTGAACATCCTACCATTATGTCTACAGCAAACTTTGATGATATAGTCCCAGAAATTGTAGAGATGGAGCCGATTACTGCATATTATATAAGGAACCAAGGCTATAACAAAAGTATACAGCTGACATGGCAAAAACTTCAAGTATGGTCTCTAAACAATAAACTCACTGATTTTCAGCAGATTGCACTATATCATGACAATCCAAGTATTACTCCCCATGAATCATGCCAGTATATCGCTTGCATTCAGACAGACCAAAAAAAATTTCAAAATAATCAACTTCCAAGTTTTACTATATTCGGTGGAATATATGCAAAATTTGATTTAAAAGGAGTTAGAGGGGATCTTCTTAAGCTCATTACTTGGGTCTATCAAGAGTGGTTGCCAAAGAGTGGCTTAGAGACAACGAGGAGACCATCCTATGCTATTCATCGTAAAAATCACTTTTTAGATAAAAATGGCGAATTTGACGCTAGCTTCTATGTTCCTGTTCGTTACTAGTAAAACTTTAAGACTTGGTTACAACCTGAAATTATAATTAGATTGTCCACATATAAAATAAGAGTAATCCTTTTTTACAATTTCGTTTTTTCTTTTTCCAAAAACTATTGCATCTAATACTATATGGAGTAAATGTAGGATACGGTGAACGAGGTGCTATTTCTATTTTAGCCCTGAGGGCTAAATTTTACCGGTGCCTTTTTTTAGGTGTTTAAATGCATGCTTGCCTATATAATTAATTCTATGTTTATAAATGTAATCACTGTGTTATCCCATGAAAATATTTAAAGTAATAATATAGTCTTATCTCAAAATACCATTAAAAATCCAATCTTAACTGCCTATTCCCTGCCCAAACCGAAAACCATAAATATATAAGCCTATGTCAAACATACCTATACAAACACTTTGAAAGACCTATCTAAAAATAATATCCATGAAGTGTGGCTTCCCAGTCAGCAGACCTATAGAGAAATCTCTTCTATCTCAAACACAAGAGATTTCCAGGCAAGACGTGCAAAGATCCGTCATAAAGATGAGAAGAAAAATATCCTGGCACATACTCTTAACGGCACTTCTTTGGCCGTTGAACGTACTATGGTCGCAATCATGGAAAACTATCAAAACGAGGACGGAAGTATTGACATTCCTGAGGTTTTGAAGCCTTATATGTTAACCTCAGTGGTTGGATAGTACATTTATGCGCTATCTGGTTAGCACAACAATTTACAGTTATGCTTCTTTTAAAAAGTACTTTCTGAGCAGATAAACACTATGCTTGAAAACCGCCACTATATATCCAACGACAGAGTTAAAGATATATCTCTTTTGCAGTTTTTTGTATGAGTATGTGCTTTCCAGTTTGGCTCTGAGAGGATAAAACTGCCCCAAGAAGGTGCCTTTAAGTTCGAATGACTTGAGCACCATTTTATAATGTCGTCTTGTTCTACTGTTTTCAACCGTCAATGGAGTATGAAGAGAAAACAACATGTTTGCGAGATAAAGATAATCATCAAGGACCTCTTTACAATGGTTTGATACAGCTAATTGACGTAAAAGTTTCCAGTCTATCTCTTCTTTATATTTGGTTGTCAACACCGTAAAATCATACAGGTGCCGCAGTCCAAGAGATTTGAACTTATGGTTCTTATGCTGGATCTCTGTATGTAAAAATGCGTGATAGAGCCTATAAGTAGGCAGCAAGATGTCAAGTTCCTTAAAATTCTTGTTTGTACTTTTTTGCATGTTATCACAGTCTTGGATAATATATTCCGATGCTTTTCCACCTACTGCATGGTAGTGAAGTTCAAGTGCTGCGGGCATACCATCTTTTTGCATCGCTTCAAGATGATGATGGTCGTTTTCAACTTGATGTTTCTCCTCGCCGTTCACAAAGCTGTAGCCAGATCTTTTCAGGACTTCTAATGTCTGTCCGAGCTCCTTCTTGTCAAGCATTATATCTATATCAGTCATACACCGCATTCCAAAGCTCGGATAATCGCCTTCAGTTAAAATTGCAGACCCCTTTAGCAACAGAGGTGCACTTCCCAAAGGTATTAGAAGGGATGCAAGATGCTTCAATTGATCCAATATTTGGTAGTTTCGCTCGGTGTTAAATGCATATACCTCCCTCATATAACCTTTTAACTGTTCGTCTTGAATCACTTCAAATAGTTTCTTATTTTTGAGTTGTCCATATAGCGCCGGGACAAGGTAATCACTGTTTGCCAATGCGATGATGCCGACCCATGGGATTTTGTCACACAAGACTCTTTCTCTCAAGGCAGCGATCTCCTCCTGTGATGTCTGGCCTAAGAGCGTGCACAATAGCATTAGCTCTTCAATTTTTTGCATGGGCAAGCTCTTTAATCGTCTCAATCGCTTCAGGCAGTGATGAATATTCTAAAGAGAACTTTGGCAGTATTATCAAATAGTTCAATATATCTTCAAAGCGTTCCCGCACTAGCATGGAGTCCAATTGATACCCCCCTTCTTTAATCCCTTTCATCGCCTCACAGGCACTCAATGCTAAGAGTGTAGTCTTGGCTCCCTCTTTGTATTTTGGAAAAATAAGATGCGTCGGTTTTCTTTTTTGCAATTTTATATTTTCTGGCGTTAAGAATCGAACTTTTTGTTGATCAAAACGGATATGAAAAGGTGTCTCCTCTAATAAAGGATAGTCCTTTTTCAAAACACTCCAGCTTCCCTCTTTGATATTTAAAGAAAACGGTAACGCTTCAACCTCTCCGTGCATATCAAGGGTACTTATCTCATCCGAATAAAGAGAGAAGCCCTCTTTCATCAATGCCGCAGCCAGAGTCGTTTTGCCCGATCCGCTCACTGCAGGCATAATAAAAAGAGCATCCCCAAGGCCGACGGCAGCCGCATGCATCGCGATCAGATAGGGCCTGAACTGATATAATGCGATAATCATGTTCTCTTGAAGAATCAATGCGAGCCTTGTCACATCAACTGCATTAGCAATAGTATTTCCATTAAGTTTAAGCTGCCAGTTTTCCCCTTCTTGTTCAAAATCTACCGAAACAAGGTGAGTTGTAGGCGTATCAACGGTGAGATGGGAAAACACAGGATGGAGCTGATCATATACCGTTCTATGAGGATAATTAACCGAAAATGTCAGATCATTGGCGAGGTAGTGGACACGAGGCAGGCTGTCGGGTTGGTATTGTCCAATGTCCAACCTCGGGCCATATACCTCCTTCTGAACAACATCTTGACAGGCCGCTAACGCGTAGATGTTTTCTACAAGATCTTGAGGCAAAGATGAGAACTGTCCAATGACCTCATCTTTTTTTTGTCCCTCTTCGAGAAGGGAATCTATTTTTAAAAAAAGTGAAGCGGCCTCTTCTTCAAAGCCATAGACAGACTCACTTTTTTCTGAAAACAAAAGGAGCGAGGAATTAATTAAATATGCATGTAAACAGCCGCACCGTAACGGCAATCCGATCCAATTAGTCATTCACTCACTTTTTATAGAAAACTGTTGCTGACTGTGTCATGAAAAACCCAGCTTAGTTAGCGTTTGAGTCTCCGTGAATTTGGTGTGTCTGGCCTTCCAGGGTATTTTCGGCTTGATTACTCGGCAGGGAGCTCCCCGGTGCAGTTTGGTCACCATTTCCCCATCCGTTGTTTTGTCCCGAGCTGACAGCAGCCGATCTGCTTGGCGTCATCAGCATATACATACCCATCGGAGCCGTTGCTGCGTACATACCGAACTTTTTCATAAAGCCACGCTTTATCTCATTGACTTCAGGCTCAAGTTCCTCGATCTTATCATCCGCTTTCATAATAATACCTCCAACGTGTTTATTACAGCCTCTTAAAATAGTAAGAATCTGTAGATATAATAACGAAAACATACAAAAAGTTAAATTAAGTAATATCTTTATGTGCAAGCGTAAAACTATCAGAATGAAGATGGGAGTATTGATATTCCTGAGGTTCTAAAACCTTACATTCGTTAAACTCAGTTATCAAATAATGCTGGAAAGTGCCATCTACTTACCTCTATTTTTGATTTTATCAAGATTGATTATTAATATTTTTTACTTCAGACAAAAGACACAGCCTTGAACTTATTTATTCTTAGTGTTATAATCAGGCCAAGAAAAATATATTAATACCCAGTTGATTTAATATGTACACTACGATTGAAGTATTGAAAGAGGGCCGTTAATTGTGATTTCGTTTGTTTTTAAACTAGTAGCTATTATTCTCTTGTTACATACGCTACTACTATCTGATTCCCTCAATCAAAACAAACGAAATAACATTTATTCAACATTTTCAGATAAAGAGATCGCTTGGCTTAAAAAAAAGCAAACTGTCACCTATGTTTACGACCCTGACTGGGCACCTTTTGAGTGGAAGAACAGTAATAACTATCATTGCTGACATACTATACCTGATCAAACAGAAAACAGGTATAAATTTTGTTGTAAAACACACAAACACATGGGCTGATTCAGTAGAACATGTTAAAAATACAAAAGCAGATATGTTTAGTGCCATTACTTATAATAGAGACAGAGCCAAATATTTAAATTTCACTGTAAACAATATCTACTCTTATCCAGCAGTCCTTATCACAAAGTTTGACGATAAAAACATCTACCTAGACATCAATAAAGATTGTAAAGGTAAAACAATAGGCATTATTAAAGACAATGGTCTTGGAGACTATATTAAAGAAACTTACCCTGCATTAAATTTTGTCATACTACCCTCAACAAAAGATGGATTTGAAGCTCTTAGAAAAAATGAAATCGACCTCTTTGCTATAAATACAGTTACCGCAAAATACCTTATTGAAAAACTGCATTTTGGGGACCTCAAAATAGCCATAAAGCTTGATTATATTCATCACCTTAAAATTGCAGTACACAAAGATATGCCTCTTGAATTGATCTCTATATTAGATAAAACATTAAAAAGTATTGGTGAAGATGAGTTAAATACTATCTTCAATAAGTGGACAGAGGTTACGATTAAACATCAAACAGACTGGAAATTAATCATACAGATTCTTAGCTTCTTTTCAATTTTTCAGGCCATTATATTTTTACTATGGCACAATAAGAAATTAAATGTATTAGTAAAACAAAAAACAAAAGAATTAAAAAAACTTAGTAAAACAGACTATTTAACAGGCCTGTTAAACAGGCGACAACTTGAAAAAGATTTTTTTCATGAATCAAAACGTTCAGAACGCTTTAATAGACGAATGGCACTGTTTTTTTATTGATTTGGATAATTTTAAATTCATTAATGATGAGTATGGCCATGATGCAGGAGACACTTTTTTGGTTTTAATATCAAAGTCTATAGTAGATACGCTAAGAGAAACAGAGTTACTATATCGTATAGGTGGAGATGAATTTTGTATCTTGATTCCTGAGTTTAATGATAAACAGCAGCTTGAACGGCTTGCATTAAGGTTGATAAACATAATTAAAAAAGTAAACAAGACAGTGAATAAAGGTTCAATGCCTGTTGGGTGTAGTATAGGCATATCTATTTTTCCAGATAATGCAAAAGATTTAAACACACTCCTAACAAAAGCCGATAAAGCTATGTATAAGATAAAACGATCAACAAAGAATAATTTTTTCTTTGCATCTTGATAGGAATAAATAGGTCGTCCTCTTCTTGACCAATAAGCTATCAAAGAAACCTGATCTAGAGATTCAAGTCACGCATAAACTGTTCGGAAAAAAGTATCCCTTTTTTCTTAAAACGATCAGAAAGTTCACTCACATAGATTTCATCAGCCGATACGGAAAAAAGCTCTATCCACCTCACAAAGCTTTCTCTTTTTATATGTGGAATCTTGATATGTGCACCGGTAAGATTTCCCCTATAAGACTTTTCACCCAAAAGTTTGGCCAGCCAAAAATCCGCTAATAGCTCTATATGCTCTTCCCACTCCTCATTTGTGATATCATCCCCAAGTTCATGTATAAAAAAAGGACCTAACACTTTATCCTCTATAGCTCTCTCATAAAACAAGGTCATCAAGCTTTTGATATTTTCTCTGGTAATACTGTTTTGAAGCTCCAGCCTTCATCCTTTTTGTATAAGTCACCTATAAACATACATATATTCAAAGTAAAAGGTGATTTTTTTTGAAATGAAATTATAGCAGGATTCAAAAAAATCCGGAGTACTCTTGTTATTTTTATCACCATATCTATTCACAACATAGCATCAATTTTTCTGCGACTGTTTCCAAAAATCCATGCCGTCGAAACTTCTAATTAACGAGCCGATGTACGTAAGATTGATGTTTCTGTTCATCCCATTATTATTTATAATCGAGATGATATTTCATATTTAAGAGCAAACTAAATATTTAATATTGCAATTTATGTACAATATATTACGACATCAAAAACACAGTACTCTAAGATTTCTGATTTAATGAAGGCTGCAAGCGTATTCACATATGGAGAAAGATATTGACAATAGCTAATTGGTACCAGCTTCTAAGAGAACAAAGTATCGGTCGCCGTTTTGCTTTTTATATATTGGTGTTCAGCTCGATTGTAACACTGGCCTCAACTGCCTTGCAATTGAGTCTTGAATATCAACAAGAGATCAAGAAAATTGATTCACGCCTAAGTCAGGTTCGTGACGGCTACTCCAAAAGCCTTGCAGGCAGTTTGTGGGTACTCAGTACCCTTGATTTGGAACTGCAGATAGATGGGATCATTAAACTGCCCGATATGCAATATATCGCAATCCTCTCAGACAAAGATGAAGTATTGGTTTCTAGAGGTGTTCAAAAAGAAAAACACGTCATCTCTCAAACCTATCCATTACAGTACGTGTATAAGGATAAAGAGTTAACTCTGGGTAAATTACATATTGTAGCCACACTCAACGGTGTCTACACGCGCCTACGAAATAGAGTATTTGTGATCTTACTGGCACAGGGTGTTAAAACCTTTATGGTCTCTCTGTTTATTCTCTTCTTGTTCCAACTTCTGGTAGGCCGCCATCTTGGTGCCATTGCACAATTTCTAGCTATTTCTGAAGGTAATCATCTTAATGAGCGACTTGAGCTGGAGAGAGAGCCGTCAAAATATACCAAGGATGATGAACTCGACCTGGTCGTCAATACAATTAACCAAATGAGGCAAAGTCTTAAATCATCTTTTCAAGAGCTAAAGAAAAGTGAAGAGAACCTCTACATTACGCTTCATTCCATCGGTGACGCAGTGGTTGCCACCAATCCTGATGGAATGATCACTCAGATGAATCCTACCGCTGAACGCTTGACAGGCTGGTCCTTGAAAGAGGCACTGGGTAAGCCTCTGAGTGAAGTCTTTCGCATTACAAGTACCGAGACAGATTTGCCATGTGCCAACCCGGTAGAGCAGGTAATGAAGCAGGGTAAAGCACTAGATACAAGCAACCATACCACCCTCTTGGCACGTGATAACCATGAGTATCAGATTGCCAGGAGTGCAGCACCCATTCGAAATACGAATAATGAGATCGTCGGTGTAGTACTGGTATTTAGTGACGTAACTGAACAGTATGAGGCACAAGCGCAAATATCACGTCTTACCCAGGTGGTCAATCAAAACCCATTCAGTACGATTATCACCGATAGTGAGGGCGTTATACAGTATGTCAATATGCAGTGTATACGTATGAGCGGCTATGGTGAGGATGAGTTGATCGGCAAAAAAATGAACCTGTTTCGCTCGGGTGTGCATCCAAACGAGTTTTATGCGGATCTGTGGGATACTATAACCGTCAAAAAACAGATGTGGCGCGGTATGATCATCAATAAGATGAAAAATGGCAATAAGCTTGATTGCAACTCTACTGTTTTTCCCTTATTTGATGCCAATAATAAAATAATAAACTTTGTCTCGATTCAAGAAGATGTCACGGAACAAAATGCAAAAGACAAACTCTTCATGATGCAGACACGACAAGCGCAAATGGGAGAGATGCTCTCCATGATAGCCCATCAATGGAGACAGCCTCTGTCAATCATCAGTGCATTGATGAGCGGACAGCGTGTGAACATTGCACTGGAACAATACACACCGGAAGGGCTTGAAAAAAGCATAAATGATGTGGATGAACAGGTACAATACCTTTCCCGTACAATCTCGGATTTCAGAGACTTTTTTAAACCGGACAAAGAAAAAACAGCAACCAAGAACTCAATCCTTTTTAGCAAAGCATTAGGACTCATCGAACATACTCTTAAAAACAACAACATCAAAGTTACTCAGACACATCTGCACGACGAGAGCTATCAAGTCTACGAGCATGAGCTGGTACAGGTTATTCTAAACCTACTTAAAAACGCGCAAGACGCCTTTAATGACAAAGCGGTAAAAGAGCCATACATTAGCATTATAAGCGATCAAATGGATAATATGAGTATAATAACCGTAGAAGACAACGCGCAGGGAATCGACAGTAGTGTCATGGATACGCTGTTCTTACCTTATATCTCGACCAAAAATCAGCAAAACGGGACAGGTCTGGGGCTGTATATGAGCAGAACCATTGTCCAAGAGCATTGCGGCGGATCCTTAGAGGTTGAGAACACAGCTGATGGGGCAAAGTTTACGATCACCCTACCCTTAAATAAAGGATTAGCATGAATATAAAAGAGACTATACTCGATATATCCGGCAAGGCAGGTGATTTCAATGTCCTGTACGTAGAAGATGATATGGTGCTTCAAAAAAACATGCATACTCTTTTATCAATGATTTTCACATCTGTCGGTACTGCATCCAACGGTCAAGAAGGCCTCAACGCCTACAGGACATCTCCTTATGATTTTATCATCAGCGATATTGTAATGCCCGTCATGAATGGGATTAAAATGATCGAAGAGATCAAAAAGATCAATCCATCCCAAAGTATCATCGTCTCTTCCGCATGCGATGATCAAGACAGTCTTTTTGATCTGCAGGAGTTGGGAATCACAGAGTTCATCATTAAACCGATCAATCTGGAGCAAATGCTCATCACTGTCAACGATACAGTAACAAACATCTTAAGCAGTAAAAAAAAGTGATTTTAGTGAACTCGCCACGGCAACTCCTTATTCTCAATTTTCCTTTCCCCCACTTCAAAGAGTAAATAACAAACATGTATATTATTCTCAGAATAAGGATACGGGATGATCATCTATTCCCTATCTTTGTTTACACCTAAATTTTTAAGATTAAGTTTATATAATGTTTATCAAAAAGGATAAAGATGCAACTTGTCATTATTATTTTAGCTGCCGTGCTTGGTTTAAGCTATGGGTACAATACCGATGGCTTTATCTTTAGCTCCAACATCTGTCTGTTTGCGGGCTTAACCTTGATCATGCCGACACTTTTTAATGTAAAACTCCACGATGTCAAGCTGATATTTCAATACAGGGGCGTCATAGCAAAGAGTTTACTTGTAAACTATATTATTCTGCCTGTCATAGCCTTGGCCATAGGCCTGCTCACACATAACTTTGGTATCGCCGCCGGATTGTTTATGCTCTCCGTACTCAGCGGAGGAGGTATGGTAATGCATTGGATCAAAAAATCCGATGCGGACACCTCCATCGGTTTTATTTTGCTCTTCATCAACCTGATTTTAATATCCCTCTCTTTACTGATGCTGCACGTCTTTGGCATCTACACGTCACCGTATTTTGACGAGTCATATTCCAATGAAGTCAATGTTAGTAATTTTGCGCGCGCCGTCATTATCTTGTTGATCATCGTTCCTTTTATAGCCAGCAGGGTGATCTTGTATATCAAACCTCTTCAAAGGCTCATCGAACAGCAACGCCGTTACATAAGCAGTATCAGTATCTTTGTCATTATCTTTTACCTTTTTGGACTTCAAAACTCTCAACTTCTTTTTGAACTTTATGATTTTGAACCCGAGCTCATCTATATTTCGATCGTGGCAGTTCTTGCATTTTATATTGCCACTTTTCTTCTGTCCAAACTGCTGTATAAACTTCATTCCAGACAAGAACGCGCGGCCTTTTGGCATAGTATCACCCGATACATAACTTTGGCTCTGGTTCTGTCCACATTCACGACAAACACCTTCGGTATCTCAATGATCTTACCGATCATGTTTGCCTACATCGTTCAGATACCTCTTGCGATTCTTACAGATAAAAGCATGATTGCGCAAAAAGAGTCTTAAGTCACGAAGGAATCAGTTTTGTTTAGAGGGTGAAAGAGAGGTGTCTGATATAGATATGCCAGACACATTTGAGGTAAAACAGTTAAACAAGATCTTTTCTTACTGATGAGAAGAAGAGCGTCTTTTTTAAAAACGAACCTCCCCTCTCATCTTCAGATCTTATTTCACATCGATCTTTTTGACTTTTTTATTCTCACTTTTGAGCTTGGGAATGACCACTTCCAAGACCCCGTCTTTATTGGATGCTGTAATATTTTCCGCGTCAGCACCGTCAGGAAGGGTAAACCTTCGTTCAAACTTTCCGAACGAACTCTCTATACGGTGGTAGTCCTCTTCTTTGACCTCTTTCTTATACTTGCGTTCACCTGATATGGTCATCGCATTGCCCTTGAAATTTACCTTGATGTCACCTTTTTTAACCCCGGGAAGATCAACATCGATATGATAGGCAAACTCACCTTCGCGTGTGTTCACCACAGGGTGAAACCCGCTCAAAGAGAGATCTTTATCCTCAAACTCACTTAACAGGGAATTAAACCTGTCGCCAAACTCTTTAAGCTCATCAAATGGACGGTATTTTGTTAAAAACATAATAAACTCCTCAAATAAGATTTAAAGAAGTTAAAGAAATGATATAACCCCTTTTACAAATTATAGTCCTGACAAACTTCAAGAATAATAAATTTTATATAACACAAATAGTTACAATTACAATAATATTTATCTCCTTGATCAGGTCTAATTCTGACTTATCCCTCCCTCTTCTCTTGAAGGTCTTCGAAGTTTGATCTTCGTAGTTCCAACTCTTCTCTGTATCTCATATAATCACCGAAATCGAAAAATTCATCATAGCGTGAATGCGTCTCTTTCAGGGAGTGGGCGTGTTTGATCGGACACCAATACTGCTCCGTCCTTGCCGCCATCTCTCTGACATAGGCGATCACCCCGTTAAAATACTCACAGTACCAGCAACTTATCTTCTCAACCCTGTCCAGATAGAAGAGGTTGTACCTGTCCATAATGACATAATCTTTTCTTTTGACCTTAGGTATCTCATAGATCGGAAAACAGATACTCTGATACATGCTCGCAAAAATATCCACCAGAAAGATAGGTAGTATCATCGACCAGATAAACGGCAGTGTCAGTACCACCGCCAGCCGAAAGCTTGAGAGATACTCTATAGAGTTGACTATTTTTAGTCTTCCCTCTTTGATGACCTTCTCTTCAAATTTGGCTTTTTCACCTTCGATCTTGTAAAAAAACTCTTCTTCTTTGTGTTTTAACTCCTGCATAAGCTCATCTTCAAGCGTTTTGATCTGCAATATGATCTCGTTGACTCTGCTATCCATTATCATCTCCTCTTTACTTGCTCATACTCTGAACCTCTGTCTGAAACAAGTATAGCAGTATTTTTTGTTTCAACCTGTTTAATTAAGCGATAAGCTCAATTGCTTTATGATAAGTCCATATTAAAACATCATCCTGCCTTTAGAAGGAAAGTAATGAACGATCCTCTCGACCTATCAGAGCTTTATCACACCTGCGACACTTCACAATTTTCGTTTAAAACTACACAAGAACTAGAGATCCTTGAGCAGCCTATAGGCCAGAAAAATGCCCTGGACGCGATAGACTTTGCAGCCAATATTCAGCAAAGCGGTTATAACCTTTTTGCTATGGGACCTTCAGGAAGCGGCAAACACTCCACCATCCTCTCTTTCTTACAGAAGAAGGCGAAAAACGAGGAGATGTCCAGTGACTGGTGCTACGTCAACAACTTCAAAGATCCCAGAAAGCCCATTGCCATACCACTTCCTGCAGGGCATGCACCTAAGTTTAAGGATGATATGTATGAACTTATAGAACTACTAACAGTCATCCTTCCTGCCGTTTTTGAAAGCAATGAGTATCATAATGAACAAGAGAATATCAACCAGAGGTATCTGGATAAACAGGCCGATATCTTCCAGTTCCTCGAGGCGGAGGCAAAAAAACATGATGTCTCCATGAATACGACATCCAAAAGCCGCATCACCTTTGTCCCGATTGTCAACGGAAAGATTCTTTCTGCCGAAGAGTTCAAAGCCATTGGCGGCAAAGAAAAAGAGGAGATCAACCGTAAAATAAATGAGTTTGAACTCATCGTCAAAGAGAGCCTGCGACAAGTCAGTGCACTCAGCAAGGCCCAGCAAAAAGAGTTTAAGGCACTTGATCGAAAGACGACAAAAGAGGCGGTTCAATCCCTTATAGACGATGTGTGCCAAAAATATGCCGATTCAGACAAGATCATCGCTTATCTCAACGATCTGCAGGCTGATGTCATTCGACATGTACAGGATTTTTTGAGAAAAACTGATGAGATAGCGGGTGTACCGCCATTTATGCAGGAGTTTTACACCCCGTCATTTGTACGCTATAGCGTCAATGTCTTTATCACCAACGGTGTAGAAAAGGCTGCGCCGGTCATCTTTGAAGATAATCCCACTCATCAAAACCTCATTGGAAAGATTGAACATATTGCCCAGGTCGGTACCCTGGTCACAGACTTTAGCATGATCAAACCCGGCGCACTCCACAAGGCCAACGGCGGCTACCTTATGCTTGAGGCAAGAAAACTTCTTATGCAGCCCTTTGCCTATGAAGAACTCAAAAGGGCCTTGCGTTCCAAGGAGATACGTATTGAGTCTTTGGCACAACAGTACTCTTTGATCAGCACAGCCACTCTTGAGCCTGAACCCATTGCTATCAATGTCAAAGTTGTACTGACTGGTGAACGTATCTTTTATTACCTGCTGCATCAGTATGATCCCGATTTTCAAGAGCTCTTTAAAGTAAATGCAGATTTTGAAGATGATATACCCCGCAGTGATGAGAACCATCAGCTATATGCCCAGATGATCGGAACCATTGCCAAGCGCCATGATCTGCTTGCGCTTACGCCTGAGGCCGTTGCTAGGGTCATAGAACAGAGTTCGCGGGAGGTCTCGCATGCCGGGAAGTTCTCCACCCACCTTCGCACACTTTCAGACCTCTTGAAAGAGGCGGATTACTGGTCCAAAAAAAACAAACACGCGGTTATAGATAAAAGCGATATCAACCAGGTGCTTGACACCCGAAAACAGCGGCAAAACCGTATTCAGATGAAGCTGTATGAGCAGATCGACGAGGGTACGATCATGATCAATTTAGGCGGTAGTGCCGTCGGTCAGATCAATGCTCTGAGTTTTATCTCAATGGGGGGCTACGAATTTGGTCTTCCTTCGCGTATCACGGCACGAACGCGTATTGGAAAAGGCGAGATCATCGATATCCAGCGTAAAGTGGAGCTTGGCGGTCCGATCCACTCCAAGGGTGTTATGATCCTCTCGGCTTATCTTGGATCGACCTATGCTGCAAACCTTCCTCTGAGTCTATCTGCTTCTTTGGTGTTTGAGCAGTCTTACGGGATGATAGAAGGCGACAGTGCCTCATCGACCGAGCTCTATGCCCTGCTCTCCTCCCTTTCGGGCCTGCCTATCAAACAGAACATTGCCGTAACCGGTTCGGTCAATCAGTTTGGCGAGATCCAGCCAATCGGCGGCGTCAATGAAAAGATCGAAGGCTTTTTTGATATCTGTATGCGTAAGGACAAAGAGGCCTTTTATGGCGTCATCATACCCCAGGCCAACATCAAACACCTCATGCTCAAACAAGAGCTGCTTGAGGCTGTTGCAAGGGGAAAATTTGCCATTTACGCGGTGAAGACGATCGATGAGGGTATATCTATATTAACCGGTGTAGACGCGGGTAAAGCAGATAAAGACGGTATTTTTACAGCCTCTTCGGTGAATGCCAGAGTCATAACACGCCTTCAAGAACTCTCTGAGACAGTCAAAGCATTTCAGCATCCAATACAAGATAAGAAAAAGATAAAAGCTCCCGAAGAAGAAAAGTGATCACTCCTTAGTGGGAGTCAGCTTACGAAGCCGTGTATACAGAGCCCGCTCCTCTTCACTAAGGCTTTCGGGTATATGCACATTAACACGAAGGTAGATATCACCTCGTTTCATCTCCCCAAAATGCGGCAGGCCCTTTCCGCTTACACGCAAAACTGCATTGGGCTGGGTTCCTTGAGGAATGGTTACTCTTACAGATGCTTCAAGGGTCGGGATCTCTATCTCCACGCCCAAGACAGCATCAAGCACTTCTATATCTTTGGCATGCCAAAGGTCTGCTCCGGCTCGCTTGAATCTCGAATCATAAGCTGTTCGTACAACCACTAATAGATCACCGGCCTTCCCTTCCGGTGAGGGACTTGGCCTGCCATGAAGCGGAATACGCAGGACCATGCCCTCTTCTGCTCCAACGGGTATCTTGACGCTTATTGATTCGGGTTCATCTATCATGCCCGTCCCTGAACATTTGCCACAAGGCGTATCTATAAACTTTCCTCGGCCTGCGCACAGCGTGCAAGGTCTTATCTCCTGATAAGAGACATTACCTTCCTGTCTTGTGTTGATAAGGTTTCCCGTTCCATTACAAGCCTCGCAGATGCGCGGTTGTGTTCCCGTAGCTGCACCCGTCCCCTCGCAAGAGGGACAGGTACGGGGATGACTGATACGAACCTCTTCTTCACCGCCGGTAATGATCTTTAGCAGCGGTATGACAATCTGGACTCGGATGTCCTCACCGCGCAAGGTACCTCGGTGACCTCGTTTGAAAAAACCGTCAAAGACACCGCCGCCAAATCCCCCGAGATCAAAACCGAAACCGCCGCCGCTTCCAAAGATATCATCAAAATTGATACCCCCGAAAAGATCTTCTTGTGAAAATCCGGAGACACCGGCAAACCCTCTATTGTCATACTCTTCACGTTTTTTCGGGTCAGAAAGAACAGCATACGCCTCGGCGATCTCTTTGAATTTCTCTTCGGCCTCAGGCTCTTTGTTTCTGTCAGGATGGTATTTTAGGGCAAGTTTTCGAAAGGTGCTTTTTATCTCTTTTTCATCAGCATCTTTTCCGACACCAAGCACCTCATAATAATCCCGCTTATTTGTTGTTTCGATGCCTTACCCCTTATGTGGATTCACGAAAATCCGCATCAACAACCCGTTCATAAGGAGCATCACCGCTTTGCGTTTGTCCTTCTTGCTTGCTTGCACCTGCGGCCGTACTGCCTTGCGTTTGAGAGTAGATGGCACTTCCCGCCTGCTTCATAAGTTCTTTCAAAGCCTCAGCGTGTTGTGTTGCCAATTCGATCTCACTGCTTTGAACAGCCTCTTTGGCCTCTTTGAGTTTCGATTCTATCTTGCTTTTAAGCTCAGGTTCGAGCTTGTCACTGTACTCTGCAAGCAGCCGTTCAGCCTCATAACAAACCGCATCAGCAGTGTTAAGCTTGTCAGCTTTCTCTTTTCTTTGCTTATCTTCCTCGGCATACTGTTCCGCCTCTTTAACCATTTTCTCTTTGTCTTCATTAGAGAGCCGTGTCGATGCCGTGATCTTAATGGATTGGCTTTTGCCCGTAGCTACATCTTTGGCTGTAGCATTTAAGATACCGCTCGCATCGATGTCAAAAGTGACGTCGATCTTTGGAATGCCGCGCGGAGCAGGGACAATTCCGTCAAGGTTAAACTGTCCAAGTGACGTATTATCAGCCGCCATCGGCCGCTCCCCCTGGATGACATGCACCGTAACACTGGTCTGCATATCCGCTGCTGTCGTAAAGGTTTCTGTATGCTTAACCGGAATAGGGGAGTTGCGAGCGATCAAAGGAGCCACCACACCTCCTAGTGTCTCAACCCCAAGACTCAGCGGCGTTACATCAACAAGAACGATATCACCTACTTCACCCGAGAGTACACCTGCTTGTATCGCTGCGCCGCTTGCAACGCACTCCATAGGATCAACGCCGCCTTCGGCTTTCTTACCAAGAAGTTTTTCAAAGTACTCACGCACCACAGGCATTCTTGTCGGACCGCCCACAAAGACTACCCGGTCTACCTCTGTTGTTCCCGCATCTTTAAGAGCCTGTTCAATCGGTCCCCGGCAGCGTTCTACCACAGGACGGACAAGCCGTTCAAGGTCGGTACGGCTCACATCAATATCCAGATGTTTATCTTCCGAGATAATGGGTGTAATTGAGCTGGAACTGCATGTACTGAAGGAGAAAGTATTCGATGCTGAGGATCGCAGTATCATCTGTAGCGTCATTTTTGGTGTTTTGTCGGCATAGCGACAATCGGCGCAAAGCAATTTGTAAAGCCAAGCAGCGCTTTGTGCTAAAAAGCGTTACACCTCCAGTAGCCACTCTTTACGTGCGGGAGCCAGCTCTTCAAGGGTGCTCCAGACGGTTGGGTAGTCGCCAATCTGCGCCATCATCCCATTAAAGACGGTATACGCAAGGCCATCACCGGCTTGGTTTTCCGCTTTTTCACGTGTGTTTTTAAGTACCTCTAGCGGGTCGAATGTGTTAACAAAATGTGCTTCAACCGGCATTGCCGTATGATTTGCTATTGTGGCTATGACGACATTATATGTCTCCATTTTCAGCAATGCCTCCAGTGATTCGTACATTTTTATGTCGGTAATGTCATAGTGTGTCGTAAAGATGTAGTTGTCGTCACTGTTGAGACGAAACTGCACAATACAGATCCCGACTTTCTTGCCGTTATAGGGCATAAGCAAAAAAGTCGGTTTGAAGTCGCACGCCAGTTCGGGGGCGTTCAGCAACTCTTCTCCTCCGTCACTCAGGCGTAGGAGGATCATCGGTTCATCGTTTTCTACACCTAGAGGGAGCGCATCTCCCGGGTCCATAACAAGGATGGTTTGTTGCACTTCTGCTGGCAATTCATGGTTGAATATCATAAGTCAATTCCTTTAGTGTTTTTCTGTGACGTACATATTCTGTTCTTCGAGGGGGGAAATGCACTGCTATTGATTGTATTTTTTCCATTACTAAAGTTTTTACTCTATAATTCATTCTAATATATTTTGGGTAGAACTAATCTTAATTACTATTTTTTATAGTTAAGCCAAAAACAGACTTATCAATACAAAGAATAAAGAATTAAGATCCACGCAGCACAGTAAATCAGCCTCTAACCTGCTCAAAAAAGACAAGGGGGATAAGCCTCTTTGAAGAGCCTGCCACACTAATGTGTTATAATACAATTATATGTAAATCAGTAACAGAAGCAACCCTCTTTAACTAGGTTGCTACTTAAATATCTTTTTTATTTCTGATATTAAAAAGGTTTAAAACCTTATCTATAAACTAAGTTTTCTTTTAAAAGGAAGTGTGTGGCTGAACAAGAAGAAGAGATAATAATTATTGAAGAAGAAGAGGCCGCCGGTGTTGATACCTCTTTGGAAGAGAGATACGAGGAAGAAGATACCGGCGAATCCTCTTCAAAGAAAAAATATATTCTTATCGGTTCAGCTTTAGCTCTTCTCTTTATCCTTTTAATCACCTTTCTACTTCTGGGTTCGGATGAAGAGCGTCCGTATGCAAAAAGTATTAACATCACACAGACACAGACTGAACACGAAGAGATCTCAAAGCTATCCTCTTCACAGTTGGAAAATATGATAAAAAGGGCTAATGTTTTATATTCTCAGGGGGAAAAGCACGATGCCCTGAAGCTATATGAGAAGATTGCTACCTATAGCGAATCCATCTCCTATTACAATCTTGGCGTGGCCCAGCTAAAAGACAAACAGTATGAAAAATCAATTCAGAGTTTCGAACTTGCGATTAAAAACAAGCAAAATCTTTGTGTAAGTGCTATTAATGCGGCGGTTGCTTCTTTAAAACTTGGCGATACCAAGGGCTTTAACTCTTATATCAACCTGGCCCACTCCTATCTCCCCCAAGAGGCTGCATCACCGATGTACTCCTATTATTATACGCTGATCAACTTTTATCAGGACAACTACCTCGAAGCCCTTTCCCCTTTGAATCATCGTACATCAGGCAATTATGGAGATATCCAAAATCGGCTTCATGCTAAGATAAACACCCTTTTTTCATCTTATCACAGTGCAATTGCAGACCTGGAAAAAGGGTATCAAGACGAATCTGCTTTAGAGCTGGGACTGCTTTATGCCAACCTGGGAGACCTCACCTTGGCCAAGAAGTACCTTCGCTCTGCCGTTGAACAAGGTATAAGTCCCAGCAAGAGCCAATTAGCCCTCGCCCTTATCGATCTCAAAGCCGGTCAGGTTCAATCGGCTGCGAACCTTATAGATAATATCACCGATATGTACCCCGAGGAAGTCTATACCCACTACCCCATTGAGACCTATTTAAAAGAGTCCCTCTTTGATATCAACCTTGCGCAATATAACTTTCATGAAAACATCATTCACAATCAAAATACCATTTATCAGATCCTCTTCTATTTTGCACCCTTTAAGATCTTCAACGCCAACCAAAGCATCTCGTATATCCGAAAAGGCAATGCCAACATCGCCATTGACAATATATCCAATGCAAGCCAACACCTTAAGCAAAGTGCCGCGCTTTCAAATGTGAACCTTAACATCGCCCAGGCGATTGAATTGGCCTTGAACTTCCACCTGAACGAAGCCAACGAACGTCTGGCAAAGATGGCAGAGATCTATCCGCGTCACTCCATTGTCCATTACAACCTTGCGCTGACCTATGCCCAACTTGGCGAGATAGCCTCGGCCAAAAAACACTTTTTAAAGTCTTATCACCTCGATGCCAAAAATTATCTTTCGGGAATTTTTTCTATGATGACGGCAAAGTTGATTTCACAAGAAGATGAAAAATTCAATCAGATCTTGAAAGAAAATCTGGCACTGGAACCAAAAAGTGAGGAGTTTGATTTCTTAAGAGCGCTATTGCATTTTAAAGAAGATAACTTTTTAGCGACCTACCACTGGATGGAAAAGTCCAAAAAAGATCGTCCCCTTTATCTCGTCTTTGATACACTCATTGCGATGAGCATGACCAAAAAGGAGCTGGCACAAGAATATTCTCAAAAACTCATCACACTCTTGCCCAACGATATTTTGCCGCATCTGCTATATATCGACGCCCATTATGCCTCTTTGGAAAACAAAGCCTTTGCCAAAAAGGCATTAACCCACCTCAAACGTCAAGACTTTACGATGAACGACTTCTATTACGGTCCCTTTATAAGCAAATATCTTTATACACAATATGCACAGATAACCGGTTCTCTTTATCCCTTGAGGTTACAGCTAAAAGAGAAGTTAAATGTAGAAGAGGAAAATCCAATCGGCCCTATGCAGGCTCTGGCACTGGTCAATATCTATACGCAAAACTTCGAAGAGGCCTATACCCTTTATAATGAGCTCATAGATAATTACAAACAACAAGACTCACATACTCTCTTTCTTGCAGCCATTGCAGCAACCGCGGCAAAACATCCCGCCAATGCCATTGCACTATTGGAGCTGGCCAAGCGTAAAAATCCAAACCATAATGAGAGCCGATATGCCTTGGGACTCTTATACTTGCAGACGAAAAACAATGAGGGAGCTGTCGTCTCTTTCAAATATATGAGCGAAACAGACTTTCAGTCACAGTTTTTTAACTTTAGGATTATGAAGCCGTAAAAAAAGAATAAAAGCGTATTAGACTTTTTTCCTTCCCTTTTTGAGCTGTCTTATGTAATACAGTGTCGCCCTGCCGACACCAAAGAGAAGATATCCGCCAATAAGTATGGCTAACGATTCGATCGGATAGATAAAAATAAGCGATGCACTCACAATAAGCGCGACTAAGACCTTGATAAAATTCGACTTCTGCAGGTCAACTTTTTTAAAACTTGGATAACGTATATTACTGACCATAAGAACGGCTACAAAAAGTGTTATGATAAGAAGAGGTATGTAATAATTTATCGTATATTTTTCATATAACAGTATCAAGATAGAGACAAAGACAGCAGCCGTAGGAATAGGTACGCCGATAAATACAGATGGCTCGATTTCAGAAGTCGTCACATTAAAACGCGCGAGACGGATCGCGCCAAAAACAACATATAGGCCACTAACAACCATTCCGTAGCGGCCGTAATCCATTCCACAGTACTGATACAATAGCATGGCGGGGGCAACTCCAAACGAGACAATATCTGCCAGGGAGTCAAACTCAACACCAAACTTGGACGTTGTGTTCGTCAAGCGTGCAACACGTCCGTCAAGGCCATCAAAGATAAGTGCCAGCAGGATCAGCCAGGCAGCGTATTCAAACTTTCCCGAGGCACTCATGATAAGACTCATCATTCCCGAAAAGACACCGCCTGCAGTAAAGAGGTTAGGCAGGATGTAAATGAGCTGTTTAGGCTGTTTCACTAAAGAATCCGATCACTGACTCACCTGCACGAAGGGACATTCCTTCTTTGATCGCGACTCTGGAGTTTGAAGGAAGATAGATCGAGCTAAGTCCGTTAATCATAAAACCATAGCGTTGGTTCTGTAAGACATCACCCTCAACAATAAAGCGCAGTGGACGTGCCCATGCGCCGAGTAGATGCCTTACCAGAATATCGCCTACGCTGGATGAAAAACGAATATCAGCTGTTTCATTAAGGTTTACATGCCCGGAATCAAGTCCTAACATCGCACCACGCTGCAATTTGTCCAGGTGCATCTTTGAACTTATAGGAGCACGTAAAACTGCCGTATCAGTATAGGCTGGCTCAACAATAATCTCAAAGCCGGGTTTTCCGTCAATAGGAGACTTATCCGTGGATACAATATCTTTGACCCGCCCATCAACAGGAGATAGAATCGAGCCTTGCTGGGCATAATTTGATATACGTTCAGGATTTCGGTGTAGGTAGAGTAAGAAAATAAAAACAAGTAGTAGCACAAAGGTAAAAAAAGTAAACCCGACTAAAATAAGAAGTAAGAGTGTCAGCGTTCCAAAAGGAACTAAAATATCCCAACCATAACGAGATATGATCAGAGTATCGCTGCGCGGGCTCACGCTTTGTCGCCTTCGTCTTCCTCAGATATCACCGCTTCTTCTTTAGTGGTATTATCAGTTTCATCCACTTCTTTCATCTTTTGAAGACGAGTTTCAAGGCCATTTTCTTCTTCAAAATCTGAGATCACCTTACGCACTTCATCTCCGTCAATTGTCTCTTTTTCAAACAGAGATGATACCATCGTTTCTATGGCACCTTTGTAAACGTTCAGCGAGTCAACAACATCGGCGTAATGCTTTGCCAGTTCTAACTTGATATGTTGATCCATATCTTCCGCCATCTTTTCACTATACTCACGAGCAGATCCCATGCCCCCGCCCAGGAAAGAAGAGCGCTGTTTTTCAAGCACCATAAGACCGGCCACATCACTCATACCATAAACCTGGACCATGTTCTTTATGATATCTGTTGCGCGCTCAAGGTCATTTGATGCACCCGTTGAGATTTCGCCTATAAAAACATCTTCAGCAGCACGTCCGCCCAGCAACACATCGACTTCTGCCATCAGCTCATGCTTCTGCGCCAGATATTTGTTCTCTTCAGGTGTATTGAGCGTATATCCAAGAGCTGCAAGACCACGGGGGATAATCGAAACCTTGGAGACACGTTTCGCACCCTTTGTGATCTCAGCAAGAAGAGCATGTCCACATTCGTGGTAGGCAACGATACGCTTCTCTTTTGGATCAATACGGCGGCTCTTTTTAGACAGACCCGCTATCGCACGTTCAACAGACTCTAAAAGGTCTTCTTGTCGCACGGTGGTCTGCTTTTTACGTCCGGCCAAAAGAGCGGCTTCATTAATGATATTTGCCAGGTCGGCTCCAGCAAGACCCGCCGTTAAACGTGCAAGCTCTACCAGATCAGCATCTTTATCAAGTTTTATACCTTTAACATGTACATTTAAAATCTGCTGACGGCCTTCAAAGTCCGGCTTATCCACAAGCACCTGTCTGTCAAAACGACCCGGACGCATAAGCGCAGGGTCCAAGATTTCAGGACGGTTAGTGGCCGCAAGAATGATAATAGGCGTATCCGTACCGAACCCGTCCATTTCAGCAAGAAGTTGATTCAATGTTTGTTCACGCTCATCATTTCCGCCCATGTTGCCGCTGGCCGCACGACTTTTACCGATGGCATCGATCTCATCAATGAAGATAATAGAAGGTGCATCTTTTTTAGCCTGTTCAAACAGGTCACGTACACGCGCAGCACCAACACCAACAAACATCTCAATAAAGCTGGAGCCTGAAACTGAGAAAAACGGCACATCCGCTTCTCCGGCCACAGCCTTGGCCAAAAGTGTTTTACCCGTACCCGGGCTACCTACAAGGAGTACACCCTTAGGTATTTTTGCTCCAAGTTCAATATATTGTTGAGGATACTTTAAGAAATCAACAATCTCTTTAACCTCTTCTTTGGCCTCTTGTACGCCGGCTACATCCTCAAACTTTGTATTTGGTTTTTCTGAGTTTACCAATTTTTTGGAAGCACCCATACCAAGGATTCCCCCGCCCATACTCTTTTGCATGCGTCCTGCAAAAAACATCCAAATTGCCAAGATAATAAAAAATGGGAGCAGCCAACCGAACATCTCTGTAAACCAGTTTGTTTCGGAGAATCCTTTATATTCGATCTTCTTTTCGTCTAAAAGTTTGATCAGGTCAGGATCCTGGTGCACCAGACGTGCCGTGTAGATGATCTTTCTTTCGCCTTCACTTCCATAGGCACGGATAAAGTTCTGCCCTATTGCTACCTCATTTACATTATTGTCTTGAACCATTTTCTTTAGTTCAGAATAAGTCACCTCTTTATTTTTAACCGCGCCTTGACTCATAGAGCTGCCAAGCGTGCCGTTGTTGTCACCGATAAGGGTTTTAAACACTAATATAATAACCACCGAAAAGATGGCAAAGGTCAATAAAGGGTTTTGATTAAAAAAATTATTATTTTTATCGTTTTTTGGTTCTTTCATTATTTCTCCATAACTAAACTGATCCACTCTCCGTCACAAATGCGTTCGACACACTTCATATCAGAAAATTTCTTTTGTACTTTTTCTTCATATTTATCTAAGATCCCTGAAAGGATCAACTTTGATCGTGTTGCTTTTTTCAGGTCACTGGCTATAAAAACCAAAACATCTGCAACGATGTTTGCGATAACAACATCATAGGTTTTATCTGTGTTTGAGATAGAACCCTCCCATATATCCCTATAAGCTGCTTCATTGAGGGCAAAGTTCTCTTTGGCATTATTAACAGAAAGTATATCCGTATCACACAGATCTACGACTCCTGTAAGTTTTGACGCTGCAAGAGCCAATATCCCGGAGCCACAACCCACATCGACCACCTCTAATCCTTCATGTACATGATTTGAAATAGCCTTTAAACAAGAGGCCGTTGTCGGATGATGCCCGGTACCAAAGGCAAGGGCAGGATCGATTTTGATGTTTTCTAATTCGTTTGAGGGTTCACTCCACGTTGGGTGAATATAGAACTTCCCCACCTGAATCGCCTCAATACCCTCTTGATATCTGGAGATCCAGTCTTCATTCTTCTTCTCAAAAAGTTCGGTCTTTACCGTTACTTTTTCACCCAGTGCTTCACTAAGTGCCTGTGTAAACTGCTCAAGTCCCCACGCCAAGGTCTCCAGCTCATCTTCACTACGCACAATCAACTGCTTATCATCTTCTTCAAAACCAATCGGCACTGAAGCACTTAAAAAATCACTAAAATGTTCTACATAAGCAGAAGGCGTTATCACTAACTCCTGGTATGTCTCCTTCACTAGCCTTCGATACCCATGACCGCAGCAAGCTTCTCTTTTAATACCTGTGGTGTAAAGGGTTTTACAATGTAGTTATTGACACCTGCTTTTAAAGCTGTGATAACCTCAGCCTTACCACCTTCGGTAGTAACCATAATAATAGGAAGGTCAGTAAAACGCTCGTCTGCACGAACTTTTTTCACCAATTCCAAACCGTTCATTTCCGGCATATTCCAGTCTGTAATCAACATCCCCGTATCAGGATTACTGTCTAAAACAGCCCATCCCTGGACACCATCCTCACCCTCTAGAATATCTTTGTACCCCAGGCGAGCCAAAGTGTTTTTTATGATACGACGCATTGTTGAACTATCATCTACTACAACTAATTTCAATATTCATCCTTGCAAGATTTATGAGAACGGCTCCAAGATCCAATGAGAGCATTCCGAGCCATCCTAAAATATATACTCATATAATAACTTATTCTACTTTGAGCGAACTTTAAAAACATTTTTAAGGTCAATAGTTCCCTCATAAAACGCCTTTCCGATGATAACACCTGAAACATTTCCCGCTTTTTGCAAATTTTCTATGTCAGACTCGTCACGCACACCGCCGCTGGCAATGGTAGGAATACCCGATGCTTCTGCAATCGACTGAGTAAACTCAACATTGACTCCGCTTAAGGTTCCGTCTCTTCCGACATCTGTACAGATAATTGCCTCCACTCCCACATCTGCAAAAGCCTTAGCCAGACCTGTAGCCTTCATCTGGGATGTTTCAGCCCAGCCTTCCACTGCCACATACCCGTCAATCGCATCAATACCAACTGCAATGGGATATTTTTTTGCCATTGCTTTTACAAACTCAGGGTCTTTCACCGCGATTGAGCCCAATATCAGCCTGTCAATGCCAAGCTCTAAGTAACGCTTAATAGTCTTTTCATCGCGTATACCGCCGCCAAGCTGCAGCTTCATCGTACAGTTTTCACGTATCTTACAGATCTGTTCAAGGTTTTTTGGCTCCCCTGCAAAGGCGCCGTTCAGGTCAACTATATGCGTCCACTCCGAACCCATCTCTTCAAAGGTCTTGACTAACTGCCACGGCTCATCTGAATAGATCTTGGCACTATCCATAAGTCCCTTGGTAAGGCGCACCGCCTTACCATCTTTTAAATCGATCGCTGGTAATATGTCCATATATTTTTCCTTACTTATCTAACTTTAGCTCTCATGACACAGATGTTCTAAACACTGTTATGATAAATTTATAAAATTCTTCAAAATTGCCAAACCATTTTTGTGGCTTTTTTCAGGGTGAGGCTGAATCCCTAAGACATTATTGTTTTGTACCGACGAGGTAAAACGGTATCCGTATTCTGTCTCACCTATACTATTATCATCATTTGTACACTGGGCATGAAAAGAGTGTACAAAATAAAGATAATGCTCTTGATCCATGCCTTCAAACAGGGGATGCTCTTTGGTAAACATTCGATTCCAGCCCATATGTGGAACTTTCAGCTCATGTGAAAACCGTGAAGGATCAAAAGCGACAACCCTGCCTGAAATAAGTCCAAGGCCGGCATGAGAGCCGAACTCCTCACTTGAGTCAAACAGAAGCTGCATCCCCAAACAGATACCAAGCATATAATTTCCACTCTTTGCATATGCTTTTACCGCTTCATCCATGCCATTGACCTTAAGGTGCTCCATAGCGTCCCCAAAAGCACCGACACCCGGTAAAATAAGTCTATCATACTGACTTAACTTATCAGGGTCAGACTCAACCACAACTGCTTCACCCAAAAGTGAAAATGCATTTTTTACAGAGGCCAGATTGCCCATGTTATAATCAACTATTCCTATCAATCGTTATTACCTTCTATCTGTTTTGTTAACTTGATGTATACCGCCAAGGTGATCGTTAAAAGCGAAACACCACCAATAAGGTATACCGCATGTTCGATCTTGTCAGGATCGGTTATGGCGAACTTAAATACCAGCATCAAAGCCTCAATGGAGAGGGCAATGATAATAGAGCCTAAAAACTTGACCATCGTTCGATTTGCACTGGAGTGGGAGTGCCGATGCAGTCCCATAACCTCTTCTTCAAATATTGTTTTCACCAGATCAAAGATGGCCAGGGAGAGCGTCAGTAGAATCGTTGCCTCAAAAATCGTTTTAATCGACAGACCCTTGTAGTCCAGGCCATGGGATACGAAACTTTCCACCCCTTTAACAAAAAGCAAAAGGGACACAAATGCCAAAGCCAAAGAGAAAAGTGAATAGGAGGTCTTGTTGATACGCCCTACCAAAGATGAGCCCGACGTTGGATGGGTCAGTTTAATAATGCTCATTATCGGCATATCAAGACAGGCAACATATTTTACTTTTCCCGTTTCGTCAAAAATGGGCTGGGACGCAGTAACGGTTAATTCCTGCGTCAATAAAGAGGGATAAGGGTCCGTAATCGTACAACGTTTTTCTTTCATCGCGCGATAATAATAGGCCCGCGTTGAACGGGTTTGACCGGCATCATCTGTCTGTGTTGCATTTTGCTGATAACTTGGACTTATCTGCATGCCCTTGTCATCCAGCAGATAAACTCCCTCACAGTCAGGCAGGTCCCCCATAATCTTACGAAGTCGGCTGGTAACGGCTTCCGCAGAGATCTCTGGAAGACGATTGGGAAGATTTTTAGAAAATAAAAAACAGAAATAAGCACGTGCCTTTGTTCGTATTTCGGAAAACTGCTGTATATCTCTTGCGACCATTCTTCAACCTTTCTTCGTATCTCTAAATTTATGGGCGTATTATAGCTTGTTTTTTTTAGGGCAAGGAAAGAGGAGGGTTTCAATATGACAATACCTTAGAGTTCTTAGCCGCGAACAAGAACCTTGCGCTTGCTGTCTGAAGAAGGATTGAGCTTGTATCAATTGCCTTGCGTCTGTTTTGTGAAAAGTGTTTCACTTCGTGAAACCGCTTTCGCTAGTTTTACAAGAAACTTTTCACTTCGTGAAACCGCTTTCGCTAGTTTTGCTATAATTACAAAAAATGAAACGAGCACCATGCGAATAGCCATTGTCAGACTCTCTGCTCTGGGTGATATAATCAACTCCGCCCTTATCTTACAATTTATTAAGCAGGCTTATCCGACCGCCCGTGTTGAATGGATATGTGAGGAGGGTTTCGCCCCCATTATTGAAGCTCACCCCTTACTCGACGCGGTTCATACCGTAGCCATTAAACGTGCTAAAAAAACAAAATCTTTACCGTTGCTGTTTCACACAATTTCTAAACTCCGCTCCTTAGGTGACTTTGACAAGATTATTGATCTTCAAGGGCTTCTCAAGTCAGCCCTGGTATCACGCTGCATCGGTAAAAACATTTATGGTTTTGACAAAAACTCGATCCGTGAAAGTTTTGCCTCCAGGTTTTATCGGTTTTATACCCACATAGCTTATGATGAGAACTCTATTTGGCGAACGCTTGTTCTTGTAAGCACCGCCTTGGATATTAAGATCACAAAGGAGATGGTTGAGACCAAGAAGCCTGCACTCTTTTACAAAGAAGAAGACAATATCACGCAAGACCTTCTTTCGACAGAAAAAAAGAACATTGCCTTTGTCGTCGGAGCGAGTTGGCCCTCCAAGATCTATCCCAGAGAAAACTTTATTCAGCTTGCCAACAAACTCGATGCCAATATCATACTGATTTGGGGAAGCGAAGCTGAGAAGATCGAAGCTTCACATATCGCCATTGCCAGTTTTCAAACACGCTTAGCACCAAGGCTTACTCTTGCTCAGCTCACTGCCCTTATCGACAGTGTTGATCTGGTCATCGGAAATGATACCGGTCCCACACATATTGCCTGGGCCATGAATAAACCCTCCATTACCCTTTTTGGCCCAACACCGGCTTCAAAGATGATGTGGCAAGATGAAACGCATATCGCTATCGAGTCAGATTCAAAAGTAGATCCTTTGAGACTAAACCGAAGTGATATGTCAATCAAAGATATCTCACCGCTATTAGTATTTGAAAAGGCCCGGGAGCTATTATCATGATCTCTTATTATATTTTTCGTTTTTTTGAAACTATTTTTTTAATCCTGCCCGAAAGTCTGCAAAAACTCTTTATTTTAGCCTTAGCCAAGCTTGTCTTTTTGGTTGATACCAAACACAAAAAGATCATTCAAGCCAATTTGGACTTAACGATCAAAGAGAAGATCTCTAAAGAACAGTATGACAGCGTGCTAAAGTATTGTCACAAAAACCTTGCCCTTGTTCTTTTACAGGTCTTGCGCAGCAGTCGATTAAGTGTTCAGGACCTAAAAGAAAGTGTTCAGTTTGAAAACAGACATTATATTGACGATGCACTCAGAGACGGGAAAAAGATTATCATCATCTCTGCACATTATGGCAACTGGGAGTTAGGTGCCACCGCTGTCGGTGCTTTGATCCATCCCATCACCTCTATTCATAAAAAGATGAATAATCCCTATTTTGACAACTATTTACTCCAATCTCGAAGTAAGTTTAATATGACCATGGTAGAAAAAAGAGGGGCGATACGACACCTAGTCAAAGCCTTGAAAAATGATCAGATCATTACCATGATGGTCGATCAAAACGTCAATCCTGATGATGGTATCTATATAGATTTTTTGGGAGCAAAAGCGACGCAAACCGCGGCACCTGCTTTTTTAGCTAGAAAGTTTGATGCCCTCATCATCCCTATTCTGATTCATACAGATCCACAAAAAGAGCAGGTTATCACTTTTTTAGAGCCTATCGTCACGGCACAAACAGAAAATGAAGAGAGAGACATCCTCGAATCCACCCAGGCGCAGGCAGACTGCATATCTGATGCTATTCTAGCCTACCCCGAGCCCTGGTTTTGGTGTCATAAGAGATGGAAGTCAGCACACGAAGAGATCTATAAATAGTTCTATTTTTATTTTCACCGCCAAAAGAAACATCGCTTCGCGACCGCCTCAGCTTGTTTTGGTGTCATAAACGATGGAACTCCGCGCACGAAGAGATTTACAGCTAACTTATTGTTTCAGATACTCTTGTAGTATCTGAGCATGATCAAAGACCAGCTTGTCAAAAGGGATCTCTTCTTTTGAATAGACGATGGCTTCTTTTGCATCATCCAAGCCTTTGGGTATCCCTTCTGCCTTGCAAATATAGACAACGGAAGCCGTATGAAAACGGGGATCCCGGCCTGGCTCAGAGAAGACATTCAGCAAGGAGAGTATCTCTACATCCAGATCTGTTTCCTCCTTCATCTCTCTTATCAAAGCATCCTCAACACGCTCTCCAACGTCTACAAAACCACCGGGAATAGCCAAGCCAAGAGGCTCATTCAAGCGTTCAATAAGAACTATCCCCTGAAAAACATTCTCATGATATAGTTCAATGATCCCATCTACGCTTAAAAAAGGCGTTTTAATGGTCACTGTTTCTTACCTTCTGTATCAGGCCCACATACGCATCTTCATGTTGACGTACAATAGCATCCAGATATTCAAAATCAAACATCTTTGTCAGGTTTAAGTGAAGAAGAGAGATCTTCCCCTGGCGTTTGAGGTATTCTAAAATGATCCATGCCGAATAACAATCCAAGAAATAGGGCATATGTTCCACCCCCAAAGAGCGAATCTCTTCTATAGGAACAACCTGCAGCATCAATGCCTGCAACTCTGCCGTTTTTGGTGAATCATGTCGCCTTAGACGCAGGTCAAAGGCCTCTCTTAAAGCAGATAGGAGTACCTCGTCCGAGATGCGTTTACTCACAATATGTTCAGGTTTAAAGCTCAGGTGCATATATACTTCCTCATTTTTAAATATTATATCTTATATTTTCCTAAAGAGACTTTGTCTGTGTGAAAACAGCTTTATCGCAGCTTTTTGGCCAAAGCTTCAGCGCAAACGACAGCTGAGCTGAAGGCCCATTGAAAGTTGTATCCACCCAACTCTCCCGTTACATCTACAACCTCTCCTATAAAATAGAGATTTTCATGTATTTTACTCTGCATGCTGCCCGCCTCGATCTGCGAAGTATCTACACCGCCCCTGCAGGCTTCAGCTTTTTTCAAACCGAAATTCCCTGCTGGTGACATGGGATAGGCTTTGATCGCAGAGAGCTTTTGCCACTCCTGCGGACTCAAACTTTTGACCGGCTTGTCATTTACTCCTATACTCTCCAACAACTCTTTGCTCAAACGCTTTGGAAGCTGCAGCTGTGTTGATATCTGCTTATTGCTCTCTTTGAGCACCTCTTTCAACTCCGAGTGAGGTAGAAAATCAATCTTGACCGCACCTTTTTTCCAATATAAAGAGGCGGACAAAACGGCCGGTCCACTGATACCCTTGTGCGCAAACAGGAGATCACCATAGAGTTTTTTGTGCCCTACGTCTATACTGACATAAGATGATATCCCACTGAGCTCTTTCATCCAGAACTGATCTTTTTGTACAGTCCAACCTACAAGAGCGGGTACGAAACTCTCATTCGCGTGTTCTAGCTTACCTGCCAATTTAAGTCCGATATCACTGCCTCCTACCTGAGGATAGGCGGAAGAACCCGTTGCAACAACAAGATGCTGCGCAGAAACTTTTCCCTTATCTGTCTGAATAACAAAGGCTTCATTTTTATCTATGCCAAGTACTTTTTGAGAAAGGTGCAATACTTTAGGCGGTATCTTTTGTAACAGAGCATTAATCACCTCATCAGCGCTTTTTGTACAAAAATACTGTCCCAAAGATCGTATCTTGGGTCTCACTCCTCTTTGGTTTAAAAACGCTAAAAGTTGTACCGGTGTATACCTTTGTAACACCGACTTAACAAAATCCGTCTCTCCGATGTAATAATCCTCATTTACCACTTCGTTGGTAACATTACACTTTCCTCCGCCAGAGATCTTGATCTTCATTCCCGCGCGGGGGTTATGATCTATGATGACAAAATCTTTAATGCCCTTCTCAACGAGTACAGAGCCTAGCATTAAGCCACTTGCGCCTGCACCCAATATTACAAGATTATATGACGTGATTTCTGCTCCTTTGCTTATAAGACCGAAGTATAACATAGGATTATTGTCAATATAAACACCCTTGCGGTAGGTTTAATTTTTATACAAAACTCACACTGTATAATATTTATAAATATACCAAGATTGAGATGTTTATGAGCCTATCCATTAATTCAGACGAAATTTTATTACCCGAACAGTTTCTAGATAATCCTGCAGACTATATCAAAAAGATCTCTGAATACAAGATGGATAAGGTCATCCTATTAGAAGACAACGTTATCCCCTCTATAGTTGTGATGAAGTATGACAAACTGAACAAACTTCTCACCCCCGGCGCTGTTCTTGACCCTATCAATCGGGATAAAATTTCCAGAGAGATGAGTATGCTGCTTGCGGTGCGTAATAAGATCCATTTTTTTGATGATCTGTGTGATGAAGAGGTTGTAGGTCTGATCAATCACTCTGAGTTTATACGCCCCTCTAAGGGACATCATATTTTCGAACAGGGTGATTTTGGAAAAGAGATCTATTATATCGTCAACGGAAAGGTTGATATCTACGGGTTTAACGAACAACTCGACGGAGACGATCCCTTTTCCCATCTTACTACATTACACGAAGGAATGGTCTTTGGTGAGATTGGTGCCATTACGGGCGAAGCACGAACAGCGCGTGCATCCGTTGCCTCCGAAGATGCCTTTATACTCAGTATATCCATGCACACCGAAGTTTCATGCTCAAACGCCGTACCCTTCGTCAAGGTATATAAAAATGTTATTGAATCTCTCGCTTCAAAGCTTATCTCAACCAATAATCAGCTCTATCCGTTTATAAAAAAATAACCGTTCAAACTGACTGAAGCGTTTAAAGAGCCTATTATCTCTTTAGCAGCCTTAGCGCCAAGAGTCCTGCCAAAATACCCACGTAAATCGCCACATTCATACCTATAACCTTTTGACTCATCATGTAGTGCAAGGCTATTAAAACGGCGGCAAGGTAGACAAGTTTATGCCATTTAACAAACCTTGGAAATACTTTTTTGTGCGATGTAACCGCCATCATCAACAGTATGACAAAGGCACTTGCACCAAAGAGCACAAAGGGGCGTTTCATCATATCTGTATACATCATGAAGAGACTGCCTTCATTATCGGCTATAAAGAAAAAGAGCGAGTGCATCAAGGCGTAGGCAAAAGCCCATAGACCTAACAAGCGTCTGTATTTGACAAGATTGATCTTTAGGTATGACCTCAAGGGAGTCACACTCAAAGAGGCGATCAAGAACTGTATTGCAGTAATGCCCAACAGGTCCGCAGTAAACTTCAAGGGATCATTAGGAAAACTGCCCAAAAAAGCCCCTCCATGTTCATAAATAAAAGCGGAGACATAACGTGGATATTCAAAACCCCAAGCTAACTTAAAGGCAATATACAAAAGCGGTAAAAAAGCCAGAAGCCAAATAATTTTTTTCATGTAGACACTCTTTTAAAAATTCTTTTTTAGATCCATTCCCGTATATAGACTTGCTACCTGATCAGAATATCCGTTAAACATCAGTGTCTTTTGTTTAAAAAATGCACCTAAGGGACGCTCTTTTACCTGCGACCAGCGAGGATGGGACACTTCAGGATTGACGTTTGAATAAAAGCCGTACTCCCTAGGATTCACCTCATTCCAGGTGCTTCGCGTCATTGTATCACTCACATGGATCTTCGTGATTGACTTAATACTTTTAAAACCATATTTCCATGGAACGACCAGACGTATGGGCGCACCGTTTTGTTTGGGAAGACTCTTGCCATACAGGCCCACACTCAGAAGCGTCAAAGGATGCATTGCCTCATCTATGCGCAAACCCTCAAGGTAGGGAAAGGGAATGTTACCAAAAAAACCTTTATTTTTTTGCTCGGGGAACATTGTCGGGTCAAACTTGGTCTGGAACTGTACAAATTTCGACTTCGAAGTCAGACCCGCTTTTTTTAGAAGGTAGGCAAGTTCAAAGCCTACCCAAGGAACCACCATAGACCATCCCTCAACGCAGCGAAAACGATAAATCCTCTCTTCAAGCGGAAATCGGGATATGATCTTGTCCATGTCAATGGTCATTGGCTTTTCAACCTCACCCGTGACCTCTATCGTCCATGGTTCAGGGCGCAAGGTATGCGCAAGTTTTGCCGGACCGTCTTTGGAAAGAGAAAACTCATAAAAATTATTATAGGTTGTAATCTTTTCATACGCACTTGCATGTAAATTTCCAAACGCCTTATTGTGCTGAAAGTTCAAAGATTTTCCCGGATAGTTCTCCTTTGCGTTGAGTGCAGGCGGCATCATCGCTCCTGCACCTGCAATAGCGGCAATTTTCATCAAACTTCGCCTCTCATTATAGATCTTCTCGTCAGTAATCTCATTCTCATTGATATGCCATGTTTTTTTTGTAAAGATAGTCATCTAAAATCCTTCTAATAGCGTATTATACATCCAAAATGTGTACTACCTGTGTATGCTAATGCTAAAGATTAGAGTATAATATTAGCTAATAAATACGAGCAGGTACTATGAATAAACTAATCTTAGTCATTGAAGATAATAAGACCATAGCTATGTATGAGCAGGAGACCCTCCTTAATGTCGGATATGACGTTATCGTTGCCCATAATCTCGAAGATGCAAAAACGCTTATACACGAGCATAAAAGAGAGATTATCCTCTCCATCGTCGACATCAACCTGCCCAATGATAAAGAACAGGCCTTAGAGTACCTTTTAAAACGAAACATTCCATCCATTGCAATGACCGGAAGTTTTCACCCTAAGCTACGCGACAAGATCGTCGATAAGAATGTTGTTGACTATATTGTTCTTGAGGATGACCAGCAGCTTGAACTGTTACAAGCAACCGTAAGCAGGATCATCAATAATGAAAATAGAAAAGTCCTTATTGTTGATGATTCAAAGGCCAGTCGATTTGCACTTAAAAACCTTCTTCAATCGCAAAACTTTTCCATATTTGAAGCTTCTGACGGCATATCCGCACTGAAAACCCTGCAAGATCATAATGACATTACTCTCGCACTGATTGATTATGAGATGCCAAAGATGAACGGAGCTGAACTGACCCGTGTCATTCGTAAAAACTTCACACGGGCAGAACTTTCTATTTTAGCAATCTCAATGCACACCTCCCCTATTATTACTATTGAGTTTTTAAAAGCGGGTGCTAATGATTTTATCACCAAGCCCTATATCAAAGAAGAGGTATTGGCAAGGATCAGTGTGCACTTAGATATGCTCGATCAGCACCGTACCCTGGAAAATGAGATTAAAACACGAAAAAGTATGGAAGAAGCACTTCAGGTCTCACAAAGAAACGCCCTCAAGGCCAACCTTGCCAAGTCAAATTTCTTAGCCAACATGAGCCACGAAGTCCGCACCCCTATGAATGCTATCTTGGGCTTTGTCGACATCTTATGTAAAAATGAAAAGGTGGAAGAGAATCTTGAACAGCTGCACATCATCAAAGAGTCCGGAACCTCATTAATGGATATCATCGATGATATATTAGACTTCTCAAAGATAGAAAGCGGAAAAATACATATCGAGAACCTTCTCTTTGATACCCAGGCTCCTTTTATCTCCATTACAAAACTAATGTATGCAAAGGCCAAAGAAAAAGAGATCTCCATTGAACTGAAGATAGATGAGAACCTTCCTCCAAAGGCTTATGGCGACTTTACGCGGATCAAGCAGGTCTACGCAAACCTTTTGAGCAATGCCATCAAGTTTTCGCCGCAAAACTCCGTGGTTGAAGTCAATGTCACCCGCATGCTTGGAACACAATCTCTTTTATGCAGGGTAAAGGATTATGGACCCGGTATCGCTAAGGAGAATCAAAAAAAAGTCTTTAATATGTTTGAACAAGAAGATGATTCAACAACGCGAAAATTCGGAGGAAGCGGACTCGGTTTAACCATCAGCAGATCCCTGGCAAAAATGATGCAGGGGAAACTATATCTTGAGAGCGAACCCGGTGAAGGAAGTACTTTTCTCTTTGAAGTAGAACTGTTTAAAGATCTGCATCAACATATACAAGAACAGCAAGACGAAGAAGCTCTTATCGACGCTGCTACATCTGACGCCCCTTTAAGTGCCAAGGTTTTAGTCGTTGAAGATAATAAGTCCAATCAACTGTTCATGAATATTATATTAGAAGACTTGGGCCTGGACATTGACATCGTTAATGATGGGCTGGAAGCTATTCAAGCCTATGAATCTAACGCCTATGATATTATATTGATGGATGAGAATATGCCCAACCTTAACGGTATCGAAGCCACTGCCGCAATACGAAAGATAGAATCGCAAACGCACTCTGAACGCACCCCTATTGTTGCCGTCACCGCAAACGCTCTTAGCGGTGATAGAGAGAGGTTTTTAAATGCAGATATGGATGAGTACATTTCCAAACCTGTTAATTCTCTGGAAATAGAAAAAATATTAAGAAAGCTTCTACTCCCGCACTAAAGTAAGGTGTTCTTAATATAATGCTATACTTTGACACCTTAAAATAAAGAGTCTCCTATCAAGTGGTTTAAACGTATCTCTCTTACCCTGCTTTTTGTTCTTGCTTTATATGCTCTTGGACGCCTTGGTGTTGTTAGCTATGATAGTTATATTTTTGTTGACAGACAACCCTATCTTCAGATGCAGACCCCTAACTCCATCACAATCAAATGGCAAAGCCCCAAAGCCGAGATCGGCTGTGTTCAGTACGGGAAAACAACATTAGATCAAAAGAGTTGTGAAGATGCGCCAAGTCAAGAACATACACTAAGCCTTAATAACTTAGATGAAGGAAGCCGATACCTCTATTCTGTTGAGTCTGCATCGCTAAAAATCGACAATACAAACCGATACTTCAACACTCTGGACGGTGACCCAAACAAAACACAATACATCTGGATAATCGGCGACTCGGGCAAACCCGGCGCCGATCAGAACAGGGTCTATGCCCAGATGCAAAACTATATGAAAGACAAAACTTTGAGCCTATGGCTTTTATTGGGAGACAATGCATACCGTTCCGGTACACAAAAACAATATAATGCTGCTCTGTTCGAGCCCTACAAGGAGCTCATTAAAAGCTCTGTTCCCTGGGCCGTCATCGGTAATCACGATGCAAGACGCTGGGCATTTTACGATATCTTCGATCTTCCCAGCCAAGGTGAGTCCGGAGGTCTTTCTTCAGGAAGCGAAAAGTTTTATGCCATTGACCAAGGCGATATTCATATCCTAATGATCGATTCTGAAACAAGTGATCTTTCACCAAGAGGGGAACTTGCGCAATGGCTTGAAAAAGATCTCAAAGCCACCACTAAAAAATGGATTATTGCCGCCTTTCATCACCCTCCCTATACCGACGGCGGGCACCATTCTGACAACGAACGTGACAGCCACTACACCTTTTCCCTGCAAGGACGGCTTTTTTTAATACGTGAAAATATCATACCTATTTTGGAAAAGCATGATGTAGATCTGGTTTACAGCGGACACTCGCATGTATACGAACGCTCAAAACTTATGCACAAACATTATCTCGATTCGAGTCATTTTGATGCAAAGACACATCTTGTCCAAGACAGTAACAACTCCTACTGCAAGTCTTTAAAAAAGAGTCCCTATGGCGGAACGGTCTATACCGTCAGCGGTTCTGCTGCCAAACTTGATCAAGGAAGCCTAAAGCATCCTGCCCTGCCTTTTTCACACGAGAAGATGGGTTCTGTCATCGTGAAAGTCACACCGGAAAAACTGACATCGAGTTTTATCTCCATTGAAGGAGAGATAGAAGACAGCTTTACTCTGGAAAAAAGAGAGGATTGTTTCTAATCTTTAAGATTTTCTCTTTTATTGTTATGTACCATATACTGTACCGTTTTATGGATTGCTTCCGTAAGATCTTCCATCTTCTGCTTCTGCTTTGGTTGCGAAGCGGATATATCTTCTCTTGGTGTCTTGCTGTAAAGCGAATATAGTTTCGCATCACCTCCGCCATCATACATCTTAAACCAGTATTTATCGCTAACAAGACCTATCTGCAAAGGGTTGGTATGCAGTACGGTGAAGGCATAACGGGCATCATCATACTGCGGATCAAAAAGATCTCTTCCCAGTGTTGTCGCGGTATACTCAACGCCTGCAAAGCTTGCGATGGTAGCAAGAGCGTCTACTTCAGAAGCAACCTTGCCAAAACGCTTCGGCTCTTTGATATAGCCCGGTGCCCAGATCACAAAAGGAACACGATGTGATCCGAGATTAAGTTCTGAAGTATTGTCACAGAGCTGAGCCTCCGGACCGCATATACCATTAAGACCGTGATCGCCCCAAAATACAAAGATCGTATCTTTTGCATATCCCGCCGTCTTGGCAAGTTCTATAAAATGGCCGATTGAGTAATCCATCAGACTATAGGCGTTGTACTCCTCTTTTGACATAAAGCCGTGTGCTTGCACCTCTTTATCAGAGATGTCGCTCTCAATAAAACCATAGCTCACATCCGGTATCGTATAGGGCCTGTGGTCACCCGAAGTCTGAATAAAAGCCAAAAACGGCTCAGTCTTCTCTTTTAAAACGGCATTTGCCTCTCGAAAAAGATCAATATCAGAGATACCCCACACATCATTTCTCGCTGAGCTATACTCTCCCTCTTCATGCAGGTGAAGATTATCTATATTTTTTGTCAATATACCGCGAATGTTCCCCCATGACGCAGAGCCGCCTATAAAATAGTGTTTGTCATATCCTTTAAAATCATTAGCGATACTATGCTGATTCACGATCAGAGGGTTTCGACTTGAGGTTCCCTTTGTCTCGATATCAGGCATAGAGGTTATTGTTGTAAAAATCGAGCGTGCTGTCCCTGTCGAGGGTGTATAGAAGTTATCAAAAAGATACCCTTCCTGAGCCAACTGATTAAAAATGGGCGTTGGATTGACCTTATTGCCGTTCACAGATGTCTTATAGCTTGCAAAAGACTCAACTATCACAATCACAACATTAGGCTTTTTGTCCCGCTTAAACATAGGCTGCGCCTTGCGTCGATAATTCAAGGCTTCTTTGTCTTTATCCTGCACACCCAAAAACTCTGCCATAAGGTCATAGTTCTTAACAACCTTTTTCTTATCAAAGCTTACTCCGCCATTTTTCATGGTGTCGAAAAAGTAATGTACCGGGTTATAAGTAAACTGCGCCGCAAAAGGATGTGAGCTAAAGGCTGCCTCGGACCAGCGAAGCGGATACTGAGAAAACTTGCTCATCACACCCAGGGTAACGACAAACAAAGCAACAACTCCGATCACGACATACGTAACAGCCTTATATTCTGGCGTCTCTTCTGCCTTACATCTCTCATATAAAAGGTTTACTGCATATACAAAAGCCACAATGGAGCTCAGGTATCCCAATGCAATCCAAAACACGGGGTAGGACTCTATGACCATATCCATTGAGATAGAGAGATCTTCCAAGAAGCGTAGTGCCGTTGCATCCAAGCGAAGTCCCAGGTAAGCGTAATGCCCAAAATCAACGATATAGAACATGGCAATGATAGAAAAGAGTACTGTCAAATAGCTGATCCAAAAATATTTATTATATTTCGAATAAAAGGGGTTGAGCCACTTGATCCATCCCAAAAAGAAGATAGGCAGTATCATGACCAAGGCCATACGAAGGTCAAAACGTGAACCAAGCCACAGCGCCTCCCAAAAATCAGCGCGAGACAGAGGCGCATTTGGATCTTCATATGCGATCCAAAATGCAAGGTGCAGGACAATGAAGAGTGAGGTCATCCCCACAACAAAGGCGAATAAAAAGCGTAACAGGCGTGGAATTCTTTGATAAATGTTCAACATATATTTCTCTCGTAGCTATTTTGTAATTTTTATGCAATGTTTGTGCAATTATAACAAGTTATATGCAGATTATAGTTAACACAGAACAATCAAGTTCGAAGCACGTACTTTAAATATTCATCTTAGTCTCTTAATTTATATATTAACTTCTCTAATATTAGATATAATTTCATTAATATAATACTAAGGACAGCTTTTTGCACGCAAACATGACATTTACCGAAGAAAAACCCGCTAAAAAACTCCATATAGTATCTCTGGGTTGTACAAAAAACCTTGTTGATACCGAAGTGATGCTGGGAAAACTTCGTGACTTTGAGATGACGGATGCAAGTGAGGAAGCCGATGTCATTATCGTTAACACCTGTGGCTTTATCGACGCGGCAAAAGAGGAGAGCATCAATACAGTCTTAAGCCTTCACGATCAGCGCAGGGATGACTCTCTACTCGTTATGGCGGGCTGTTTAAGTGAGCGTTATAAAGAGGATCTTCAAAAAGAGATGAAAGAGGTCGACATCTTTACCGGTGTAGGTGATTATGATCAGATCGATGCTCTGCTCTCTGCTAAACAGAGCCGTTTTTCCGAAAGTACCTACCTTATTGGAAATGAAGAGCGCGTGATCACGGGTTCAAGCTATCATGCTTATATCAAGTTTTCAGAAGGCTGTAACCAGACCTGTTCTTTCTGCGCCATACCCTCTTTCAAGGGAAAACTGAATTCGCGTGATCTGGACATGGTCGCACAAGAGGTAGAGTCTTTGGTACGCCAGGGATATTACGACTTCTCCTTTATCTCCCAAGACTCCAGCTCCTATCTTCGTGACAAAAATGTCAAAGACGGGCTGATCCACCTTATCAAACGTATTGAACTGATTGAAGGTGTACGTTCGGCAAGGCTGCTCTATCTCTATCCGACAACAGCGAGTATGAAACTTTTAGGTGAGATTTCCAAATCACCGGTCTTTCATAACTACTTCGACATGCCTATTCAACATATCTCCGATAAGATGCTCAAGATGATGAAACGCGGATTTGGCAAAGAGAAGACGATTGAACAGTTAGAGTATATGAAAGGCCTTCCCGATGCTTTTTTGCGTACCTCTTTTATCGTCGGGCATCCCGGCGAAACGGAAGAAGACTTTGCTGAGATGTGTGATTTTGCCCGTAACTTTGGATTTGACAGAATAAGTACATTTGCCTATTCCGACGAGGAAGAGACGGCGGCTTACGATATGGAAGCTAAGCTTTCTCAAGAAGTCATCGACGAACGTGCCGAGATCATGGGTGAGATAGCCAAAGAGGTGATGGAAAAAAGTCTTGAAGCCAGAGTCGGTAAAGAGGTTGAACTGGTGATAGACGGTGAGAGTGATGAGCATGAGTTTCTTCTCTCTGCAAGGGAGCTTGGATGGACGCCTGAGATCGACGGTGAGATCTATGTCAATGATAATGAGTTAGGCGAAGATGCCATCTTAAGATTTGGAAAAGTCTATACGGCCCGTATCACTGAAAAAGTCGGCGACAAGCTTTTAGCCACCGTTATTCAATAAGGGTAGCTTTGAGCCTTCTATCATCTGAAAAGCTCCGCCACTTTCATGATAAAAAACTTCTCTTAGCCTTCTCAGGCGGAGCTGACTCTACTGCGCTTTTTTTTACACTCGTCCAGCATAACATTCCCTTTGATATTGCCATTGTCCATTACGGTCTTCGGGTACAGGCAGATGAAGAGGTTGCCTATGCCCAAGCGCTTGCTAAAGAGCATGCTCTGCACTGCCATCTGTTAAAAGCAGCAAGGATCGAGCAAAACTTTGAGTATGAGGCGAGACATGTACGATATGGGTTTTTTGAACAACTCATTCAAGAACATGATTACACGCATCTGCTTACTGCTCATCATCTCCAAGACAGACTGGAATGGATGCTGATGCAGTTGTGTAAGGGTGCGGGTTTGGCTGAACTTGTAGGTATGCAAGAGAGTGAAACCCGTGCGGACTACACCCTTTGTCGTCCCCTTATCGAGTGTTCAAGAGATGAGATCATCTCTTTCTTAAAAACACAAGAGATACAATGGTTTCACGACGAAAGCAATGATGACCCGTCTTATAAACGAAACTACTTCCGCCATGAGATAGCCACAAAGCTCATACAAAAATACGACACAGGTATCAAACAGAGTTTTAAATATCTTGAAGAGGACGTTAAAGAGCTAATCAAAGATGTACAAGTCCATGAAGCCCAAGAGATGAGCCTCTTCATCTGCACAGGACATAAACGAAGCGATATCTTTCATATCGACAAGATCCTCAAGTCCAAGGGCTACATCTTGACTGCACAACAAAGAGAAGAGCTAAAAGATCATGATGAGATTATAGCAGGACGGAAGTTCTTGGTCGTCTTGCACAGAGGTATCTATTATATCGCACCTTACCTCACCGATATCATGGACAAAGGTTTTAAGGAGGAGTGCAGAGAGCTGGGTGTTCCCGTGAAGCTCCGTCCTTACCTATTTAGTAATCCTCTTGCCTTCATCCTCTTTACCCGGTTTTTGCCCTGCAATATAAACATGCATGGTAAATGAAGACTTGATCAGATTGGCATCTCTTTCAAACTGGATCGGGAAGTTCACACCAATGATATTGTCACTCTTGTTTATCCCGTCTAGAAAATCATAAAAGCCCTGAGGTGACTGGATAAGCGAAGAGGTGTTAACCTCATACACAGAGAACTCTCCATCTTGAGAGTGTCTTGCAAGCTCAGAGAGAGAGAAGCTCTCAAAATGTGAAGCATACATCTTTTTAAAACGGTCTGGATTAAAGATAGTCTTATAAGCACCTATGATGTGACGGTTATCGGCTTGTAATGTTTTTAAGTTCTCATGAACCTTGTCATATTCAGCTTGAATGTTATCGACCTGATACGAGACCTTTTTTGACTCCATTCTCGCCAAACGATACTCTTTTCCACTGGGGATCAGCAAGGCAAAGGCAAAGATAAAGACAATGATCAAAAATACAAGAGCCAGAGCTAAGATATAGATCATTTGACGACTGATACGAAACTTCACTGTGCAGTAATCTCCCTGTCAAGATAATTTTTTGAAACAAAAGAGTACCAACCGTTTGGCATTGCATAATAACTCGTATAAGAACGGTGAAAGATAGAACGAAGCGGTGCTTGAAGCAAAAACTCATAAACCTCTTTGCTTGGTGTCACTCCGTATAAGATCAGCTCATCCTCTTTTAACAGGGCCTGAGAAAGGGTGATCTTTTCAGGAACAAGATCAAAAAGGTTATGTATACTCTCTTTTAAAACCGTGTTTTCGGTATAGACACCTTCGGCATGGCGTTTTTCAACCTTAATAAAAGCAATCTTCTCATGCATTGAGACAATACTCTGCTTAAGTGTTTCGCCTTTATTTGTAAGTTCTTCTACATTCCCTTCATACATCAATGTCTTGACCTTTAAAAACGAATAGGAGGCAAAGAGCATTCCGATCGTAATGCTAAAGAAAAAGAACAGCAGTTTAAACTCCGGGCTGACCAGTGTTTTTTGGCGAGGCTTAATAAAACTATACTTCATGTTTAGCCTCCTTTACCGCCATTTTCACTACCTCTTTATGCAGATCTATACTGCGCTTATACACCGATACAAAAAGCTCTTCCTCCATAAAATGTGTCAGATCTTGACCGCTTTCACACGCGTCAGCAATATACACCTCTTCGACAAACTTGTTATTGTATTTATCATCTGAGTAAAACTGTTGTAAAGCCGCTTGAATCAGTTGAAAACGTTTATAGTCGTCGGAAAAGTTGTCAATCTTGGAGTCGTATTTTGTTTTAGCCTCTTCTAAAGCGACTTCACTCTCTTCGACCGCCTCGTTCAAAGACTCTTCAAAGTCTTCAATATCGTCCAAATCATCCAGATCGTCAAGGTCTTGAAGGTTATCCAGGTCATCCAGAGCATCAAGCTCATCCAAGGCATCTATGTCGTCTAGATTGATAGAAAGGTCTTCCTCTTCTTCTAAGTCAAAACTTAAGCTCGTTGTATTACTCTCATCCAGGTCTGCGCTTAGCATCTCATCTGAAATAGCGTCTTTAGTAGTGTAATGATTAGCAAAAAGAAGCTCACCCTCGCCAAAAATAGACAGACTGAGATAATCATCTTGTATCAGTACCAGAAGTGAAGTCTTTCCCTCAAGCTTGTCTGCAAAAAAAGAAGAAAGAATAAAAAACGGAGAGAATATAAAGTCCAAACCACTTGGCAAAAATCGTTTTTGCAGCTCATTTAATTCTGTTTTTTCAGAATATACCATCCACTTATCTTCGTTGCACAAGGTCACGCATGAGCCTAAGTCACTAAAGTTTTCAGCCTGATGCATGGAACAGGTAGGAATAGCCCCTTGATTAAGCGCATCATTTAATACGGCCACATAGGAAAAGGGAGATTCATCCATATAATCTTTAATAAACTCATTCGCAGCCGAGTTCAGACGAGCATTGGAGATATCAAACTCCCTTGAGATCTCCTTCTCAACTTTTTTCCCCTTACGCATCTGAATGCATATCTGCACACTGGTGTGTTGGACAACGATCCCGATAAAAACCTGCTGGTAAAGATTTTTAATAAGCCGAGAAAGTTTCATTTTGCTCCTTGGGCCAAAGGGTGGGCCTGTTGATAATTTTTCATCTTAAGCTGTGAGCTCAGTTTTGTATAGATCTGAGTGGTTGCCATGGACGAATGCCCTAATAGTTCACTTACATCGGCAATTCGTGCGTTATTGTTTAACAAGTGCGTTGCATAGGAGTGCCTAAGCATATGCGGTGTTACATGAAGGCCGATTTTCTTAAAAAGTGATGTTAATTTATATCTTAAACTATTTTCGCTTAATTTAGTTCCATTTTTCTCAAAAAGGAACTTTCTTGGCGCCATAGAGCGCTTATACTTCTCAATTAGTTCATAAGTTATCTCCAGCAGGGGAATCTCTCTTTGCTTATTTCCCTTACCCCATACCGTGATCCACTCTTTGTCTATGTTATCCAGAGTCAATGAGCTCAACTCACTGATACGCAGGCCCAAAGTATACAGCATCACTACAATCAACTCTTCTTGGAGGTCTGCAATTTTCACAGCTTCTTTAATGTGATCATGAGAGATCGGTTTGGGAAGCGTTTTTGCCACCTTGATCGGTGCATCCCCCTTAAGTACGATATCTTCTCCCCTCTCTTTCATATATTTCACAAAAGAGCGAATAGCAGAAAGTTTTTTGGAGATAGTCTTTGAACTTAGCGAAGCGATATGAAGTCTATAGGGGTTAAGATTGAGTACCTTGTCCTCTTTTTTAAGATACCTAAAGGCCTCATCTATGGCCATGGCATAGGTCTTCACTGTCAAGTCGGAGTATCCCCGAATATCGCTCAGGTAGTCTAAAAAAGGGAGCTTATAAGACTTCAATAAGGTTTGCATGGAGCTTTATAAACTTTTCATAATTTTCTTTGGCCTCTTGGACAAGATCCGGATCAATCAAGATGGTCGGTTGCATCTTCTCATGTTTATCTATCATGATATCACACATCATCTTGATACGCATCTGTTCACTCAGAGATATCTTCTTTTGATCAGCGTATGAACGAATGATCTGAAGATACTCTTTAGCTTCTTGGTTATAACGTACATATCGAAGTGCATACTGACTCTGCACCATTACCGAACGCGCCATTCGGTTGTAAGGCTCCAGCGCATACGCCTCGCTTGAGAGGGAATACGCCTTCTCATAATTGCCAATTGAGTAATAAAACTTGGATTCAAGGGATTTTTGATAAGAGGGGTTGAATGCAAAATAAGCACCCATAAGGATAAGAAGCAAAAGTGTGATCAAAGCCCAGTATTTATAGCGTTTAATTGATTTTGCCACAAGGTGTCCTTTTCAAGAGATAGGAGTTAGATGATACTCTTTTCCATCAGTTTATCATGAATTAACTTTTTTGCATCTTCCATACTCATATCTGTGACCTTTATAGGCTCACAGCAATAAAAGTCAATATGACAAAATGGCTTTGGGATGACAAACCTATCCCATGATCCTAACTGCCAATACCTATCAGGAACACAGTTTTGCAAGATTATAGGACAACCTGTCTTTTGGGCAATAGCGATTATCCCTTCGGATACGGAAAAACGGGGTCCTTTTGGACCATCTGGCGTAAGCCCGAGGTCATAACCGTCTCGTACTTTTTTAATGGCATGCAGCAAAGCTCTCGCCGCCCCTTTTCTTGATGAACCCCGAACAGTCTCTAAGCCAAAGTACTTCATCGTCTTGGCAAGCAGTTCACCGTCAAAATGATCCGAGATCATAACCGCTATTTTGGAGTCTTTTCGCCAGTGTCTGTAAGAAAAGGGCTGCATAAGCAAATCACCATGCCAAAATCCGATAATACAGCGCTCCTGCGGGATATTGACCGGAGGGTGGAAGCTTCTTCTCGTTGTCCAGTAGATCAGGCGGATCAAGACGGAACCTATGAAGGGAACAAGAATAAAAGCCAGCCGTCGAGAAAGCTTCTTAAGCAATGATCTCACCGACTTGGGACATACGTCCCGTTTTCGTGATCTTCACCTTGGCAAAAGTACCAAGCAGACTCTCATCTGCGAGAACTTTGATTGCGATATTGTTATCACTTCGTCCGGAGACATATCCCCCTTCGCGTGTCTCTTCAAACAGCACTTCATAAACCTCTCCCAGCCTCGAGGCTGTTATCTCATCCGTGATGGAGTTTTGAAAGCCCTGAAGATAGGCTAAACGCTCAGAACTGACCTCTTCATCCACCAAGTTGGTCATCTCAGCCGCCTCTGTCAAAGGTCTTGAGGAGTATTTAAACGAAAACACCTGATCGAACTTAACCTTGCGCATCACATCAATGGTCTCTTCAAAATCATCATCGCTTTCGCCGGGAAAAGCAACAATGATATCCGTTGAGATACTCGCTTGCGGCACCATCTCTCGAAGTTTAGCCACACGGTTTAAGAACCACTCTTTGGTATAACCGCGTTTCATCATCTTCAAGATGTTACTTGATCCACTTTGTAAAGGCATATGCATAGACTTGCAGATTTTGGGATTATTTGCAAACTCTTCTAGAAACTCATCATCCATATGAAAAGGGTGCGGCGAGGTAAAACGGATACGTTTTACCTTCTCTATCTTGGAAATACGGCGCAACAGCTCCGTAAAGTTCACCTTCTCATGATCACCCGAAAAACGTCGACCGTAATTGTTAACATTCTGACCTAATAAAAAGATCTCCTGCACACCGGTTTCAACTGCTTTTTCACACTCTTTTAAAATAAGATCCGTTGGAATTGATATCTCATCCCCACGCGTCTTGGGAACGATACAGAAGGTACAGGCTTTGTCGCACCCTATAGAGATATTGACATAAGCCTTATGGTTGGAGCTGCGGAACTCTGAAAAAGCGAACTGGCTCTCATCATAATCAATGTCAATCTCAACCGCCTTTGGTTTATGGAGGACTTCAGTTATCTTAGAGACATTACGTGCACCTAAGACAAAGTCTACATAAGGGGCACGTTTGATGATATCTTTTCCGAGGTGAGAAGCAGTACAACCGCACACACCGATCTTAGCACCCCTTTTTTTCTTCTTGTTAAACCCGCCAAGTTCGGAAAAAAGTTTATGCACAGGGCGTTCACGAACTGAACAGGTATTGATAATGATCAGATCAGCATCCAGGCTATCCCTCGTTACCTCATAATTTTCTTTTTCATGCAACTCGGCGATCATATGCTCAGTGTCACGCTCGTTCATAGCGCATCCCAAGGTTTCAATAAATACTTTTTTACTCATATAGACTTATTTATAATTGCCTGACAATTATAAAATATGTACCTCATACATATAATCGTTGTCATTAAGACCATAACGGACTTCTCTCATATAAAAGCTTTTTTCACTGTTTTCAAAGTGCTCGCCTAAGGCAATAAGGTCTTTATGAGAATTATCTCTGTCGAAATAGATAATCGCTGTGCCCTCTTTGTTTACCATTGCCTCTACTTTAGTTAAGTCCGTCTTTTTTGGTTTGCCGTTTACTTCTGTACGTACTAGCTTTAATTCCATAGTATTTCCTTGGAGGTTTTATTAACGCGATTATACCTATTGTTTAATAAAGAGCTTATTAAGCCTATATTATGTATAATCTTCTTTCTCTTTTGATAAGATTTACCAGAGCCCTGGGTATTGGGATGTAGTGGTTAAATCGATTAACCCCTAAACTTATCAATGTTAATAATTTATATAAGGATTTCAACGTGGAAAAAATCGTAGATATTATTGAATCAATTGCACATGAAAAAGGCCTGGAGCCGGAAAAAGTAAAAGAAGCGTTAAAAACAGCCTTCATACAGACAGCAAAACGTGTCATTTCTGACCACTTTGACTATGAAGTAGAGATCAATGACGAAACACGCGCAGCAAGTATCTTTCAGATCATAAAGGTTGTTGCCGATGATGCTGAAGAGCTCGATGGAGAACTTGCTGATGCCTATATTTCACTTACTGAAGCCAAAGAACTTGACGAAGACGTGGAGATCGATGACCAACTTCAGTATGAACATAAACTTGAAGACTATGGCCGTACTGCAGCCGGTCAACTTCACAGAGAGATTGAATTTCACATCCAAAGACTGGTAGAAGATGAGTTATATAATAAGTTCAAAAGCAAGGTGGGAACAATTATTTCCGGACGTGTCACGCGTGTAGACAGCGCTCAAAACACCTTTGTCGAACTTGATGAAATCCGTGCAGTCCTTCCAATGAAAAGCCGTATCAAGGGCGAGGTCTTTAATCCGGGCGAGATTTTAAAGGCCGTTGTCCGTCGTGTAACCGTAGATAAAAGCGAAGGAATGATCATCGAGCTATCTCGCACAAGCCCTAAGTTTTTAGAAGAGCTTTTGCGCCTTGAAGTTCCTGAGATCAATGATGAGGCTGTTATCATCGAACATTCAGCCCGTATTCCCGGTGAGCGTGCAAAGATCGCCCTGTATTCTACCCATCCTAAGGTTGACCCTGTCGGTGCGACAGTTGGTGTAAAGGGTGTTCGTATCAACGCTGTCAGTGAAGAACTTAACGGTGAAAATATCGACTGTGTAGAATATACAAATATCCCGGAACTTTTTATCTCTCGCGCTATGAGTCCAGCCATTATCTCTTCTGTAGTGATTCAAGACACCCCAGAGGGTGAGGATAAAAAAGCAACGATCATTCTTCCTGCGGATCAGAAGTCAAAAGCCATAGGGAAAAGCGGTATAAACATCCGTCTTGCCTCCATGTTAACAGGCTATGCGATCGAACTTCAAGAAAAAGAGGGCGCCGTAACATCCGAGTCTGGTGAAATCGAAGAAGAAAAAGAAGGAATCGATTCTCTGGAGGCCTTGTTCAAATAGAACGGCAAGGGGCTTAGCCCCTTCATCTACGCTAACACTGAGTTTACTTCAGCAGTAGGCTCTCGAACCACCTGGCATTCTTGGGTTGTTCTTGTCAAACACTTTCTACTTTACCACAAACTTGTTATTTCATAATCTCTATTTTGCAAAGTACCCTAATGAAAAATCTGACCTCTTGGTCTTTTTACACGAAGTTGCTCTACCCTCTAAGTCCGCTTAAAATATGGGTTTAACTTCAGTAAGATTAGATCTGCAAACATGTTACCCAGCAGTGTTAAGAAAGCAGTTACCATAAGGATTCCCATGATAACGGGATAGTCTCGGCTTAGGGCTGACATGTAAAAGAGTTGTCCCATCCCTTCTATACCGAAGATAGACTCCAAAATGACTGAACCACCTATAAGTCCCGGCAGGGAAAGCCCCAGAAGTGTTACAATAGGAGGCATCAGGTTAGGCAGTACAAAGTATCTTAGAAGCTCTTTATCCCCCAGGCCTCTTGCTTTGGCGAAGAAATAGTAATCACTTTTGAGTATCTCAGTGACCAGGGACCGGACATAGACGATCATTGAACCCAATGAGACAAATATCATGACAAAAACCGGTAAGAAAAGATGCCAGGCCATATCCATATACTCCGCGAAGCCTTCTTTGGCCTCTATCGAATGCAAACCGGCAATAGGAAACCACTCCAGCTTCACCGAAAAAAGCAAGATCAGTAACAAGGCCAGATAAAATGAAGGCATAGAAAAAGAAAATAGAGAGAGCTGTTTGATAAGAATATCTCCCAGTTTGTCACTATTCATAGCTGCTTTTATCCCCAGGTAAACAGAGATCATAAAAACAAAGACCATGGAAGTGATGTTCATAACGAGCGTAACCCCTATTCTCTCTTTAACCATATCGATGACGTTTTGGCCCGTAACAAAAGAGACACCGAAATCAAGGCTCACAAGGTTGAGTATCCAGTCAAAATACTGAATATGCAAGGGTTTATCAAGACCATACACCGCCTTCAAGTGCTCAAGGACTTCAGGCGTCATGTTGGGGTTTAGCGCACCTGCGGCAAAAAAACTGTTAGGTGCGGCATGGATAGCAGCAAAGGAGATTAACGATATTAGAAAAAGCATAAGACTGAGATAGCCGATTTTTTTGAAAAAAAGTTTCATTTATTTCTCTTGATTATAGATAGGAGATTATAGCTTATTTTCTAAAAAAATTTCACTTCATGAAACCGCCTCAGCTTGTTTTCTAAAGAAACATTTGCTTTGCAAACCGCCTCAGCTTGTTTTCTAAAGAAACATTTGCTTTGCAAACCGCCTCAGCTTGTTTTAGTTATAATCCAGCATATATTATTGATAAAGATAGAGTATGAACCTTAAATCCCAACTTGAACACGACAAAATTGTACTGCCTGAGACCTTTTATGAGCATGTAGAGCGTTATACCGACCATCTTTTAAAATGGAACAAGATCCATAATCTTACCGGTGCTACAACTCGAGAAGAAGTCGCAGAACATATTTATGATTCTGTCTTTCCTGTCTCTTTTTTGCCAAAGATCAATAATGCTCTAGATATAGGAACCGGTGCAGGTTTTCCGGGACTTATCCTTGCCATGGCCCTTCGTTCAACACAATTCACTCTGGTTGAGCCTTTGGCAAAACGCGCAGGTTTTTTACAGTTTATCAAGGCAGATCTTGGCTTGGACAATGTGGAGGTTTTGAACAAGCGTATCGAACAGGTCCCTCCCATTGCTTATGACTTTATCACCTCCAGAGCGGTAACCGAGACGCAAACGCTTATGGACTTCGCCAAACCTTTTATCGTCAAGGGAACACTTCTGCTTTTCTTTAAAGGTGAAAGAGTCTATGATGAGATCCAAGATGCGGAACATGTCAAGATCATCAAGACAGATAAGCGTCATTACCTTCTGATAGAGAGATGACGCTGCCTTCGCTGTCTTGTATATTATAGAGACGTCTATAAGCTATTCCCATCGCTGCTGCAGTTTGGAAGTTTACAGAAACCGGGCCAAGGTGAGCAGTTTTTCCAAAAAGGTGAAAAGGCGTTAATAGATCTCTTTCACACGCCCTACTTCTCTGCTCATCAAACGTACCTTGATACCGTGGGGATGGGTAGCTGATTTGGTCAGAATATCTCTTACAATGCCGTCTGTCAAAAGACCGGTATTCTGGTCTTGTTTTAAGACTATAGCCACCGACATGCCCGATTTGATATTTTTTCTTTGCCTACCGTCTAGCATCAATCATCCTTTCTCGTATATGCGAGCACTTTTTTGATCGTGTCCACTGAACAGAAGAATATCGCATCAAAGATAGGGTTTAAACGGGTTATCCCTTCATCTATCTTATCAAAAGGCTTAAACGTGAAACCTTCTCCGTCGTTTGCATTTTTAGGTCTCACCGTAAACTCAATGGGGCTGAGAGTGCGGATAAGATTCATCACATTTTTATACTCTTTGCCACTCTCGGCGGGAAGAAGGTTTCCGTTTTTGCTCTCATTAACACGTATTTTAAAAAGAAGATTCAGCTTGTCTTTAAAGATCACCTTTTCCCATCTGATCGTTCCACGAGAAAACTTGAATTCACTGTGTTTTGCTATAAGTGGATGCGATGTATGTTTACGGATGCCTTCAAGAAGCTGAAGAAAAAAATTCACCCCTCCAAAGGCCTCGGCACATTCCATCATCATAAGATGATATTTCTCTTTTTCACTCTCGTCTAGATTATTGAAGTCGCACATGGGCACTTCCTTTTTTATAATATATTACTGAAATTATAGTGCAAGAAGCTGTATATAAGGGTAGCCGGAGCAGTTAGGGTTATAATGCCGTAAATTTAAAGGGAAGTTTCATGGATCAGCTTATCAGCAACATAAAAGATTGCATACAAAACAGCCTCTCATTTGAACATGACTTTATCGCAAACCTGATGAAATCAGAAATTATCTGGAAAGAGGAGTACCCTATAGCCATTGCTCACGCCAAGGCTCGTATGAAAGACAATCTTCATATACAACTTTTTCAGGATATGGGTCTTCTCGACGAAGAAGGTTTGAGCCCTTCAGTCTATAAGACAAAAGATCTGCAACGTATAAAAAAAGAGGCTCCGTCCTGCGTGCAAACTGTTCAACTCCTAGCCCTAAAAAAAGAGCCGGAAAGCACTATCCGTTATCAGGCCAAACGTCAGAATGATTTTTGGAAGAAGATACAAGATGTAGAGCATATCCAATCAAGTTTTGATTACAGTGTTTTTGATACCAAGGATGATATCTGCAAGCTAGAGTTTAAGTTGCGAGAGATCATTCGCAAACGCAAAGAAGTGCATGCCTTTAAAGATATAGGTTTTATCTGGATGGCTGTTACGCAAGAAGATGTATCAAAGCTCTTTATGCACTACTTCCATGACAACTACACGCTTGTTAACGGGCAGTATCACATAGGATGGAGCGCCTCGCTTAAGGATATCAATATGCGATACTTTGTCTGTCAGCCCGAATAATTAGATGACTTTTAAGAGCTACTCTTTAGCTTAGTGTACTATAATTTACAAAAAGAGGATTATTGATGAACACAGAGATTATCAACAACGCCATCGAAGCAGCCCTGGTAGCCGACGCCTACTGCCTGGGTTCACACTGGATATATGATGAAGAAGAGTTAAAAAGACTCGATGTCAACTGGGATGCACTTAATGCTCCTTACGTTATGTGGCATCAGGGTAAGCAAAAAGGCGACTTTACCCATTATGGTGATCACGCAAAATGGCTTCTAGAGTTTGTTCAGGACAATATGCGTTTTGATATTCAAAGCTACGGTGGTTTATGGCTGGACAATATGCAAGCGTATACAGGCTATGTAGATGGTTCAAGCCGTGAGACCATGGAGGTCTTAAGGACTAACCCCCGCTCAAACACAGGTTCTACTTCCCATGACCTTTCCATCATCGGACGCATAGCCCCCCTGCTTCTGGTCTCTTCATCAAAAGAAGAGTTTTTACAACAGACGCAGACCTTTGTCGCTTTTACCCACAACTCTCCTCTTGTCTTAAAAGCGGCCGAACTTTTTGCCTCTATCTTATATGACGTTGCACAGGGCGAGAGCATAGACGCTGCTCTAAACACTCTTACCCCGGACCCTGATCTTAAAAATGCCTTTGATGCAGCCATCAACTCCAAGGGAAAAGACAGCTTTTGCACTATTCGCGATTTTGGTCCGGCTTGTAGTGTTGAGGGCGGATTTGAAGGGAGCATTCACATCTTGCTCTCTTATGACAACTTCAAGGATGCGATGATTGCCAATGCCAAGGCCGGCGGCGATAACGCAGCAAGGGGGATGATCATAGGAATGATCATGGGCGCGGCCGGAAAAGAGATCCCTCCTGCATGGAAAAATGAGACCAAAGGTCTCTAGGTAAGATCCCTTATATCTATAAACGAACCGCTCTCTTTGCTCAGAAGTTCAGGCAAGATTTTTGAGATCTTTTCTGCAATGATCTCAGGAGAATAGACCAGGCCTTTTTTCTCACTATCACGCAGACTTTGCACACTGCAATAGCGCTGAGTGTCATGATCGCCCTGCAAGATGCCATCAAGCATATCCGTCTTCACCAGACCCGGGGCCAAAGAGGTCAGGTGCGTTGTTTTCATCTCTGCCGCATAGAGTTTAACCAGCATATTTAAGGCAGCTTTTGAAAGTGAGTACCCGTTCCATCCCAAAGAGCCGTTAACACTTGCTCCTGAAGATATGGCGATGACCTGTTTGACTTTAATTGTATTTTTGATAAAAAAATCCAAGATACTCTTGTTCGCCCACATGTTGATATCCATCTGCCTCTTGAGTTCATCCATAGAACACACCGAGGTGTCTTGAATGCGGCCGAGGATTCCAGCGTTTAAGATGATAAGGTCCACATTCTGCACACCCTCAAACAAGGACAACAGCTCCTTATCCAGGGTCTTCGCATCAGAGATATCAACCTGTTTATATCTATAGTCTGATCTTGCCTGCTCACTACGTCCCAGACCATAGACCTTAGCTCCATCTTTCACGTAATGATTCACAAAAGCTTCGCCAAGGCCTCTGCTGCTTCCCGTTATAAAAACATTCATATTTTACCTTTGAGAGTATTTTAGCTTCCCAACCTTATTGCAAGTGAAACTTCTGTACAATGAGACGATTATAAGCACCTACAAAGGCAACGAGTGAAAAAAGTATTCAAGCTCACACAAGAGAACAAACATCCCGATCGCGTACTCGACTCTATCAAGTATGACATCCGTAGATATTTAAAACGTGAACGCGGTAAAAAATTACCCAAAGATGCAATATTTTGGGAGTTTGACTGTTCTTTTGGAAAGAACAGCGATGAAACTGAGAGTATCAACGCCTCAGCCATCACACAATATTTGAACAAGGCAAAAGAAGAAGGGTGGAAAGAGTTTTATATAGAAATCATCGCTAAACCTTCCAAGAAGGTCAAGAGAAAAGAATCACCTAAAGAAGGTGATGATACAACGGTAGATGAAAAATCCACAAGGTAAAAAAGTAGTACATTCTTTGTGCTATTAAACAATTCAGTCTTAATAATATTTTGTTATATTGTTTTTATGTAGATACCTATAAAATAAACAAAAGGGGAGTTATTAATGAAAAGCGTATCCATATCAACAAAGGTGCATGTACCTTTAATTTTGTCTATCTGTATCGGTTTTGTCGTTATCGCATTTAATTATTTTATGTCAGTTGACTCGATTCGAGATGACGTGTACACCAAACAAGAAAAAGAGCTCAACAGTTTCTTTACGCAAGAGCTTGAAAATAAAAAAAACATAGGGTTGAGCAATGCAATCAATATTGCAAAGAATTATTATGTTGTAGAGTCGCTCAAGAGCGATAACCGTGATCTTGCAATTCAGGGATTAGGAGAGTTGACAAGCGACTTTAAGAACAATACTAAATATAAAAATATTAAGATACACCTTCATGACAGCAATCTACACAGTTTCTTACGTGATTGGAAGCCTCAGAAGTGGGGTGATGACTTAAGTGGCTTTAGAAAGACGATTGTTGCCGTAAAAGAAGAGAAAAAACCTCTTGTCGGTATAGAACTCGGACGATCGGGTATGGTGCTTCGCGGTTTGGCCCCTGTAGAAACCGATACCTATCTAGGTTCAGTCGAGTTTATGCAGGGTCTTAACTCTATTGTCAAAGACGCAGTCAAGAAGTTTGACATCGATATGGTTATTGTGATGGACAATCAACACCTATCAACTGCCACGGCACTCAAAAACGCAATGAAAGTAGACAATTATACACTTGCCGTCAAAGAAAGTGTCATCAGCAAGGATTTTTTCAAGGAATTAGATAGTATTGAAATCCCTAAAGAAGGCATGCAGCAGAGCGAAAATTATTTTATTGTCTCAGTTCCAATCTATGACTTCTCAAAACAACGTATAGGTTACGCCGTGTTGGGAAAAAAGCTTAGCGATGTTGATCATCTCATTGCAAAATCAGAAAGTTCGCTTTTAACACAGGTCATGATCATGGCCCTGATCGATCTGGTAATCTTAGTACTTTTGATGTGGATCATTAAAGCAGCCGTAACCGATCCGATCAAAAACCTTGATACAGTAGCGCGTGACCTGGCAATGGGCGATGCAGACCTTAGCCGACGTTTGGATGTGAAAACGGATGATGAGATCGGAAAGGCTGCCACAAGTTTTAATATCTTTTTAGACAAGGTTGAAGAGATAGCCCTTCACGCTAAAGATGAAGCGAACAAAGCGGAAGAAGCCAATGAAAATATCAAAGAGCAGATGAAGAAAAACAGTATGACCCTGCAACTTTCCGAAGGGATGATAAAGGCCTCTATCAATAACTCTAAAGATCTTCAGTCAAGTATGGCAAAAAGTATTGAGAGTGTCCATGTTGTCAATACCTTAAACGAACAGACCGAAGAGGTCATTGAAGAGGTAAACACTAAAACCGATGACGTCATTCATATCATAGGGAACATTGCGCAGATGATAGCTGAATCGCGCATCAGCTCCGAAGGTCTAAATGAAAACGTAGCCGAGATATATTCCGTTATTGCACTCATCAAAGATATTTCCGACCAGACGAACCTACTGGCCCTGAATGCAGCCATCGAAGCTGCCCGCGCAGGTGAACATGGCCGTGGTTTTGCCGTAGTTGCCGATGAAGTAAGAAAACTTGCAGAACGCACGCAAAAGGCGACCAGTGAAGTTGAAGCCAATATCAGCGTCTTAAAACAAAACAGTGTTTCCATGCTCGAAAGCAGTGAACAAGTAGCCGAATTTACGCAAGAGTCTTCCGGTAAACTTGATGAGTTTAAAGACAGCCTTTCTCAACTTGTTAATAACGCCAACACTATTAAGGCCGATAACGAGGTCATTGGCCAAGAGCTGTTTATGAATATCAGTAAACTCGATCATATGATCTTTAAATTCGGTGCGTACACCTCAGTCTTTGAAGCCAAAGTCGCTGGTGAGATGACTGATCATCGCAATTGTAACTTTGGAAAATGGTATAAAGCAGAAGGCAAACAACTATTTAGCCAAAACAGCAGTTTTTCAAAAATAGATCAACCTCATAAGAATGTACATAATAATGTGATCGAGATAATGAACATCGTAGGAGCCGAAGACTCTCTCTCCCATGCAGATAAGATCGTAGAGCTCTTTATCAAAACAGAAAAAGAGAGTGACGAACTGTTTGCCTTGTTAAATGATTTAGCCCAAAACTCATAAAGATCATGCATCAAGACATTGGGCTAAAGAAGAAACAAGGATGTCTTTACTCTAGGATATAATACCCTATCTAGATATAAGGCCTTTTTTTCATGGTACGCATAAAACGACACAAGGAACTGGATTATCTTGAGGTCTCAAACAGGATTTCCCAGGCCAAGATTTCTCTTCAAGGTGCCCATATCTTTCATTTTCAGGCGAAGGGGAAACAGCCCCTTTTATGGCTTAGTGAAAGTTCTTTTTTCAAAAAGAACAAGGCTATACGAGGGGGTATCCCTATCTGCTGGCCCTGGTTTGGCCCTCATAAAAAAGACCCTGACCTTCCTAATCACGGTTTTGCCAGAACATCTCTTTGGGAACACCTTAAAACACAGGAGTTAAGTGACACTGAGACAAAGGTCACACTTCGTTTAAGCAGTTCCAAGGAGAGTTTAAAACTTTGGCCCTACCGTTTTGAACTCACTTTAGAGATACACATCGGTGCACAGCTGCAGGTCTCACTCAACACAAAAAATCTCGATAATAAAGCCTTTACCATCACTAATGCCCTACATACCTACTTGAGTATAGCAGATATCAATACAGTTTTTATAGATGGATTGGATAAAAAGATCTATTACGATAAGGTAGATGATAGTTTTAATAATGTTCAAGAAGGAAGACTCTTGTTCACTAAAGAGACAGACAGGATCTATCAAAACATCTCTTCAGAACTGATTATTCAAGATAACAACAGACGTATAAGGGTTAAGACTGAGGGGTCACACACACTTGTCATATGGAACCCTGGAAAAGAACTGGCGGACAAGATGCCAGACCTTAGTGATCACACTACCATGCTCTGTGTAGAGAGCGCCAATACACTGGAAGATGAATCGCTGATCCGGCCCGATAAAAGCCATAGACTCACAACCATCATCTCTCAAGACTAGTGTGCTTCTGCTTTCATATCCTCAAGAAACTCTTTCTCGTAGCCTTTGATGATAAACAAAAGAGCAAAGGCGTAGACAAAGATACTTAAGATGATAACACCCATAACGATCTGCGTAAACATCTCTTTATACATGAAAGTATCGGGTAAAGCATGTACCATGATCATGGAAAGACCGCCTTTGATACCGGCAAAAGTCAAAATAGACCACCAGCGATAGTTTACATTTTGTATTCGCTTGCTCTTCTTGGAGATAAAGCTGAAATTTAACATCATCGCTGCACGTATCAGTGTCGTGACCACAAAAAGAATAATGATCTCTTTTGCATAGAGCATGAGTTTTTCAAACTCAATGATCTCTGCCAAGGTAAAAAAGAGTACTGCATTGGCAAAAAGAGCGAAAAACGAGATGATCTGAAGGTTCTCGTCCAATCTTGCCTGAGTAGTGATAATCTTCTCTTCCTTTGAGCGTGGAGGCTTCACTGCGGAATCATCAACGATACTCTCATGCAAAGAGGAGGATTTAAACTGTTTGTTAATGTAATAGCGAAGCGTCATAACGGCAACGATCAAAGACAAGATACCCGATACATGAATAACATGCATCTCAGCAATGCCAAAAGAGACATACGCTGTTAATAAAACGATGATAAACTCATCAGTGACGGTGTGAAGCCACTGTAAGACGGTCTTTGCGATATAGCCTACCACAAAACCGATAAGGGTCGAAAGAGCAAGCACCTTTATCAGTACCATAGATATATCAACAGGCGTAATCTCTACTCCATTGATGAGGGGAAGGCCTATGAAGAAGAAGGCGATCACCGCTGTCGCATCATTAAACAGACTTTCACCTTCGGTTAAGACCTTTAAGGAGTGAGGGAGTTTGAACTGGGAGAAGATAGAGCTTACACTCACCGCGTCCGTTGCCAAGACCATTGCAAAAAGACACACTAGCATCCCTACCGTAAATGAGTACTCCGCGAAGACAGCAAAATTAAGTGCCACACCGATAAATATTGACAATACAACTGCCACAAAGCTAAGGTAAAAGATGGCAATAGCATGACGCTTGAGGTCATAGAGTTTAAAGTTGATCGCATCAGGCAGTAAAATAAGCGGAAGCAGTAGATACACTATGGCATCAAAGTTTTTTTGAGCGTAGATGTTGATATACTCAGGAATAACACTGTACGTCAGCAAGGTTAAAGCCATAATCCCTATTGGTAGTGGGAGTGAAAACTTATTTTGCATGATTCGAGCAAGAAGCAAGATGGAGATAATAGAAATTAGAATAGCACTCATTAGACCCCTTTGATACATAATAAAAGGAGATTATACTTACTTCGAGCTATTCTTTATCTAAGTTGACTTGCTCAACAACACTTTTACAGAGCTTTTTTGGATAGTCCAGGATCTCTCTGCCCTGTCTTACTGAAAAGATCAGACCTTGAAAAGATCTAGTTGCTCATTCAATGACCTCGCATCTTTTTGCAGGTTGAGCGCTTTCTCATCAATCTCTTCAACGGACTGAGTATTTTGCATTGAGATAGCATCTAGCGCATTAATGTTATCAATAATGTTTTGCGTGTTTTCAGCCAACTCTTTGGATACTTTTTCAGAGTTTTTAGCGATATCGGATGTCTCCTCAATCTCACTGATAGCCTGATCAATCCTCTCATCAACCTCATTGGTACTTTCAACAAGAGCATTAATAGCCTTCGCATTGCTGTCCATTTGTGAGCCCGTATCCATAATAGCCTGAACGATAACATTGATAGTCGCATTGATCTCAGCAAGACTGCGCTGAGTCCGTTCTGCCAACTTCCTCACCTCATCGGCAACAACGGCAAAACCGCGTCCATGTTCCCCGGCTCGGGCAGCTTCAATCGCTGCATTCAAGGCGAGAAGATTTGTCTGATCTGCAATGTCTGAGATAATAGTCAATACAGACTTTACATTATCTGCATCCGTGCTCAACTCGCCTAAGGCAGTTGCCATCTCATGTTCTTTTTCCGCTGTTTCATTGACATTACCTACTAATATTTTAATAGTGTTATGAGCATCCTTAAGCCGTGAAGCAGCACTTTCAACCTTTTGTGTCGTATCGATACTATCCTGGACCGAACTGTCTAAAAGTTTATACACCGTGTTACCTTCTTCAACAGTCTCATGTACTAACTCCCGCTCCGTGACCATACGATCATTGATGATACCGATGTTTTTATTAATACTCTCTATCTCATTCACCGTTTTTTGTCCCGATACGATGACGTTTGAGACAACATTATGTACCTTCTCAATAAACTTATTAATAAAGTGTGAACTCTCCCCGATCTCATCATTTGTAGTCACATTTAACCGCTTGGTAAGATCACCCTCGCCCAAAGAGAGGTCTTGTGCGACATCACTTAGTTCATAAAGCGGACTGGAAACCAGTTTTTTTAGAATGAAAACAACAATAACCAAGGCTGCGATCATCAAGATGGAGATAATGATCATCAGTTTTACAAACCCCCAGCTTGTCTCCTTTACAGCGCGTTCGACTACCTCTAAAGCATCCCCCAGAAGAAAGATACCAAGCTCATTGTGGTTATTATCATAGATTGTCTCATATGTATAAAAGTAGTTCTCATCTGTCACATATCCCTGCTCTTTCAAAAGTTTGAAGTCAATATGTGTCGCCGCCGCGGAGAATGCAGGGTCAATGAACTCTTTGTCCAGATCAATATAATACTCATCTACCAGGGAAGGCTCTTTAATTATGCTAGCTTTTTCTAAAAACGATTGATTGACCAGAACCAGAAGTTCTCGACGATCATTTTTATCCAGATGCTTATAGACAAGGGAGTTGTATCGCAAAATAAAATCTACACTGCCCAAAAATTCCGGTTCTTCACCTTCTTCTTCCGCATCAACCAAAAGTAGAGGTGCCGTGGAGACGATCATCAAACCGCCGCGTGTCACTTCGTTACCGACAAAAACCTTTTGTTTTTCTTTAACATAGGTTACACTCTCACGCATAGAGACATCCGCTCCATATGCCCCTTTGTCCCATGACTTGACGTAAGAGCCACTCATCGCGTCTACAACCTGGATCAGAGGGTTTTTAAATGAAGACTCGGCGTTTAAGGCCGTTCTAAAACGACTGATCTCTTCAAAAATTCCATCTCTATCCTCATCATACATTTTAGATATAACAGCACCGTTATTGGTGATCCCCAGAACAATGTTTTTAATCGCTTCCAGCTTAAAATCCAAGGCCTTAGTCACATTTTCTTGCAGTTGTTCTTTATGCTGTGTATACACCGTCTTTGATATCGATGATATCTCCGAATATGCAAACCATGCCAAGACAATGTAAAAAAACAAAAAACTCGGTACTAGCGCTATCAGCGACTTTTTAAGGATACTTAGGTTTGACTTCATTCATTCTCACTTTGTAGTTAATTAACCCATTCTAAACCAATGTTATTAAAGGTAAAGTTAAATTAAACAAATAAGCTCCAATTTTTAATTATTTACTTAACTTATAATTACAAACTGATACTTTAGCCTGCCGAACTATCTTTTAGCAATTACCTGCTAGAATTTCGGTATTAAATTTTCTGGAGTCACCCACATGCCTAAAAGCTTTTCAACTCTTTCTCTAAACAAAAAAATGCTTAATAATCTTGATCAGCTTGGCTACACTTCCATGACACCTGTTCAAGAAGAATCTCTGCCCCTGCTTTTAATGGGTCAAGATATCATCGCGCAAGCAAAGACAGGTTCGGGAAAAACGGCCGCATTTGGTATCTCCCTCTTGCATCACCTCGACGTCAGCGAGGCAAAGGTTCAAGCTGTCGTTATCTGTCCGACACGAGAGCTTTGCGAACAAGTTGCCAATGAACTTCGCAGACTTGCACGCTTCAAAGACAATATTAAGGTTCTTACCCTTGTCGGCGGGGAGGCTGTTTACCCGCAAAAAATTGCTCTTGAAAAAGGGGTACACATCATCGTCGGAACTCCGGGACGCATCATGGACACCATAACAAAAGGGCACCTGCACCTTGAAGAGGTCGAGACCCTGGTCCTGGATGAGGCAGACAGAATGCTGGATATGGGTTTTCATGATGATATTGCTGCCATCATACGACATATTCCTGCCAAACGCCAGACCCTGCTCTTCTCTGCCACCTTTGAAACAGAGACAAAACAACTCTCCAAAAAGTTTCAAAATGATGCCCAATTTATAAAGATCGAGTCGGATGAGGCTAAGGCAACGATCAGCCAGCATTTTTACAAGGCTGAAAAGGATAAGAGGGTCAGACTGATCGAGGCTATCATCTCCACTAATAAAATAAGCTCATGCATCGTCTTTTGCAATAGGAAGCTCACCTGTGATGAAGTCAGTGAAGCCTTGAGAGAAAAAGGTTTTGATGCCGTATCTCTACATGGAGACATGGAACAAAAAGAGCGTAACGAGGTCTTGACAATGTTCTCAAACCAAAGCAAAAACATCTTGGTCGCTACCGACGTAGCCTCTAGAGGTTTAGACATCAAAGACCTGCCTGCCATCATCAATTATGATATCACCCCGCATCCTGAAGTACACATGCATCGCATCGGAAGAACGGGACGTATGGGAAAAGAAGGCCTTGCTTTTAGCTTTGTCGGCTCAAAAGAGATGAAGTTCTTTAAGGCCATAGAGGAGTACTCTGCAAAAACATATGTTCTTGAAAACACCAAAGACCTGCGCAGTGACAAAGGCTTTGATCGCACGGCACCTATGCGTACACTCAAGATCCTGGGCGGGAAAAAAGACAAACTCCGTCCCGGAGATTTTGTCGGGGCTCTTAGCGGAGAGTTAGACTTTACGGGAGACACTGTCGGGAAGATATCCGTCATGGATCGGATGAGTTATATCGCCATCGAAAAAGAGAAGTTCTACTCCATACAGCTCAAGGATGACCGATTAAAGGTCAAAAAAAACAGGTACAGATACATCAAGTTGTAGAAGAGGCTGAGTCTGTACACCCATCTAAACAACACTCTATACTAAAGGTGAGAGAGAGCTTTTAATATGTAGTTCTTGATCATTAATATCAATCCAGCTCTTTCGTGTATTATATCCCTTTTTACTCACTTCAATGTAATACCTTCCTGTGCGTAGTCGTATACCTTGATGAAACTTTTCTTTGATGTTTAGGATGCGGACCTTTGACTTTTCAGGTTGAGTCTCAACATAAAGTGCATGTTTATTTAAGTCGGGATAGTACGGCTCATCTGGAAGAAACTCTCCACTTTTTTTCCATTTCTTTCCGGAATACTTTACTGTGTAAATCGAGCCTTGGTTCGTCCAGAAATATCGTCGATTAAACATATATTTTGGATAATAATAAGGCAAAGACGAAGCCAAGGGCAACTGATTCCATTTTCTTTTACTGGTTGCTTCTAAGATATATTCTTTATTTCCTTCAAACAGAACCACCCATGCATGCCCACCTCTTTTTTGGCCTTTAAACTGTACTTCACCTAATACAATACGTGCATCATAACCTAAACCGATCAGCCAATCTGCTAAGACAATGGCATGATCTTCACAGTCTCCACGCAACTTGCTAAAAGATTGTTTCGAGGTCTGCCATACATCAGATCTACCCTGATACTGAACCATATCATATTGATATTTTAGACGTGTGCGTAACAGTTGAAGAGGTTGCCACACTGAGTTCGCCTGATAGGGCACATAACCATTAAGATAAGCATTTACGAAGTACAGTCTTTTTGATGTAGATGCGGCAGTACTCGCATAAACCTCTTTATCAGATGTAACGGAATATCCGTTTGGAAACTTTTTTTCCAAAGATCTTCGTTTATATGTTTTTGCCACGTTCTTATTTGAAATATTTAGAGTTTTCCCCTCTTTGGGAACCAGAAAATCATAATACTTTTCCTTCTCTTTTTCGAGTCTTTTCGGAGGGTGGTAAATAACTACTTTCTCTTTTATGCTATCCTGAACTATCTCAGACTTCTCTTCTTTATCAAAGAATTCTATGATGAGAAAAAAAACAATGAGTGTAGCAAAAACATTGTTTAGTTTTTTTCGGATACTCAACGAATACCCATACCAACTATAATGGCGATAAAAAGCATGATAGATGATGCGAAAATGGAAGCAGCTATATTTCCTTTTTTAATCTCATTTTGAAGATCAATATTTTTAAGTAATATTTTATCAACACCCAAAAGTAACACAACACTGATGACCAATGTGATAAAGGTAAAAACTAAATTTAGTCCCATCGTAAAATATGTCGCGCTTATAAATTCTGCTTCCATTATAGCTCCAAGTTTTTTTTATTATACCAATTATCTTATATATTCATAGACCTTATTGTAGGGATTAAAGCCCTTTGACAGAGTTTACCTGTTCATGTTGAAATCATCTTCATATTGCAGCTACTTTCAAAGGAGCGGTTGATCAACACAAACGTCTAGAGATGTATTCAAGATATGTTATAGTAAGCCTATGAAAAAACAGACTCTATGGCTTGAGTTATTACTTATTTATATTCTCACTCCCCTGCTCTTTGTCGCAGGAGCTCTTCCTTCTTATGTGCTCATGCCTGTGTTGTGGCTGCTCACCCTGTACGCATATATACATCTTCGACACACCAAAATACGACTCCTCAGCGTAAATTTCAGCAGAGATGATCTTCTTTCTGTTTTTAAAAGGTTTAGCCTTATCGCAGCGGCAATGATACTCTTTGTACTGGTATACCATCCCCAAGTATTTTTGATTCTGCCAAAGACAAAGCCTCTGTTTTGGTTTAGCCTGATGATCTTGTACCCCATACTTTCGGCCTATCTGCAAGAGGTCCTCTTTAGAGCCTTCTTCTTCAAACGCTATAAGAAACTCTTTCGTACCAATTCCCTAAACCTCATTGTTTTAAATGCTCTTATCTTTTCATATATACATATCGTTTTTCTAAACTGGATCGCTGTGTTTTTTACCTTTGTCGGCGGTCTTCTTTTTGCCCACACCTACTTAAAAACCAGATCAACCCTCCTTGTTGCCATTGAGCACTCCCTCTACGGGAATACGCTCTACACCATAGGACTCGGATACTATTTTTACCACGGAGGATTTAATCTTTCCTAGTTTTTGTGACCCTGATAACGCATAATAAAGATAAACAGACTTAAAGACATGATCATGATCCCCACCCCTGCTATCAGATAGAAGGCATGGATCATCTGGGAATAATCACTCAAAGAGATCTTAAAAACCACCATCAGCGCTTCAATGGAAAGTGCGATAATGATCGAGGTCAAAAAGCGCGCCAAAAGACGGTTCTCCAAATTATTATTACGGCTTAAACTCTTATAAAAGACCTCATGTTCCAAAACTGTTTTTGCCAGATCAAAGATAGCCAAACCCAAGGTCAATGCGATAATGGATCGAAAAAGTCCCGAAAGCAGTTCTTGATCATTTCCAACTATCCCTTCATAAGCGATATAGACCGCATACACGACCAAGGCCACGGAAAAGGCCGCCAGCAAAAATCCAAACAGCGCATAAAAATACCGGGTAAATTCGCTAAAACGCTCATGTCCTTCTATGAGAGAAAGCTCCTTTAAAAGCGTATAGAGCTCAAAGTCATACACGAAATACTCGTTTTCATAATGCACCGTTACTGTAATATAAGGGGTTCCGCTTCGAGAATGCATATAAGAGTTCGAGATATAAATATTATCTGCTCTGAACTGAACACGTTCAAGAAGATGTGACTTATCCACACCTAAAACACTGCTATCCGACCCCTCTTCTGTATATAAGGGTGTCGACTGCTTGTACTTCTCATTGATCTTGTATGTGGCTTTAAGGGCGGGGAAAAGTGTAAAGATGGACTTCTCTTTCATCATATCATACTGGGAAAAGTCTATGCTTTCCATCATGGATGTTAAAGAGTTTTCTATAAAAGCACGCTGCTTTTTATATATAACAATAGTCTCTTTCATACGCTACCTCAATTCAGATATTGTCAGGAGCTCTTTTTTGTGAGTCTGCCTATATTTCAAGTAAGGAAGTCTTTAACTATAGCACCATACAACCCAAAAAAAAATACCGGGAGAGAATTAATTGTAAACTGTTATCTGTTTTAAAAAAGCCCCTCTCTTAAATAATCACTCACAACACAGCTATAAAAAGGGGACCTACTTCACTATCAATTTCTACAAAGGGCTTGGTTTCCCGTGGTAATACCCTTGAGAATAGTCTATACCGAGCTCACCCACAACCTCTTGTATCTCCTCTGTCGCAACAAATTCAGCTATCGTTTTGATATTATTTTTCTGAGCGAACATCACAATAGTCTCGACAACGGAGCGCATATTCTCATCCGTATCAATAGTCTTGATTAAAGAGCCGTCGATTTTAATGAAATCCGTATTCAAGCGTATCAAATACTCAAAATTTGAATACCCCGTACCAAAATCATCTATAGCGATCTTCATCCCCTGCTCTTTTGCCTGTTTGATAAAGGTCTCCACCGTATCAAAAGATTCTATCCCTTCGGATTCAACCAGTTCAATCACAACGCGATCATTCACGCCATACTGCTTTGCCAGATCAAAAAAGTATTCTCCTATGTTATGTATGATAATGTCTTCCGCGCTCAGGTTGACCGAAAACTCATAAGCACTGGTTTCAAACTGTCTAAATGCCTGCTCAACAACGATGCGCGTCAAGGACTTATAATGGCGTGTCTTTTTGGCAATATCTAGAAAAAAGAAAGGAGACACCTCTTTGCCGTCTTCTTCAAGCAGGCGCATCAGAGTCTCATACTTTTCTATTTTATGGGTTTGATTATTATAGATAGGCTGATAGAAGGCTTTGATTCTATTATCCTCAATAGCATTTTTGATTTTTTTCGTCCATTCCAGGTTTTTCTTGTATTCGACATTGGTCGATATCTCTTCACGGTAGACCACTATGTCTTTATTGAGCTTTTTGGCATTTTTATGGGCTACATCGGCATGATTTATGAGATGGTCCGAAACACCTGAAATACCACAAGTCAATCTTATAGCGATATTATGTTCACCCACTATACATTCCGAGCAGTTTGAATTTTCGATGAATGCTTCTACCTTGGATATGAACTCTTTTTCACTCAAAGCGGTGTTATCAGCAACAACGGCGAACTCATCGCCGCTGAGATGAAACACCTCCATCCCTTCGTCGCTGAAAAATTTAAACATATTATTTCCCAGTTTCACGATCACCTTATCACCGATCTCATGGCCATAAAAGTCATTCACCTCTTTAAAACAGTGAATATCGATGATTGCCATGGATGACTTTGGATGTTTTTGCAGGGTATCAATCAGCTTGAAACGGTTACCCAGACTCGTAAGCGAATCCGTTAAGAAGTTCCTTTTAAGCTCCTCTTTTGAGTTCACCAGTTCCGTGACATCATCACGTAAAGCGACATATTCAAGAATCTTGTTTTTTCCCGTCTTAATGGGCACTATAGTTATGTTGGCATAAAAAGTAGTGCCGTCCTTTCTTTTGTTTTTAAGAAGTCCGTGCCATATATTCCCCTCTTGTATCGTTTTCCACATGACTCTAAAGGTCTGCTTTGGCGTGTTGGGGTGCCGTAAGATGCTATGCGGCTGTCCTATCAACTCTTCTTCGGTGTAACCCGTCACATCACAAAAGGCCTCATTAACATAGGTAATCATCCCCTTTGCATCACTTTTTGAAACAATACTTCCCGCATTAACGGCCTTGGCATACTCCCGTGTCGTTCTTGAAGCTTTTTGTACTTTAACAAACTCTCTCATCAGAGTTTTAAGAAGACGGTTGATCATATCAGCGATGGAACCGATCTCATCCTTGCGGTCAATCTTTATTTTTAGCTGGCTTAGCTGCATAATATTTTGCTCATCACTCAGAGCATCTCGAATACCCTGCATGGATTCATTCAGAGCATTAATAGGGCGTTTAATACTAAAGTGCATTACCGCCAGCAGTAGTAAAAGAATGACCATATCAACAGCAATCATAATCCATATCTGTAAGATTAAGTTCTCTTTGGCACGATTGGCCATGGCATTGACTTTATTATGCGCACATGCCACCAAAACACTTCCAACCTCTTTATTTCGCACGTCAAACAGAGGTATAGCCGTTATAAAGTATCCCTCTCTAATAAAAAACTCATTTTCATGTATCTTAGTCGAATCAAGACCTTTGAGTACTGAAAAAAGCGCCTGATCTGTATTGAACATTTTTTGAGAAAGAAACATGTCGCCTATCATAGGGGTCTTAGGATTAAAACGTTTAAAACGTTCGGAGGCGTAAGTAAAAAATATAAGGCTGAAACCCTTATCCTTCGTCGCGTTGAGCACAACGGAGTTAAACCCCTGAATGAACTCCACACTCCCAAGATATTTTCCCTCCTCAAGTATAGGTGCCACTCCGCGGATCAGCATTCCTGCGCGCCCCGATTCTATAACGCTAATGGCTTTGTGATGAGCTTTAACATAGTTTAATGAATCACGAAAACTGGAGAGATCATCTCCAAACACGGCCGGTTTCCAATGGCGAACAAAACTTTTCACATCTTTGTCATGCAGGTGTATCTTAATGTTTTGATAGTCCGTACTGTGTTTGAACTGTTCTGAGAGGTCATTGAGATAGCCCTGAGTCCGCTCTCTGTCGTCGTTTTTAAGTGCCTCATGAACCGACGTATTTAGAGCAAGGTTAATGGCATTGGTAAGACCGATCTGTTTCTTCTCTTTTAAGTTCTGATGCATATATAGCCGCATCTGTTCCAGCATATCGACTCTGGACTTTTTCTCAATATCCTTCAATCCCAGATACGCATTGAAGGTGACAATGATCAGGCCAATTAAGATGGTAAGGATAATCGGCATGTGGATCTTGTAACCTATAGGAAGATTTCTTAGGCGTCTGAACATATATTTTCCTCTACATTGTTTATTCTTAGCACTTTTTACCGTACAGGTAGCTTCGGATAGAATACGGCTTTGTATATAATGAATTATAATAAGTTTAGCATAGAAATATCAAAGTAAATAAAAACTATTTTTTATATTATTATTTTAAGGTTTATATATATCATCTCTTCTCTTTTGAGCCGTGTTCTATCTTATTTAACGGTTAATATGATATGATATTATCCAGATAAGGAGATATTATGAAAAAAATAATTTTATTGATTAGTTTACTGGGTATCTTGCACGCTGAAGAGAATGTTGCCAAGGTTGTTTTTGATCTTACCGCAGGCAATCTTAAGACATTTGAAAGAAAGGTACTTAAGGGTATTCCTCTGTTTAAAGCACATTATGAGGGTAACTTAAAAGAGCTGCATGTTGCCGTTATGATTCACGGAGGAGCCTATAAGTTCTTTGTCAAAGACCCTGCCCATTCACCCTACAGTGGAGAGAAGGATCTGGTTGAGGCTTATGCGACACTCAAAAAACGCGTTGCTGCCATGGCTGATACCTACGAGGTAGATTTCATGATGTGCGAGTCCGGTTTACTCAAGCAGAAAGTCAAAGTGACAGATGTATATGATTTTGTCAGAATGGTTCCCAATGCCGCAATCGGTCTGATCGACAAGCAAAATGAAGGTTTTGCTTATATGCCGATGAAAGACTAAATAGTGTCTACGTCCTTTGAGGCCTTACTTCTGTAAAGGCCTCCCCTTACGTACGGGGGAAGCCCATTTTACTTAAATGTCCTCCCAACGCTGTGACACCATCTTCCAGTCAACATTTTGCATAAATGCATTGATATATTTACCTGCTTTAACGCCATAATCCATATGATATGAGTGTTCATACATGTCCATAACCAAAAGAGGAATACCTGTCGCTACCGAGTCTGTATGATCTCCCGCAATCTGATTGATAAGTACCTGAGCCTGCGGAACGTACGAGAGCATTACCCATCCCGAACCTCCGCTTAGACTTTTAGCCGTTTTAATAAAGTCGTCCTGCCACGCTTGAACCGAACCAAAACTTTGTGTTAATATCGTCTGCATTGCTGCAGTTATCTTGGCATCACCGCCCAAATTATCAAAATAAAGCTCATGCAGCAGTTTAGAGTTTAGCGCAATCAACTCCTCTTTTTTCAAAGCACCCAGCTCTATGGGATGTACCCCTTTAGGCATGGCTGCTATCTGCTTTTGGATCAGGTTGAGTTTTTTCACAGCGCCGGCATAATTATTGTCATGGTGAGAGACAATCACTTTTTCTGAAATACCCCTGAGTGTTTTTGGATCAAAATTTAAAGGCTTGATCTCGTGCTTTGTCCCGTAAGAGCTTTTCAACTCTTTTGAGCTATTGGCTTTTAGTTCTTTGGCATTAAGCATACTTGTTGCAGCGAGTGTTCCACCTACTAACATAGCTTCTCTTCTATTCATCAAACATCCTTCTTTCAGTATTATAGTTTCTATCACTCATTAAGGTAGATATACTTTGTCTATTTAATCATGAAAAGTGTAGCACAATAGCATATTTATTTTCACAAATACTTTATAAAAAAGACCGATTCAAGACAATTAGTAACACTAAGGCCCTACTAAAAGAAAGCTCTCTAATCTTTCCATATCTCTTGTGTGATCTGTACAGCGTGTTCATCATCAAGCAAACTAAGTTCTGCATCACTGATATTACACTGTAAGGCCATCGTTCTTTGCGCCAGAGTTGCGATACCGCCACCTGTTCTCATATGAATAACGCTCAGGTTCTTAAAACGTTTCAGAGATTTTTCCACCTGCTTCCACCACGCTAGAGCACTGCCTTCTTGATACGTATAGATTATGACCTGATCAGCCCTTCCACAGGCCTTTCTGATACGTTTTTCATCCGGCTGACCCAGGTCTATCCAAAGCTTAATCTCTCCGTCCAAGGCTTTTTTCCACAGGTCAGGTTCATCATCTTGAGAAATCCCCTTGCTAAAGCTCAACTCTTCATCCGCATTCAGTACAAAGGCAGCCAGACGAACCATCAGACGCAGATCATTTTCAGAAGGGTGCTTGGCCAAGGTCAAGTCATGTTCGGCGTAATAATGCCTATCCATATCTGCAATATTTAACGAGGCCTTATAGATCGTCGCTTTAGCTGCCATAGACTTCCTTATCCCGGTATATGCATATTTCGTGGTATTTTATCTTAAAGAAGCTCATATTAAGCTACAGCACCGTTCAACTTCCCATATTATGATCGGGTTTGGTGTATCTATTTCAATCATAGGCACATTACCCTGTTTACAACTAAATGAAAGAAGAGGTCAGTTGGGCATGATTAAATACCTATATTTATCAATTTATTTTTCCTGTTAATACCAGAACATACCTTTAACCCTTGTCAGACCCAATACAGCCCACTCAAGCATTCGAGCATGATAACAATAGATCTTTTCTACCCAAAACCCATAATGGACCATCGCATTGGAGTCTGCGTTCAAAGTGACTGAAACGAGCAAAAATAAACTGACAGAAAAAAGATAGCTGATGATCTTTATCATCGTGCCTTTTTGTTTTTTGACCATACCCAATATTTCTTTTTCCTGCCCTGGTTCTATTGCCCCTATCTTCAATCAAATGGATACAAAAGCCCTGATCTCTATCTTTAAGATAGGTCTGCTTAACCCTGAACTCCTATATAATATTTTTTTGATATAATTTCGTGAAGGGCGAAGAGAATGGCATCAAAAAATCAGTATAAATACTCTGTTCTGCATAAACAGATTCTTGTAATGTTGGGGCTTTCTCTCATTCCGGGGTTGGGGTATATACTCCTGGGTTGGCTTAACAACATTCTTATGCCCGCACTTGTCTGGTACCTTTTCCTTATACTCATCTCAATCTTTGGATATACACTCCATAAAGAGTTTGATTACACCAGTATGGGGACATCCCAGCTTGCCCTCTGGCATAAAAAAATCATTGCATTTTATTATCTCATCTTTGCTTCGTGGGCTTTAATCTTTATCATGTATGCCAATGAGACTGAGAGTAAGATGCACTATATTGCCATCTTTACCGAACTCGGGGCTTCTGTTGTGGCAACTATCCTGCTCTACTCAGATAGAAAGATAGTCAGACCTGTCTTATTGATCTTGATGCTGCCACTTTCTCTCTACTTTGCAATGATCTTTGAACTGTACGGCTACATACTCTCCGTGTTTTCGCTCATCTTTATGGGCGTACTCTTCTATTCTGCCAACAGTTCTGACAAACTTTTACAAAAGACAAATTATCAGGCAACACACGACCAACTCACAGGAATGTATAACCGACATGCCTGCGTTAACATGCTTCAGCAGAAGATTAATGAACTCTCTGATCAACACGCCTTTTCCTATCTTCTTCTCATCGACTTGGACCATTTCAAGACGATCAATGACTCTTTAGGCCACGATATCGGAGATGAAGTGCTTCAAGAAGTTGCCGCCAGATTAAAGAAGATCGCTTCCAAAAAAGACATCCTCGCACGCCTTGGAGGAGATGAATTTATATTCTTGGGAGAAGATTTTTCAAGTGAAGAAGAGTGCCTAAAAAGAGCGAATATAATCTCCAACAAACTATTAGCAAGTTTAAAGTCTACTTATTTCATCCACGACCATCGCCTTTACATCAGTGCGAGCATCGGGCTCAGCCTTCTAAAAGGGCCTCATTTTAATGCCAACGCCTTTATCAAGGAAGCAGATATTGCTATGTATGAGGTGAAGGCCACGGGTAGAGACGGAGTGATCTTATTTAACCAAGAGCTCTCCAAACGAGTAGAAAAACACCTTGATATCGAACAAAAACTCCATTTTGCTCTTGAAAAAAATGAGATCTCTCTGCACTATCAGCCCCAACTCGACCTTGAGCAAAAGGTCATTGGTTGTGAGGTTTTGGCACGATGGGACAATGAAGAGTTGGGGTCCATCTCTCCTGATGTATTTATTCCTATCGCCGAACAGACCGGCTATATGGTTGAACTGGGGGCATACGTCTTGGAAGAAGCCTTCAAGACATTAAAACAGTGGGAGGAACAAGGCCTTATCTTGGAGCAGTTTTCCATCAATATCAGTATGCGGCAGTTTTTCCATTATAGTTTTACCATTGATATCGGCAGACTATGTAAAAAGCACTTAAATGAGAATCTTCAGAAAAAGATCATGTTTGAAATGACAGAAACCCTTTTGGCTGCAGATGTTCCAAAGGTCATCTCCGTCATGAAAAGCATACAAGAGAATCTTGGCATAAAATTTTCCATGGATGACTTCGGGACAGGATATTCCTCCTTGAGCTATCTACAGCAGATGCCTATTGATGAACTAAAAATAGACCGCTCTTTTATCTCTGAACTCACCCAAGATAAAAACGATCAACAGATGGTCAACATCATTTTAGCCATGGCTAAGACCTTTGGCTTGAAAGTCGTTGCTGAGGGTGTGGAGACAGTAGAACAGTATCAATTTTTAGCTCAGAGTGATTGTGATATATTGCAAGGTTATTTATACTCACAACCCCTAAGCAAAGATGACTTCCAGGAGTATGTCCGTCAACAAAAACGAGCCTGCATACTCTTATAAAAGCTGCAGTTAAATAAAGGTTATCACTTTTTTTCTGCAGCTTTCTTTTTGAGGAAACTGCGGCTGATGAATTGCTACAGGGTGTTCAAGCTTTTCTCGGCGGCCTTGTTTTCAAAGAAACTGCAGCTGACAGCTTTTTACAAGGTATTCAAACTTTTCTCAGCGGCTTTGTTTTGTCGGTCGTAGGAGCGCTGGTCAAAACCTTTTGAAGCACATCCCCCCAGTACAGTAAGCGCGACAAAGATTAAAAATGTCATTTTCATAGATTCTCCTTTTTTAGATTATAGCGAAGCTGTTCTTTAAACTCTTTTTTTCCGCCGTAGGAGGGATGCCTGACCTTGACATGCTCTATATGCATCGTATTCAAAATATGATCAGCTACATTTCCCACGGCAATAACCTTCTTGATATTAAAGGCTCTGATCAATTCACACAGGTATACCTTCCCTATCGCCAACTCTTTTGTATTCGGTTTTCTGTTGGAGTCGATGTTCTCTTTTTTGTAAGGGTGAAAGGGGAAGGCGTTCCATAAAAGCGGCAGGGTATCTAAGGCTTCGAGCACAGACCACATTGCCGTTGCACTCTGCTCTTTTTTCACTCTCAGGCTTGAAGCCCTGTATCCCTGCTCTACGCCAAAGAGTCTTCCCTTGCACACTCCGCTTCTAACAATATACTCAGAAGTAAAAGGCACCCCTGTCAATCGACAGCCATTGTACCCGGGGGCCTCGCCTACTAATAGTGTATCTACTCCCTGCTCATACATAAAAGCGAGATATTTCTCAAGGTTTGCACGCTGCAGGTTCTTTCGTTTCGCCTTGTAAAAGTTTGTAACTTCACCTTCTACCTCTTCATCTTGCAAACGACGGGCAAAGCGTTTAAGTTTGGCTGGCAGCATCATCCCTTCTCCTCATACACATTTACTACATCTCTCCTGTTGTTCAGGTCTTCACTGGAAGTAAACCCTCTGTCGCTACATACTTATCAGCAGCATAGCATCGATCTCGCGGGCCGGCCTTGGCTCACAAATATAATAGCCCTGCGCATAATCAACCCCCAAGGTACAGACCTTCTCATAAACAGCCTCATCACAAACATACTCAGCAACAGTTTGTGCACCTGCCATATGTGCAAACTCATTAATTGTCTTTGTTATATTTTGACTCTGAGCGTCTGAGGATATATTTTTGACAAACTGCCCGTCAATCTTAATAAACTCAACCTTCATCAACATCAGATGGGCAAAATTAGAGTTTCCCGTACCAAAATCATCAATAGCGATCTTAAACCCCAACTTTGTCAGCTTTTGAATTGTTTTGATAACACGACCTTCGTCTTTGTATTTTCCCGTTTCCAAGATCTCTATGATGATATTTTCCGTTTTGACACCAAACTCTCTTACCATATTTTGTATATCACTCATCAGGTTTGCCTCTTCAAAATCCTCAAATGATGTGTTGACTGAGAACTCGACTTCAGGGTACTTTTGAGCCAAAGCAAACACTGCCTTTAACATAAGAAGGGTGATGTCAGAAAGTTTTCCCATCTGCTTTGCCACACCTAAAAACAGATGAGGAGGTATGACTTCATCTTCTTCAAGCATGCGAACCAAGGTCTCAAACTTGTGTACCTTTTTCTTTTGGATATCATATATAGGTTGAAAGAATGGAACCACCCTGTTTTCATGCAGAGCATTTTGAAATCGTTTGGCCCACTCCTGATTCTGTTTAAAAAGCTTCTTATCATTGTGCTTTTCATCAAAACTGAGGTATTTTCTATGTTCTTGTTTACTCGCCTCATCCAGGGCAATATCTGCTCTGGAAAACAGAGGAAGTTCACTCTCCGCGGAAGGCAGGGCAAGGGAGAGCGAATAGTTCAAGGCTATATCAAACTCATCCAAATGAATATGTTCCAAAGAGAGTCTGTTATAAAGATACTTAAGTTCGTCTTGCAGATGAACCTTGGCATCCGAGCGTAAGGCAAATGTGTCATTATAGATACGGTACAATATCATGCTTGAGCGTGGAAACCTTTGTAACATCTCTATCAATGTGAACAGAGCCTCTTCTGCGACCTGCGGACCGTAAATATTTTGCACCATCTTATAATTCTCTACACAGATCAATATCAACGTTGAGTTCCCGCCTATGTCCATCTGTAATTTCTTGAGATTGGGCAAATGGGTTTGCAGATCAAAATACAATTGCTCCAGGAGCTTATCATGTGCCTTGTGAAGGTTTGTCTGTAAAATGTCAAACTCCTCTATATCACTTTGTTGAAGATTGAGACTTTTCTCGGCAAAGAGCATCTGCGAGATCTCCGCAATCTCTTTTATAGGAGTCGAGATCACCTTACTGACCTGTTTGGTTTTAGAACGAATATATAAAAAAAGCAAGAGGTGGATCAATCCAATAAGTATCAATGAGATTGCACCATATTGTCTTGTCTCAAAATAGACCTCATTGATCTCTTTGTTAATTGCATCTTTCTTTGCGATCAATATCAGTTCAAGCCCCGTCTTCTGAAGCATCTTTTGAAAGAAGACAAAATTTGACTCTTCTCCCGGAGAACAGGAAAAGGGCTTTAAAGTATCCTTGGTTCTTCTCTTATACAAGGCAGAAAAAGAGTGAATTCCAAAATCTTTATAAAACTCTTTTTCATTAGAAGAAAAAAGAACATGTCCCTCTTTCCCTAATAAAATAATATAAGCATCAAAAGGTAGCGATATGTCACTGATCTCTTGTGTGTTTTCAGCTGTCAATGTCATACCCACGACACCTTTCATCTTGCCTTTGACATAAATAGGCGACACCACCGAACCGATCTGTCCCAGATCAAGAGCCCAGGGTTCTTGAAACAGAGGAATAAAGCGTGTATTTTTTTCAGGATTATGTACTGCATCTGCTTTAAAGTAATAACTCTGTTGTGTCGGGTCAAGATCAGGTGAGAGTTCGTCCTGAACAATGATACTGGGATAATACAAGGAGTAATATTTCCCGATATTTATCCATGCGGAATCAACGATACCCTTATATTGGTGCATTATCGCGTCCAAAGGTGCTTCGGCCATAGAGAGTACTTTCAAGGCTTCCTTATCTTTTGTATTAAGGGATTTCAGGTTTGTCGTATACACTGTTGAGGGGCCCTTCCCATCACGGATAAAAAAGCCTTCATTAAAAGAGAACGAAAGAAGCGGATTATCATAATAACTACTATGCTCAAACAGTCTTTCAATCATCATTCTCAATGCGTCTGTATCTTTTTGAACCCGTTCTATTTTGCCATTCATTCGCTCCGTGACCTGATGCGAGACCTCTTCAAAACTCTGAGCAGCCATCTTTTGTATAAGCTCTTCATTCTTTTCTTCTTGCAAAAAGCCAAATATAAAGATCAACACTATAAGCAAAAGTTCAATAAAAATGATAGGGAGAATGGAGGATTTAAATATTTTTTCTAAAACAAATTTATGAAGACTTTGCATGTATCTACCTGTTTTAAATCTAATGGTGAGCTATATATTACCATTTTTTATAGGTATTCTAGAATGTATAAAGCTAAAAACGTGCGAAAGGGCTATCATCTTTAAATACAATTAAATAACTTTTAATTATGTTCACTATATACTCCACTGTACATTAATCAAAGGGAGAAAAGAATGAAGGCATTGATTTTTGAGGGAAGCGGATTTGAATATTTTAAGATATGGATTGTCAATGTATTGCTGACCATCCTCACACTAGGGCTGTATCATCCATGGGCCAAGGTGCGTAATAATCGTTATTTTTATGCCAACAGTACACTGGAGGGTAGAAATTTCGAGTATCATGCAACAGGCAAGCAACTTTTTATCGGTTATTTGATTGCCATGGCACTGTTTATTAGTTATGTGATTATCAACCAGATATCTCCAAGCGGGAGTCTCATTCTCATCGCTGTTCTCTTTTTAGCAGTTCCCTGGCTCATTCTAAGAAGTATGATCTTCAATATGAGAATGACCAGTTTTTCCAACGTACATTTTGACTTTACCGGAAAGCTGGGACGTGCTTATATCAACTTCTTTGCCTATCCTTTGGCCTTATATATCGGACTCGTATTAATAGGAACAGCCATATCTATCGCTATTCCTCTAGGCGGGGTAGCAGCAGTTTTCTTGGGAGTTTTACTTGCAGCCGGTATGATTGCCTTTTTGCTTTTTTCATTTGCCTTTATCAAAAAGAAAAATACTGAATACTTCATAGACCATTCACGTTATGGCCAAGGCGAGTTTAAAACAGATGTGCATATTAAAAAGTTTATGCTCATTACATTAAAGACATTAGGGTTTGCCCTGCTTGTCACGCTTATAGCTGCCATTATTGTTGGCCTGGGAGTCTATGTAACGGTAGGTGTTGATTCCATCATGGCACTTAAGGGGGCGGAACAAAACCCTGAGCTTATGGCAGAAAAGATGAGAGCATTAATGCCTATCATATCTCTATCCTATCTGGGAATGATCGCGGCAAGTATATTTATAATGGCATACTCCATGACGCAACATCGCACCTATGTATACGCAAATACCCGTCTTGATGACAAGGTAACTTTTGCCTCAACACTGAAGGCTGTGCCTCTGGCATGGGTACTCATCACAAACTTCATTGCAATCATTTGTACCTTGGGTTTTGCCTTCCCCTGGGCAAGAGTAAGAACCGCACGCTTAATGCTTGAAAACACGCTTGTAAACGCACAAAACGGGTTTGATGACTATCTGACACAAAAACAAAATGAGACATCATCACTTGGCGAACAGATAGGCGATGCCTTTGATGTCGATGTGGGTGTAGGGTTTTAAAACCTTATGATCAATGGAAAATGGTATGCGAAAGGAAGTTCAGCACAGTCTGATGCTTCACTTGATATAACGGGAGATTCTTTTACTCTGACAGTAAAAGAGCGCATAAAGTACACTGCTCTTTTACATACCTTGAATGTAAGCAGTAGACTGGGAAATGTAACGCGAAAGATCATCCTCGAAGACGGTTCTGTCTTTTCCACACAGGACAACGATGCTGTCGACCTGGCATTCAAAAAGCAGCCGCAGGGAAAAAAAATCATCCACACGCTTGAATCTAAAATGTCCTGGGTCCTTGTGGCGTTAATCATAACCCTTATCTCCGGTTTTAGCTTCTTTAAATGGGGCATCCCCTGGACAAGTAAAAAGATCGCCCACGCTCTGCCTCATGCAAGTAACCAACTCATAGCCAGCAACACACTTGACTTCTTTGATAAATACATCTTCGACAAGTCACAGATCTCAGCCGAACAGATGCAGAAGATTCGTATGCATTTTCACTCCCAAGTCGCCCCCCTTGGTGCCTCACACGATGAGATAAAATACACACTTCATTTTCGTTTATGGAAAGATGCAAACCTCAGCATACCCAATGCATTCGCCCTGCCTTCGGGAGATATTATTCTAACCGACAGGTTTGTGCAGCTATGTGAAACCCAAGAAGAGATGGACGCTGTCTTACTGCACGAGATGGGACATATTGTGCATCGACATACCCTTGAGACGGTGATAGAAAGCACCTTTATCACCGTAACCGTGATGATGATAGCAGGGGACAGCAACGGGCTTGCCGACATGGGTGTAGGTTTAGGCTCCTTGCTCGTAAGCAGCAGCTATTCACGGGGGCATGAAGCCGAAGCTGACCGGTATGCCTTTGAACAGATGCTGCTTGCAAAGATGGATCCGATAGCCTTTTCAAACATTATGAACCGTATGAGCAGCTATATACAAGTGCCTTCTGTCTCTAAAAGAGAGCAGGAAAAAGAGTCCCAAGGCGATGTGCTGGACTACATCTCTTCTCATCCCAGCACCAAACAACGCGTAGAAATAGCCAGACAATACAGTGAATGTTTTCACAAAGGTTTAAACAGCTGCGAAATAATCAAACCAATACATTCTACCCTCGACTCAAAGAATTAAAACAACAAAGTCTCATCCATCAAATATGGCTAAAAGATGTCCAATCTACTTTGTGTTATACTCTTGGACAACAAGGGCTGTCTCTAAAAGTTCTTCACACTCGCTTGAGTGACATAGCTGTACTTAATCTTATAAGGAGAGTCATTCACGTGCAATGGGATCAGGTCGTTGTCTATTATCTTCTGTACTCCTTAAGTGGCCTGGGGATTCTTCTTACCCTTATCCATCTGCTTTACAGAAGACGCTCAGCGATCTCCATCACCGCATGGCTGCTCCTTCTGATCATCGCTCCATATTTTTTCGTCATTATCTATTTTCTTTTTGGTATCCGTAAACGCTCTTTCAATAAAGAGAAATCCCCCTTGTCCATGCACATGCAAAAAAGAGGTACTCCTTCGGTGCACGACATTGACACCCTCTTGCGCAGCCATGGTATCCCTCCCTCAACCGGAGATAACGAATTTAAACTCTATATCAACGGCGTTGAAGCCTATACTGCGCTTTTTGAGGCAATACAAGCGGCGCAACACTCCATCAGCCTCAGTACCTATGTCCTGAAAAACGACAGTGTCACTGCCGAACTCTTCGACCTTCTTATTAAAAAGTCTCAAGCCGGAGTAGAGGTCCGTATCCTGACCGATGCCTTCGGCTCTATAGGTATCTACCTATGGAAACGCTCTGTAAAAAGACTAGCGGAGGCAGGAATTCATCTCAGTTTTTTCATGCCTTTGCTCAACCTTCCCTTTCAAAACCGCCTGAACCTTCGTTATCACCGAAAGATCTACCTCATTGATGACAAGGTTCTCTTTAGCGGGGGTATGAATCTTGCCAAAGAGTATATGGGACCAGAATATACACAAGCGCGTTGGATGGATCTTTTATACCGTTGTGAAGGTTCTGTAGTTGATTATTACACCGATATTTTTGAGTCGGACTGGTCTTATGTCGAAGAAGAAAGGGTGGAAAAAAGAGTTCATAAACACTCTGCAGATAGAGGCAGTTGTATGCTTCAGGTCGTTCCCTCCGGACCGGACGTAAGCAGTGATGCTCTGCTTGAAGCTATGATCTACGGTATGCATAAAGCCTCTAAACGGATCTGGATCGTCACCCCCTACTTTGTTCCCGATGAATTCATACTCGAGGCGCTGCAGATAGCATATCACAGAGGCGTGGATATCAAACTCATCACACCAAAGGAGTCTGATCATCTCATGGTCAATCTGGTGCGAAGCAGCTATATCCGTGAACTGCAAGAGTGGGGAGTCGACGTCGCCTTTTATGAAGGAGCTATACTGCATGCAAAAGCCATTTTATTTGATGATGATGCCGTAATGCTGGGTTCTGTCAATCTTGATAACCGCAGTCTTTTACTCAATTATGAAGTCATGAGTATCGCCTACTCTAAAAAAGAGATTCATCAGATGGATGTATGGATGAAAGAGCTTCTGGAGCACTCATCATCTGACTTCAAACCTGCCGGCAAGATACGGCGTATCTTCGAAAACCTGATGCGCATCTTTGCACTGCAGTTATAAAGCGCTATAGGCATGTTAATTCCCGTCCAAAACCCCCACCTTTATCGCCATCAAAACAGGACTATAGAGCAGAGGTTTTCACTACTGTGCTGGAACATACACAAGGAAAACACATACCCCCTTTTTCATCTCAAACTACACGAACTGCTCCATACCTATCCCAGCGACTTTTTGCTCTTTCAGGAGTATAAGATGCCAAAACATCAGCCTCATGAGTTAAAAACATTTTCCTATGCCATGGCAGCAAACATTGAGACAAGAGGGCATCTATACGGGCTTCTCACCGCTTCGCACCTCGGTTTTGACACCATACACACGGCGCTTACCCATCAAAAAGAGTTTATGGTCAGTACCAAAAAAAGTACGCTTGTGAGTACCCACTCATTTTCCGACGGAAAAAGTCTTCATCTGGTCAATATGCATGGCATCAACTTTGTCTCTTCCAGGGTCTTTAATAAGGAGCTCGAGAAGATGGGATTGCTGCTTTCAAGCTGTACGGGAGCCATGATCATAGGTGGTGATTTTAACAACTGGAGTAAAAAACGCATCAAGGCACTTAATGACTTTCGCAAAGAGCTCTCTTTGGAACAAGCAGACATAGAAGAAGGGCATCACATCAAACAGGTCTTTTCAAAACCAATCGATCATATCTTTTACAGGGGTTTAAAACTGATCAAAGCCGAAGCCATCGACACTAAAAAGGTCTCAGACCACAATCCTATCTATGCGACGTTTCAAAGAGTGTGAGATAACGATGTATTGAAAACAAAGACTATCCAAGACCGTCACCAGGATTCTCTCTTTTTAAAAGTTTGTAAATATCAGGTTCTTTAAGGCCCGCTCACTCTCTTTACTCGGAAAGCTTTCCATATTGTCCAGACGTTTGACAAACGTGAAAGAAGGGGCTTCTTCTTTGTACAGATCCAAAATAAACTGAGAGTCAAGATGCGGGCTGTTCAAGCATGACAGCACGGTGCATTCGTCCGAAGCAAGTTCATCAAGGCGTCGAATAATCTTTTGGTAGTCTTTGCTCGCGGCAAAACTGCCTTTTTGAAAACTCGGAGGGTCAATGATGATAAGATCATAGGGACCTGCTCTTTTAATACGCGAAAATGATTTTAGGATGTTATAAGGCATATAACGTGTACCCCGTACCTCAACCTTGTTAAACCGGTGATTATCCCGGCCTGTCTCTAAGACACTCTTACTCATATCTACGTTGACAACAGAGTCTGCTCCACCCTTGTAGGCCACAACAGAAAAGGCGCAGGTATAAGAAAAGAGGTTTAGAACGCGTTTTCCACGGGCATTGTCACGGACGAACTCACGCCCTATCTTCATATCGGCAAAGAAACCGCTGTTTTGGTTGCTTAAAAGGTTGAGTTTAAAGGAGATACCATTTTCAACTGCATACAGCTTTTCTCTGAGTTTACCAAAGAGAAGCTCGGAAGGAGCCTTTGGCAAATATCGCCTTTGCAAAACGACGGCCTCGTAGAAGCCTGTCTTGAACAATACTTCAAAAAGTGCCTGAAGCTGTCTGTCCAAAGCCTCATCTACCTCATTATAATAAGCGATACTCAGTACACTGTCTATGGCATCAACACTCAAAAACTCCCAGCCCTCAAAGCAGCCCCCACGACCATAAAACAGTCGGATAAACTCTTCGGTCTTACTTGCCGTTTTTTCTAACAGTTCTTTTTCTAAATCTTCAAATGTATACATAAGGCTTATTGTACAAAAAGTAGCCTATTTATCTTATAAAAACGAGGCCTTATCTCCATCCCTCATATGCGCCAAATCCTCACTCCGGAAGTCAAGTGTGTGTTCTCACCATCTGCATTAACGCTCGCGTACAAGCAGAAATAAGCTATACTTGTATTTTAAAACTTGCATTAAATGGATGATATATGAAGCAAAAAATTGGAAAGATTAAAAACAGTATCGCCGACCTTCAGCTTGTCGAGCGCGTGATCACGCAAAACACGATTATCATGGCCGAAGAGGGATGTGGCAAGACCCATCTGTCCAACTTGATCCGTGAGTATGTTATGGACAACGATGTTCCCACACTCTATTTAGATTTTTCAGATCCCGATATCGATGCGGTAGAGACACGTTTTGAAAAAAGCGGACGTTTTTTTTACCTGCGTTTTGAAGAGAGTGATACCTTTGATAGCGCACTGCAAGAGGCAATATCCAGACGTGAAGATATCTACATGGCTGTCAATCCAAAGTATTTTTCCGGTAAACATGAGATCAAAAGCCGTCTCTCACATACCATTCAGACACCTGAACTTCTGGAAAACTACTACTACTTTTTCCACGAGATCTCACTGCTTAACGCTTTTTATACAAAGTTCGAAGATTTTATGTTTTATATTCTCTCCCTGGTCAATCTTAAAAAGTTCGGCTTGACCTTCCTAACACAGCCGCATGAGATCTTTGAAGACTATAAGATAAAACTGCTGTTCTCTTTTCTCTACCTGGGCAGATGTAGCAAGTCAGACTACTACGATGTACAGCTTAGGACACTCCCTGCACACACCTTCATCTACCAGCATCGAAAAGATAGACGTACGCTTTTGTTTAATGCTATCGAAAGCGATACGGTTATGATAGATCACTAAACCTTGTATTCCTGACACCCTGCTTATACGTATATCTCAGGGGGGTCAAATTTCTTATGCCTGACAGGCAACCCTTCTTTTTGTCAGTGAGACAGGGTACTCTCTATTGATACACAGGACTTGGGCATAGCTGTCAATCGCTTTCTTGTCAAGCTCTCTCAAGGTGCGAAAGTCTCTTTTGGCATACATCGTCTCGGATACATAGTCCAAGGCTATGAGCTGCGCAGTGATAGCATCTGCCACACTTAATACAGAAGAGGCTTTGACAATCTCGCACCGTGCATAATTTTCCTCTTCAAAAGAGACATCTGCAGTTCGCAGGGTATCATCCAGTCCCGGTATCTGCTGTGCACCGTAGAGCGGTTTAGAGACTATTTTTGCATCTTCAAATGAGGGGATATAATGGGCCAAATGATCAATGGCCAACTGTGTACGTGTTTTTATGTCTGAGGGCTTCCACGCCTTCTCTATTTTCTCTATAAACTTTGTTTTCAGTTGTGGCTGAGCACTTTGTTGCGAGCTTTTAACCAGTCCCTCTTCAAAGAGGGTGATAGACTTTGTCATGCCGTGAAGCTGAAAATAGCCGTCAGGATAAGGTGTAAACTGCGCCATACCCTTGGGCGTACCGCGTTCTCCGTAAAATATCACTTCAGGCCAGATATCATTCGTATCCCACTGACTGACGTAAGCCGCTTTAAACTCGACAAATCGTTCACGTTTAAACCCAAGCATATCATCGAGTTTACCCGTTCTAAAACCCGCTGCATTGATCAAAAAATCAAAGGACTCCTTATTATCGACTCCCTCATGTTCATACCGCACACACCAACTCTTCGTCTCTGCATTCTTTGTGACATCATTCACCTCATGGTTTAGGCGGAGTCGGCAGTTTGCTTTTTCTTCCAGACTGAGGCTTACACTTGAGGCCAGACGAAACATGTTTAAGCCATACTCTTGTACCATGATGAGGGGGAACTGAACCTTGTCCAAATCGATGTTTTTAGCAACAGGTATCATCCATTCGTCCATGTGCACAGGTTTGTCAAGAACATGTCGCCTCTGCAGGGCTTCAAGCTCATCACGTTCATAGAGTTTGAAATAATCAGCACTCTCTCCCAACACCTTGTTGAGAGGATCAGATTCGATCAATGAAGCATATTCTGCTTGCAGCATCTGTAAACGAAAATAGAGATCCTGCGGAGTGCCGGCATCATCTGTCGGTACGGCGATTACTGTCGGCCTATAGTCAACAGCCTCGGGATAAAAACGCACCAGGTCAATAGACTCCTTGAGCAGCGTCAGACACTGATCATCGGATATCTCTCTGTATAAGTTACCACCCGCATGCAGATGACAGATAGGCGGACCATTGACCAAAGAGGGGCCCTTTTCAAAAAGGGAGACATCCAGACCGATCTCACTAAGATATAAGGCTATGGTCGATCCGGCAATGCCACCGCCGACAACAGCAATACGAGGCTTAGCTAACACGGATTTACACATCTTACTCAGCTCCCTCGTCTACAAATGATAATATCTGCGAAAAATCATCAACCACCCTGTCAGGCTGATAATCTCCTATCTCTTCACCATAGTTATAACCATATGTAACCCCAATACTATGCATGTTTGCCGCATTGGCAGCGAGTATATCGTTTTTTGAATCTCCCACCATCACGCACTCTGAGGCATGAACATTTAGATGCTCACACACATGAAGTAAAGGCAAGGGATCGGGTTTACGTCTGGACAGGCTATCTCCGCCAAGACAGACTTCAAACAGATCTGTCAACTCCAAGCCTTCCAAAAGAGGCTGTATAAAATCAAAAGGTTTATTCGTCACCAGAGCAAGACGAAAATCCTTTGACTTCAGATTTTTAAGTGTAGCGATCACATTAGGATAAGTCACCGTATCCACACAGAGGTTTTGAGCATAAAAGTCCAGAAAAACATCCAAGGCTTTCGCGCACAGCTCAGGATCTATGCTCTCATCTATCTCTGTACTTCCCGAAAGCCCCCGCTTCACAAGGGTCTGCGCACCATTGCCGACCCATGAGCGTATAAGCTCACTGTTAAATGTCTCGCGTTCTAAACTTGTCAACATATGATTGACTGCCAATGCCAAATCAGGTGCACTGTCGACAAGCGTACCATCCAGGTCAAATAAAATAACTTTTTTACCATTAAATTTCAAATGTTTTACCTTACCCTTACTTCTAATCATCATTTATTTAAATAACTATTATTTTGTGAAACTATACCTTTTTTAGATAAAAGATTATATTGTAAAAACTAAAAGGGGTATAAATTTACCATCGGCTAAGCTTTGCAGAATAAGACTTAGCCAATGACAGCAAGATAACGGATATCTCAGCTCTTGAAGGTGTCGTGCAATTCATGTTCTTAAAGTAAAACTCTTTCAGGTATACTTGCCTCGTTTTTGACTGCGGACCCTAGGCTATCTATCGAGGCAAGTTAATGACAAAGCTGGCCCCCTTTTTCTTATTTTTGACAGATATCTTTCCTCTCATATGCTCTTGTATAATTCTTTTACAGATATATAGTCCAAGACCAGTCCCTTCTTCTTCACCTTTTGTTGTAAAGTAGGGAGTAAAAATCTTTTCAATGACTCCTTGCGAAATTCCGCCTGCATTATCTTCTATTTCAATAATAATACTCGACTTCTGCTCATAAGCGCGGATAGCTATATGTTTATCCCTTATCTTCGTATCCAAAAAAGCATCCAGAGCGTTCTTTAAAATATTTACCAGTACCTGTGAGAGTTCGTTTGGATAAGTAGAAACGGTACTTTGTACATGAACTTCTCTCGTGATGTTGATCCCCTGGTCTGTAATGGATTTACCGATAAGGTTGAGTGTAGTCTCGATCACATCTGCAATATTCGTATTAATTTTTTCGGTTGATGGCTTTAAAAAGTTCTTAAAATCATCTATTGTCTGCGAAAGATAAGCCACCTGTTCTTCTAAGGCCTTGGCTTGCTTACGCAGCATTTCAGGGCTTGATGTTCCCAGGTCAAGGCCAATTTCGATGTAGTTTGAAATCGAAGAAATTGTTGAGAGAGGCTGCTTCCATTGGTGCGTGATCATACTGATCATCTCTCCCATTGAGGCATTGCGCGACTGCAGATTAAACATCTTGTCTTTTTCATCCAGCAATGCCTGTTGTTGAGCCAATCCTCTGTTTTTTTCTTGCTGGTAACCTGCCCATATATCTACTGAATTGATCACCTCTTCAGATGTAAATGGTTTTCTTATATACGCTGATGCACCGCTTTTTAGTACGTCACTGACAATATTGGGATCTTCTGATTCTGATAAAATGATGACATATGTGGCCATAAGGTCTTTATCCGACTTGATTTTACTCAGCACCTCCCTCCCTTTTATATCCGGAAGCTCCAAGTCTAACAATACGATATCAATAGACTCATCCGCTAAGACTCTCAGCCCTTCCTTGGCAGTTTCTACTGTAAATATTTTATAATTTCTTGGTGTTAAAACAGTTAAGAGCAGTTTGCGTACAAAAACAGACTCCACCATAATCAATATGGCCGTGTCACTGTTTTGCTGTGTCATCACTATAAGTTTGTCTATCAAGCTGATAGTATGTAAGATCTGATTATCTTTATTAAAATAATCCAATACACCATAGCTATAGATATGTTCACGCAGCATTTTATCTTCATCTGCAGTCAGGATAATGATTTTTGTCTCATGAAGGACTTTTATCTCATATATCAACTCTTCACCTCCGCCATCAGGAAGATGCAGGTCAAGTAGCAACAGGTCATATTGCGATGCAGACAGTAAGGCTTTTGCTTCTTTCAACGAATGGGCTTGATCGCATCGGTAGCCATATTTTACGAATGTATCATGGAGTAATTTGTTTAAAAACCTTGAATCTTCTACAATCAAAATCTTATAAGTACTTTTATCAAATAAGAACTGTTTTAAACTATTAATATTTTTCAATATTTAAAACCTTATGTGTTTGTTTTAATTTATTATAGATATAAATTAATAAATAGAAAGTAAAAAGAAAAAAGTAACCCAGCTTAAATGTTGGCTAAGGTTTAGGTGTCATTTAATCAGGAGAACATTAGATATAATAGTTACAAAACATTTATTATAAGGATTGAGCATGAAAGCATCAGATCTATTCGTGAAAGCCTTGGAGAATGAGGGGGTAGAATATATCTTTGGTATTCCCGGGGAGGAGAACCTGGATCTTTTAAATTCTATAAAAGATTCTAGCATCAAACTTATTTTAACCCGGCATGAGCAGGGAGCAGGTTTTATGGCGGCTACTTATGGTCGTCTAACGGGAAAAGTCGGCGTCTGTATGGCAACACTTGGACCCGGTGCCACCAACCTAGTGACCCCCGCAGCTTATGCAAACCTGGGGGGCATGCCCATACTGATGATCACCGGTCAAAAGCCCATTAAAAAAAGCAAGCAGGGACGTTTTCAAATCCTTGATATTGTACAGATGATGCACCCCCTAACCAAGTACACCAAACAAGTTGTTGATGGCAACAATATCGCAAGTATGGTAAGAGACAGCATTAAAATAGCTCAGGAAGAACGACCGGGGGCTGTACACATAGAGCTACCCGAAGACATTGCCAAAGAAGAGGTAGATACAGAACTTTTTACTGTCCGTCCATGCCGATACCCCGTTGCTGACAGTGAGAGTCTGAATAAGGCTCTAGAGATTATGTATGAAGCAAAAATGCCCTTGATTCTGATCGGTGCAGGCGCCAATAGAACGCGTATCTGCACAACAATAAAAGATTTTATCGACACATCAGGTATCCCGTTTTTCATGACCCAGATGGGCAAGGGGGTGGTTGATGAATTTCATCCATTATGCCTGGGTACAGCTGCCTTATCAGATAATGACTATCTGCATTGCGCCATAGAAAGGGCTGACCTCATTATCAATATCGGTCATGATGTTATTGAAAAACCGCCTTTTATTATGCATCGTGGTGGGGCCAAGGTCATCCATATCAACTTTATCGCTTCCGCAGTTGATGACACCTATTTTCCCCAGTTGGACGTCATCGGAGATATCGCTTCGAACATCAGTTCACTCACGCAACGGCTGCTAAGACAGGAGCACTGGAACTTTGAGTATTATATGCGTGTTATCGATGAGTCCCAGAAGCATATTGTAAAGTATTTTAAAGATGAGCGTTTTCCAATCTTACCACAAAGGGCCCTCAAAGATATCAGAGATGCATTAGAGCGTGAGGATATATTGACACTGGACAACGGCGTTTACAAGATCTGGTTTGCACGTAATTATAAATGTTTTGAGCCCAACACCCTGCTCTTGGACAATGCTCTGGCTACCATGGGCGCCGGACTGCCTTCGGCTATGGCGGCGAAAATGCTCTATCCTGATAAAAAAGTCATAGCCGTCTGCGGGGATGGCGGTTTTATGATGAACTCCCAAGAGCTTGAAACTGCGGTACGTCTGGACTTGGATCTTGTAGTCATCATTTTAAATGACAGTGCTTACGGTATGATCAAATGGAAGCAAGAGGGTATGGGCTTTGAAGATTTTGGCCTGGATTATGCAAACCCGGATTTTGTACAATACGCACAGGCCTATAACGCCGTGGGGCATCGGCCAAACTCCTGTGAAGAGTTTTCAAAGGTTTTAAATGAAGCCCTCAACGGCAAAGGCGTTCATCTGATTGATCTGGCCGTTGATTACAGTTTAAACCATGCGGTTTTAAACGAGCTCCTAAAAAATAAAGCCTGCTTGGTATAAAAAATCTTAGATAAGGAATATAACATGGAAACAATCACAGTAAACTCGCCATTTGACGGACGCGAATTAGCACAGATCAAGGTTTCAGACAGAGCAGATGTTGATAAAGCCTTGGAGCTTGCACGAGATGTTTATGAAGATCAGGACAAATGGCTGGCCAAACATGAACGTGTGGCGATCTTGGAAAAGACGGTTGAAATCATGAGCACTCGTATCGAAGAACTCACGCGCATTGCCGCGAGTGAAGGAGGAAAGCCTTATATGGACTCCAAGGTTGAAGTGCAGCGCGCCATCAACGGCGTGAAACTCGCCATTGAGCATATGGGTGTTTTTAAGGGTAAAGAGATAGCGATGGGTCACACGCAGAGTTCTGCCAATCGTATCGCCTATACGATGAAAGAGCCCATCGGTGTGGTCGCGGCTATCTCTGCATTCAACCATCCTTTAAACCTTGCCGTCCATCAAACCGTCCCTGCTATCGCCGTAGGTTCGCCGGTGATAATCAAACCATCAGAGACCACGCCGATGTCCGCGATCAACTTTGTGGAGATCTTGTATGAAGCAGGTCTGCCAAGACCATGGTGTCAGGTCCTCGTCTGCCATAGAGAAGCTGCTCAACACCTGGCAACCAGTCCAAAAATCGATTATTTGAGCTTTATAGGTTCAGGCGCGGTTGGCTGGTACCTGAATTCTCACGTTGCTGCAGGAACTCGTGTAGGTTTGGAGCATGGCGGTGTTGCTCCTGTTATCGTAGAGCCCGATGCAGACATGGATGAGCTTGTACCGTCGTTGGCCAAGGGTGGTTTTTATCATGCGGGTCAGGTCTGTGTGTCGGTACAGCGCATTTACGTTCATGCAAGTATTTGTGACGAAGTCGCTCAAAAACTCGCCGATGCAGCCAAAAAACTGATCATTGGTGATCCACTTGAGCCGACAACCGAAATCGGACCGTTAATCACACATCAAGAAGTCGATAGAGTAGAGTCGTGGGTAAACGAAGCCATCAACGCCGGGGCAAAGGTTCTGTGCGGAGGCAAACGAATTTCAGACAGCTGTTTCGAAGCAACTGTTTTATTAAACCCTCCTCATGACATCAAGGTCAGTCAGTCCGAAGTCTTTGGTCCTGTCGTGTGTATCTACAGCTATAGCGATATCGAAGAAGCCTTGAAGGCCGCAAACAGTTTGGAATTTTCTTTTCAAGCAGCTGTCTTTACTAAGAACATAGATACGGCTTTGCATGCGGTCAGACGTTTAAACGCTACTGCAGTCATGGTCAATGACCACACTGCCTTCAGAGTAGACTGGATGCCTTTTGGCGGAGCAAAAGCCTCGGGTCTTGGCATGGGCGGTATTCCCTACTCCATGGAAGAGATGAGTACAGAAAAACTCATGATCATCAAATCTTCAGTCTTATAGATCCCAGCATCAGGGTTTATACGCTGATACTGATTTGTATTGAATATGAACACTTAACGAGCTTCTACACAAGACAGAGCAAAAAACCGACCTGTTATCATCAGATTCTCACACGTATCAACTGAGTTCAGGTTTCAACAAAATCCATCCAAAACAAGGGGAGAAGCTCGCGCCATTTGATCTTTCAATGCCTCTTCTTAAAATAGATACTTTATATTCATACCAACTGTCGTGTAATCATAATCTATTCGGCTGCCTGAGAGATCATAAACCTTATATTCTGCACTCAAGAGATATGTATCACAAAGCCTCCATTCTACTCCCGCACCATAACCAAAACCGACGTAATCCTCATCATCCCCGATAGCCTTTAGACCGCCTATAGCGTAAAAAGAAAGATAATTGATCTGATAACCCGCTCTTAAGTCTAAAGTCAGACCCCAATTATTTTCTCCTCTTGTCTGTTTCGTATGAATATCAATATACTCTATATCCGTACTGCCTCCAAGATATAAGCCTGTATCAAAGACCTTAGTTAGGCCGACTCCAAGGATATATACTTCTCCTTTGTCATTTATACTTTCATAACTATTCTCTCCTCTGGCAATACCGATATGAACATCGCCATATGGTTTGTCTGCAAATAGAGTATCTATGCCAAACAGTAAGAGTATTAAAACTGTTAAAACATTTTTCACAAGTAGTTCCTGTATCAAAATAAAATTTATTTAATTTTTTTTTGTTATTTTATCCATAGATTGTTTAAGTAACTATAAACCTAACGCCTCTTTGACAACCCATACTTTTTTATCGAACCCAGCCAGTAACTATTAAGCTATAATAGCGCTAATAAAAACCCAAAGGCCACCTCCCATGTCAAAACACCCTTCCCTACTGCAGCAGTTTCGCTCTTTTTGTTATCAGAACAATCCTTCTAATCTTGAAGTAGCTATTGAGTACTTTGCTGTCTTTGGCGGGATGGGGTGGACAGTCGATATGGATATTCCTCTTGATGAGCTGATTGAAGAGAAGGTCCTTAAAAACTACCGTTACATTCATGGGGATCTTACCAAGATCACTCAGAGCAATAAGATTCATCATGCTCTTCTTACAGGCCTTGCTACGGGAGACAGACGTGAACACTCTGCCTTTAAGAAGGCCCAAGTCGGCAGATCTCAGGGTGAGGAGTCTATAGACTTTTTGGTGGAAAACGATCTTCTTGAGCGTGACAGACCTCAGGCCAAACCCCTGAATGAAAAAGAAGAGGTCTCCGACAAGCTTCTCTTTACCCTTCCTTTTATGCGTTTTTGGTTTACCTTCATCTCGCCTTATTTTAAGAGTATCAAAGAGGGTGATTTTAGCGAGTTTAAAAAGGCCCTTGCCAACAGAGAACAGGGTTTTTCAAACTTCATCTATGAGCGCCTTGTGATGGAGCTGGTGAAACAGAGTTTCAAGGATGACCCTATCATCAAGATAGGCTCCTACTGGGATCAGAGCCATGAGATCGATATCCTGGCAAAGACGAAGTCGGGCAAGATCATTGCAGGGGCATGGAAGTTCTCCAAGTCCAAGGCGAAGAAATCCGAACTGAACAAGCTCAAGGAGAGCTGTAAAGCCGCTGACCTTAAGGCAGATATCTATGTGATCTTTTCTAAAAGCGGTTTTTCCAACGAGCTTAAAAATGAAAAAGGTGAAGGTCTAAAGCTTTTTGCACTCAAAAATCTCAACTCGCTTATCCAAGACCTTGCTCCAAGTGATCTTATCGACAACCAAAACAAAAAATACTAAAGGCTCTATGTGAAAAAAGTTATATTTTTCTTCCTGTTACCTGTTCTTATCATTATCGGAGGCATCGCCTACTTTGAGTCTCAAAAAGACCCCAAAGACAAAGAAGTCTTTATCTCTTTCGTACATATCGGTGATATCCACGGGCATCTTCTTCCAAGAGAAAACCTCCGCTTTGGCGAAGACAAGTTCACCCAGGGCGGTTTGGCGCGACTCTTCACCATCGTCAACCATCTGCGTGAACGTGACGAAGATATGATCCTGATCAACACGGGTGACACTATCCAGGGTTCCGCCGAAGCCCTCTTCACAAGAGGTGAAGCTCTGGTTGAAGTACTAAACACTTTCGGAATTGACTACTATGCACCGGGAAACTGGGACTGGCTCTACGGTAAAGCACGTTTTGAAGAGCTTTTTGTCGGAGAAAAGGCCCTTGCACCGTGGAACCCTCTGATGGCAAACCTTTATGACACAGCAACAGACAAGCTTTTCGTTGCACCCTATAAGATCCAGATCGTCAAGGGGGTAAAGATCGGTTTCATCGGTTTTACTTCCGAGTATGGACCGGCGCTTGTCGGTGATAGTGTTGTAGACGGCCTGAAGTTTTCTAATGGGGACGTGGAGTTTAAAAGGTATGTCACGGAGCTTCGTCCTCAGGTCGATGTTCTTGTAGTACTCTCAGAGCTTGGTCTTGCTAAAAACATCCAACTTGCCAAAGAGACTCCGGGTGTAAACTTCCTCTTCTCTTCAGGTATGCATGAAGAGACTTCAAAGCCGGTAGTGCTGGAAAACGGAACCGTACTGATGGAAGAGGGTCAAGACGGGACTCGTTTAGGCGAACTCAATATCTTGCTCAAAAACAACAAGCTTCTTGGCTACAAGTTTAAGATGCACATTGTTGATGAGAAGATTCCCGAAAATACCGAGATAGCAGCCCTCGTTGAAAAAGTTCGCGCACCCTTCGTGGATGCAAAGCAGTCCAAAGAATTTGTGAACCCTTTTAGCAAGCGTCATCTCAAGGGCCCTATAGATGAAGTCATCGGAGAGACCCAGGTCGATCTTCACCGAAGTACCTTTTCCGCCTTTGAGATGCCTGCGGTGGTTGAGGGGTCTTCACACGACTTTATCACCGATGCCTTTAGGGTTCAAAGCGGAGCGGATATCGGTCTCATACGCGGTTTTAGATACGGTACCCATGTCAAAAAAGGAGATATCCGTAGAGAAGACCTTTACCATTTTATCCCTATGGGTCCCTTTGTTGCCAAAGGTGAGATGCGTGGTAAACAGATCAAAGATATCATTGAACATAATGCCGAGGGTTCCTTGGCAGGTTCAGCAAGCGATAGAAAAGGCGGATGGCTCTTTGGCTGGAGCGGCCTGCATTATGATCTTAACCCTAATGAGCAAAAAGGAAAACGTTCCTCTCATATCACCGTCTTGGATAAAAAAACGCGAACCTACCTGCCTTTGGAAATGGATAAGGTCTATACGGTCGCTTCGTATAACTATGATGAAGAGCCCGAGTATATCAACGAGATTAAGGCAGAAAAGCTCACCCGCGTGCTCAATGCAAAAAACGAGGCACTGGATGCAACAGAAGTTGCAGAAGCCTATCTCAAAAATCATAAGGCCAAGCCCGAACTAAACCGCATCCGTCTGCTAAAACCTCTTCGTGCGCCCACTTACACAAACAAAGAGATCCAGCCACTCCCTTAAAGCGTGAGCAGGAACATTATAAAAATCAAGGTGCTTCTGCAAAACAGCCTATATTTGCCAATTCAACCCCCATCAGGTTCAGCATCGGGCCTTGGAGCCTGGCTTTAAAGTTTGCCTTATACATTATGCTCTACAATATAAATATAAGGCGTGACTTACTAACCGAGGGGTTTATCATGGATACTTTTCTCTCTTTGCAACACACCCTGGTCCAGATCAAGACACTGGAAGAATTCCAGCAAACGCTTGACAGTGATCATAAAGAGCTTATAGACTACATAAATGTGATGGAAGAGTATGTTTACACGACCAAAACAGATATAAAAGGGCATATCACGGATGTAAGTGACTCTTTTTGCCGATTTACAGGCTTCACAAAAGATGAACTTATCGGTACTACCCACAGAGTTATCCATATGCCCGAAGAAGACAGTGTATTTTATCAAGAGATAAAACAAGCTATCTTAGACGAAGAGATATGGGAAGGCGACATCCAGAACATAAAAAAAGACGGCAGCCCTTTTTGGATGCATGTCATCATATTCCCACGCTACAAAATCGATAAAGAACTTATCGGTTTCTCCTGTGTACGTCATAACATAACTGAGAGTAAAAAGCTTGAAGAAGAGGTGATTCATGATTCGCTGACAGGGCTGTATAATCGACGTTATTATGATGATGTGATTGAAAGAGAACTAATGCGTGCCAAAAGAGAACACCTGAGCTTTAGCTTTGTCATGATGGACGTCGACAACTTTAAACTTTATAATGATACTTACGGGCACAGGGATGGGGACACTGCTTTACAAAAAATAGCCAAGGTTTTACAAAAAAAACTGCATAGGGCCAGTGACTTTTGCTTCAGATTGGGAGGAGAAGAGTTTGGTTTCTTCTTTACAGGACTCAGCCCTGAGGCCTCTCTCATTTTTACAGAAGAGATCTGCAAGGAGATAGAAAACCTACATATTGTCCATTGCAAGAACTCTACCGGCGATTATGTGACGGCATCATGTGGTCTTGTAACACTCAACATGCAAACAGATATCATCGGGGAAAAAACCATCTATACCGCGGCGGACAAGGCACTTTATCGGGCCAAAAAAGAAGGGCGAAACCGTGTGATAATGTCTAACAAAGATGATGTACGACTCACCTGATCAACTTATTCAGAATAAGCTTAATGGGGAGTATTGACCTCTTACACCAAATAGTTAAGAAAGAAGAACCCAAAAATGAAAGAGTTTGATCCTGTAAAGTACAAAGCGATGGTAAGATCTTATCAAGAAAATGATGACCCTACCGGATGGTTTGACTCCATTTATACCAATGCACAAGGAGACTATAAAAATGTCTTTTGGGCCGATCTTGAAGCGAATCCTTATTTTCTTGAATGGTTAAAAACCTCTCCTCATAAGGCGGAGCGGATGAAAGCTGTTGTTATCGGTTGTGGCGTTGGAGATGATGCACAAGCCTTGGGCGAAGAGGGATATGAAGTCACCGCTTTTGATATCTCACCGGAGGCTATACGACTGTGCAAACACCGTTACCCTGACACCAAGGTCAACTATCTTGTCGCAGACCTCTTTGACTATCCTTCACAGTGGTTTGAGTCTTTTGATCTTATCTATGAGTGCAATACTATTCAGGTACTACCGGGTAACTACAGGGTACTGGCAAGAGATAAAATGATCTCTTTGCTTGCGCCCGGAGGATATATTCTTGTCTCCTGTCGAAGTCGTCTTAAGGGAGAAAAGAAGATGAAGTTCCTCTGCCCCTTGATAAAGAGGAGATAGATGGTTTTCAAAGATCCGGTCTGAGTGAACAGAACTTCTTGAGCTATAATGATACTCAGAAACCGCCTGTTCCACATTTCTTTGCCTGTTATCGAAGACAAAACAGACAAGGCCTTTAAAGATCAATGTTTTCAACCTCTTGCCTTTGAGGAATAGAGTCCGCTGCTCCGGAGCGTGTTACGCACAAGGATGAAGCCTTTATACCCATCTGTAGACATCTATTTATCTCTTTTCCCTCGAGCAATTGGGCTACAAAGTATCCGATAAAAGTATCCCCTGCTCCCGTAGTGTCTATGCTCTCAACCTTCAAGGCCTCCATCTTCAGACTCTTCTCTCTGTCTCGGTAGATAAGCCCCTCCTTTCCCAAGGTCAGGACAGTTTTACTGTGGGGATAGAGGCTTTGCATTCGCGATACTATTTTTTGTGGTTCTTTTTCTCCGCTGAGCATCTCGCCTTCAAGTGCGTTAATGATAAAGATATCGACATGTTCAAGGGGATAGCTTTTTACCTCCTCACTCATTGGAGCAGGATTAAATATTATCTTGAGACCTCTAGCCTTAGCTGTATGCAGTATCTTTTCGAGGGAGTTGATCTCGTTTTGCAACAGTAAACAGTCCCCCTCTTGCGCATGGCTAAGAACTTTCTCTATCTCCGTATCGCTAAAACTCTCATTCGCTCCGCCGTGGATGATAATGGCATTTTCACCCTCTTTGTTCACCTGGATAAGCGCATGGCCCGTAGGCAGTTCACCCGTCTCGATCAGGCTGGTATCCACACCGATTTGATTCAGTTTTTCTTTGAGCCACACTCCATCTTTACCAATCTTTCCCGCATGAAAAACTCTTGCGCCTGCGCGGGCAAGAGCAGTAGACTGATTTGCCCCCTTGCCCCCTGAAAAAATGCGGTATGTTTTACTTCTGAGCGTTTCACCCGGACGGACAAAATGATCTACCGTATAGACATGGTCGATGTTAATCGAGCCAAAATTTATGATCTTCATCTGTGCTCTCCTCTTTGCATAAAACATTATACGCCAAAGTGTGTTGTTTTATGATTTCATAAGCTTGCGTGATCTATCATTGTTTATAGGTGAGTATATATCCACACGGAGGTGCGAGATGATTGATACAAAAAAAGTACAGAAGTACGTTAAAAAGCAGATCAAATCCATACTAAAAAAAGAGCTGAAGCAGCAGATAAAAAAGGACATCAAAGCCTACAGAAAAAAAGAGAAAGCGGAAAAGAAGAGTTCCTTGCCGAAGTAAAACTCTACGGTATGCTGTATAAACTGCATACCGGTCTGTAGGTTCATTTTTTAAGACCCTTCGGGGGTTTTGTCTGCGTTTGTTGACTCAAGTAGCAAAAGAGTGTGTTCCACGGCAGAGTAGGGTCTTAGGTGTTTTTGCTCATGATATGCGTTGCTTTTGCATCGAGGCTTGTCTGGTTGTTTTTTTCCCAATACTCTTTTATCCCCTCATCACCCTCTTTAGCAGCCCATGATGTTAGTTCTTCTCTCTCTTTGACATAGGTATAAAAAGGAACAGACATACCGCAAGAACTTTGAACAAGATTAACATCAAGCTCAAAGATCTGTCTTGCACCTGCGATCGGCTTAAAAAGTGCATACATTTTCTCCCACTCTTGATCGTTTTTATGGATCACTCGGGCCTTTCCATAGAGCCTGAGTATCCTGGGTTTTCCCTCAAATGCGCTAAACATAATGGTCATACGGGGTTCTTCCTGAACATGGGCAGCTGTCTCATTACCGCTTCCCGTTACGTTGAGCCATGCGATGGTATTTTTATCCAGAACCCGAAATGAGTCCATACCCTTGGGAGAGACATTGACCCGACTGTCTGCCGTAGCCGTACCGACAAAAAAAATCTTTTGCTCTTGTATAAACTTTTGTATAGTATCTGTTATTTCACTGTACTTCTTACCCATGATCCGCCCCTGTTGGTGGTTTAAGAGATAAACTCTACGATGTCGTCAAACGCTTCTCTTTGTTGTGTAGACTGCTCATTCAGTCTGTAGCCAAAAGGAAGCACGACAGAGAGCTGGTATTTAGTGGTGTCAAGACCCAGGATCTTTTCGACCTCTTCTTTATCATAGCCTTCGATTGGACAAGAGTCTATGCCTATATAAGCGGCTGCCGTCATCATATTACCGGCTGCGATATAGGTCTGTCTCGCCGTCCATGAATAGATGTTCTCATCAGAACTTAGTGTCTTTTCCAAATGACTCGCATATATACTCATGTAAAAATCCAAAGTCTCCTGAGGCATCTCCCTTCGGATAAATCGCTGTTTTGGAACGCCGCTCTCTACCTTGACGCTCTCTATACCGGCAAGAACAATGACAAGATGGGAACATGAAGTCACCTGAACCTGATCCCAGCAAGCAGGTCTAAGCTTTGCTTTTAGCTCTTCATTGGTGATGACTAAAAACTTCCACGCCTCCATACCAAAAGAAGAAGGAGACTTGCGCCCTGCTTCTAAAATAAACCTTATCTCCTCATCAGAGATCTTTTTACTCTCATCAAAAATCTTGCATGCATGTCTAAAATCCATTGCTTCCATAAACTTGTTGTGCATCTTTTTTCCTTTTAGTTTAAAAAATTATCTGTCAGTATTGTAGTGAATTTTTTCACTTCTGCATCAATATCTAGGTTATCCCTGAAAATATCATGTATGGCATAGGTCTTCAGGCCTTTGGCTCCGCAAAACTCAAAGGTCTTGTGCGTTGCTACATTTGCCTCATCCAGACTCAATCCGCCAAAGAAACCCTCCTTATTACCAAATTCAGACGCCGGACAGTTATAAGTCATACTGAGCATGTACTTCTTATTCTTCATCAGTCCTCCTGAGCCATACCTTTTTGATGCATCATCTCTGCTTCTTTCGTCACTTTGATATGTCACACTCTGATACCCAGCTGAAAATATCTCATCAATATATTTTTTGCTAAGCCAGGGCACCCCCATCCAATACACAGGATATTGAAAAATAATATAATCAGCCCAGGCAAACTTATCCAGTTCTTCTTGGATATTATACGCGCTTTCCACTACACTGTTTTTCACATTAAAACCATTTGCGACACAAAAGCCATTTGCCGCATCTATAAAGATCTGTGTCAATTTTCCTTCGGCAACCTCATCATAGCGTTGATGTCCATTAATAATCAATACATTTTTCATATTTTTTCCTTAAGCTTTTTCCAGTATTTCTGTTATGATCTCTTTATTATATATCTCTCCCATACCCCAAAGCACCCCGAGTTCAGCCGCATTCTCAGCTAAGGACGGAATACTTTCTCTTGGTATATCCGCATCAGTCAGACTAACGGGTGAGCCGATCTTTTGAAACCACTCTTGCAGGGCCTGTATGCCTGCGTCTACATCTTTAAGTCCAAAGACCTCTTGTGCAAAGCGTTCAAACTGTGGAAGGTTTTGTTCTTTATACCATTTCATCCACGCCGGGATAACGATGGAAAGCCCTGCTCCATGGGCCACATTATAAAGAGCGGAAAGAGCATGTTCTATCATATGATTGGGAAAAGAGCCTCCCTCTGTTCCCGCAGGAAGAAGACCGTTTAAAGCCTGGGTAGCCACCCATGCAAACTCCCCCCTTGCCTCATAATCATTCGGGTCGTCAACTAAGATTTCGGTAGTCTCTATAATAGACTTTATGATAGACTCGACCATCCTTGAGTTAAAATTAGGATGACTTGAAGCGGTAAAGTATATCTCTATGCTGTGCGCGATCGCATCAACGGCTGAGTAAGCCAGGTACTCCTTGGAGACCGACGCCATAAGTTCAGGATTGATAACTGAAAGTACAGGATTTAACAACACGGATGAGACAGAGTACTTTTGTTGTGTCTTCTCATTCATCACAACAGAGTTTCCATTCATCTCACTCGCCGTTGCAGCTAGTGTCATCACGGTAAAGACAGGAAGCGCCTGCGTTATCTGCGCTTTTTGAACAAAAAAGTCCCAGACATCGCCATCATACATAGCACCTGCTGCAATAGCCTTTACCGAGTCCGCAACAGATCCACCGCCCACACCGAGTACCGCTTGCAGCTTCTTTTCTTTGGCTATCTTGATGCCGTCATTCACCCTGCATATGATAGGATTACTCACCACCGCGTCTAACTCTTCATACCTTATATCACTGCTTTTAAGTGCGCTGACAATGTCATCATACAAACTACTTTTTTTAATGCTCCCCATGCCATAGACCAGAAGAACACTGCTTATTCCAGCCTCTTGGATGTACCTGCCTATGTTTTTTTCTTTTTCTCTTCCGAACTCTATCTTTGTCGGGTTGTAATACGTAAAATCATTCATAATGAGATCCTAATTTATGATACATTCGAAAATTATATACCTAACAATCTTAAATATCACTTACAATACTTTAGGTAAGTAATGGAAAATTTAAACCTTTATGCTATAATTACGTAAAGGAAACATGTGCATTACATAAACGACAAAGAGTATAGCTGTTCGGTCTCTATCACATTGGATATATTTAATGACAGGTGGAAGATGGCTATTATCTGGTTTTTACTCGAAGAAGACAAACGTTTTAAAGAGCTGCACAACGATATACCCGAGATCACACAAAAAACACTCACCGTTAAATTAAAAGAGCTAGAGAAGAAAAATATTATTCACCGGGAAGTCTTCCCTGAAGTCCCGCCGAAGGTTGTTTATTCGCTTACACCCATAGGACAAAAACTCAGGCCCGTCTTACAAGAGATGTATCAATGGGGCATCGACTATGTCGAGGCACACGGAGAGACAAGTGAAGACCATTCCTGTACAGGTGTTATAGCAGAAAAATAGTGCCTTATTTCTACGCTTGTATGTTTTAAAGTGTATAATCCTTCAAAAATATATATAGGCCACAGTATGCATAACCTGATCAATCTATTAGTAGAAAAGACCTCCCTTCAAAAAGAACATATCAGCAACATTTTAAAACTCCTCGATGGGGGTTCTACCATCCCTTTTATCGCACGGTACAGAAAAGAGATGACGGGCGGGGCAAGCGATGAAGTCTTACGTGATTTCGAAAACATCTATCTAAGTTCTAAAAAACTTCTTGAACGTAAAGCCGAGATCCTAAGGCTTATTTCCGAGAGAGCTCTCATATCTGAAGCCATCAAAAAGAGCATTGAAGATGCTGGCAGTCTACGTATCTTGGAAGACATTTACCGACCTTTTAAAGAGAAAAAAAGTTCACGTTCCTCCACCGCTATAGAAAACGGCCTGACCCCCCTTGCCAATATCCTGGAGGGGGCGAGACTTTCTGTAGATGAGTTTACTGCAAAAGCAAAGCGGTTTGTCACAGCGAAGGTGACTTCAGTCGATGAGGCTATCAGGGGTGCGCAGGACATACTCGCCGAAAGATACGCCGATCAGCCGCGTGAAAGAGAAGCCATAAGGAACACTATGCTCCGCTTTGGCATCTTGGAGCTCAAGAAAGCAAAAGGCTTTAATGAAAACGGTCTTTATGCCAAGCTGGCCGAACACAGAGAGAAAGTCGCTTATATGCCCTCGCATCGATATCTAGCTATCATGCGCGCGGTGAAAGAGAAAGAGCTTTCAGTAAAGATACGTGTTGATACCGCACGCATAGAAGAGAACATCAAGACCTATAAGATTCCCCGCCGCACTTCAAGCTCCGATAAACTTCTTTTTGAGGCCTACAAAGACGGGCTAAAACGTCTTCTTTTGCCCTCCGTTGAAAGAGAGGTGCACTCTGAGCTAAAAGAAAAAGCCGACTTAGCTGCCATCGGTGTCTTCGGCAAGAACCTGAACCAGCTTCTGATGACACCTCCTGTGACAAGCAGAGTGATACTTGGGGTCGATCCCGCTTTTAGATCAGGCTGTAAACTAGCCGTTATAGACGAAAACGGAACCTATATGGAACATGCACTCATCTATCCAACTGAACCCAAAAACGATTATGAGGGTTCCAAAAAAAAGGTACTGGCACTTGCTAAGAAGTATGCAATCAAGGCTGTTGCTATCGGAAACGGGACCGCATCACGAGAAACACAGGAGTTCTTTTCCAGATTAAACTCGGATGAAGCAGCGGGTCTGAACTATACCGTAGTCTCTGAAGCTGGAGCCTCGGTTTATTCTGCTTCAAAGCTTGCCGCTGCTGAGTATCCTGATCTTGATGTGACGATTCGTGGGGCAATTTCCATTGCCCAAAGACTGCGTGATCCTATGGCTGCTTTGGTCAAGATAGACCCTAAGTCCTTGGGCATTGGACAGTATCAGCATGATGTTGACCAGAAATTATTAGAGAAAAAACTTGGTGATGTGACCCAAGACCTCGTAAACCGTGTCGGTGTAGATATTAATTCTGCTTCTGCCACCTTACTGTCTTATGTAGCAGGCATCGGATCGAAGTTAGCGAAAAATATTGTTGCTTACAAAGAAGAAAATGGAAACTTCAAATCAAAGTCGCAACTTCTCAAAGTAAAAGGTCTCGGAGCAAAGGCATACGAGCAGGCGGCAGGTTTTATCCGTATCAAAGAAGGCAAATCTGTTTTTGACAACAGCGGTATTCATCCTGAGTCTTATACCGTCGCCTCTAAGCTGGATGGTTTGGACCTAAATACCGTAGATGTTTATACCTTGGCTCAAAAGTTAAATGTGGGGAAAGAGACTCTGAGTGACATTATTAAAGAGCTTCAAAAGCCGGGGTTTGATCCAAGGGAGGCGTTGCCGGCCATTCCTTTTAAAGAAGGTATTACCGATATCAAGATGTTAAAAGAAGGAAGTTTTGTTTCGGGTGTTGTGCGCAATATCGCAGACTTTGGTGCCTTTGTAGACATAGGCTTAAAAAATGACGGGATGATTCATATCTCCAAGATGAGTGCAAAACGCATCTCTCATCCGCTGGAGGTTCTCTCTATCAATCAATATCTGCCTCAGATAGAGGTGATCAGCGTTGATAGAGAAAAGGGTAAAGTCGGATTGAGTATCACAGAGACTTAGTCTCTATGGCTGGCACGCGCTCTGGGTTTTCTTGTGCTGTTGCCGTTGGCGTTCTCGCCTCTTTTTCTTTGGGCATTACTTCTGCCTCCTCCGGAGTTTCCTCGTGAGCCTGTTCTTGGTTTGGAAGATCCTCCCCCCCTTCTGCCTCTGCCACCACCATTTTGAATCGGTTCTGCTTTGATGGTAGGATCTGGGGTAAACCCCTTGATCTGAACCTGAGGGATCTTGTTCTTAGTCAATGACTCGATATTTCTCAGGTATTCATGTTCATCAATACAAACAAGAGAGACGGCTTGACCTGTATTACCGGCACGACCCGTTCTGCCGATACGGTGAACATAATCTTCTGAGATATTTGGAAGTTCATAATTCACCACTTGTGAAAGCTGGTCAATATCGATACCACGAGCGGCGATATCTGTTGCGACAAGGACTCGCACCGAACCGTCTTTAAACTGTGAAAGCGCCTTTGTTCGTGCATTTTGGCTCTTATTTCCATGTATAGCTGCAGACGTGATACCATCCTTACCCAACTGCTCGGATAGACGATTGGCTCCATGTTTTGTACGCGTAAACACAAGGACCTGCTGCCAGTTGTTTTCTTTGATTAGATGCGACAGCATCTCACGCTTTCGAATCTTGTCAACCGGATAAACGATCTGTTCAATCGCAGAAGAAGTCGCATTTGTACGGGCAACTTCTATCAAAGTCGGTGAATTCAAAAGAGAGTCTGCAAGCTTTTTGATCTCATTGGAGAATGTCGCCGAGAATAGAAGGTTTTGACGTTTCGCCGGAAGAACCTTCAGAATCTTTTTGATGTCATGGATGAAACCCATGTCTAACATTCTGTCAGCCTCATCGAGGATAAGGTATTCAACCCCTCTAAGATCTAAAGCCCTTTGGTTCATAAGGTCAAGGAGACGACCCGGAGTACCGATAACGATATCTACCCCATTTTTTAGTGTATGGATCTGAGGATTGATGCTGACACCGCCAAAGATGACTGTTGACTTAAAAGGAAGATATTTTCCGTAATCGCGAACACTCTGAGCAACCTGAGAGGCAAGTTCACGCGTAGGCGTTAAGACAAGTGCGCGTACGGGACGTTTGCCCTTTGGTTTTGCAGAGCTTGAAAGTCTCTGTAAAAGAGGAAGGGTAAAACCTGCCGTCTTACCCGTACCCGTCTGCGCACCTGCAAGGACGTCTTTGCCTTCTAAAACAAGAGGAATAGCCTGTGCCTGAATGGGTGTTGGAGTATCATACCCCTGATCTTTAATAGCACGTAAAATGTGCTCATTTAAACCTAGTTCTGTAAATTTCATATATATATTCTTTTGGGATCAAACCTTCCGCCATAAGGCGGGCCGGTCTAGTTTGAAGGGGTTTGTTTTCAAAATATTTCTAAGAATAGAAATATCATTTTATAAAAACGAAGTCAGTCACCGACCGAGGGTGCTGAAGTTAGCGGTATTATACCATAAGTTTCATAAATATTATTTATAATTACACTTTATTAATAATACTTTAGTGAAGAAACATCACTTCGTGACCGCTTTCGCTTGTTTTGCTAAAAAGCTGTTGAGTTGATTGGCAAACGCGTGGGCATCTTTTTGTGAAAAAGCTTTTGGACCCGTGGTCATCTCCCCACTTTCACGAATGCTCTCCATCAGGTTTCGCATAGCAAGATACTGTTTTATATTATCCACCGAGTAAAGCTCGCCCCTATGGTCGATAGCATGTGCCTTTTTTGAGATGACCCTGTCTGCAAGAGGGATATCTGCGGTAATAACCAGGTCACCCTCCTCAACCATCTGCACAATGCGGTGATCTGCTTCATCCGCACCCTGTTCTACTATGATATACTTTATAAGTTTGGACTCTGCACCCAGAGTGATCCTTTTATTTGCAATCACATACGTCGGTAATGAGAGTCTTTCGATAGAGCGGACCAAGATTGGTTTCAAGAGATTGGGAAAGGCATCCCCGTCAACAAAGATGGTCATTTACTCAAGTACCCAAACATCGAACTTTCGCCCCTTGATATTGCCTTTTCGCAGCTGTTTGTACGCCTCTTTTATCATTGATCTGTCTATGGCCACATAAGCGTGCCTGTCGAATATATCGATCTGTCCTACATACTTTCCGGCTATACCTGCCTCCCCCGTTAATGCGCCCAGAACATCTCCGGGACGCACCTTCTCTTTTTTGCCACCTTCTATAACCAGAGTGACATTAGGCGGTTTAAGGGTGAAGTGATCTGCCTTGGCAAGCGTCTGTGCACTTTTGAAAACCCGGGTTTCATTGCGATAAAAATCAGCTTCTCTCTTTTCGTCTTGACTAAAGATGCTAAAGGCCAAACCCGACTCTCCTGCTCTGCCTGTTCTACCGATCCTATGGGTGTAAGTTGCCTCATCTTTGGGGAGGTCATAATTGACGACCATATCCAACTCTTTAATATCCAGACCCCTCGCGGCGACATCCGTTGCCACCAATACGGAACAACTTCGATTTGAAAACTGCACCAGTACATCATTTCGTTGATGCTGTTCCAGGTCACCATGGATAGCCAAAGCATCTATGCCCTTATCTCTTAAGTGAGCTGCTACCTCTTGAGTCTGTACCTTCCTATTGCAAAAGAGTATCGTCGTTTCAGGATTGTGTGTCGCAAGGATCTTTGTCAAGGTCTCTAACCTGTCCCTCTCTTCTGTCTCATAAAAACACTCTGAGATACGGTTGACACTTTCGGTAGATATCGTTTGAACAGTGATCGCATCTTTTTGAATAGAAGAGCTAAGCTCCATGATCTCATCTGGATATGTTGCAGAGAAGAGAAGGGTTTGGCGCTCGCTTGGGGCATGCGATATAACATTGTTAATCTCTTCGAAAAATCCCATATCCAACATTCTGTCCGCCTCATCAAGTACCAATGTATCCAAGGCTTCCAGGGATAATGACCCCTTGGTTAAATGGGCCAAGACACGTCCTGGTGTTCCTACTAAAATATGTGCTCCATGGCGAAGCGAGCCCAGTTGCGGGCCAAAAGGCATCCCTCCGCACAGTGTCAATATCTTGATGTTATGCGTACCTCTGGCCAGACGGCGCAGCTCTTTGGCCACCTGATCTGCCAGTTCTCTTGTCGGACAGAGGATGAGAGACTGGATCTTGAACTGTTTAACATCAAGTTTGTGCAAAAGACCGATCCCAAAAGCGGCAGTCTTTCCACTGCCTGTCTTTGCTTGAGCAATAATATCATGGCCTTTCAAAATCTCCGGCAGACTCTGAGCCTGTACAGGGGTCATCGCTTCAAAACCAAGTCCATGTAAGGTGTACAACATCTCTTTTGACAAAGACAGTGTAGAAAAATGTGTAGTATTCATATCAAACTTCTTGCGGTATTTCCTCATGGATGATGCATGAAGGAATTTAGATATGAGAGTATAACCTTACTCACCTACAAAAAGTTTGAAACATACTCTCCCGTACAGAGGATAGCACTAAAAAACCATATCTCATCATGGTTTTTTTATTCTGCATCTCCACTCATTAAAATCACATATTAAATAAAAAAAAGATATGATTTCCATACTACTCTCAAGGAACACTATTTGACTTTCAATCAGTTAAAAATGGCTATTTATGCGACCTATCTCACGAACTATTACGGTTTTAAACTCAAGAAAACGACAGACTCTAAAGAGAAAAAAACTCTTCGTATCCAATACACGAGAAGATTACTCAACAAACTCAACTTAAATGTCAAGATCATCAATAAAGAAAAACTTCCACATGATGGGCAATTTTTACTTGTCTCCAATCATAGAAGTGTGATCGATCCTCTCATCATTGAGTCAGCAACTGAACACACCTCGCTTTTTGGTCACTGGATATCCAAAAAGGAGTTATATAACTCCTTCTTTTTTGGCACCTTCGTACGCAACGGTGGCACTATCCTTTTAGACCGTGACTCCTCACAGATGGGCGACTTTTTCAAGGAGATAAAGAGATGTGTCAAAAAAGGAGATTCGGTCTATATCTTTCCCGAAGGTACACGAAACAAAGAAGAGACCCAATTGGGCGTTTTCAAAGAGGGTTCTCGGATCATCGCTGTTAAAAACCGTCTTTCCATACTCCCTGTTTTCATCCGAAGTCAAGCCAATGATATGCTTATGTCAGCACTCAAAGACGAAAGAAAAACACGTACCATTGAGGTCGAGATCGGTGATATTATCGATTACAGAGACAAATCCATGACACTTGAAGAGGCGTATAAAAAACAGTTTGATATCACCTGATCCAATTGATAAAGCTAACATCACCTTATGTTTTTCTTTTCCTTTCATCTTAGTTCTTTTGTCATTTAAATTATTAATTAAAAAGACCTATAATTTATACAGAAGGGAGATGCAATGAAGTATATCTTATCTGCACTATCACTTTGTTATCTCACAACAAGTCTGTTGCAAGCAGATATTATCATGGGTGTTGTCCCCCAACAGAGTCCTTTAAAGCTTCTAAAGGTATGGAAGCCTGTTGCCGACCATCTCTCCAAAAAGACGGGAGAGAAGGTCACCTTTAAGACGGAGAAGTCCATTGAAAAGTTTGCACAAGCCCTCTACAATGGGGCATATGACTTCGCTTACGTAAATCCCCACCAATATATCATAGCGCATCAAAAACAGGGCTATCTTGCGAAGATCAGAGCCGAAAAGAACATCAGGGGTATACTTGTCATGAAATACGGCACAGATATTAAAAAACTAAAAGACAAAAATGCACGGTATCTTTTTCCATCACCCACTGCCTTTGCCGCGACACTTTTAACAAAGTATGACCTCATACAAAGATATAATGTCAGTATAGAAACCCTGAACAATGCACATTATGTAAACTCTCATGATTCGGTCTATAAGGGTATCAGCAGAGGGGTAGGTGATGTCGGAGGAGGAATAGAGCGCACCTTTCGCAACATTAGTGATAGCAAACTCAAAAATGATATCCATATTGTTCATGTAACCCCGGCCTACCCCAGTCACCCCTTCGTCTTTAAAGCAGATATGAATGAGAGGCATAAAGAAGCTATAGGCGATGCGCTGTTAAACATCCCGAAGTCGCTTTTAAACACCCTAAGTATTAAAAAATTAAAAAAGATCAATCATAGTGAATATGACAGTGTTCAGGCTCTGATGCTAAAACTTCAGATCACTTCAAAGTAACTTAAATGCTCACATCATTAAAGTCAAAATTCATTGTCTCTTTCGTTTCCATTGAAATAATCTTTTTCGCTTTGATCATTGCCCTTAATTTCAACTCTTTGCATACGGCATCACAGACACTCACCAATGAAAAGGTCCAGGCCTCCAGCGAACTTCTTGTAGAACTTATCAAAACACCTCTGATCGTTTTGGATCTGGCGACCATTGATGATGCCATAAAAAGCTTTTCAAAAATTAAAGGTGTCATTGCCGTAGAAGTGATCGACAATGATGGCCGTACCCTTTCAAGTTATCTTAAAAAAGACTCTCTCTTGCCTCAAAGCTTTCAACGTCACCTTCAAGAAGGTAGGCAAAGAGTGAGATATGATAAACAGAGCTACCGTTTTCACGGTTTTGACATCATCGTCGAAGATGAAAAGATCGGTCACATCAATTTTGCCTTTAACACTACCAAAACCAACATCATCATTCAAGATAATGAAAACCTCACCTATTTTCTTACCGTTTTAGCCCTTATAATAGGATTTCTCGTCGCCTATCTCATTGGATATAGATTAGAACAATCGCTTAAACAACTCACAACCATAGCACAACATGTAGCCAATGATGAGCAGGTCAAGATCCCCCATAATATCAACAGTAAAAATGAGATGGGTGAGCTATTCAAAGCAATGCACACCATGCAAGAACACATCTCGCAGCGAACCCAAAACCTCAATCATTCGATTAATGATCTCCAGCAGTTTATCAAGGCACTTGACCACAGCGCAATTGTCTCCAAGACGGATGCAAAAGGCGTTATAACCTATGTGAATTCACGTTTTTGCGAGACAAGCGGGTACAGTGAAGATGAACTTATCGGAAAAACCCACCGAATTATCAGGCATCCCGACATCGACGCCGGTTTTTTCACAGAATTATGGAAGACGATCAGCTCAAAACATGTTTTTCAAGCCATTTTTTTAAATCGAAACAAAAAAGGAGGCGACTATTACGTAGATGCCAGTATCGTCCCCCTGCTGGATAATGATGGAAATATCTCTCAATACATTGCCATACGCTACGAGGTCACCGACCTGATCAATGCTCGCAATAAGGCATTGGCCGCACAAAAAGCCAAAGGGGAGTTCCTCTCCAACATGAGCCATGAGATCCGAACGCCTATGAATGCGATATTGGGCTTCGCACAGATACTGCAAAAAAACATTACCGATGAAAAAAATCTCTCTTATTTAAACCTCATTGAAGGAAGCTCCCAAACACTGCTACATATCATTAACGAGATCCTTGACTTCTCCAAGATCGAAAGTGGCAAACTTGTCATTGACACACACCCCTTTGATCCGCTCTTTGAATTGAGTCAGGCAAGTAAGTTTTTCATGATTGGTGCCAGAGATAAATCCATACGCTATCTTGCCTACATAGATCCAACCCTTCCCCCCTGTATAGAAGGCGACCTTACACGAATAAAACAGATAATGTTCAACTTCTTAAGTAATGCCTTTAAATTTACACCCGAGAACAAGACGATACGCATTGATGTTACATATCTGAAAGAAGAAGAGACGCTTCACATAGCCATCAAAGATGAAGGTATAGGTATTTCCCAGGAGGCGCAGCATAAGATCTTCAATACCTTTGAACAGGAGGATTCTTCAACCACACGTAAATTCGGTGGTACAGGCTTGGGACTTGCCATTTCCTCAAAACTGACTGAGCTTATGGGTGGTGAGATCAAGCTAGAAAGCACCCAAGGAGAGGGCAGTACCTTCAGCGTATCTTTACCCTTATCAACATGTCCCGTACTGGAAAAGCCTTTGACACCCAATCAAAACCTTCGCGAGCGAAGTATCGGCTTTATTACTGCCAAAGAGCACGATGAAGAGATCATACAGTTGATCAAACAATACCTCAAAACCCTCCGTCTCACCAAGATCAATGATAATGTCGATCCTGAGAATAGCAAAGATGATATCATCGTCTTCATTCCGGATGGCAGCATAGAAAAAAAGGTAAAAGCACTGCATGTACCAGCTCTTGCCCTTTTGCCTGTTGAGTGTGATTTATGCAATGAGGCACAAAAGATTGCACCCCTTGTTGCACCGTATACCGCTTTGGATCTTATCAATGCCTTGAATTCGTTTTATCCCGAATCTACAAAGAGCTCAGACGAAGAGAGTATCAGTTCCACCACCACATTCACCGGTACGGTCTTAGTCGCTGAGGACAATAAGACCAATCAGCTTCTTATACAGATACTACTGGATGAGTATGGCCTTACATACACCTTCGCCAATGATGGTTTAGAAGCGGTAGAAGCCTTAAAATCTTCAAGATATGATCTGATTTTAATGGATGAGAACATGCCAAATATGACCGGAGTGCAAGCCGTAGGCAAGATCAGAGAATATGAAAAACCGATGCAGTGCAGACCTACTCCAATAGTGGCATTGACAGCCAACGTAATGGAAGAAGACAAAAAGCGTTTTAGCGACGCCGGAATGAATGATTTTTTAGCCAAACCTATTGATACCGTGGAGCTCGAACGTGTTTTAAAAAGGTTTTTGGCTTAAGCAAACATCAGTGCAACGCTTGTTTACCTCTCTTTGTTTACACTAAAAATCAAAAATATCATCCATTGATGTTTCGACAAGTTCTTGCGGGTGTATAAGCATCTTGATCATATCAAGATCCGCTTTTAAAGAGTTATCCATAAAATGCAGATCGGCACCGCCTGAGACAAACAAGGTGTCGGCCCAGCGGTCTATGTTGTAGATAAAACCTTCCACAAGTGAAAACTCTTCAGGCGACATCCCTTTAAACCCTGCCTTATGATCATTCATAAAAACCGAAAACTCGACTATCAAATTAGAGATATACGAGAACTGCGGATACGACATTAGACTCAAAGAGAGTATGGTCAGGCAAGAGCGAAGGTGGACCACAACATCATCTTGAAATCCGACCTTTTTGGCTCTGTATATAATATCTGACATGTCCTCACAAAGCCTCAAGATCTCACTCTTATCTTCTTCTTCCAAGAACTCATGTGTAACGGGCAATGCACAAAAACCTTGTGTAAGCGAAGCTATAATCTGACTTCTTCTGTTTTTTTGCTTGTCAGTATAGATTACATTTTCTTCGACCAAGGTCTCTTTGGCCAGTTTAATACATATACGCTTTTCATCAATAAGATATTCAAATCTATCTTCTTGTTCCGCCAAGAGTTCTTGCAAATGCTCGGAGACTATTTCATTCCATAACGTAAAATAGAACATCTCCTCGTTTTGTTCGATGATGAGCTCAAAAAAAAGATTCTTGTGTACCGCAAAGAGATTCTCAGTAAATGCGTACATAATACTGATAAACCGGTATAAGAGTTTATAATCATTACTGACCTCGGAATGAAAATAGTGCCAAAACTGATTAAGATCTTCTTCATTACCTATAGAGATGACATGTTTGATACTACGTATCGAATTGTCGTTATAAAGGTTGATAATCTTCTGTTTTTTTCTCATTTGCTGTCCTTGATTATAACAATGTACTGATATTAAGATAATCCGCTGACAGTTTTGCCACTTTTTTTTGCGTAGCAAAATGTTTATGCACCTGATTCACCGTGCGATATTTACTTTTTTTATGCGCCTGTACGATAACGGCACTGGCACTAAGCAGATCAAAACAGCGCTCTTTTCCCTCACGGTCCTTAGAGACGATACATCCGCGCTCTCGATCATGGACATCGTACATATTGCGTACCTCAATCACGAATGTTTTCAAAGTGTGTCGAATCTGCTTCAGGGCCTGTTCAAAACTTCTCTTCTCAAGATCAAGTCCTGCAAAAAAATCATCCCCGCCTACATGTCCCTTAAAACACTCTAAGGGCAGATCTTTTTTTAATATATCTGCAAAAAGCTGGATGACCCTGTCGCCGTTTCGAAAGCCATACAGATCGTTATAGGCCTTGAAGTTATTCAAATCGAAGTAAACAAAAACAACATCTGTTTTTCGAAAAAGTGCATCATTGATATGCTCTTCTATCTGATGATTTCCCGGCATTTTTGTCAGGGGGTTTTGATCCTGCGCATTGCTGAGATTGCGTTCATTAATAATTCCGATGATATTTGCAGCACTTAAAAAACCGTAATACTGCATATTTTTGGTAATGATGATCCCCTTTGCCTCTTTATAATTAGAAAAGCCCTCTACGATCTGATCCATGCCCGTATGAATATCTACCATGGCGCACTTTTGAATATACTTCTTGACCTTATGTTCTTTAGATGATGCATTTAACAAGACAGAGAGTCCAAAAGGCGAAGCGATCAACTCTCTCACCTTCTCTTCATCAAGAATACCCAAAGGAACTCTGTCTTTTCCAATCATGGGAAGTGCCGTATGGTGATGCTCCTTAAAACGCTCCAAGATACTCTTCATTTCATCATAAACAAAAATGGGTTCAATCCCCTCAACATAGGCTTTGATCTGTTTTTTGTTCGATGGAGTTCGGCGGTCAGCCTTGCTTGTTTTACGCACATGCTCATATTCAAACAGAATCTCTTTTGTTTTCAGCATTGGTCTTTGTACAAAGTACCCCTGTATCAGGTGACATCCCAGCTCTTTACACATCAGCATCTCCGTCTGCGTCTCGACCCCTTCTGCGATGACACTTATACCCAGCTGAGTAGCCAGCTGTACGATACTGCGTACCAAGATCTTTTTTTTCACATCCTTGCAGATAGAAGAGATAAAAAACCTGTCTATTTTGATAATATCGGGCGTAGAACGATAGAGCATCTGATACCCCGATACACCTATGCCAAAATCGTCTATTGCGATACTGTAATTTTTATTTTTATAATGCGTCAATATCTCTTCGAAAAGCAGAGGGTTTGCTATCTCATGGCGCTCTGATATCTCAAAACAGAGCACCTCCTTGTTCAAACCATATTTTTCCAAAAGTTTTGCCGTATTGCCTGAAGTAAAATTTGGCATTTCCAAAAGGCGATTGTCTAAATTTATAAACAACTTTATACCTATGTTATGCTCTAAAGAGGTGAATTTTTTAATAACTTTTTCCCGTAAGGCCAAGTCAACCGTGTATAAAATGTTTTTGCTGTAGGCCTTATCAAAGAACTCTGCAATAGAGTCAAATCCAATATCGTTCACACCTCTAAGCAGGGCTTCGACTCCATACAGTTTCCCGCTATGCATACTGACGATTGGTTGAAATGCGATGTCCAGCTTATCCAGATAATCAATCCATGAATGTTCTAATTCTTCCATGTGAAAATTTTAATACGGACTTATCACCAGAAGGTTACAGTTTTACGCGTTAAATGACACGAGGATTACATTAATACAAAAAACAGTAGTTTGACAATGAAAATAGATTAAAATATTGCTATTTTATTAAAAAATAGCAATAAAGATTAAAAAAAAATAGTTATCAAAAAGACACTCATCCAAAAATGATGATAAAACCCTCTTGTTTTTAAAACAGTTCCCACGGTTTTGACCAAAGCAGACCTTGTTGGATGCATGCTTCACTTAAGAAACGCTCTCCCGTATCAGGAGGAGATACAAAAGAAAACCTTTCTTCCCCAAGTGTAAATACAAGTGCGTAGGCATGTAAATAACCGCGTTCTTCTGTTTTCGCGTCCTCTAGGGCTGCGTAACGGGTGTCACCTGCTATGGGTGCGCCCAGACTCTTTAGAGCCACACGTATCTGATGTGTTTTTCCCGTGTGGGGCTTGATAAGAAACAAGCGCTCATGCGTTCGCAGCGCCGTACTGATAAACTGTGTTACAGCCGGATTGTCGTTGGTCTTCAAGAGCTTATATGAACCTCTTCGCGAAGGCCCCATGTCCCCCTTGATCCAACCCTGTTTTTTTTTAGGTTTACGCATGGAGACGGCAAGGTAAAACTTCTGTATACGATGTTCTTCAAAAAGCCTGCTCAGCTTATTGGCATCTTCGGAACTCTTTGCCAGCAGAATCAAGCCCGAGGTCATCTTATCCAAACGATGGACACTAAAAAGCTTTAAGCCTGTCTGCCTTTCTGCCTTGACGACAAAGCCCTCTGTCTCCTCACTGTGAAAGCTCAGGCCTGCGGGTTTATTAAAGAGTATAAACTGAGTATGCTCAAACAGTATTTCTAAAACCATGAGCTCTCAAAACACTCTTTTTCCGACTCTTGCAAAAACTCCAAAAAGTCCTTGTCTGTTCTCTTGTCCAAGAGCTTAAAGCTCTGCATGTCATAGGTTTTGAATATCATATTATCAATACAGCTGCAGTACGTAGAATTATGTTCACCCAAACACGCTTGCCTCAGAGCATCTCTATCTTTGTCCTCCCACCTGTAATATTTGGTGTAGAAGGGGTAAAGCACCCAAAAAGCAAATCCTAGGGCAAGTACTATGTTTACAATATATTCACGCTTTTTCGTCTTGTAATACTTCCATGCATCATAAGTGATAAAGCTCAAAAATACGACCTCCAAGCCAATAATAAACCAATCTGCATCCAAAAAATCAAACATAAACATCCTTAAAAGCGAAATTATAGCTGTTTAGTATATAATTAGAGAAAAAAAGGCCGAAAATGTCCCCACAGTGGATACTTGTTGTTGTCCTGATCGCTTTAGTATATTTTTTCTTTATCAAAAATAAGCCGATTACGGACAAGGATCAAAAAGACAAGAAGAGAAATGAGAAGCTAGATGAGGATGATATGGTTGAGTGTAAAAAGTGCGGAACCTATATCACACTGAATGAGGCCTTACTTCGAGACGGTCAATATTTTTGCTCAGATGAATGTCTGAAAGCCTAAGGATTTGTAATGCTTCTTTTTGGACATCCGCATATTGAACATGAAAAACTCTATCATATCAGCTCTATTGAAGCGATAGAGCACACTCCTGCAAACAGCACTCTTCTTTTTTCCTATGATAATGAGGTCTTTGAACTCATCCGACACGCACGAGAGAATGCCCTCGAGTTTGCCTTGGACATCTCCTCTTTAAAAGAGGCTATTATTGGTGAAAACCTTGATGCGAAATATCTTTTACTCAATCATGAGATCGCAAAAAGTGTTCAAAAAGCTGCTGACACCTATGTTTTCGATGCCAAGGTTCTTGTACATATAGAGGATGATGAGAGTATTGAAACCCTTGCCAGTGAAGGTATAGACGGGGTCATCTTTGCAGAGGCTGTCATAAAGATCGTCTAGAGCTCACATTTTCTACACAATTATTGCATAGCATTCTTTCCCACAGGAGGCATATGCATGCACGCTCTTATTCTTATATTATCAGCAAGTGTTTTAACATTTTTAACCCTTATCATTATCGCATCTTACGATAAAAAGAGTCATCTCAAGTAAATTCATGGCATTTTTTTTGCTATGATAAGCTTATGAAATATATATTTTGTAGCTTTCTTATTCTTTTTCTCATAGCAGGTTGTTCGCGTCGGCCGGTACCGACGGCAAAGGTTCTTCATAAACAACATACCCCCTCGAAGTCCAAGACAGCTTCTTCAAAAAATATACCTACAGATACAAAAACTTCGTCAACACTAAAAAAACTCTATCGCCAATACAACAACTGGAAAGGCACGCCCTATCAATACGGTGGCCTGTCACAAGAGGGTGTAGACTGTTCAGGTTTCGTCCATCAGACCTATAGGTCTCTTTTTAAGATCTCTCTTCCACGCGCCACGAAGGATCAGGTCACAAGAGGAAAACGTGTCTACATTAACCAGCTCACTGCCGGCGATCTGGTGTTTTTTAAAACCAGATGGAATGTTCGTCACGTGGGAATATATCTTGAAAAAGGAAAGTTTGCACACGCCTCTTCCAACAAGGGTGTGATCATATCCACCCTATACAGCGGGTATTGGAAAAAACACTACTGGCAAGCGAGGCGACTACTTTAAAATAAAGCTACTTTGCCTGAAATCGGTGTCATCCGCCCATCCAAACAGATCAATCAACTCTGCAAACACCCCCTCCAGTTTTGCCTTCATGCTCAGTTCTTGTTTTGTTACGGGATGTTTCAGGCTGAGAGAAGAAGCATGAAGCAAAAGTCTGTGAGACTCAAACTTCTCTCTGAAAAATCTGTTGTGCTCTCCGCGTCCATACTTTGTATCGCCGACGATGGGATGGAGTATGTGTTTCATATGACGACGCAGTTGATGTTTTCTTCCTGTGTGAGGTTGCAACCTGAGAAAGGAGTATCGCGTGGTATCGTATCGACCGACGGCAAAAGGAAGTTCCACCTTTCCCAGTCTCTCATACGCACTCACCGCTTCTTGTGCATTCTTATCTGTTCTTGCCTTCGCATCCGTCATCTTATCATGAACCTCTTTAAGGGCATAATCTATCTCACCGCTCTCGTCTGCATACCCTCTGACGATGGCAAGATACTCTTTTTTGAAAACTCTCTCTTGCATCTGCTCAGACAGCGCTCTCGCCGTGTCTTTGTTCAGTGCAAAAAGAAGGAGACCCGAGGTTGGTTTGTCTAAACGGTGAACGGGATAGACATACTGACCTATCTGATCACGCAGAATCTGAATGGCAAAACGCGTCTCATCCTTGTCTATCCATGAACGGTGAACCAGAAGGTTTGAGGGTTTGTTTATAGCAACCATATACTCATCTTGATAGATGATCTCGAAGACTTTCTCTTCCACTTAGACGATGCGACGCTGTATGCTTGGTGAGAGAGCCGTCAGAACTTCATAACCTATGGTTTCACAAAAGGCCGCAATCTCATTGGCGTCATCAAAGATCAAAAGCCTCTCCTTATCGGAGTTATAACTGCTGTTATCCATAGAGACACGACCCAGAAGTTTATCCCCCTGCGGGGTCTGGTAGTTGTTCGAAAGCAGACGCGAAAGACCATCTGCGTAACCGATATCATAATTGCTGACTATCAAATCTTCTTGTGCTTCAAAGGTGGCGTTATAGCCCAGTTTTTCACCTTTTGTGAGTTTTCGAGATGAGACCTTGTGTGCGATGAGGGAGAGGACAGGTTTTAAACCTGCTTCTTCAAATCCCCTGTCCATCTTCAAACATCCGTACGCGGCAATACCGATACGGACCATGTCTTCATTAAAATCCGACTCTCTGAACAGAGCCGCGGAGTTACACGAATGAAAACGAAGCTGTGGACTCTTCTTTTTCATAAGCTCAAAGTTTTTCTTCTGCCAAAACCATTCTGCACTCATAGTGTCTGCAGACCTGTGGTGTGTAAACAGAGCTTCCAGGTTTAGGCCCTGCTTTTTAATCTGCTCCAGCGCGCTGTCCAGCTCATCCATGCAGATACCGTTTCTATGCATACCCGTATCGACTTTCAGCTCCACCCGACTTGAAGCAGAAAACTTTGATATATCTTCTAAAGTGTTGATCGTGTAAACAAAGTTAGCTCTCTGTGAAACAGGAAATGTAGGAGAAAGAATCAAAATATATTCAAAATACTCTTTAATCTTCTGGGCTTCTTCTTCACGCCTAACTACCGCCTTGCTTATACCGTACTCTTTTGCCATCGCTGCGACTTCAAGCAGACCATGGCCATAGGCATTATCCTTGAGTACAAGGGCAATTTTATCTTTATCTGCAGTTTTTTGCGCGATAATGTCGAGGTTGTGAAAAAATGCTGATTTATTGAGTTCTATATAAGACATAACGGCATTATATCAAAAGAGTTCTTGCTTCATGCCCGGCAGTTTAAGGGCATTGTATAAAAACGTAAAGGAAAATTCATTGAGACGTTTACCCGCTGAATTTGAAAAGCAGTCTTTTATCCAGATCATCTTTCCACATAAGAAGAGTGACTGGGCTGAGTACCTCAACGATGCAGAAAAAAACTTTATAGATATCATTGAGGCCGTTGCCTCCTATCAAGACTGCCTCCTTGTCTGTCATGATATAGATTATGTCCGCTCAAAACTTGACATCAACAGGCATATCCACTTTGTTCAAGCCCCGACAAATGATACCTGGGCGAGAGACTGTTCCGCTATCACTGTATATGAAGATGAAAAACCCCTGCTTTTGGATTTTGAATTTACTGCCTGGGGTGGAAAGTTTGAAGCAGGTTTGGACAATAGACTCACGCAAGAACTCTCTTCGTGTTATAGCGCACCTATAAAAAAGATGGACTTTATACTTGAGGGCGGGGCCATTGAGAGCAATGCAAAGGGCACACTCTTAATCACCTCCGAGTGCGTTTTCAACTCCAATAGAAATATCCACAGCAGAGAAAAGAGTGAAAAGCTTCTCAAAAAAGTCTTCGGTGTCACCAAGGTCTTATGCTTAGAACATGGATATTTACGCGGAGATGACACCGATTCGCATATCGATACCCTAGCCCGTTTTGTTGATGAGCGTACCATCGTGTATCTCAAATGCGAAGATACCCAAGATGAACATTACGCGCAACTCAAAGCCATGGAAACACAGCTGCAAAGCTTTACAGATCAGGATGGCAAAAAGTTCAAACTCGTAAGTCTTCCTTTTACAAATCCCATCTATGATCAAGACGAGCGTCTGCCTGCCACCTATGCCAATTTTCTCATCTTAAATGAGGCCGTACTCGTTCCCGTCTATCAAGACCCCCATGATGCACAGGCCTTAAAGACACTATCAACTCTATTTCCCCAACGCAAGATTATTCCTATAGCGTGTTCTACCCTTATCCGTCAACATGGCAGCCTTCACTGCGTTACCATGCAGTTTCCCTACGGAATTAAGTTAAAAACTTAAATCCACTTTAACCATAACTTTCCTATGATTGAAGTATAAAGGTTTGTTATGGAACTTTCAGTTTATCTTGGGCGAATGCCTATTATGAATACCAAAAGCGAGATATTTGCCTATGAACTCTTACACCGCTCTACTGATTCAACCCACACCGTTGTCGATGATAACCTCAAAGCTACTGCCAGAGTGCTTGTCAATGCTCTGAACTACATAGGCCTGCAAAGCCTTACTGAATATAAGCCGGCTTTTATCAAGGTAGATGAAAAGGCCATCTTTGATGATCTTATCTTTTCCATCAGTGAAAAGTACTTTGTATTAGAGATCCTGGAGGGTTCCCTCATCTCTTCGGTATTGATTGAACGTATACTCGAACTCCATAAAAGAGGCTATAGGTTTGCTCTGAATCATTACACCTCTAATCAAGACTTTATCTTGCATTTTAAAGCTGTTTTTCCTTTTATCTCATATATAAAAATAGATATCAGAAGAGACACACGCGAAAAGATCAGCTTTATGCTGGAGCATATTAAGGCCTTAGATGCACAGTGTATCGCAGAAAAAGTGGAAGATATGGAAGACTTTGAATGGGCGAAAGAGGCAGGGTTTGATTTTTTTGAAGGGTATTACTTCTCTAAACCGCAAATATATATCAAAGAGAAGATAGACCCCGACAGCCAGACACTCTTAAATCTCATCTACCTTCTAAAAAAAGAGGCTTCTCTTGAGGAGATAATCTCTATCTTCAATGCATCCCCCTATCTCAGTGTCAATCTACTTAAGTTCATTCATATTCATCATGGAAACAAGGATGAGAAAATAGCATCCATTGAGCAAGGACTCGTACTCCTGGGCCGGCAAAAGCTTAGTAATTGGGTGGAATTAATGATATATGCACAAGGCGATGATGAATATGATGTTGACAATATTGCATCACCTCTGGGAAAGATCGCTAAATCAAGAGCCGCACTCATGGAGGAGTTGGCCCATATTATTTCCGATATTTCGGAGCCGAGCCTCAGTATCTCAGCCTATCTTGTCGGCATCTTGTCTTTGGCAGAAGCTATCTTTCAAAGCAGTTTTAAAACACTGTTTATGCAGATGGACTTGGATCCGGCCATCTCTAATGCACTGATCTTAAAAGAGGGAGTTTTGGGCGACCTCCTGCAGCTATGTATTGCGGCTGAAAGCAATAACTTTGGTGAGATCTCGCCTATACTTAATCGGCTCAAGATCTCTCAAAAGCAGCTTAACAAGGCTATGATACTTGGATATCAGCGCGCATCACAAACATAAAAAGGTTTACAAGCTTCCCCTACTCAGACTTTTCTATCTTCTCTTGCTCATGAAAGAGCAGCGAAAACCCTTGATACATAAATAGACATGATAAAATAAACATTATGGCTATTACAATTTTCTTTTTTAACGGCATATAGTAATCCTATTATTGAAACCAGTGGCGTTCCAGCTCACCGGTGGTAGTATATTCATCAATCAAAACCTTTTTTGGTTCATCATCTGAAACAGACAAGATAACACGTCGTCCGTTAGCATCAAGTTCAACAAGTTTTGGCATTTCAGAAACAAGCTTAAACTGCCCTAGACTAAGCTGTTCAAATACACGTGAAAGAACATGATTTGATGCAGGAAGCCTTAAGTTGTTTAAGGCCAGGTCATCAATCATAAATTGATAGATAAGGCGTTTTTGCAAGATAAGTGTTGAAAAATAAGAGGCATTTTCTCGTGAGGATTTCGTATTGACAAGAGAACGTTGCAACATTCCAAGTATATTAATACGGTCAACCTTTGCACATGAAACACCCACCAATGATACAAAGTTCTCTTCCGTGTATCCACCATAATAGGCCCTGCTGCCTTTCTCGCAGACTTTATTATATTTTTTCGCCTTGAAGTCCTTAATAAAAGGTGAAATGTCTCTGGCCTGAAGCGTCACAAGAGCCAAAAGGCATATTAAAAATAATGTTTTTATCTTCTCTCCCTAATCATCCGGTCGATACCCTAATATTGAAATCTGCCCCGGTTCCTCTTGCAGTTCTATGTTATGTTCGTTTGCCCAGACTAAAATCTCCGCATCAAGGTCAAGAAAGTCGTCTTGATCCAAGAGATCATTTTTAATTTTTATCAAATGGTGCCCACTCCGTAAGGAAAGATAATAATCGCTATGGTCGAGAAAAGACTGCAAGTCTTTCAAATCATTGACAATCTTCTCAAAACTAAGATAGCTGCTTTTCACTTCTTGTACAAGAGCCTGTGATCTTTCATCATCTTTATAGCCACACATCTTTAAAAGTACATTTTCCATGATATCAACCTTCAATAAGGATTTATACCCTTATGATATCACTTCTAAGATAAATGGAGTTTAAAGTTAAAAAGCTAATACACTCCCTATCTTAGAAAAGACTTCCTGTTGCTTCTTCTTTCTTTTTTTTCTTTTCGCATAGGCTTGAAAAGTACTCAATCTCATGCTCTTTTAAGATGCGGATATTGTTCGTTGAACCGGCAACTCCTACAGGGTCTCCCGCCGTCAATATATAGGTGTTCTCTTTTTTAATGACATCTCGTTTAAGACCTTTTTGCATGACTTCGCACAGCATTAGGTCAAGCTTGTTCTTTTTCACTGAAAAAGCAGGAGCCACACCCCATACCAATGTCAACTTACGTGCGATCTTATCATCATGCGTCACCGCCAATATATCAACATCAGGTCTGTAGCGCGACATAATCTTTGCTGATGTACCCGAGGTTGTCAGCGCCAGGATGCCATTGGAGTTTAACTTCGTTGCAAGTTGCGTAATAGAGAGGTTGATGACATCTTTGTCATCACGGTTTTCAAACTTATCATACTTATTATAGTTGTACACCGTTTCAGCCTGGATGATAGTATCTGACATTGTCTTGACCGCCAAAGCGGGATTATGACCGATTGCCGACTCTTCAGACAACATCACGGCGTCCGTTCCGTCCAAAACCGCATTGGCCACATCCGATATCTCTGCGCGGGTTGCGACTTCGTTCTGTGTCATTGAAAGCAGCATCTGCGTTGCCGTGATAACAGGTTTGGCCTGGGCATTTGCTTTCTTAATAAGTTGCTTCTGTATGGTAGGTACCATGTAATAAGGAACTTCAATTCCCAAGTCACCTCTGGCAACCATGATCCCGTCACTGATTTCAAGAATCTCATCAATATTATCCACTGCATCAAACTTCTCGATCTTGGCAATAAGGTCTTGGCTACCCCCATTTTCACTCAAGACATCACGCGCTTTTTTCATATCAGCTGCATTTTGAACAAAGGAGATGGCCATGAAATCGACCTGATTTTTAATTCCCCACAGCATATCTTCTTTATCTTTTTCAGTGATAACATTAATGTTGATCTGCGTGTTAGGAAAATTAACACCCTTGTTCGAGGCAAGCAATCCGTCATTTTCAACGATTCCCATTACCGCGTCATCTGAGATCTCGTTGACAATAACACGTATACGCCCGTCATAAAGGTAAATATGCTCATCAATTTGAATGCGCTCCAAAATGGAAGGCTGGTTTATACTCAGTATATAACGGTCTTCAGACTCCTGATATCCCTTCATCTCCTTACGCATAAAAACGAGTTTGTCCCCTACTTTAAGAGAAAACTCCTTTTCTAGAGCTCCAACACGAACCTTTGGTCCACAAATATCCTGCAATACACCTACTGTCCATCCTGTATTTTTCATCGCGGTGCGTATATTTTGCAAGACCGCGCTATGCTCTTCATGTGTGCCGTGAGAAAAATTCATTCTAAAGACATTGACACCCGCGCGGATCATCTTTTCAAGGCTCTCAACATCATTACTCGAAGGACCGACGGTGGCTAAAATTTTACTTCTTCTTTTCATAAAAAATTCCTAAAACACATTTGATTAAGCTATATTAACACAAAATGATTTCCTTTTAGTTCTTTTTATAGATAAAAAGACTATTATAAAAAAATAAATTTACATCTTAGGGAAATCAGTGGCCAAAGCACCAGCACGCGATTATAATACTGATATTGTTCTTGTTGATATTATCAGTTTCACCAAACTGACTCCCGAGCAACAACTCGAACTCATAGAGTATCTCACCCTGACCTTTACACGTATGCTTGAAAAACTCCTCTCCAACTCCGATATGCACCTCTCGCAGATGGTCTTGGGCTTTATCTCCACAGGAGATGGGTTTTACTGTATCTTAAATCCGAGGATGAAAGGTTTTGGAACTATTTTAGGCCTCTCGTTCAATCACTTCTCCGAACTTATATCCGAAAAGTTTCCTTACTTTAAGGGAATCCGTATTGCCGTTCATACAGGTCGAGTATACGAATTTATCGATATTTTAGGACACAAAAACTATATCGGGGATGGTTTAAATCATTGTGCACGTTATCTGGAACACAAGGATTATACCATTAGTACCGTTTTTATATCCAAGAGTGCTTATGCCTCATTGAAAAAGTTTCTTGACCTATATCCCGACTTTGAGGCACTCTTATTGGAACAGGAGTTCAAACGCTCCAGACTGCAGACCTTTAAAGACAAACATGAGAACTCCTGGTCAGGTTATCTTGTGTGGTTACGTAAGGGGAGTGTTATCAACCCTCCCAATCTAAAATTCAACTCACTTTTATTTGACAAGGATTAGTATGCGTTTTACTATTGAAGAATACGCCAGGGCCTACAGTATATCAACCGAGATGGTACATTCACGTCTTCGTAGAAACCGTCTTAACTATATCGTAGAAGATGACAAAACCTATATTGTTGTACCCAAACATCAGGTCCCCCATATAGAAGAAGAACCGGTGAGTGTACCGCAGAAAAAAACTACTGTGGCTACCGTCATTGGTCTGTATCAAAAAGAGAACCATTACCTTAAAGTAAAGATCCAAGAACTCGAGGCGAAGGTGGACCGCTTAATAGACGAAAAAGAGCAACTTCTCAAAGAAGAGCGAACACGTATAGAAAAAGTCTATAATGATAAAGATCTTCAACTCAAAACTATTTTAGAGCTTATCAACACTAAGCTTACGCAAGAGCATGTTTCAACTACTACAATGGACACCCTTGCTCAAGGGCCCGAAGAAGAAGCTATTGAAGCCAATATAGAGTCCAGCAAAGAAGAGGCACCTGTCGAGTTGAAACAGTACCTGCGTTCTTTAGACTTAAAGTCATCTCAGCGCAAAAGCATTAAACGAAGGTTTGCAGAAGCCTTTGGTTCAGATACCCGTATCTTACTTAAAAACGGTCTTTTTTATCTTGACTTTGATCGCTATGACTACAGTGATTTATTGAAACTTTCTTAGGCCTGACGTGTCTACACAAAACAATGTAACTCAGTCCAAGAATATACGTCTTTCACTGACGGAATACGCCCAGCAGCATAATCTTCCCCTAGAAAAACTCGACTTTACTCTTTTGGGGCTACAGACGTACTTTAAGAGCTGCCATCACGAAAGCTTTGTCAAGTTTCATGATGATTATAAAAAAGAGTATACTCTAAAAGATAAAATTATTAACGACCATGTCAGGTTTTTACAAATCTACAAAATAAAGATTCATCCCAAGAAAAAACAAGAACTAAATCTTATCTACCGCTTAGAGTTTGGGGAGTTTTCAACCCATCCCATACTAATATTGTCACCTGAATCGACTCTGCCTCTGGCTGAATTAACAGAGCAAGAAATGCTCAAACTTCTCTATGCCGAGTTCAATAAGATCAAGGCCGAAAAGAAGATGCTTGTCAATCTCTTCTCTTCTTGTATGATAAAAGACCTTAAAGACTTTATTCAAAAACTTTACCAGCACGGGTTTAGCAGCGAAGAGTCTATTTTACTCTTTGAAGGCATCCCTCCTGTTGTTTCTCAACCCAGTAAGGTTATCAACCATTATAAAGAAAAAAATGAAAAACTGGCCGAAGTCGAAGAGTCGGAACTTATTATCACCTATATCAAACCTATATACGGGACAGCCGGACTGAATGCTATGGGTCAAAGAATTGTCCACGGTCACACCAATAATCCTGCAAAGCTTGAATACCAGGTTGACGATAAAAATATACGTGTACAAGAGAGTAAAAACGAGATCCACTATTACTCCAGAAAAAAAGGCTTTGTAAGTACACTTAACAACATCCTTACCATCTCAAATAAAATTGTCGTTGAAAATATCAACCGCGTAGAAGGAAAGCTCACTAAAAAAGAGGAAAACCAGGTCTCTGTTGTCATCTCACAAACTGACGTTACGCGAGACGGGATAGGTGAAGGGGTAGAGCTTGTATCTGAATCAATTCACATCACAGGACATATGGGAGCCAAATCAAGTGTCGAAGCAAAAGATGTAGTTATAGACGGGGCTACGCATAATTCGGCGTTTGTGACCGCGAAAACAGCCAAGATAAACAGGCATAAGGGTACCCTTAGATGTCATAAGGCAGAGATAAACTCACTAGAAGGTGGAACCGTCTATGCCACACACGTAAAAGTCAATGCCGCCTTAGGCGGTCAGGTATGCGCGGAACACGTAGTAATCAAGTCTTTAAAACACAATCTAAAGGTTTTTGCTTCTAAGAGCATCACTATCGAGCGCATACTTGGTGAAGACAACCACTTTATCATTGATTATAGGAAACTTCCTATTTTACAAAGTAAACTTCAGTTTCTCACCGAAGAGTATGAAGAGCTCTCATGGAAATATGAAGACGCCAAAAAACACTCTTCCGATAAATTGGCCCAGCGTAAAGAAGAACTCACCAAGAAAGAGGATGAGATCAAAGCACTCAAGCTCTCCCATTTTGACGCGGTCATTACTATTATGGCTCCTGTTGACGGCCTCAACACCATAGAGTTTTCAATCCCGGAAAAACAGAAGTCACTTATCTACCGTACAAAAGAGAGCAAGACCTTTGAGCCTTTCTATATACGTCAAGATGAAGATAAGATCGTTCTTGAACCCGTCGGAGTCCATATAGAACTCTAAACGCTCATCTTTCATTTTCCTCCACTCTTGTAATATCCCTCTAAATAGATCAAAGCTTAAGCTTCTCTCCTCTGCATTCCTTTTACAGTTAATAGTTTTTTCATGCCTATAAATACATACGGTTTTTCGTATAAAACATACATAATATTAATATATATATATTTTATATTGCATAATAAACTAATTATTATGTATATTTACTACATATTAATAGATATAATATCTAGTTAAATAGATAAATTATACCTATTAATGTATACTTTAAGTTTACTTACTATAAACTCTTGCTTATGGATTTGGCAGATGTGTTCAATATCCTTCATAATGCCGTTGAGTCTGAGTACATGGGTAAAAAGATCTCTCAAAAGGAGATGGCCAATAAGATGGGTGTCTCTATGAGAACCTATCAGGATTGGAAGATTGGGAATTCCGCTCCCCAGGCCGCCCGGGTTGTCCTACAGATGTTGGGTGAGTTAGAAGATGAAGATATTGTAAGAGTAGTACGCAAAATAAATAAATTGAAGGATTGACCTTGAGCAGCTTAAGTGAACATGAACGACTGGGTTTGGAGGATGTATTTTTATGTTTAGGTGAAAAACAGAGTCTGTCCGACAAACTAAAAGAGCACAAGGTACGTCTTATCTCCGGCTTTACTCAAATAGTAAAAAAAGGAATTCCCTTGAGTTTATCCTATGTTAAATCAAAAAAATTTATGTTTCGAGAGAAGTCAAAAGTGGATAATTTTAAACTTTTTAATCATTTTCGCCCTAAAAACAGGGGTTCGAAGTAAAATTTAAGGAAAAAAGCTATAAAGTATTCGCAGTTGATTAATTTGAAGGTTTAAAGTTAAGCTTTAAGTTATGAAAAAATATTAATGCACAGAGGGTATACGATGAATAAAGCACAATTTGTTGAACTGGTTCAAAAAAATGGCGACTACAAAACTAAAGTAGAAGCAGAAACTGCGATTAAAGCATTCACTGAAGCGGTAACTGAGGCACTTGTTGCTAAAGAAGATGTTTCTCTAGTAGGATTTGGTTCATTTGCTTCTGCTCTTCAAAAAGGCAAGAGTGGTAAAGTTCCAGGAACAGACAAGACTTATACTACATCTGACAAGATGGTTCCGAAGTTCAAAGCAGGTAAAGGTCTTAAAGATCGCGTTGCCGCAGGTAAATAATTACCTTTTCGGCTTCGGCCGACTCTTTCTCAACAAGCCCCAATAGTTTTTTTTAAAATTTAGCTACTACAATTTAAAAAAGCCTATTTATCAAACCTATGAGGTTGATCTTGAATATTTTTACCAAGTTTTTTTCATCTTCCTCGCGACAGGACTACTCTCCCGCTCATGATACCATTAAGAGTTCATTGCAAAAGCAATTTAATGGTATAGCCCATTTTTATACGCAAGTACCTCTATTTTTCCATGATCAAAGAAGGGTGATCGAGTACATGATGCTTCACCCTAATCTTGGTATTGTCTTGTTTAGTTTTTTCGACTACAGCCTGGAAGAGCTCCGAGGTGTAACGGCTTCAGCTGCCAAACAAGAAGACAAAAATGCAGACATACAGGTTCAAACAGACAAAAGCTTCCTGCGCTTACGTTTAGATGAGGCTTTTGAGCAAAAAAATACACCAATTCATTCCATCTTGATCTGTACACGACTCAGTGAAGAAGAGTTTACACACTTGGATAAGAGTTTTCATGATCTGATTCCTCAATCACTCAGCCTTTTTAAGGATTCCTCTGATTATAAGGAAAAACTTTTAAAACTCTCCGATATCAATACTACCTTCAGGATCGAGCAGATACAACAGTCACTCTTTAGTGAGTTTCTTCTTCCTGAACAAAAGAGCTTGATGTCTCACGATCAACAAGCAATCGTGCACTTAAGTCTAAAAGAAAACCTTCTTATACATGGTCTTCCCGGTTCAGGAAAAAGCTCTGTACTGATAGCAAAAACCTTATATGAAAAGATCAAATATCCTAAGCTTAGTCTTATAATTTTTGCTCCGCGCGCTTGTAACGTGCACTTATTGCAGGCCATGATCTTTCAGTTTGTCGAGAACTCAAAATGGGGACTGAACCCCGCAGACATAGTTGTTAGCAATTTTGACTCTATACAAAGGCGTTCAAGAGAGAAAGAGAAGTATGACCTCATAGCCTGTGATGATCTCAATAAGGCAGATCTCTCCAGCCTAAAGTCTTTACTCACAAAAAACGGGTATCTACTGTGTACATCACATTACCCTGTCAAACAGCTAAGGACCTGTACCTTACCGCACAGCTTTCGTCTTTCACCTGCACTCAGCGCTGCTTGTGAGGGTCTCGAGGTTGACCTATTAGAGAATGATCTTGTTTTTAAACATGGAAACACCTATATGAACACCCTTCTTGTATTAGAAAAACTACTTAAAACCGTCGATGCCGGCGATATCAGGATTGTTCATTATGATACACAGCAGCGGCGCGAACTGCAGACGCATATCAATGAATATTTTACCCCTATCTCTTACCTCGTCGATGAATCAAGTATACATGAGGGCATCTTACTCTACCCCCTTAATCAATTAACATGTGTACGTAGCCCTTACCTCATTATCATTATTGATGAAGAGAGTCACTATGACCCTGTTGAACTCATTTCACGCGCAGGTCAAAAGAGTTTTATCTTAAGTGAAAGTGACACAATCTATAATACCATCACACAAATCAAAGGACTCAATAATGAAACTGATTAAAATACTGCTTATGCTTTTAAGTCTCAGCCTCTTTGCGCACGCTGTCTCGCTACATGACTCATTGTCAAAAAAAGGCAGCCCTAATCCTCTGGTCGTTTTTGAAACAAGCCAGGGAAAGATCACCTTGGAACTTTTTCCAAAGATAGCCCCAAAGGCAGTCGAAAACTTCATCACGCACGTGAACAACGGATATTATAACGGACTTATCTTTCACCGCATTATTAAAGGTTTTATGATCCAAGGTGGTGATCCGACGGGTACAGGTCGCGGGGGAGAGTCTATCTGGAACAGACCTTTTAAGGATGAGTTTGTCCCAAACCGTGTCTTTAATAAAAAAGGTATTCTCGCAATGGCAAATGCCGGTCCAAACACCAACGGTAGCCAGTTTTTCATTACCGTCGCTCCAACACCGTGGTTAAACGGACGTCATACCATCTTTGGTGAAGTAAAATCAGGATATGAAAATGTTCACAAACTTGAGATGGTAGAGGTCTCACCACAGCAAAACAGGCCCCTGAATGAACAAAAGATCATCAAAGCCTATCTCTTGAAAAAATAATACAAGAAGGCTATTTATATTAGTCTTCCAACTGACTTCATAAACCTATTTTTTTTCCTTCGTTAACTTAGTTAGTTTTATATCTATTTAGAGTATAATCTCGCTCGAAATTACAATCATGTAAATGTACAAGCAGATCGTAATACTATTACGAACTTTACTAGGGCAGGGAACTTAATGGACATCCACACACTTAAAAAACTAGAGACAAAAGCAGAACAAAGCTCGCAAAGTGACTTTTTGCGTATGGGAGTAGCCCTTCTATTTATGATTGCCGTGTTATCGTATAGCCTTGCTGCAGACAGTATGAGCAACAATGCTTTCTTGGCAATTGCCGCTGTTTTTGGTGCATATATGGCACTGAATATCGGAGCAAACGATGTTGCCAATAATGTAGGACCAGCTGTCGGTTCCAAGGCCCTTACCATGGGTGGTGCGATCATTATCGCAGCCATATTTGAAGCCGGTGGTGCACTTGTCGCCGGTGGAGATGTTGTAAGTACCATCAAAAAAGGCATAATTGATCCTGCACAATTTGTCAATACGCAGGAGTTCATCTGGGCTATGACAGCCTCTCTTCTTGCCGGCGGTATCTGGCTTAACATTGCTACCAAGTTGGGAGCGCCCGTCTCTACAACACACTCCATTGTTGGCGGTGTGATGGGTGGCGGCATCGCTGCTGCCGGTTTTAACATTGTTTCGTGGGGAACAATAGGTAAGATTGCCGCTTCATGGGTTATCTCACCTCTATTAGGCGCTATTATTGCAGCTATTTTCCTATTTACTATTAAAAAGACTATTCTTTACAAGGAAGACAGACTCGATGCTATGCGCAAGATGGTCCCTATTTACGTTTCTCTTATGTCTTTTGCCTTTGCTACATACCTAACACTTAAGGGTCTTAAAAAGATCTGGCCGAACATCATCGAAACGGCTAATACAATCACTCCCTTCGCCTTTGAAATGACAAAAAAACCGACACTTTTTGCAGCGCTGAGCATCGGTCTCATCGCAGCAATTATCACTTTTATTATTGTGAAACCATTGATTGCCAAAGCGTCTCTATCTTTACAGAACACTGTAAGGGATGCTAACTCGCTCTTTACCATTCCTCTTATCTTTGCAGCAGCCCTTCTCTCTTTCGCCCATGGTGCCAATGATGTTGCCAATGCCGTTGGTCCCTTGGCGGCAGTTGCTGACGCTATCCAGAGTTCAGGAATCTCTTCAAAAGCGCCTATTCCTTTGTGGGTCATGTTAATCGGTGCAATCGGTATCTCTTTGGGTCTTGCCCTCTATGGTCCCAAGCTTATCAGAACGGTTGGAAGCGAGATCACTACCTTAAATCAGATCCGTGCATATTCTGTAGCGATGGCCGCATCTATCACCGTTATCATCGCTTCACAACTTGGTCTTCCCGTAAGCTCAACGCATATCGCGATCGGTGGTATCTTTGGTGTCGGTTTTTTACGCGAGTACCTTTCAACAACGAGTGCACAAGAGAAGATTGAAGCTGAAGAAGCACAGCTTAATGAAGACAAAAAGATAAAGAAAACCTATAAGAGTGAGTTAAAAGGACTTAAGCTGATAGATGAAAAATCAGATGAACAAAGGGCTCGTATTGAAGCCTTGAAGATTCTTATAGATGAAGAAGATGAGAAAATACAGGCTGAGAAAAAGCACCTTAAACGTGCCAAAAAAGCAAAATATGTCAAACGTTCTGCCATCATGACAATTATAGCAGCATGGGTTATCACTGTACCTGCTGCAGCCCTTATCGCAGCGGCTGTCTTTAATATTATAAAAAGTATTATGACCTAAAACGCGCCTGTACCGGCTAAGTCTTTGTAGTATGAGACTTGGCTAAACCGTCTCATCCAACACCGAAAAACCACCCTCTATCAAAGCCTTTTCAATCATAGCTACTGCCTTCTCAATGGTCTCATAAGCGATGTCAGGCAGCTTTTCACCCCACATCTGTTCAGCATCCTTAAATCCCTGTATAATACCTTTTTTTCCTTCTCTTAGGCGTTCTTCATCTCCACTCGCACCCGATATCACAAACCCTGCTATACGCTCTGATGTCTGCTGCACTCCAAAAAATCCATCCTCACCTACAAGGGTAGAGGCCTCTTCCTGCGACAGTGATGCGATAGGCTTGCCACCATATCCAATATCGGATAAAAAATCCTGAAACTCCTGATGTCGTACTTCAAAGCTGCTTTCAAGGGCCTTGCCTTTAACAAAGGATTGTACTTCTGACATAATCTGAGCAAACTGCGCAGCCTTTGACTCTTTATGTCTCTCTTGTATCGCCTCAAGCTCTTTTGCCTTGGAAGAGTGCTCTGCTCTACCCGTCTGGTAGGCCTGTACATTGTGTGTCGAACCGATCATAATCTGCTCCTTGAAGTCACTCATCTATAAACCTCTTAATCTTGTCTATGCTTTATAATACAAGATCGGCATATTCTCTTCATATTTTAATGTATAAAGATATCAGCTATGCTCTTTTTCTAAGGTAGAAGAGGTTTCAGGACTCGTCTGATCAAGTATACTGGCAAAGCCAAATCGCTTAGAGCGTGTTCAAGATCGCCTGATGGACTTTAAAGGCTTGAAGGTGCTCTTTAACATCGTGTGTCCGGATGATGGAGGCTCCATTGTCATAAGCCTTAAGATGTACAGCCAAGGTACCGGGAAGTCTCTGCTGCGGGCATGAGGGCGAGATATGATCTATCATTGACTTTCGGCTTGCACCGATAAGCAGCTCTTTATTCAGCTTTTTAAAATGTCCCAGATGATGGATTAAAGAGAGGTTATCGTCCAAACTTTTTCCAAACCCTATACCTACATCCAAAACTATCTCTTTGATATTGAAACTTTCTGCTTTATCTATGCGCTCTGTAAAGAAATTTTCCATCTCTTCAAATAGGTTCTCATATGAAGGTTTCTCCTGCATGTTTTCAGGTCTGCCTTGCATATGCATGATTACAGCCTTGGCATTATAGCTTCCCACCAGTCTGCAGACCTCATCATTTTGAAGGCCTGTAATATCATTGATGACATGAAAACCTCTCTCTAAGGCGTAGGAGATAGCTAAGGGAGCATAAGAGTCCAGACTAAGTTCTATCTTCTCATAAAGTTTATGTGTATAGATACTATCAAGAATCGGTTTGAGTCTTTCTAACTCCTCTTCTTCGCTTATCTGTGTTGCTCCGGGTCTGGATGAGACCGCACCAATATCAATGATATCCGCACCCTCTTCTACCATGGTGTGCAATCTGGAGACGGCCTCCTTTTCACTAAAACGGCTTTGGGCATAAAAGCTGTCATCATTGGCATTCATTACACCCATGATCTGATACGATTTTTTTTCAGGCTCTTTTAAAAAAGCCTGCAGCTCTTTCGCCAATTCTTTCAGACCAAAAGGCTGGGCCAGCTCTTTTCGTGAAAGGATCTGCATATGCTTGCGTGTTCCCATCAATATACAGTCCACATACGGCTCTTTACATACAATCGTGCTCTTGGGAACGGCAAGGTCTGCTCCTATAGAGAGGGCATCCTGTTTTAAGATATTAGCCGCACCCACGTGAAGTTCCTGAATATAAAAAAGACAAGAGTGCATCTTCTCGTCCAAAATCTTGCGTCCGCCCCCTTCGACATTAAGCTTTTCAATCCACGCCCTCGTGTTAATTTCATGTGAAAGTTGACGAATAAACATGCCTTACCTTCTTATGAACTTCATTAATAACATACTTAAAACAGAGTTGAGCCTTGCATTCAGACCGATCAACTTATACGCGTTTTCAAAACTCTCAAGCTGCGCGGTATTGAGCATAATATTTTCCTGCATGGCCTTCTCATACAGAGCTTGTATCAACTCTTTTGCCTCATGTTTGGGCGTGCGTTCATGCTCTTTTACAAAAGAAAAAAGAGAAGAGAGCTCGAGTTTTTTCAAAGAAAGTTCAAGTATCAATGGCTCTTTTTTCTTAGCCGTGACTATGAGAGGAAGTCGGGATCGAACCGTAGGCAGAAGGGAAGATTTCGACTCGGCTATGATAACAAAGTCAATGTTCCGAGGAGGCTCTTCAAGCACTTTTAAAAGGGAGTTTTGAGAGGCTTCATTAAAGCTCTTACCCGCCAGTATGATAGTCTTTACCTTAGCTTCTGCTATATAAGCTTCTCGTATTGCATTCCTGGCATCATCAATTAAAAAATCATCTTTATAAAAAGGGACAACGCGTGCAGGGTAGAGACTCTGTTTAACTTTTTCAAGCTCTTCTTCAACCTGATCGGTGATGATGATACGAGAAGAGTTCAGCTCCATATCCTACTCGACTACGGCCACTTCGCCAAATAAGACAGCATTGAGTGTTTTATCAAAGATACGATAAAGATGAAGAAGCTTGATATCTAAAAGTTTATCATAAGAGCGTAGAGGAAAGGAGTTTTGAAAATCCTCGTCCATGATCCACAAGAAGCTGCTGTCTTCGCGTTTTGCGATATCAGATCGGCGGTCATCTCCCTTTCCGACATACCAAAAAAAGTACTCTTCTCCGTACGACATAGACAACATGTCAGTGAGCATATCGATCTTCTCTCCACCGGTTATATCGTCATAATAGGGGTAAATCTGCTCCAGGCATATGATAGGCATGATCGGTCTATCTAAAGAGGGCATGTTTAACGAGCTGGTAATGTACGTCGAAAACCATTGCCTCTCACGGTCCGTTACCAAAATAATAGTACGACCCTCAACAATCTGGCGTATTGCCTGCGCAGCTGCAGCTGTCCATTCAAAACGCTGTTCCTCAAGCCAGCTCATCATCGCTTCATCGGCGCGAATTGTCTCAAGTGTCCATTTTAGTAGTTGTTGCAATGGGTCTGCTTTCTATTTGTCTAGTTCAAAAGCATTATGAAGAGAACGTACTGCTAATTCACTATATTTTTCTTCAATGACCATTGACACTTTTATCTCAGAGGTCGAGATCATACGGATATTGATGTTTTCTTCTGCCATCGTACAAAAAGCTTTAGCCGCGACACCCGCATGAGACTTCATCCCAACGCCAACGATAGACACCTTCGCGATAGAATCATTAAAGTCTGTACTTTTGATCTCGTCCTTGTCCACAAAGACACCGACGATATTTTTTGCCACCTCAATCTCATTCATCGGTACCGTAAAGTCAATGTTCGTTGTACCGTCATGCGCTACCGTTTGTAAGATAACATCTACATTGATATCTTCTTTTGCAAGTGTTGTAAAGATATCAGCAGCGATTCCCGGACGGTCAGCTACCCCGATCAAACTCACCCGTGCTTGATTTCTGTCTAGTGCGACACCGCTTACTAATGGTTGTTCCATAATATTTTCTTCCTTCGTGATTAATGTTCCTTCTGCGTCCGAGAAGCTTGAGCGAGTGACCAGATTGACATTGAGTTTTTTGGCCATCTCAACAGATCTGTTTTGTAGTACCTTTGCACCCAGTGATGCCAGCTCCAACATCTCTTCATATGAGATCTTCTCAAGTTTTCTGGCCTTGGGCTCTATACGGGGGTCTGTTGTATAGATACCATCTACATCCGTATATATCTCGCAGAGGTCCGCCTTCAGTGCCCCTGCTATAGCAACAGCAGAAAGATCTGAACCACCTCTACCCAGTGTGGTCACAATACCTTCTTCATTCACCCCTTGAAAACCGGCAACGACAACGATCTTTCCCGTATCAAGCGCATTTTTCATATTAACAGGGTCAATATTTTCAATTCTTGCTTTGGTATGCCTGGAAGTTGTCACGATACCGGCCTGACGCCCTGTCATAGCAACAGCTTGATGTCCCATCTCATTAAGAGCGATTGAAAGCAAAGAAGCGGTTACGCGCTCACCTGAACTTAATAGCATATCAACTTCTGCAGCAGACGGATTGGAGCTAAAGTGTTCCGCATATCCTACAAGTTTATTTGTCTCTCCGCTCATCGCAGACACAACCACAAGAACCTGATGTCCTTCTTTCACCGATTTTTCAACACGGTTTGCTACATTTTGGATGCGATCAAGATCACCCACACTGGTTCCACCAAATTTTTGTACTATAAGCATTTCTAAAAATACCCTTCTTCTTTAAAATAAGCTAAGACTTTCTCATAAACAGGGCGTTTGAAATGCGCTATATATTTTGAAAGTTCTGAAAAATCAACAAATTTATGATCAGAAAACTCCGGGATTTCTGTTTCAATATTTATTGTCGCCCCCTCATTTAGCTGTACAAGATAATAACGTTGCCTCTGTCCCGTAAAAGGTGTCATCTTCTTGGCTATATGGGCGGGGAAATCATAAGAGATCCAATCCGGATATTCGGCAATGATTCTGACATCACAGGTGCCTATCTCTTCTTCTAGTTCTCTAAAAAGCGCTTCTTCTGCACTTTCGCCATCATCAATTCCACCCTGAGGAAACTGCCAGATATCATCAAGATCACTACGTTGTGCAATAAAAACATCCTGCTTCTGTGGATACTCTGTACCAAGTACGATGACAGCAACATTGGGTCGATATTTTTTTTCCATTTATTTCCGTTCAAACTCCCCTCTATAATTGGGGGAGTTTTACTAATGAGACAAGATCTATGCGGTTTGGAAGTATACATAAACTTTCAACCTGTACAAATACTGTCTCTGAGTGATTTTATGATAGAATTCTACAAAAATACGTATTAATACCAATTGAAAAGGAAGAGATATTCTACTTTATATTCACATTCCTTTTTGCGACAGCAAATGTCATTACTGCAGCTTCAATTCTTATGTCGATAAGTTTGATCAGATCAAGGCATATATGGACGCTTTGTACCTTCAGCTTGAACACGAACTCAAACGTTTTAATGCACAAGAAAAATCGATATCTTCAATCTTTATCGGAGGGGGAACCCCCTCGACCGTCACGCCGGCACTGTATCAAAAAATATTTTCCCTTCTGGACTTTTATTTAGAAGATGGGGCCGAGATCACAACCGAAGCCAATCCCAACTCCGCTTCGACACCCTGGCTCAGAGGGATGAAAGAGCTCGGTTGTAGCCGCGTAAGTTTCGGTGTACAGAGTTTTAATGACACAAAACTCAAATTTCTAGGACGAGAACATAGTTCTACTCAGGCACTTGAGGCTATCAACAGTGCAAAAGATATCGGCTTTGAGCATATATCACTTGACCTTATCTATGCGACCAAGATGGATACGAAAAAGATTTTGGAAGATGATATCAAGACAGCCTTTTCCCTACCTATTGACCATATCTCTGCGTATGCACTTACTATTGAAGAGGATACACTTTTTGCCTCCCATCCCGAAGTCGCCAAAGAGAAGCTTGAACTTTCCACCTTTTTTATGGACAGCATTAAGGCTAGGGGGTTTGAGCAGTATGAGATCTCAAATTTTGGTAAATACCGGTGCAAGCATAATATAGGATATTGGCAGTTGCAAGACTATATAGGCGTAGGTTCGGGTGCAGTAGGTATGTTAAAAAACAGACGGTTCTACCCAACTACGGATATCCAAGCCTATATCAAAGATCCCTTGGATATAAAGGTGGAGGAGTTAAGCGAAGAAGACCTAAAAACAGAGAAGATATTTTTAGGTCTTCGCTCCTGTGTAGGTATAGCAACACAGGAACTCTCATCATCCGAAAAAGAACAGGTTGACATTTTGTTACGCGAGCATAAATTGATCCGTATCAAAAACAAGATTTATAATCCCGACTTCTTACTCAGTGATGAAATCGCTCTGTTTATTACTTAGGCAAGTTTGCTTAAGATCGTCAGCGCAGAGGCAACTGAGACAGCAATAGCAAAGACAAAGACACCGACCTTGACTTGATAAATCATGACTTATCTCCCTTGATAAAATAATTTTATCTCATTTTGGGCGTACCTTAGCAGTTTTCACTAAGAGCTTAACCCGACATAACCGACCTTGACACAAAGGTACAGCAAAGAGTATTCCTTTTTATACTTATGTTGGCTCAACAAATGTATAAAGACAACACCCTCTGCCGGTTAACTTGACCTGCTCGTATATACAGCGCTTATATTTTTGCTCTATACAGGCCAGGGCAGACCCCCTCTGCATTTTCAACAACTCTGCCAAAACTTTAACGACTCAGTCAAGAACTTTTAATCTGCTTTTGGATAAAATCACGACAATAAAACTAAGGTGATCGGCGTATGGTCGATGTTTCTTTAGAAAACAATTATAAATTTCAGGATGTGACTATGTTTGGTATGGGCTTTATGGAAATCATGATCATTGCTGTCATCGCTGTAATCTTTCTGGGTCCGGACAAGCTTCCAGAAACGATGGTCAATATAGCAAAATTTTTCAGATCGACAAAAGCGACACTGGCAAATGCCAAAGACTCTATTGAGCAAGAGATGAACATAAGTGAGCTGAAACAAGAAGCATTAAGCTACAAAGATGACCTGATGGCCGCGAGCAATGAGCTTGACCGTGTCACTTCCGCAGCTAGTCTGAACGATGACTTTGATCTTATCCACGACACAAACCCTCAAAAAACACCAAAAGATGCAAATGCTAAAATAGAAGACAGCGTATCTGCCACACAAGCGCAAGACGCAACTTCATCCCAGGCACAAACCGTCACATTTGAGAAAAAAAACAAAAAGACAGAAGAAGAGGATAACGCCTGATGTTTGATGATTTACGCCCCCACCTTGTTGAGCTGAGAAAGCGTCTGGTTATTATTGCCGGAACTCTGGTTGTTTTCTTTGCTGTATGTTTTTATTTTCACGAGTATATCATGCACTGGATGGATCAGCCCCTGCGTGATGTCCTTGCCTCCGTCGTCAATGCTGATGGCACCCATGCCGTCGGAAATCAACTCGTCACCTCTCAAGTCGGCGGTACCTTTTTTGTCGCGATAAAAGTCTCCTTTTTTGCTGCCCTGTTTTTCTCCATTCCCGTTTTGTTATGGCAAATTTGGCTCTTTGTTGCACCGGGCCTGTATGCCAATGAAAAAAAGACACTTCTGCCTTTTATATTTGGCGGAACGATAATGTTCACTGTCGGCGTCATGTTTGCATACTATATCGTTGTGCCTTACGGCTTTGAATTTCTTATCACCTTTGGTTACACCAGTAATTATGCTGCGCTTATTACCATTGAAGATTATGTCGGGTTTTTCACCAAGATCATGTTCGGGTTCGGTCTGGCCTTTGAGCTTCCGGTATTTTCTTACTTCCTGGCACTTTTAGGCCTTATTGATGACAGGATGATGAAAGACTTTTTCAAATTTGCCGTTGTCATTATCTTTATTATTGCCGCCTTGCTCACACCGCCAGATGTCTTGACACAGCTTCTTATGGCAGGTCCACTGATCATTCTCTACGGGTTCTCTATCTTGATCGTAAGAATGGTTAACCCCGCCTCACCCCTTGAAGAAGAGGAAGAAGAGACTGAAGAGGCGACAGAAAAAGCCTAATGTCCTTACAAACGCAAAGCTATGACTATACTCTGCCTTCAGAGTTGATCGCCACAGAACCGGTGAGCCCAAGAGACTCGTGCAAACTCCTTGTATATGAGAGAAAAACCCGCACGATCACTCACACGATTTTTTCCAAGATAAATGACTTTTTACCGAAAGAGTGTGCGGTGCTTTGCAATGATACAAAGGTTATAAAAGCACGAATTTTCGGTACGAAGATCTCCGGCGGAAGGGTTGAACTACTCATCAATAAACCTCTAGGAAACGAACGTGTCTCCTGCCTCATACGGGGCAAGGTAAAAGAGGGAACCCAACTTTACTTTGACAAGGGCCTTACCGCTAAGGTTCTTGAACTGTGCGAAGACGGTTCGCGTATCGTCAGCTTTTCGCATCAGGCAAAAAATCTCTGTTTTGAAGAACTAATCCTGGTTTTGGACAATATCGGTCATATTCCCCTCCCCCCTTACATGCAGCGTGAGGATAACGAGAGTGACGAAGATGAATACCAGAGTGTATTTTCACAAAATGCAGGTGCAGTCGCGGCACCAACAGCTTCCCTGCACTTTACCCCCGAGCTTTTTGAAACAGTAAAAAGCACCCATCCCTTAGAGTTTTTAACCCTACATGTGGGCGCAGGTACGTTTAAACCTGTTGAAGCAGAGACCATAACAGAACACCCTATGCATTCAGAGTATTATAATATCCCTGCGCCCGCTCTTGAACTTATACACTCTGCTAAACCTCTCTTGGCCATAGGTACAACCGTTACACGCACAGTCGAGTATTATGTGCGAACACACAAAAGCGAGGGAGAAGCAAATCTTTTTTTACACCCCGCAAATCCTCCTCAGCGCATTAATCACTTATTGACAAACTTCCACCTGCCAAAATCCACCCTCTTGATGTTAGTTGCCTCCTTTGTCGGACTGGAAGAGACACAGGCTATCTACGCAGAAGCCATCAAGGAAAAATACCGCTTTTTTTCCTATGGCGACGCCATGTTAATTTTATAATATAATCTAATTTAAGTTTTATTCGTTATTATCTGATACATCTTAAATAAAAAGTATTTTTATGTCTAAAAGTCTCTACTTTGCCCGTCAACCTATACTGGATATAAGCGGAAAGACATATGCCTATGAACTTTTATACCGAAGCTCTCTTGAACAGGGTTTTTCACCCATTGAAGACGATCGTTCAGCCACCGCACAAGTCCTGGTAAACTCCCTAAATCTCATCGGTCTGAAAAACATATTGGGAAATGCTCTTGCCTTTATCAACATTGATGAGCAGTTCCTAATGGATGAGATGGTGTTTTCCGTACCTAAAGATGTCTTTGTTCTTGAGATCCTTGAAACGGTAATTATCAATGAAGCTGTTATAGAACGTATTAAAGAGCTAAAGTCCAGGGGCTATCATTTTGCCTTGGATGATGCGGACTGCAGCAAAGAGTATATCCTTAACTTTCAACCTATCTTCGAATATATCGATATATTAAAACTTGATATTACCCTTGTGGACGAGAAAAGGCTTCCGCAGTTTTTAGCCCTGTTTAAAAAGTTTGATCTAAAGATACTGGCAGAAAAGGTAGAGACACAAGAAGAGTTTGATAAATACAAGACTTTTGGCTGTGACCTTTTTCAGGGCTTCTTTTTCGCACGGCCCGATATCATCGAGAACAAACGTCTCGACCCTGAACATATCCTTATTATAGACCTGATCCAAAAACTTCAAAAAGAGAATAATGTAGATGATATTTGCCACAGCTTTGAGCAAAATGTCGCCCTTACCCTGCAGCTTTTACGTTTTATCAACTCTGCCGCTTTTAGTTTTAAATCTTCCATCAAATCTATCCGTCAAGCGATTGTACTGTTAGGGCCGAACCAACTCAAGTCCTGGTTACTTCTCATCTCATATGCCAATCCTTCAACCGGCCCCAAAGGCTTGGAAAACCCTCTCTTGCATCTCGCACAGACACGTTCAAATATGATGCAGACCTTAACCAAGGCAATGTATAAAGAAAAATGCAATAACACCTATTTAGACAAGGCTGCTTTTATCGGTCTGCTATCGCTTGTCGAAGCACTGTTTCAGACCCCTATGAAGACTATTTTACTGGAGCTTAATGTTGATGAGGAGATCATGCAAACCCTTATCTTGCATACAGGTGAGTTTGGTACGATCTTTCAGCTTGTCATTGCGGTCGAGCTCTTTGATATACAGAGTATAGACAAGCTTTTAAGCACCCTTCCCCTTGCGCGTGAAGAGTTTGCCAGGGCCGTAGAAGAGGCCTATGAGATCACTGAGCAGTTTACATTAAACATTAGTAAATGATCTTGTATATCTGCTTAAACAGGGATATTAAAGGCTTAAGATTTGTTTCTCATCTTTCGTAAAAAAGCAGCTCGTATGTACTTTAGTTCACCACTTTTTTTCATCTCTTGTAAAACAGGGGTCAGCTTAGGAATAAGGTCTGAATTTTTTTTATGTAAAAAATGGTAAAGGTAGAGACGTTTTAAGGCCCGGCTCACTTTATGAATATCTGCATAGCCTTGTGTATCAATAACATACTGACCCGTTGCCTTGGGCGCGATCACCATATTGACCTTGCCTTCATCCAGTGCTTTAAAAGCGTCTTTAAAGTTGGTATACACCACTTTGTTCATCTCTTTTGTCGGGCCCTCAATAAACTTTACACCCTTGATAACACCAATTTTATAGCTGTTTAAAGCGTTCCAGTTTTTAATCATAATAGAACGTTTTTTACTGAATGCTATTGCCTCAACATAATTGATTGCGACAGGCACTCTGACAAGATTTGGAAATTTTTTACTAATCTTCTTGATTCGTCCCGGTTCGCCGTCGAGTTCACCGGAGTTAGAAAGTGATAAAGATTTAGACAATGAGTATGAAACAATTTTTAGCTCTATGCCAAGTGTTGTATAGGCTCGTTTTAAAATTTCTGCGTTAGTCAACTGAACCATATTACCTTCGTCGGCATTAAGTACAATCTCTTTAGCATGAAGCGTAAGCATAATAAATATTAACAAAAATAATGACTTCACATGACCCCCAATGGATTTAATGAGGTAGGATACTAAAAATAAGTAAAATATATGTAAAAATCATCTTTACGACTAAGGAACATAGACCCTTGCGTTAATAACTTTAATCTTTCCCAAGAGTTCATATTCAAAAGTTTTTTGAGGGTCATAGGCAAGGGCTTCTTCATAGGTCGGAGAGCTTGAGCAAAACATTAAAAATTCGTCCGAACTCTGTATAATAGAGCCAAAAAGATCAGCAAAGGCCTTTATATCCGTAATCAACTCTGCCTTTCCCTCATCCAAAAGCTGCATTGTCCCTTCACTTTCTCCCAGACGGTGCGGTAAGACATAGATCTTCTTTCCGGTTTGAATAGCAAACTCCACACTTCGCATACTCCCGCTGTTTTTATCGGCTTGAGCAACTACCAATACATCGCCCAATGCAACCACCAAACGGTTTCTCTGTACAAAGCTATAGCTTCTTGCTTCTACCCCGTCTTTATATTCGCTGAGCAGCAGGGCCTTTTCCGCCATCTTGTCTAATAACTTTTTATTGACCTTGGGATACACGATATCCAAACCGTTTCCCAATATCGCAATTGTCTTGGGGTAGGCCCCCTCATGCGCAAGTGCATCTACCCCCATGGCTGCACCGCTGACGACGCATACATTTCGTTTGGCCAACTCCAATGCGAGTCCTTGAATAATGGTTCGTGTATAGGGATAAGCTTTGCGGGATCCGACAACAGAGACCTTCTTTAAAGCAAGAAGAGAGAGGTCACCCCTGTAAAAGAGATCTGAAGGAGGGTCTGGAAGAGAATTGAATTCAGAAGGCAGGGGAGTCAAGACTTCTGATACTTGCATTTAAATGACCTTGTTGACGTAAACCAACTCTACGCTTTGCAAGACTCTTTTAGAGTTCTTCAAAGCTTGCAAGGTCTCTTTTCGAGGATGGCATATGGCAATGGCTGAACCGTGCTGTTTAGCCTTGGCAATCGCTTTTTTGATCTGCCCCTCTATATAAGAGACATCTGCTTCATGATCCAAAAAAAGATCCCTTGCTATGTAAGGCTTTCCTAAAGATGCCATCACCTCGGGCACCTTTGTTTTTGCCGTTGTACGACTATCTAGAAAACCGATTCCCTCTTTATCAAGTACAGAGATGAGATTGCTTACTGCTTGTCTATCCGAGGTAAAACGGCTTCCTGTGTGGTTATTGATATAATAGACCCTCGGGAAAAGAGATTTGACCTCTTTGACACGCTCAGCTATTGTCTCTTTGGAGTCACTCACACGTAAGGTGATAGGTTCTTCTGATGAAAAGTGCATCGCCTCCAGAGGAAGATGAACCATATACAGCTTCTCTTTTGAAGCCAGTTTCGCCGAGTTTGGGTGGGCAAGACTTGGAGGTAGAAAAGACATAGTTACAGGAAACCTCAAACTTTTGATAGCCTTTACGTCGTGTAAAAAAGAGACATCATCCATAATGATCGCCAGTTTCGGTTTCTTAAACTTCGAATAAATAGGTTTTTTCTTAGCTACACGTTTAGGCCCCTGTGGTGGATGCCCAAGTACATTGGCATCAAACTCATGTTTGGTATCAATAGGCATCTTTTTATGTTCACTTTTTAAAACATCTTGTAGCTTCCCGACAAGATCGCCTTTTGGCAGAGCTATGCTTTCAATCTTTTCTAAAAGTTTTTTCTGTTTTTCCTGGGCTGACTTATGTTGTATAGAGGCAAACTTCTCGCCGTCACTGTGCCCTTTTTTATAAGAGACAATACTCACCACCCCAAGAAAAAGAGTAATTAACGAGATGATGAGGATTTTAATAGCCCAGGAAGACTTTGGCTTTCTTGGTCTGGATTTTTTTGTCATTTGAGTATGATTTCCATCTCTAAGACATCAATATTCTGATTGTTTTGTGAGGAGATATGTATATCTTTTACCTGCGTGTACTTTTTAATGACTTCCATGATCTCGGCCTTCATTTCGTCCATGTAAGGCAGAGCATTCGAGGCACGTTCATGTGCAAGGACCAGTTTTAAACGGTCCCGTGCGACATTAGCTGAAGAGCTTTTTTTCCCAAAGAGGCTTGTTAATAGACTCATGTAAACATCCTTTTAAAGAAACCTTTTTTCACGCTGAGATCAAGGTAATCAACCTCTTCGCCCAAGATACGTTTGGATATACGTCTATACGCTTCACCTGATTGCGCCTTTGTATCACGTATGATAGGTTCCCCCAGGTTGGTTGAACTGATCACCTTCTCACAATCAGGAACAACCCCGATGAGAGGAAGAGCAAGGATATTGAGTACATCCTCCGTGTTCAGCATATCTCCACGTTCTACAAGCTCAGGTTTAACACGGTTGATAACCACATGTTTTACGACCTCTTCGCCCTGTTGTGCCTTTTCACTCTTGGCATCAATAATGCCGATAACCCTGTCTGCGTCACGAACCGAAGAGACATCCGGCGTCGAAATAATCAAAGCACGGTCTGCAAAGGCGATAGCGTGTTCAAAACCACCCTCAATCCCGGCGGGCGAATCAAGCAAGATGACATCAAACTCTTTTTTTAATGTATCCAGAAGTTCTTTTACCTTCACCTTATCCAAAATATTTTTATCAGAAGTCTGTGAAGCCGGTAAAAAATAGAGGCTCTTGCTGTGCTTGTCATTGATAAGTGCCTGAGAAAGGTTACACTTACCCTCCATCACATCAATGACATTGTACACAATCCGGTTTTCAAGGCCTAGAAGCATATCAAGGTTACGAAGTCCGATATCAAAATCCACCGCAACGACTTTTTTGCCCTCATCTGCCATACCAACAGCCAAATTTGCAAGTGTAGTCGACTTGCCAACCCCACCCTTCCCTGATGTCACCGTAATAACTATACTCATATAAAAATACCTCAAAGCTTTTTCCAATTGTACATCAAAAGCAATTAGAGTGCCATAATAAAGGGCAGTTTGAAATATATATTCTGTTTTTATCTCGGAAATACACGTGCGATTTCAGTATCGCACCTCTTTTACTTTTTTTCTGCCCACTCACGAATTTTACGCTTCAGTTTATTCTCGACATTTTCACTGATATCTCCCCACTCTATTCCATCGGTGCTGTTCTCTTCATCTTCTACCCACTTTTTTAACTCGCGCATCACTTTTTTCTCAACCTTACTGCCTATCTCTTCCCACTCTTTTTCGCGTTTTCTATCCGCAGAAGATTTACATTTCATATGGCATCCGCCACCCCAGACACTAAGTATCCCAAGCAGAAATCCAAAATCATACCATCCGCCACTGTTGTTAATGGCATAGACCGAAACCATATCATCGAAAAGAGATACGACAAATGCAATCACGGCGATCATGCCATGCCATAAACCATACCAAAAGCCTACAGGCGCAGATTCATCCACCACTGTAAAGTCAACTGTATCTGCACAGCCTGCCAATAAGAGCATCAATGTAGCTATTATAAAAACAAAACGCATAAGACCCCTTTTTACTAATATAAGGATAAGAATATATTATCATAATTGGTAGGGAATGTCCCCTAAAAACTAGACAGATTTTTAATTGGTTAAAAATAAGGCTGTGTTAACTAATTAAATTTAAATCTATGATATTGGGGACATTCCAATTATATTATTAAAAACTAAAAGAGTGATGCAGGTTCAAGGAGTCTAGAGAGGAAGCGTACATAAGTACGCGACGAACGTAACGACGCAAAAGATGCGCCGCTATTTTAGTTCTTAGAAGTGTCTACAATTTTACCTTTTGAAATCCAAGGCATCATCTCACGAAGCTTATTACCAGTTTTAGTAATCAGTTTCTCTTTATCATTGGCACGCTCAGCATTCATACGAGGGTAACCCGCTTGACCTTCAAGGATGAAGTCCTTAGCAAAACGGCCGTCTTGAATCTCTTTAAGGATCTCTTTCATAGCCGCTTTTGACTCCGAGTTGATAACACGTTTTCCAGAGACATAATCACCGTACTCAGCCGTGTTAGAGATCGAATAACGCATATCAGCGATTCCACCCTCGAACATAAGGTCAACGATAAGCTTAAGCTCATGCAGACATTCGAAGTATGCAAGTTCCGGAGCGTAACCCGCTTCTGTAAGTGTTTCGAAACCGGCTTGTACAAGTGAAGCAGCTCCACCACAAAGAACAGCCTGCTCTCCAAAAAGGTCAGTCTCTGTTTCATCTTTAAAAGTTGTTTCAATAATCGCAGTACGACCGCCACCGATGGCAGATGCATATGAAAGAGCAAGCTCTTTAGTCGTACCAGAAGGATTTTGACCAACAGCAATAAGATCTGGAATACCGCCACCACGTACAAACTCAGAGCGTACAGTGTGTCCCGGAGCCTTAGGTGCGATCATAGTGACATTGATATCTGCAGCCGGCTTAACACGCCCGTAGTGGATGTTAAAACCGTGACCAAATGCAATCGTGTCACCCGCTTTCAGGTTTGGAGCAATTTCGTTAGTATAGATTTCTGCCTGATTTTCATCCGGAAGAAGGATCATGATAACATCAGCAGCAGCAGATGCTTCAGCAACCGTCATCACAGAAAAGTTTTTAGCTTCAGCTTTTGCCCAGCTAGAACCACCTTTACGAAGGCCAACAACTACTTCAACACCTGAATCACGTAAGTTTTCAGCGTGTGCGTGCCCTTGAGAACCGAAACCGATCATTGCAACTTTTTTGCTTTTGATCAAGTCAATATTACAATCTTTATCATAGTAAACATTTAATGCCATAGGAGTATTCCTTTTTTGGATTTTAAGTACGGTGTGACTTAAAAATTTTCGGGATTATACTAAACCTCATCTCAAAACGGGCTGAAATTTTATAGGCATTGTGTAAAAGTCAACATTCGTCATATAAAAAGTTCAGGGCCCTGCTCTGTTCTTCGTCTTTATAATGAAGTCTTAAGGCTTTTTGATAAGCCTCTATTTCAGGTAACCCTGGATGGTTTCTGATCAGATACTGCAGGGCCTCAGGATCATTTTTTGCTGCTGCTCTTTTGATATCGAAAATGCCGCCTGCGATATCCTTCTTAACGGTTTCATAGCTGAAGGCAAATCCTCTAATCTTAAGCATGCCCATATAAAACTGGGCTTTGGCATGTCCCTTTTGGTAGGCCTCATTGAGTTGAATAAAGCCCTGCTTTGGTTTTCTCGTCCATCGTTTGCCCACATAATAGATCCATGCCGCATTAACCTTTGCATCTATATTTCCCAAGGATGAAGCCCTTCGAAAATATTCCAGGGCCTTCTCTTCATCAGAGGGTCCTCTTCTTTTATAAAGCATTTCACCCAGTAGATTCATTGCCCTTACATGCCCCTTCTGCGCAGCAAAATTTAGATAATAGATCGCCTTTTCAAGTGAGCCATACTGTTTGGGTGAGATATAAAACCGCCCCGTGACATAGAAGTCCTCACTCACATCGCCCCTGCAAAGACCGCGATATTGATTGTCAGCTGCTGTTTGTCTGCTCGCAACTATGGCACAAAGGTGAGACTTGGCAAAGGCGTTTCCTTCCTGTGCGGCCAGGGAAAAATACGATTTTGCCTTACTCATATCTTTCATGGTGTATAAAAAGCCAAGGGCTGCTTTTGCCTGAGTTAACTTTTCCGCCTTATGCATCCATTTTTCTGCTTGCCTGATTTGGCCCAGAGCATAATAATATACACCAAGGTTGTATGCGGCCTTGCTGTCCCCTTTTACTGCAGCATTTTGAAGCCATTTTTGCCCTGCAGAGTTCTTCTTCTCTTCCAAATTAAGCAGGCCAAGCAGATTTTGTGCCCTTGTGTCTGCCCTAAAAGCCAGAGGATCGAGGCTCTGACGTGAGCGTGCAAAGTCATCTGCCTTATACGCGTGAAGTGCTTTACAATACTCATCTGCGAAAACAAAACTTTGTGCCAACAAAACCATGCTCAAGAGATATCGTTTCATTTTAGATCCTAGAACTTTTCTTTTTGTATCATTATAGCTACTCTTTTCAGTAAAAGCTAATACGAACTAAATTAGAATAATGTCATAATTAAGCGCTTTAACCAGCAGATACCCAAGGATACTGTATATGAATACTATTTTAAAAGAAAAAATCCAACAATTACCCGCTCTCCCCGAATCTGCCATCAAAATTGAGGCCATCTATCATGATCCTGATTCTAATTTTGACGATATGGTAAAGGTCTTGGAACGTGATCCCCTTTTAACGGCTGATATTTTAAAAGCCGCCAACTCTCCCCTGTACGGGTTCACCCGTGAGATCAACTCTATATCTCAAGCCGTCGGTCTTTTTGGTATGGGAACCATTCGTGGTTTTGCCCTCGCTATGATCGTAAAAAAATGTTTTGAACTCAACCTCTCTCCCTACGGTATCTCAAACACACAATTTTCAGACCTCTCCAAGGCTCAAAATGCCCTGGCCGTAAACTGGTACCTTCGTCAAAAACCCAAGTTAATGAACCTTCTCTCACCCGCTTCATTTTTGATTGAGATAGGAAAGGTCATGATTGCACAATATCTCTTAGCTGAAGGAACGGCGGAGACCTTTCAAACAAAGGTCCAAGAGGCCACCTCTGTACGCGCCGTTGAGGAAGAGTTTAGTGACAGCTATACGGCCGAAGTCTCCGCCGATATCTTCAATTATTGGAAATTTGATGAGAACCTTATCAATCTTATCCGTTTTTGCGGCGAACCTGATAATTGCCTAGATGATGACAGTAAAGAAGCAAGTATGGTGCTTCATGTTATTCGTATTGCAACAGGACTCAACGGTGTTTTTACAGAAGAAACACTCACTAAGGCCAGAGCCTTAATCGAACAGTATCAACTTGACCTTGCAAGCTTTGACGCTGCCATAGAAAAAATGTCTGCGTGAAAATATTTTTAATCAAACTGACCCATGGTGTTATTGAAGCAGACCTTTCTGCCCAAGAGAGAGAGCTTCTGCAAGAATTAAACGTCAAGGGTTTTCTCAACATTGAAGATAAGACCTATACCCTTAATTCAAAGTATCGTGCGGGGCTTATTGACCTGACACAAACAGGGGATGCCTACCTCAAGGTCATCGGCACCTCCATGAAAGACCTTTTCATAGAAGCCAAGGATTTAAAAGATGCGGACAAGGATGACCTGGTTATAGTCCAACGTCTTATCGGACGCAGGGGAAAGCCTTCTGCCGTAGTTGCTTTTATCGTTGGAAAGGCCGAACATTACGGAGTTGCCGCCATTACACTACTCAATGGTAAAAAAATATTAACCGACCTGAAGACAAGTACTCCCCTCGCCATTCGTCTGGATATCGGTGCGCTTGATGACTATAAAGAAAATGACGTTTTTCAGATTGATTATCAGAAAAACCTCATCAAAGCACACCTGGGCTCCTTGGATGATCCACACATAGACGAAGACATTGCTCTTGCACTGTTTAACCGCCATAAAGAGTTTGAACCGGACATCTTGGCGCAGGCTAAAGAGTTTGGTGCATCCGTTGATGCTTCGCAATACCCCGATAGAAAAGACCTGCGTCATCTTCCCTTTTGCACGATTGATCCGGTTACGGCAAAAGATTTTGATGATGCTATCTATTTTGATGAGAAAGAGTTTGCACTTTATGTGGCGATTGCAGATGTCTCATCTTACGTAGAGCCCTTTGGCCCTATCGACACGGAAGCCATGTACAGAGGGTTTACTGTCTATTTTCCTCATAAATCCGTGCCTATGCTTCCACGAGAGTTGAGTGAAAACCTCTGCTCATTACGTCCTAATGAAGACAGGCTTGCCTTTACCTTCAAGATTTTTTTAGACCCAAAGAGCTTAGAGGTAAGAGGAACAGAACTCTATGAGACGCTGATCCATTCGCGCCGTCGTTATACCTACGCTGAAGTGGATGCTTTTTTTGAAGGTGAACTAAAGGCAAGCGATGAGCATGAGAAGGTCACGATGGCCTATCTCCCCAAACTCAAAGAGCTAACAGCAGGACTGCGAAGAGAACGTATGCTCAGAGGATACGACTTTCGCTCCAGAGAGTTTGATATCCATTTAAACAAGGATGGCCTCATCGAAGGGGTTGATTCTGAGGACGAGACCCCTTCGCACGGCTTGATCGAGGACTGTATGCTACTGGCGAACAAGGCTGCTGCGCATATGTTCGAACGTGGTGTATTTCGTATTCATGAATCCCCAAGTCCGCTCAAACTTCAAGCCCTTTATACTCAACTCTCAGGCATCGGCATAGATGTTGAGATCAAGGGTTCCATGCGTCAGACCATAACCGATATACAAAAAAAGGCAGATGAACTCGGTATCGCTGAAGAGGTGGATACTCTGATTATCCAGTCTCAGATGCAAGCACGCTACGCACCCGACAATCAAGGACATTTTGGACTTGGCTTTGATACCTACACCCACTTCACCTCTCCCATCAGGCGTTACTCCGACCTAATGGTACATCGACTCCTCAAAGCCATATTAGCCGAAGATATGGATCAAGCCGGCTACCTGATGCGAAATATTGACGCACTTTGTGAGCAGATCTCTATCCTCGAACGTGAAGCTGACCAGACGGCAAAAGATTTGGAAAATAGAAAATATGCACGCTGGGCGAGTGAACGTATCGGGAAGATTGTCAAAGCAAGGATCATCTCTTTGGAACCCCTTCCGGTTGCTATCTTGTTTGATGAGATCATCGGAGCACGCATCTTTTTAAAAGGAGATGAGGGTCTTATCCTTTTTGGAAATGTTGAGATCGAGCTTACCGAAGCCAGTATAGCATCAACAAAGATACAAGGGCGTTTCATCAAACATATAGAGGTCTTGGAAGAAGCATGATAAAAAAACAGGACTTTGACAGGCTCTTGCAACAAGGTAAAATTCCGCGTGCCATGATGTTCTTTGGTGAATCAGAGTTTATGATCAACTTTCACGCGAAGAAGCTTTGTGAGCTCTGGGGCGCGGAAGATGATATCTTTACCCTGTATCATCAAGACTATAATTTTAACGATGCCAAGGCACATATCTCTCAAGGTTCACTCTTTGGCGGGAACAATGTCCTACTCATCAAAAATGACAAAAAAGTTCCGAAAAAAGAGCTTGATGAGCTCATCTCCTATGTAGGTAAAAGCCCGAGCAATTTCTTAATCTATTGTTATTACGGACCAGATTACAAGACATCGAACAAATCCTTTACACCAAAGCTCGGAGCTGAGAGTATCCGCTTTTTTCATCCCTATTTTACGGAATCCAAAGCTATTATCAGACAAGAGGCGAAGGCATTAAACCTTCAGATCAATGATGATGCGATCACCCACCTTCTTTTAAGTCAAAACTCCAATCTCTCTCTCGCATGCAAGGAGTTGGAAAAACTTGCCATCTTGCAAATGCCCATTCACGCCAAAGATATTAATGAACACGTATTTCCCCTGGCTGAAGTTAAACTTGATGAGCTGATCTTGGATATCCTGGCAAAAAAAGACTTCCGCACAAACCTGCAGCGTCTCTTGGAAACCGGTGAAAATGAGATCCAGGTCATAACAGCCATCACTAATTTCATTACCCAGCTATTTTTGTTTCACACCTATATCAAGATTCATGGTGCAATCGATTCAGCCGCTGTCTTGGGTTATAAACTTCCGGCATTTATCGAAAAGGAGAGAGCCACACTCTCTATAAAATTTAAACTTTCTACCTATGAGAAGCTCTTGGACCACCTCTTGAAAACAGAACTCCTCTTAAAAAGCGGTGGCAGTAAAGACACCAATGCCCTCTTGCTCGCCGCCTTGATCAGGCTGCAGGTCATTCTTTAGGTACACAAGACTCTGGGCCCTGCTCTTGCACGTGTTCACCCTTTTACTCGCATAGTCGTAACTTATGTTTTATAATAACTTTTTAAGTACACTTTAGCTAAAATTCGCGCGTTCCTTGCTCTTTGTATCACAATGGTTGCCCGTATATCGATTCGATAGGCGCCAATATGAGATGCATACTAGAATATTTCAATGAAGTATTCTTAATCCAGAAGGCGCTATAAATCCAAAAGGAGATCTCTATGAGACATTACGAAAACCTCGTAATCCTAAAACCGACGTTAACTGCTGAAGAAATGGAAGCAGCTATCGCACAAATCGAAGCCAACATCACAAAAGATGGTGGTGAAATCGTTGCTCGCGAAGCTAAGGGTATGAAAAGACTTGCTTACGAGATCAACAAAAATGCACGTGGTTATTTCCACATTATGTATTTCAAAATTGCACCGACTGCTATTGCTGAAATCGAACGTCTTTACCGTATCAACGAAAACGTACTTCGTTTTGTTACTGTTAAATATGACAGTAAACGTGAAGTTAAGGCGTGGAATGACATCGTAGCAAAAACTGAAAAACAAGCAGCGGCTAAAGCAGCAGCAGCGGCAGCAAGAGCAGAAGCTCCGGCAGCGGTAGAAACACCAGCAGCAGAAGCTCCACAAGCAGACGCGTAAGTTTAAAGGAAACCCATGTTTAACAAAGTTGTACTGGTAGGAAACCTCACTCGCGATATTGAACTGCGTTATGCACAAAGCGGAAGCGCTATTGCTAACACAGCCATTGCGACTAGTCGTAAGTTCACTCAAAATGGAGAGCGTAAGGAAGAGGTCTGTTTTATCGACATTACTTTTTTCGGTCGTTCTGCTGAAGTTGCGAACCAGTACCTTAGACGTGGCAGCAAGATCCTTGTTGAAGGCAGACTAAAATTTGATCAGTGGGTTGCTCAAGATGGCAGCAAACGTTCAAAACATACTGTTATCGTTGAAACAATGCAAATGATGGACTCAAAAGCAGATGCAGCTCAAAATAACGGCATGTCAACGGGTGGTGGATATGAAGCCCCTGCAGCGCAGCCGGATCAGAGCTATTCTGCTCCACAGCAACCGTCTCAGCAATCATATGGACAACAGCCGCAACAGCAGCAGTCTTATGCTCAACAAAACTCTTACGGTAACCAGCAGCAGCCGCAGCAAAATTACCAAAAACAAGAGATGCCTCAGCATAATATCCCGGAAATTGACATCGATGAAGATGAGATTCCGTTCTAGAAATATCATAAGGAAATAATTATGGCAGAAAGAAGAAAATACAAAAAACGTTATTGTAAATATTGTGAAGCAAAAATTGACTTCATTGATTACAAAGATACTAACTCTCTTAAGCATTCAATGTCAGAGCGTTATAAAATCATGCCTCGTCGTTTAACAGGTAACTGTAAACGCCACCAAGAGATGATTTCAAATGCGATCAAACGTGCACGTCAAGCGGCATTGGTACCATATACTGTTACACGTAAAATAGTAGTTGCCAACCCATTCGAAAACATCGTTTAGATTGTAAGATCCTGCCACCTCCCATGGTGGTAACCTTTCTAAAAGTAATTTACTCCCGCTTTAAACCCTATACCTAATCACATATCTTATTATTTTTTAATCTAAGTATCGTTACGCTATGTAAGGAACGTTTTATGTTTATTTTGAAAAAAAGAAGAGAGTATCTTATGACATTTATGCAGCACTTACAAAGCAGTCTTATTCTCGGTACAAAAATGGCACACCCGGAAGAAGAACATTTTATACATCAACAGTGCCAAGAACTTTTTAATTATATAGATAACAATAATATAAACGGGCTTAAGCAGTTGATTGAATCGGGCGTTGATCCTGATAAATGTGAACATCAGCACTTAAGAGCTCTGTCATATGCTATCAAAAACCACCAATATGAAAGTATTCAGACCTTGTTGAGCTATGGCTGTGATATCAATCATACCAACTGCTTTGGATCAAAACCTTTAGATTATGCCAACCAAGGTAAAAATGACGAGATAATACAACTTCTGCTTCGCTATGGAGCGGTTGACTCCGACTCCGAATATCCAGCTGTAGACTTGGACTTCGATGCAAAAGACATCTTTGAAGCAGCACTAACGGGTAATCTGCATGCGCTGGTTCATTACCACCAGCTCGGTGCAAGCTTGCACGAATTACGTTCTAACAATACAAGCCTTTTACATCTTTGTATTGAAGGAAACAACCCTAAACTACTTGTATACTTGCTGAATAAGGGACTTAACATTGACCAGGCAGACAAGAGTGGTACATCACCCCTTATACTGGCCGCTATGGATAGTTCACGCTTGGGATTATTAAAAATTTTACTAAAAAGAAATGCCACCTTAGACCAACGAAATCATAGACATACATCTGCCCTAAGTATGTCGATTAAACGTTTCAATATCAAAGCATCTATGCTACTGATAAATAAAGGTGCCGATATTAATGTCCGAGACGGTATTGACACACCCTTGAGTTTGACCCACAGAGCAATCGGACAAACTGTAAACAAAAGTCTACAAAGTGAGCTTAGAAGCCTGGAAACCCTTTTGATTATGAAGGGTGCGCATGTGAACCACAGCGATGATAACCTTCAATGGAGCCCACTTATGTTAACAGCAAGCCATTACCAAGATGACAAGAGTATAAAACATCTGCAACTTCTTATAAAACTTGGGGCAAATATCGAGCAAACAGATAAAAACAGACGTACTGCACTTATGATCGCATCTTCTCTAGGTCGTATTGAGGCACTGAAACAGCTGATCAAATACAAGGCAAGGCTTAACACTTATGACAAATTTGGATGGACGGCCCTAATGCTAGCCGTTTACTACAATCAAAAAGAGGTCGTTAAACTCCTTTTGTCCTCAGGGGCAAATGTTAATTTGAGCACCAAAAAAGGTCTCAGTGCACTTAAGGTCGCAATAGACAATGACCGAGCTTCCCTCATTCCTATTTTGAAAATTTATGGGGCCGCGCTCCCTAAGGAGTAATGGTATAAAACTTGCTGTAAGATTCCTAAAATGGACACTTATGAAGCTGCTGCTCTTATCTCTTTTTCTCTTTTCGACCTTATACAGTGCCATCAGTGAGTTTCAAAAAGATGATTATCAGATTATCTTGGGTCAGAACTTTGATGACGAAGCGCTTGATGTTGTTGAAGACAATGATTTTCATATCTCCGTTCTTGGCTATACCCAAAACTTCAAAACTGACTCCGGAACAAGCCAAAGTTATACCAATGCTTTTGATTATCTACACGCCGCTAATGAGACCCGTGGCGAACAGATCCGAATCATCAAACTAAATCAAGCCGCTGATATAATCAATGATAAAAGCTTTAAACTTTCAGAATTTAACCGTGGCACCAACATCTTAAAAACCGTGCAAAATGGATATCTGGTCGGTGGATATACACACAATGGCCAAATGCTCATTGCCTCACTTGATGCCAAAGCAGATCAAGCCTATATTAAAAAATTCGGAACAGCAAACTTTGATCAGCTCCATGCACTTATCAGGCTCAATGACGGTGGAAGTGTTGCCATAGGTACATCCCAGACCTCACGCGATCCCCATGATAATATTTTTGTACAGGGCCTGGGTCGAAGTGATATTTATCTTGTTAAGTTCAAACCAGACGGTCAAGTCAGATGGACAAAAAAGTATGGTTCCCAAGAAAAAGACATCGCTGTCGATGGTGTCGCGACCGGAGATGGAGGTTTTATCTTAATAGGCAGCTCTCAAGAAGCGCAAAATTTTGAATTAATGGCCGCCAAGATCAACGATACCGGTGATACCTCATGGATACAAAAATTTCCAAAAGCAGGTCGTCACAAGGCTTTCAAGATCATCAAAACAACAGAGGGAAATTATCTCATCTCTGCAAGTTTTGAAAACAAAAATGGCCAAGACAATATCCGTCTGATCAAAATCGATAATGAAGGTAATACCTTATGGGAGAAGAACTACTTTAATGAAGCGCATGAGCATCTTAATGACATTTCCATGGACCTCAAGGGAAATATCATAGGAGTCGGTTACTCCCAAGGTCAAAATCAAGCTGACATGGATGCCCTTATACGATATTTTGACCATAATGGAAGACTGCTCTGGGAGAGAAAATTTGGAAAAGAGCGTCAAGACTCGTTTAAAGCTGTTTCACTCCTGCATGACAACACCTTTGCCATAGCGGGGTTTTCGAAGTCTTATGCAGATAAAGGCCGACAGATCTGGGTACTCAAACTTCATGATGATGGAAGTCTGGTCAAAAAGAAGCTCAAAAGCTACCAAACTCTCTATGACAGATTAAAGAATGAGTTTCAAGACACCCCCGCAGTACATATCTATAAAGACTTACGCATAAGCCACAATGGCCTGATCTTTAAACAAGGCAGCTCAACCCTCACCAATGCTCATAAATCAGCCCTACAAGCTTTTATGCCCCGTCTACTCAAGGTTTTGTCAAAACACAAAGAAGAGATCAAAAACCTTAGAGTAAACGGTTATACATCAACAGAGTGGAATGCCCCCCAGACACAGCGTTATCTAAACAACGCCCGACTCTCCAATGACAGAGCCATGAACATACTGGACTACTCCTACCAACTCAAATCCGTCAACACCTACCATAAATGGCTAAGTCAAATACTCAGTACGGATGGCTACTCCTACTCAAACCTTATTTACGCCGACCAAAAAGAGAACAAGATCAGATCAAGAAGAGTAGAGTTCGAAATCAGACTAAACTAAAAGAGACAAGTCAAAAAAATGCTATAGAAAGCTTTTTATCCGTAAAATATTAAAAGTTTAGATTTAGTGGAGGTTGTGAAGAGGGTTTGTTGAGAGCGTACGTCGGTACGCCGATGCAAAGCTTCTACGCAAGATGCGCTGAAGCTAGGCTTTTAATTAGCCACAAGAAGGAACGTTTCCTGAATCTGAACCATAGTGGAACAAGAAATCTTTCAAGTGTGGTGCAAGTTTCTTAAACTTCTTACTACCAAAGAATTTTTCACCCTTAGTACCCTTATGCTTCTCAACGATTAAGGCATTATCGTTTTCAAAAAGTGCTGTCCAACCGTCTTGTGTTTGCATAGATGCACCTTTAGTACCATTACCGTGACATTTTTTACATGTTTTCAGGTAACCTTTTTGACCTTTTTTGATATCCGCAGTAGCTGCAGTTGACATAAGGCCAAGTGCAACAATAATTGCCATCAATACAGATGTTTGTTTTTTCATTCTAGTATCTCCATACTTTATTTTGTCTATGTATGATACTGTAACTCTCTAAAACTGAGATAAAACAATTATTTATTTGTGTTTACATGTTACATATTTTCTTTTTTGTCTAAAAAAGTGTCACAAATATTATCAAGTTTTTTTATATATTTTCATTCTCAATTTTTTAATTTGGATATAATTATGGTAATAAACCTATACAAGGATGCCTTATGTCGAAGTTGATTACACTCTTTCTATCGTTCACACTTTCTCTATTTGCTTCAGATGCGCTTGTTTGTAATGTCGTCAATGATGATGATATACTTAAAATTAAATGTAAGTACAAAACAGTATCCAAAACGTATGACAGAAACATTTCTATGGCATGGACATCTCCGTCAACTCCGCAAGACGATAGGTTTAAAACCGTGCTCTTGCCTGCATATAATATTTCAGTATATGATTATAGATATTTTGATGGGCGTGCAGACGGCTCTTGGACCATATCAGCCACCGATGAAGAGACAGGGCAGGTAACAACGGTACAGTTTATCAAAGAGGACTTAAGCGAGGCAAACACTATGTCTGCTCCTTGTAAAGATTCGACCCTGGACAAGCCTTCATCTCCAAAATAAAACTTACTCTGCACCTGTGACAAATATCTCATTTGTCACCTTGGCCTGCTTGATCTTTCGTATTGCCTTACGCAGCAAAAGTTCAACATCCTCTACTTTCACATTCACACGCTCGGCAATTGCTTCTGCAGACTTCTCTGCCTCTTTCATGCAAAAAGCGTGCAGCTCTTTTCGCGTAAGATGACGTTTTAGTATTCTAAAAAGTTCTTTATCGTCATTGAGTATCTCTACATCACTGTTATTGATTAATCCAGCCAGTGTTTGGTGTAATGACTTCTCACCACACTCTTGCTCCCAGTATGTCATAGCGTCACCTTACTTAGTATCTGTGTCAGATCTTTTGTTTCAATAATGATATTTGCCTCTTTCTTCAAGATCTCTTTTGCACAAAAAGCGACTCGAGTGCCCGCATGCACAAACATAGATCTGTCGTTTGCCCCATCGCCGACTACCATGGTTTCCGCTTCACTGACACCCAGTATATTTTGCAAGCGCTGGATCATATCACCTTTAGAAAAATCAAACATCATATCTCCACCCACTAGACCGCTTAACTTTCCGCCCTTGTGATGCAAAACATTAGAAAAATCTGCATCATATCCAAGTACCTCTTTTCCATACATCGTTGCTGTCCTGAAACCACCGCTAAAACAGACAACCGTAGCACCGGACTTTTTAAGTTCCGCTATTGTCTCTTTAGCTCCGGGCATGAAAGGAAGATTTCTACAGATCTCTTCTACCTTTGTAAACTCTAAACCCTTCAGAAGGGAGACACGTTCCGTTAGACTCTCAAAAAAATCCATTTCACCCTGCATCGCTTTTTCTGTAATAGCAGAAACCTTCTCTTTGAGGCCTAAAGGCTCGGCGAAAAAGTCAATCGTCTCGCCATCCATCAATGTAGAGTCAAAATCAAATACACATAATTTCATTATTATCTTCTCTCAATAGCAATACTGCTATAATGTCGTAAATTAATGATGGAATTATACCAACCTAACCTCAAATAGCCACTTAATTGTTATAGAGAAAAAAAATAGGAAAAACTTTGTTTGAAGAACTTATAAATAAATTAGAAAATAAAACGTATATCACCCTTGAGACGACCCCTTCTCACTCTCCTGTTTTCCAACCTATCATAGACAAGATCAACAGTTTAGATCTGGACAAACTTGTTGACGGTTTTTCGACAACAGACAACCCTTTGGCAAAGCTTAAATACAACTCTATCTTAGCGGCCGTCAAGCTGCAAAAAGCCTTTGATAAGCCTGTCCTTGCCACTATGAGTATGAGGGACAGAAACCGTATTGCTCTGCAATCTGACCTTCTGGGTGGTAATGAGTTTGATATACGTGCCGTACTCGCTTTGACAGGTGACAGTGCAACCATGTCTGACCAACCTAATGCCAAAGGCGTTTTTGACGGGAATTCATCTCTTTTACTTGATATCGTTTCGTGTTTGAACTCGGGCATTGATTATGCCGGTAAACCACTCGCTGTCAAACCACAGCAGATTTATCCATTTGCCGTCACAAACTCTTTTTCTACCAATCCAAAGACCTTGCAAAAGAAGATGAAGAAAAAAATCGAACACGGAGCTCTTGGCTTAATTTCCCAACCCGTTTATGACATTGAAAATGCCAAGCTTCTTATAGAACTTCTTGAAAATGCTAAAAATGACTGTTGCGAATCTGCCCAAAGGGCTCAAATGATATTGGGTATATTTCCCATCACTAAACTTCGTACGGCACAGTTTTTGGCTTCTCATGTACCCGGTATTCACGTTCCTAAGTACTGGATTGAGTCACTCAGAAAGGCCCATATCATTTCGCCGGAAGAGGAATATAAGGTCGGGTTTGAGCTAAGCAAGAACTTATTTGATGAGATTATGCAGGTACACCCGAAGGTACATTTGATGACGGCCAACCAGTTTCAAGTTGCGAAAGACATTCTTCTTTAAAACAGATTTGTAAAAAGAGACCCTTAAAAGTCTCTTTCTAACAACTTATCGACCTTTAGTATCGTCAAGATTTTTTCATCTTGTTTTCCGACACCCTCGATCATAGTTTTCTCTTGCATCGAAGTTTCAGGAGCAGGACCAATTTCATGTTTTTTCAAACGTATAGCTTCTGTCAGTCTGTCAATAACAAAACCGGCTGTTTCAGATTCATTCTTCATCACAATAAAACGACTCTCATCCGTCATTTTTTCGCTTGGCAAACCAAATTTCAAACGAAGGTCAATCAGAGGGATTACCGTTCCACGTAGATTAAACACACCCAAAATATAACCCGGAGTTCGAGGTACTCTCGTCCACTCTATAGGTTTAATGATCTCTTGAATACTTAAAATGGGCACCGAAAACTCTTCATCCCCAACCACAAATCCGACGAGCTGGACAATATTGTCCATATTCTCCTCGCCGGGTGCAATCTGATCTTGCTGCTTGTTTATAATGTCTTGTAATTTATCACTCATGATGCTGACTCCTGCGAGAAAGTAAATTTAATATTTCGCTTAACAACATTTTGCAGATAGTCCGGTGAGTATGGTTTGGTAATGTATTCAACCATACCGGATTCAACACCGCGCATTCTGTCTGCCTTACCCGTTCGCGAAGTTACTGCAATAAGAGGAAGGTTTTTATATTTGTTATATTTTTTGATCTCAGAAGCCAGGGTATAACCATCCATGCGTGGCATCTCAATATCAATCAACAGCGCATCAAAATGGTGCTCTCCTGACTTCAAAATATTCAGTGCCTCAAGCCCGTCGTTTGCTTCAATAAGTGTGATTCCCAATGGTTTCAGTGCCATTGTCATAATTTTTCTATCTGTCTTAGAATCATCAATAATCATAACCTTATAATCACTTGGTTGAGTTTTCTCGCGTGGACCGCCTTTGGCACTCCCTGCATCGCCTGTTACTGAGGATTTAATTGTTTTGGCCATGTGCATCAAGGCAGCTACGTCAACAATCAAAGTTACACCTCCATCACCGCGAATCGTAGCTCCGGCGATGCCGTCCATACCTTTAAGATACTCGCCCATTGACTTAATAACAATCTCTTCTTGGCCTACTAACGAATCGACAATAAGACCTATTTTACTTTCTGCCAGACCCAGAACAACAACATAAGCATGCTCACTCGTATCAAAGACATGTTCAACTTCAAAGATATCGGCTATATGCACCAAAGAGAGTACTTCATCACGCAGACGCATAACCGAACGGTTTTCTACCGTATATATCTCCTCTTTGCCAATACGTACCGTTTCGAGTACAGAAGCTAATGGGATAGCGTAATACTCTTCTTGTACTCCGACAAGGAGTGCTTGAATAATGGCCAGAGTTAACGGAATTTTCAGCTTCATCACTGTTCCCTTACCCAGTTCGCTTTCAATATCGATCATCCCGTTGAGTTTTTCAATGTTTGTCTTTACCACATCCATACCGACTCCACGCCCTGAAACATTTGTCACCTGTGCTGCGGTAGAAAATCCCGGACGGAATATAAGTGTAAAGGCTTCTTTATCACTCATCATGTCAGCTTCTTTTTCAGTTATCACACCTTTTTCGATCGACTTTGTACGCAAGAAGTCCGGATCCATCCCGGCACCATCATCCGTTATCTCAATAACAATATGATTTCCTTCATTATAAGCCTTAAGACCAATCGTACCTGTTTCAGATTTACCCGTGGCTACACGCTTTGATGTATCTTCAATACCGTGGTCACACGAGTTTCGAATGATATGGACCAGCGGATCACCTATCTCTTCTACAATAGACTTATCCAGTTCTGTTTCTTCTCCGCTAATCTCTAACTCGATTTTCTTGCCTAATTCACGTGAAAGGTCACGGATCATACGTGGGAATTTGTTAAACACCTTGCCTATAGGAAGCATTCTTGTTTTCATCACTGCGATCTGAAGGTCGGTCGTGACCAAAGAAACGATAGAGACGACCTGATTTAACTCTTCAAGGAACTCTTCACCCTCATATCGCTCCTCAACATCATCATTGATCTTAATGAGACGGTTTTTTCCAAGTACCAACTCACCAATGAGATTCATAAGGTGATCAAGCCGTTTAACATCAACACGAATCGTCTGTTCTACGGTTGTAGCTGTTGCGGGTGCTGCTGCTTTTTTATCTACCTTAGGAGCCGCCTTTGCCGCAGGAGGAGGTGTGGAGGGGGTCTCTACCGCAAGTACAGGAGCGGGACTTGGCTCTTCATCCTTGCTCTCTTGTGCATCACTCTCTTGCGCATCAGGCATTTGAGGCACTTCTTCACCTGCAGCTAGTTTAGCTTCACGTTTGGCCTTATCTGATGCCTGACGTTCTTCTAACAATCTTTGGATCTCTGCTTCAACATCCTCATCACTCATGTTTGCAAAATCTGGCTCTTCCGCCTCTTCTTCCACAGCAGCCGGTTCTTCTACTGCAGGAGTTTCTTCGGCTGTAGGAGCTTGCACCTCAGTAGGACTCTCACCACTTGTAATGGCAACCAAACGAAGAACACATGGTTCAACCTCGATCCCCTCATCTTTGCTCGTATCACGGATAGTTGTCAATAAGCTTTTCATCAAGTCAATAGACTCAAGGATAACATCCATAATATCTGCGTCAATGACGAGTTCGCCGTGACGCGCCTTATTAAGTACATCTTCCATGTGATGCGTCAGATGCGTCAAGATATCAAAGTTTAAAAATGAACTCGCACCCTTGACCGTATGAGCAACTCTAAAGATGCGATTGAGAAGTTCCAAGTCTTCAGGACTATTTTCTAACTCAACCAGATCTTGATCAAGCTGTTCGATCAATTCAAATGATTCAATTAAAAAGTCTTGCAATATCTCTTGAAATTCATCCATATTTAAGCCCCTTGTTCCACATGAGATTTGACGATACGCGCTACTTCATCATAAAAAGTACTTGCATCAAATTTTACTAAATACGCTTCCCCACCCGCTTCTTTACCACGCAACTCGGAAAAGTGGTCACTGATAGAGGAGTTGAAGACGATAGGAATGTCTTTAAAACGGCTATCCTCTTTAACATTGGCAGCAAAATGAAACCCATCCATACGCGGCATTTCAACGTCAGAGACAATAAGCCTAAGATGTTTTGCTATTTCACTGTCATACATCTTATAAAGATCTTCCAGTTTCGACAGACCCTCTTCTCCGTCCACCGCTTCCACAACTTTAAAGCCCATTTGAACCAGGGCATCTTTGACAATCTTTCTTGCAGTCGGACTGTCATCAAGCAGAAGTACTATCCCTGTAAACTCATCTTTATGAGCATCTGAATCACCGCCATCTGGCGTATAAAGTCCAAGTTCCTGTACAACATTCTCAAGATCGAGTATGAGTAAAACTGCATCGTCTTCAATACGCGTCACACCTGTGATCTTGCTCTTATCCAAGGCACCCGCACCGCTAGAGAAGGAAGCCGGCTCAATGTCTTTCCAGCTTATACGGCGGATCCGTTTTGCATCGTGCACGACAAAACCAATTAATATATTATTAAATTCTGCGATGATCACACGTGCATTTTTCTCAGCACCTTCAGGAGGTGTCACCCCCATCCATCTCGCCAAATCCACGACAGGGATAACAACACCGCGAAGATCAAAGATACCTTCAATGAATTCCGGTACTCCCGGGAGTTCTGTTAAACGCGGCTTACGAATAATCTCACGTACCTTGGCAACATTAACCCCGTATATACCCTCGTATACCTGATCTCCATCTTGTTTTAGAATTCGAAAATCGACCAATTCCATCTCATTGGTTCCGACTTTTAAAATATTGTCATTTTTCACTACAACTCCTCAAAGAGTGTTTCTTTATTTTACAGACCTCAATCCGGTAAAACTCGGCTACTCATACCCGGCACTGTCTTTTTACTAGGTTTAGGGCACCTACGGGATAACCGTATTTTATTATGTTTTCAATTATGAAGACTTCAGTCTACACTAAAAGAGACCTCTTCTAATGATAGCCGCCCTTTTTTAGATTGTACAATAAAATATATGTGATTGCAAGCAAATGAAGCCAAATTTGTATAATCAAAACCATAGAGCTCAAAACTTAGATTTTGATGAAAATGACCCTCTATAACAATATCTAAAGGTTCATCTTTCAAATAAGCCAATCGCTTATGAATTATCTCTTTAAATAAGTCTATCTTATAACATGGGTTTTTTTGAACACCTCTTCTTTTCAGCCACTTGATGATGCAGTGAAAACAGAGGGCATCAATGATCCCGACCAAAGAGAGTATCATCTTGTTTCGAATAAGCTTGGTGTAGACTTGGTACCCTAAAGGTGTTTTTGTGTCTCCATGAGAAAGCTGTATATCCTGCCCATTAAACCTTGCCGTTTGAGGCTGTTCTTGCAGTGGAAATATTAAAATATCCGAGAAGATATTATGCAGACAGAAGTCATGATTACCTTCAAAATAGATAATCTCTATGGTCTGTGAGAGCTTATTTATGAGTTTTATAGCTGCTGCATTATCCCTACGTGTCTGTTTTATCACACCAAAAAGAAGTTCAAACATATCACCCATCAATATAAGCTGACTTGTTTTTATCTTCCCGGACTCCAGGGCCTGCAAAAAAGAATAAAACTGTGGGTATTCATCTGAGTAATGTGCATCTGCAATAAGGATAGCTCCCTCTTGCAAGATAATTTTATGGGACATAAGCAAGGGTGGGAAGGCCAAGCGTCTCTTCGTATCCACACATCAGGTTTGCATTTGCAACTGCTTGAGAAGAGGAACCGCGAAGTATATTATCAACCGCTGAGTTTACATATAGTTTATTGCCTTTTTTTTGTGCGTATATATCACAAAAATTTGTACCTGCACATGACTTTATATCTACCGGTTTTTCAAAAACTCTCACAAAGGGTTCATCTTTATAAAACTCTTTTAATACTTTTATAGGATCTATATCTTCTTTAATTAACATATAGGCATCAATGAGTTCACCTCTTGTTGCAGGTATAAGATGGGGTACAAAGTTAATATCAAAACTTTTACTGCTGTGTTTTAATAGTTTTTCTTTTATCTCAGGTTCATGCCTGTGGTTTAAAACCTTATAAGCAAAGATATTTTCATTAATACTATTATAATGTGTTGACTCTGTACATTTTTTACCCGCACCACTTACACCACTCTTAGCATCTATAAAGATAGGGAAGTTTTCATCTATATACTGAGTAAAAGGCACTAGTCCAAGAATAGATGCCGTTGGATAACAGCCAGGATTAGCGACTAAAGAAGCTTTTTTTATTTCATTTCTATAAAGTTCAGGAAGCCCATACACAGCTTGGTCTAAATGCGCTTTATCTTCATGTGGGCAATAATATTTTTCATATGTCTCTAGCTCTAACCTATAATCAGCAGATAAATCAACAATCTTTATCCCCTCATCAATTAAGTCCTTAACAAATCCCATAGAAGCCTGATGAGGAAGTGCTAAAAAGACAAGATCGCACTTTTTAACAATCTCATCCTTATCCACCTTTTCAACCTCACAGTTGAACACTCCTTGCATACTAGGATGTAAGGTTTGTAAGTCCATACCCCCTGTCGTTGTTGCCGCATATGAGATATCAAAATAAGGATGACAGACAAGAACCTTTAATAACTCAAGCCCTGTATATCCACTTGCACCGACAATACCTACCTTAGTTACAGTCAAAAACGATCTCCTGATATTTTATTTCTAATAGTTCAAACTCTTTTACTCCGCCGGGAAGTCTTGCCGTAAACTCATCGCCCTCTTCTTTTCCAAGAAGCTGTTTTGCAAGAGGCGAGTTAAATGAGATCAGTCCCATATCCGGATTGCTCTCACATCCACCAACGATCGTATACGTAATCTCCTCGTCAGAGGCCAAATCACACAAGAGCACAGTCGAGCCAAAACTAACACGGGCGTGCTCAAGCGCAGAGGGATCGACAATCTGTGCTGAGCCTAAGATTTTAGAGAGTTCTGCCAAACGTAAATCAACAAGTCTTTGCTTCTCTTTAGCTGCGTGGTATTCGGCATTTTCTTTCAGATCGCCATGTTCTAAGGCGACTTCGATCTCTTTGACGATCTCCGGAAGTTCTCTGTTCTTTAAATCGTTCAACTCTACGGATAACTTCTCATATCCAAATTTTGTCATCGGTTCTTTATGTTCCATTATATCTGTTCCTTCATTTATTCACGTCTCTTGTGTTACAGTTTATATCAGTACAAAACTTTTCCACTTCATCAAAACCACCTCAACTGGTTTTATCACTGCCGCTTAATCTTTATGACATGTATGCTCTTAGCGTTTGTAAAAAGTTAAATTATTGAAGATATTATAACCTATTTAGAAAAGTAAGTCGTGCTAAGTTTAAATACAACAGGACTCAAAAGCAGCAAGGCAACAAGGTTTGGAATCGCCATCAAAGCATTCAGAGTATCTGCAAGTAACCATATGAACTTCAAGTCCATCATCGATCCTATAGGGATAACCAAAACCCAAAGGACTCTAAAAGGGACAATTGCTTTTTGCCCCAAAAGAAAATAAACCGACTTTTCTCCATAAAAACTCCACGCGACTAAAGTCGTAAAAGCAAAGAGTATCAATCCAAAGCTCACCACATACTCACCTACAAAAGGAAGCATCTTCGAAAAGGCAAGTAGTGAAAGGTTCGCTCCGGACTCGCCTGAGGTATATTCCCCCGAAAGAACGATGGCAAGACCCGTAATGGAACAGATGATAATCGTGTCAATAAAGGTTCCCATCATCGCAATCAGCCCCTGCCGGACGGAGGAGTCAGTCTTTGCCGCTGCATGGGCGATAGGTGCGGAACCTAAGCCTGCCTCATTTGAAAAAATTCCTCTGGCTACACCAAACTGTATCGCTGCCCAGATACTTGCCCCTGCAAACCCACCTGCAGCCGCTGTTCCCGAAAAGGCCGAGGTCACGATCAAAGAGACGGCATGGGGTATTTCAGTGATATTGAAGATTAAGATAGTGATGCCGGCCATAAGATAGGCGATAGCCATTAAAGGTACAAGAGTACCCGCTAAGGTTGCGATTCTTTTTATACCGCCGATCAAAACAAGCCCCACCAAGACAGCCATGACCAAGCCGCTGTAGAGTTCACCAATGCCAAAGGAAGATTCTATGATGTCTGAGACAGAGTTTGCCTGAATGGTGTTTCCTATTCCGAATCCTGCAAAAGAAGCAAAAAAAGCAAAAAGAAACCCCAGAAACTTCCAATTTTCACCCAAACCGTTTTTGATGTAGAACATCGGCCCGCCGACATGGTTTCCTTCTTCATCTTTTTCCCGGAAGTGTACTGCAAGAACTGCCTCGGCATATTTTGTTGCCATGCCTAAAAGTGCTGCCATCCACATCCAAAACATTGCTCCGGGACCACCCATAAAAATAGCTGTGGCCACACCTGCAATATTTCCTGTTCCAATGGTCGCCGAAAGAGAGGTCATCAGCGCATTAAAAGGAGAAATCTCACCCTCTTTTTTATCTTCTTTACGCCCCTTTAAAATGAGAACAAAGCCCTGTGCTATCATACGAATTGGCATAAACTTCAGTCCAAGACTGAGATACAGGCCCGTGCCCAGAATAAGTGCCAACATCAATGGACCCCAGACGATGCCGTTTATGGTTGTGATAAAGCTATAAATATTTTCCATCTGTCTTTTGTCCTACTGTAAAATAATCTCTGCCACATCTTTTAAGCGACTTTGTCCCAACTCTTCTCTGAGTTCAATTGAGCGTTCTAGAAACTTCTGTGCATCAATAGTTTTATAGACCTCATACATTCTTTCAACATTGACCTCATCTTGAAGCAGTTCGGCGTGCATTGCATCTTTGCCTGCAAAATCATAAATAATATTAGCCAGACCTACGTGCTTGAGTTTTACAAACTTTCTTCCTATCCAGTACTCTAGCCTATTTGCAACAAATACCAAGACCATCGGCGTTCCTATAAGGGAACATTCAAGTGTCGCTGTACCTGAACAAACGTATGCAAAATCTACTTGTAAAAGAGCCTCATGCGTATTTTTCATAATGGTGTATTGTGAAATATCGCCATAGAGTTCTTTGATCTCCTGTTCGGAAAAATGAGGAGGAATGACCAAGAGAGCTTCTTGTGAATGTTTCCTTCGCAGCTCGTGATAAATAGGCATAAGAGAACGTACTTCAGACTTTCGACTTCCTGCCAGAAAGGCGATCTTATTATTTGTACTCACTTCTTGCTTAAAGGTTTTGATCTCATCCATAAGCGGATTACCGACATAGATGCAGCGCGGATAGAACTGATTTTCAAAGGGAAAGATAGAGAGTAACTTGTCACAATACTTATCTACCTTGGCCGCACGTTTTTTCTTCCATGCCCACACCTTTGGTAAAACATAATAACTGATCTCTTTATCAGGATATTTTTCTTTTATCTTTTTAGCCAGAGGAAGATTAAAAGCGGGTGCGTCGATCAACAGAACTTTATCGGCATCTCTTGCCAAGAAGAGAAGTTCGGACATAGCTTCTTTGGCTGCGAATATCTTTCCTATCACATCTTTTATTCCCATGACTGAAAACTCTTTTGGACTATACAGAGGTGTGCCTAAACTCTCATCAAATATCCCACAGAGTTCCGTCTCTCTTAAATAAGGATAGAGTGCTTTTAGATGTAAGTTGGATGATGGTTCCAGCGCCGATACGAGTAGTTTCATTATTATTCCTTTAAGGCCAGAACTGTTTTTTGCATTCTGGAAAGATCAAAGACAATTATCTCATGTCTGTTCGTGTTGCAAATATATAGTTTACAGGCTTTTTTGCTTATGCCCGCAGGTTCATCCAGGCCTTCTACAAGTGTCATCAGCTCAGCAGTCTGAGGCGTGTAGACTTTAATCTTGTTATTATAGCTGTCTGCTATAAATATTCGTCCGCCACCGCACCCGTCACCATAGACCCCGGCACACAGATCTAAAGGATGCTGAAGTTCATTATTATCATAGATATGAGATTTCACTTCAGCAGACGCCGCGCATCTCAGGCTTGAACTTTCACTGTCAACAAACCATAGTTCATCATCTAAAAGGCTTAAGCCGCCAGGCTGGGCCAAAACGGCTTCACCAAATCCCCCGTCATGCAAGGACTCAGAATTTTCCTGACCAATGACCAAGACCTCTTCTTCTGTTTTCAAGTCATATGCCTTGATCTGATGCGATCCCGCCAGACTTACATACAAAAACATTCCGTCACTCTCAAGACCATAAGGGTTTCTAAGTCCTTCCAGCCATCTTCTTTTTTGTGTAAAACCCTCACTCACTTCTAAGATATGCCCACCTGAACACGAGGCGATATACAGTTTGTCATTGATATAGACCATTCCCTGAGGTTGGAATACAGAAGATATTTTATGCAGTACCTCTTCTTCATAAGAGCAGACCAAGACCTCGTCTTGATGCGCTATAAAGAGATATCTTTCACAAGCCAGGATATTTTGGGGATACCTTAATAAGCCCTTTTTTTCTTTTAAGTGATCGGGAGTAAACTTTTCACGATGCAGCTTATGCCCCAAACAGAGTCTGTGTATATCAGCTCTAAGCTCTTGCAGATGTTCTTCGCCTGTATACTGCGAGACAATATATCCCTCGGGATCGATCAAGACCAGAGTCGGCCAGACCTTTATCCCGTACCCGTCCCACAGTTTACGATCGGCATCATTGATGACACAATGATTGATCCCATAACGGCGCATCGCATCCAAGATAGCTGCATCTTCTTTTTCATGTTGATGTTTTCCCGAATGTATGCCAATAACAAGGAGTTCTTCTTTGAACTCCTCCTCCAGAACCCTTAACTCAGAGAGAACATTCAAACAGTTCATGCAGCAGTAGGTAAAAAAATCAAGTAAAACGATCTTGCCTAAGAGCTCGTTTTTACTCAGCGGGGCATGGTTTAGCCACGAAGCATTTTCCAAAGAGAGAGAGCGTACGGTCTGTTTCATGCTGTTATTTTTGTATGAGCTTTTGAATAGCCAAGGAACACATCGTCATACCAAACGCACCCGTAACACCGACAAAGCTTCCTTTCACCTTGGTACGCGCCGGTTCTGTTGAAAAGACAACAGGATATTTTTTACTAAAACGGCGTTTTTTAAGCTCATAGCGTATCTTGGAGGCGAATCTGTCCCCATGGGTCTTCCAGATCGTTGCTACTTCGATCTTCGTCGGATCCAAACGTTTGGCTGAACCTGTTGCAGAGATGAGTTTTTTGTAACACTTTTGAGCCAGTGCAAGTTTGGCATGAATATCATCAATCGCATCCAAGACCAGATCATAAGGTTCAAAATCGAACTCCTCGACCCATTGCGGCGTTATTTTCATGTCCATGATCTTTATTTGCGGATAGTGCTGCTTCATCGCCTCGACCTTGGACTCCCCTTCATGAAGCTCTGACCACATCTGACGGTTTTGATTACTCGCATCATAGCGGTCAAAGTCAATAATCGTGATATCATGTATCCCGTTTCTGTGCAGACAATCCAAACAAAAACTTCCAACCCCGCCTACGCCAAGAAGAAGTATCTTTGCCCCCGTCAATTTGTCAAATGAGTCCCCCAGCAGCATACGACTTCGTTCATACCTCGGCAAAGAAATCCTTTAGCCTCTGCATAGATCTATACGCAGTAAGATCAAGCATGACAGGCGTTAACGAGACCTTCCCTGCTTCAATGGTCTCGAAATCCGTAACACCCTCATGCTCTCTTCGTTCTGATTGCAGAGGGTGCAGTCCTAACCACCAGTACTCTTCCGCACGTGGATTTCTATGCAGGTGAGCATCATTTTCATAACATCTGTAACCCGCATAGCTCACCTGATACTCTATCGTCGAAATATCTTTAGGTACATTGATGTTTAAGAGTTCCCTCTTGGGCAGAGGGAACTCACCTTCAAAAATCTTCATCACGATCTCTTTGATAACTTTTTGAGCCATAATATAATCTACGTCCAATCCGTGCTGTGAGGTACCGATCACCTGAGAGATAGCGATAGCAGGAACATCATGTAAAACTGCTTCCATCGCTCCTGCAACCGTACCTGAATAGGTGATATCCTCACCCATATTTGCCCCACGGTTTATTCCGGAGACAAGCAGATCAGGTTTTTTATCTCCATAAAGAGAGTGTAGAGCCAAGTAGACACAGTCACTGGGTGTTCCGTCATCAAGTTTATAAAAATCATCATCGACTTCCACAAAACGAAGCGGTCGCGTCAGCGTTAGTGAATGTCCACAGGCCGACTTTTCACTTGTCGGTGCTACAATAGTCAAATGCGCCACATCTTTTAAGGCTTCTATAAGGGCTTTGAGACCCGCAGCATCGAATCCGTCATCGTTCGTTATTAATATCTCTTTTTTCATGATACGATTATAATAACTAATGGCATAAAATGTGCTTTAGAAAAAACATGAATAGCATAAAAAATAGATTTATCCTTCTTACTTTCCTTATCATAGCCCTTAGTCTTAGCAGCATTGCTTATCTTCTTCTCTTGCCGCAGGACTCACTCAAAAGCTTTTCACAAAATCTTGAAACCGATAAGTTTGAAGAGGTCTATGTACAGCTTAACCGACTCAGCGATAGACTTAATCCACGTCTAAAGGCGGAAGAGAGGCTTCCGCTTATCTATCTTATTCTTGCCTCCCATGAAAACATCGCCTCTGCTTTGAGTTTTGATACCCAGGCCGACAAAAAACTGTCGGCACTCAAAGAGAAACTACATGCACATATCGCTTCCATTGTTGAAGATCTTCCTGCTGAAGAAGCTCAGGTCATTACCGAACTTCAAACGAAGTATTCAAAGATGAGTGAGCTTGGGCTCAATCTTGTTCAGCAAAAAAACCGTTTTGTCTCTACACCGCAAAAACCCGAAAATCATCTTTTTTTTATTATCTATATCTCCATCTTGACCATTACTGTTCTTGCTCTTATGTGGTCCTTTTATCTCTATTTGCAAAACAGTTTTGCCCATCTTCCTGTCCAAGAGAGTTCTATAGATGTATTTGAGAATATCTCCTTACAGATAAAACAAGACACAGAGGCATTAGCCGATGCACATGAACATATCCTTAGCATAGAGAAAGAGAAAGAGGCCTATTCTCAAGATCTTATAAGACAGAAACAGAGTCATACAGAAGAACTCACGCGTAAAAAAGAGAGACAGGACGAACTTGATGCCCGGTGTTCAAAAATGCGCGAAGAACTTGAACGCAGCCAGAGTGCCTTGCAAGAAAAAAAGTCGATTCTTCCCCAGAGCGAACTCTTATATGAGAACATCCAAAAACTTGGAGATTCTTTAGAGCAGACGGTGCGTCAACAAGATGAGTCTCAACTTCAGTTTGATCAGCTCACTCAAGACACCGAAGCGATCAAAGATGTTTTATCCGTGATTGGAGATATAGCCGATCAGACAAACCTGCTTGCGCTCAACGCCGCCATAGAAGCGGCTCGTGCAGGAGAACATGGACGCGGTTTTGCTGTTGTTGCCGACGAGGTGCGCAAGCTAGCAGAGCGAACACAAAAAAGTCTTTCAGATATTCATGCCTCAATCTCCATCATCATCCAAGCGATTATGCAAGCGGGCGACGGAGCTAAGCTCAATCATGAAGAGATACAAGAACTTGTTGTTCATGTCGGCAGGATCAAAGATCTCCTTGCAGACAAGAAGAGATAGACCCAAAGCTAGAGCTTTTTTTCAAACCAGAAACGATTCCAGCCGTTTAGATGCTCATACTTCAGTGTATAGCCATGCGACTCCAAGATAGCATTGACTATATAAAGTCCCAGGCCAAAACTGTGCACGGCCTTATGCGATTTTGTAAAGGGTTCTAGATAATAAGAGAGGGGTTCATCCAGGCCTTTTCCGTAATTTTCAAAAAGGAGCTTTCCTTCCCGTGCCGTTATAATAACCTTTTTGTCATCGGCATACTTGATCGCATTGTCTATCATGTTTTTTATGGCCGTTGCAAAGAGCTTGTAATCCACATGGAGCATAAGGTCACTGCTGATATCAAGACTGTAATTTTCAGGCTCAAAAAATCCCATATCCAATGCCTCGGAAATAATATCGACGGCTCTGTAGTCGTCTACTTTTGTCTGCTCAAACCCCGAGGCTATCTGCTCCACCAGTGCCATCTCATTAATAAGACCTTCCATACGTATAAACACGTTTAAAAGCCTGCTTTTGTACTTATTATCATCTAACATCTCAACTGAAAAACGCCCCTTGGTAATCGGAGTTTTTAGCTCATGCATAATATTGCGTAAAAAGAGGTTGCGCGATTCAATAAGGGTATTGATCTTTCTTGCGGCATTATCAAACTCATTGGCTACCTCAGAGATCTCATCCTTTCCCTCGACCTTAAATGAGACTTGCAAGTCTCCATCTGCAAACTTTTTGATCTTGTCGCGAAGTTTTCTCAGGGGATAAAATCGTCTAAGGATATAAAAAAACGAAAAAAGTATAATCCAAATAATGGTAAGATATGAATATAAAAGGTTTCCCATATGATAGGGTTTTAGGTCCTTAGCCTCTAATAAAAAGTACTCATTGGGCGTCTTCATATGAAAATAGACCTTATCCTCATGAATAATCATCTCAATAAAGCTCTCTTGTAAAATATCAGAAATAACAACAAAACTTTTCTTCTTGCTGATAGAGTTTTTGGCCGATTCAAAAAACTCTTTTTGAACTTTTTGGCCCTCTGACAAGATAGTTTTTTTCATGTTGTAGTCATGGATGAGTGTTAAAGAGTAGGTCGCAAGGTTTTTTTCCAAGACATCCAGGTCTCGTCCTCTTTCAAGCACATCACCGTAAATCTGGCGGACCAGTTCATTCTTAGAAAAAATATTGGAGAGGTATTGCTGCCGGTTAAGTTGATAAAATTCCCATACAGTAAAACTTACTGTGCCAAGCGTTACCACCAAGGCAATAAGAACGGTAATGAGGATTGAATATCTAGGCAAAAAACAGTTACTTCAATAGTTTGTACCCGATACCGCGGATAGACTCGATTAGGCCTTTATCACCTATTTTATTACGAATACGTCCCACCATGACATCAATGCTCTTGTTTGAACTCTCCTCATTAATAGCACCTACATTATGGATAAGGTCTTCCCGCGAAATCACAAAGCCCTGTTTCTTGACCATAAAAGCCAAGATACCATACTCTGCATTGGTCAGATCTAAAAGCTTAGACTTATAACGAATCTCCATTGAGCCCTCATCTAAGACAAACTCTGAATGCTCCTCGTTCGAACCCTCTTCGCTATGCTCATATCGGCGTAATACAGAGTTGATCCGTGCTTCAAGTTCACGAGGGTCATAAGGTTTAGGAAGGTAATCATCCGCACCCAGTTCCAAGGCTGTGATCTTGTCATTGATATCAGACCTCGCTGAAGAGATAATAATAGGGACATTTTGTTTTGCCCTGATCTCCGCGCACACCTCTAAGCCGTCCATTCCCGGCAAGGTAAGATCTAAAATAACAAGATCAAAAGATTCTAACTTTAACCTGCTAAGCGCGTTAAAAGGATCGTCTTCTGTCTCAATGCTCATATCAAGCTCTTCAAGAAACTCACTTAAGACTTCTGCCAGTTCCAAATCGTCTTCAATCATTAATATTTTTATCATAAGACTATTTTAGCAGAAAAAATGAAATAGAAGTTAACCTTTTGAGAATCACACAAACAGTAGTGTGATTCTATAAGCGACAAAGGCAAGCGTATATGCTATGACGGTAGTCAGGGCAAAAAGGTAGAAGAAGTACTTTATCCCACCGGCTTCTTTGGTAAATACAACCGAAGCGGCCAAACAGGGGAGGTAAATCATAATGACAACGATAAAGGCCACTGCAGCAGGAAAGGGAATATTTTTGGATATGGCATGCATCAAACCCGAGCTCTGCTGGTCTACATCTTCGCCCAATGAGTATAAGACACCCAAGGTGGAAACCACCACTTCTTTTGCCGCCAGCCCTGTTTGAAGAGCAACAGCCATCTTCCAGTCAAACCCCAAGGGCTCAAAAACAGGCTCGATAAACTTACCGATACGACCCAGGTAACTCTGCTCAAGAAGTTGTTCTTTGAGTCGGTTTTCCAGAACCACCCTCTGCGAAGGATCTGACTGTTCAATCTCTGTCGTAAAGGCACTTTCCATTTCAAGATTATGCGGATAATTAGATAAGAACCATACTAGCATCGCAGCCGCTGCAATAAAAGTACCCGCTTTTTTCAGATACATCCATGTCTTTGTCTTCACCGTATGCCAAATGAGTTTAAAAGAAGGCAGACGGTACTTTGGCATCTCCATGACAAAGGGTTCATCCAGTCCTTTAAACGCCGTCAAACGCAGCACCTTGGCAGCCGTTAAGCCAATGATCGCTCCCAATATATAAATAGCAAAAAGAATATTTCCGGCCTGAGATTCTGAGAAAAAAGCACCTGCAAAAAGCACATATACGGGAAGCCTCGCTCCACAAGACATAAATCCGATAATAAAAAGTGTCAAGAGTCTATCTCTGTCGTTTTTAAGTACTCGTGCGGACATATATGCCGGAATAGAACAGCCAAAACCTGTTACCAAAGGGATAAAAGATTGCCCATGCAGACCAAACTTATGAAAGAACCCGTCAAGTAAAAAAGCAACACGCGACATATACCCCGTACTTTCAAGCAGGGCGATTCCTATAAACAAGATCACGATATTGGGGATAAAAAGAACAACCGCTCCTACTCCGGCAATGATGCCATCAACGATCAATGAGCGCACCGCATCGTTACTGATCGTAGCCCCGACCACATCTCCGAACCAGCCAAAAAAAGCATCAATCCAGTCCATGGGAATAGAACCTATCTCAAAGGTTAACTGAAACAGTCCCCACATAAAAAATAGGAAAATAGGAATACCAAAGATCTGATGAATGAGAATCTTGTCGATTCTTTCTGTCATGGTTAGTTTGACGTGTTCTAAACTTTTCATCCTAAGTGTTTCGGCGATAATACCGCGATTAAAGGCCATATACTCTTCGGCAAAGACCTCTTTGATATCGTCTGTATCATGATGCAGCTGTATGTGTTTATCCGCTTCAATCAAAATAGGCTGAAGCTCTGTCCATATGGGATTGTCATGCAAGGTTCTATAGGTCTTTTTTTCATTTTGTAAAAGATTGATGGAGATATTACGATTAGAGATATGGGCATGAAACTTATGCCTGTCAAGGTACTCGGTGATCTTTACAATTTCCTCTTCCAGTGCTTCAGAAAAGATAAGCTTCTGCTCTTGTTTAGCTGCTTTATGTGTTTTAATTGCCAGATAAAGCATCTCTTCCAGGCCCGTTTGAGCAACAGCGGAGACCTTGACAGCAGGAAGACCCGTGAGTTCACTAAAGTATCTTTCGTTGATCTCTATGCCCTCTGACTCTGCCTCGTCCATCATATTCATAGCCAGAACAATCTTCTTGGACATAGTCATCAGTTCTGCCGTAAGCTGGAGGTTTTTTTCCAGATTGGTTGCATCTACAACGTTTAAAATGAGGTCATACTCCTCATTGCACAGATAATCATGTGTCACCCGCTCTTCGATAGAGTAATCCGTGAACGCATAAGTGCCGGGAAGATCGATCACCGTAAAGGCATACTCTTGAAAATCGAACTTTACTTCTGACTTCTCAACCGTTACACCCGTGAAGTTTCCGACATGCAGATGTGCGTTAGAGATTGAATTGATAAGCATGGACTTGCCGACATTAGGTTGTCCGACAAGAGCGATTTTAATTGTTTTCATCAGTCACTTCTACAAGTTCTGCTTCTTCTTTTCGAAGTGCTATACGCATTTTACCTACCTTGATCTCTACCGTACTTTTTGCCGGTGAATATTCTAAAAGTTCTATTTGAACGCCTCTTGCCATTCCAAAGGACATCAGACGCTGTTTTAACGGACCGTTTGCGTGTAGTTTTGCTACGGTGCAACGTGTGCCTTTTTCGCATTGTGTTAGAGTTTTCATATCTACTTCTTTAATTATATTTGTAATGATAATAAATATCATATTAATTTAGCGTTAAAAGTTATACTTTGCACTTATCTTAAGCAACACATCATCCATATACTCCGGTGCGGCTTCCGCTAAAGAGCTCAAATCAGCTCCTCTTCAATTAAGTTCAAACCGATATAATCACATTTTATTTTGAAAGATAAAATGTATTAATCAGGAATCACCATGCAGTTTTTATACTCTTCTCAAAGCCATTTTAATCTGGCCAACCTCATCACAATGGGAAATATCACCTTTGGTCTGATGGCCGTTTATTTTATCACCCAGCAAAACTTTTTTCTCGCGGTAATCCTAGCATGGATGGGAGGCGCCTTCGATATCTTTGATGGAAAGGTAGCCAGGAAATATAATCTTTCTAATGAATTTGGTGTTCAGCTTGACTCTTTTGCCGACTTTTTAACCTTTGTTTTAATGCCGACATTTTTAATCTTTGAAGCAGTGTTTGAAGGTACTGGTACGCTTATGATGGTGTTCGCAGGAATAGGGTCTGTTTATTATGTTATCTCAGGTCTTCGCCGTCTTATTCAGTTTAACATCCAGGCAGACCCCGGTGAGGCCGAAAAGTTTTTCACAGGTGTCCCTACTCCCCTAGGCGCTATCCTTTTATGGTTGGTCTTCTTGGCTAATGTCTACCTTGGACTTCCTGCTCTTGGTGTACTGGTATTAATGCTAACTATCGGTTTTTTATTGAACTCACATGTTAAAGTTCCTCACCCTTAGTCTGCTTTTGTGTACCTTGTACGCAGACGCACCCTACCATCGCCCTTTCTACCAAGAGCAACTCAAAAAGGTTCAAGAGATGCAAGCATCAAAAATTATCTTTCTTGGAGACTCATTGACCCATAGGCACAATTGGTCGAACTTTAAGGCTTCTAACATGGGCATAGACGGTGATACTACGGATGGGGTTCTTTCCCGGTTACATCTGACTTCAAAGGCAGAAACGATTGTTTTGATGATAGGAGCCAATGATATACTCAAACGTACCCCTATGCATAAGATTCAAAAAAATTACACTGCAATCCTTGAGAGCTTTTCACCGGGACAAAAGGTGTATGTTCTCTCTATCCTTCCTGTCATCGATTACAAACAGACAAGGCCTATCAATCAGGATATCCTTACACTTAACCGGTGGCTAAAAGACAAGGTCAACAGAGGCTCTATGACCTTTGTAAACCTTCACCCCTATTTTCTGGAAGGAAAAGGGCTCAAGGATGACTTGGGTATAGATGGCCTGCATCTCTCTTCTGCAGGGTATAAACTTTGGGAAAAACTGTTAAAAGAGGCTTTAAAAAAGTAAGTCTTTGGTGTCCTTGCCGGAGAATAGCTTGTTACTACCAAGAACAAGGGTGCTAAACCCCTCTCCTTCTTAGCCTAATTTTGAAATGATCGTCTCTTGCACAACACCAATATCTAAAGTGCCGTCCACACGGATATACTGAAGACTTTCAATCTTATCCGCTTGCCCTTGGTAATAATCTACAAGTGGTTGTGTCTGCTCATGATAAACATTCAGACGATCTTTTACGATCTCCTCTTTATCATCAGCGCGCTGAATAAGTTCTTCACCCGTTTCATCATCCTTGCCTTCGATCTTCGGCGGATTGTATATCAGGTGGTAGCTACGGCCTGAGTCCTGATGTACTCTGCGTCCAGACATACGTTTAATGATCTCTTCATCAGGAACATCAATCTCGATAATCGCATCAAGTTCAATACCTGCTTCTGTTACCGCGTCCGCTTGAGGAACAGTACGTGGAAAACCGTCAAGTAAAAAACCATTTTTACAGTCATCCTCTGCGATGCGGTCTTTTACCAGACCGATAATGATCTCATCGGTAACAAGTTTACCCGCATCCATAAACTCCTTTGCCATTTTCCCCATATCTGTACCGGCTTTAATAGCCGCACGAAGCATATCGCCTGTAGAGATCTGTGGAATGTCATATTTCTTAGTGAGAAACTGGGCTTGTGTGCCTTTACCTGCGCCCGGTGCGCCAAGAAGAATAATTTTCATATGTTGTCCTGATATTTTTAATTGTGGAAGTATAGTTTTTTTCTGCTTGCTATTTTGTTAAAAAACTGGACTGCTTCTTTTTTCACTCTTGTCCTTTAAAACGACATTCACCGATACTTATCGTCTTTCCTTTTTTGCACTCCTGTTCTACATAAGCGAAGGTGGCCTCGGCAGGAACATCGGGAAACTCTTCTTTGATCAGCCTCAACACCTCTTTTTCACTGACCTTCGACCACGTTTTTTCATAATAATACTGCGTCATAAACTTCATACCGCACACCCTTCATTTTCTAAGGAATGAAAGATCAATCGAGTATAAAAATACTTTTCATCTGATGATGTCTTATACTCATAGGCCAATTTATCAGAAAGCCGCTCTATCATCTTCATACCGATAAAAGAGGAAAAAAGCGGAATATCACCTGAATCTCCGATCTCATTTTTAATATAGATCTCATTTGGCTTGGCTTGGACATAAATAGTCGAGTTCTGTTTGGTATGTATAAATATATTTTCAAAGACCGCTTGAAGTACCTTCTGCATAGCATCTTTATAGGTTTTGATCACAAAACTCTCTTCCCAGTTTGACTCGACCTGTACAGATTTCTTACGTAAAATCGGTTCAAAGGCGTCTTGCATCATCTTACAGTTATCTTCCATATTGACATTAACACGGGGCATCTGCATATCCCACTCTATAGACTTTAAAAAGAGTAGTTCCCTCAGTTTCGAGGTGATGTGGGCAATATCTTCCTGACTCTTAAAGACAAAGTCTTTTTTATCCATATTATTATCTTTGGCAAACAGAGACAGACGGGCTTTAAGTACAGCGATAGGGGATTTGAGTTCATGAGCTGCTTCTTTAAAAAGTTCTTGTCTTTGATCACAGAGGTTATCATTTGTCTGGATTAAAGATAAGATAGCATTACGCAGGCTCTTTACCTCATAGGTTCCGTCACATTCAGGATAGATCTTTTTATCTTCTTCATAGCTGTCGCAAAAATCGATCAGACACTCAAGGGAGTTAAACTGCCGTTTTATATAGATCACAAAGATACTCACCAAGGCGATGAAAATAAGTATAAACAGGCCAAAAGTCCGTGTAATAAAATGGATCATTTTTTCTTCTAGAAGCGCATCGCTGCACGAAAGAGAGAGGTACATCTCTTGAGGCAAGGCCACATAAGAGAGAATACGTCCACTCTTTTCAGAAGGGATCTCGCTCATTACTTTCATCCTCAAATCATCAAAAAGTTCTCCATATCCGCTCTTTTTTACCTCCGCCTCAAAAAAAGCCAACTCTTCATCATACAGATGCTCGTACTTAATATCAGCAAGCATCAGATCCAAGGCGCTCTTAATGTTTTGTTTCAGCTGATGGTGATAGGAATACGTAATGAAGCTCAGTGTGAAACTCATCGCAAGCAGGGCACTCACGAAAAAGAAGATGATGATATTGGACTGCATGCTGTTAGATCTCAATGACATATCCTCGTGTTTTTACTGTTTTTATCAAATCAACCGGAAGTTTCTTTCGTATATGAGTAATGGTAACTCTTATCGTACTAGAGGCCAGCTCTTCGGGATGTAAATAAAGCGCATCCAAAAGGTCATCACTTGAAAAGATTTTATTCTTGTTGCGAAGCAGATAAAAAAAGAGATCACTCTCTTTTTTACTCAGGTCTATCGTTTTACCTTCGTAACTTATACTCTGAGCCGAGAGGTCACATACCATCCCCTCTATTTCCATGATATTTTGTGTATTGTGACGACGGGCAAGCGCGTATATACGTGCCAATAGTTCATCATTGTCAAAGGGCTTCTCAAGATAATCATCCGCGCCCACATTAAGCCCTTCGATCTTATCGGAAACAGTCCCATAGGCTGAGATAATAATAACTCCGGTCGAAGGGTTTTTTGCCTTGATCTTATCCACGAGCTCTAAACCTATATCATGTCCGTTGATATTGCGATCAAGCAAGGCGACGTCATAATCATACCGCTGTATATATGCCTTTGCCTCTTCTGTATCGTATACCCGGTCAACTCTAAATTCTCTAGCCAGATAGGCACCGACCAGTTCACAGAGGTCCTTATCATCTTCTAGCATCAAAATTCTCATGCTCTACCTTATAAACTCTATCACATTAAACACCCCAAAGAGGATTGGCTGATGGAGCAGATATATCAGTAAGGAGTGTTTTCCCAAGTAGGCAAGTCTGTTTCGTCTTTTACTCTCATGTATTGTGAGTCCAAAAAAGTTGTGATGCATGACAAATATTCCTATAAGGACTACACCGAACCAAGGGGTGAAACTAACGACGTCAACCGTGTACCTGGGAAGGGAAAAGTGCTCTACTGCATAAGATAATACAGGGTCAAAATGAAAATATCCCAAAACATACGCCGCAACGACACCTACTCCCACGATCAGAGCCAGGTTGGGCACCTTTACAAAAGCCAGTGAAACGACAGTAGCAACCATAATAAAGTGAATCACGCCAAAATAGATCCACTGATCAGGAAAGACTAAATAACTTCCTATAGAGATTAAGACGGAAACGGCTGAAAGTTTTGCTGAACGTACCCACACCTTCTTCCAGTCGATCGCTTTGGAGTAAGCTAGGTATGAGCTCATCCCAACGGCTAGTAAAAACATGCTCAAGATCACGCCTCTGAAGATGATCCATTCTATATCTACCGTCGTTTTATAAGAGGCATATCCAAACAGAGCCAGATCATAACCAAAATGAAAGAGCACCATCAACACAACAGCCGATCCACGTAAGAGGTCTAGTTCAAAATATCGTTTATTCATATCCATATTGTACACAAGTTTTAGACAAAGATTGCTTCACGGCCGCCACAGCTAGTTTTCTAAAGAAACTTTTCACTATGTGAAACCGCTCTCGCTAGTTTTCCAAGTTATACTATATTTCTGTTATAATTGATACATAAAAATCAACTTTTAACTTCGTGGAGGGTACTTGTGAACAAAGCAATTTTAAAAAACTATACGATTTTATATGTTGAAGATGACGAAGAGGTGCGCCGTATTGCCGTTGAATACCTAAGCAGAATCTGCAAAAAGGTGTATGAGGCTGAAAACGGCAAGGTCGCACTTAACCTCTGGAGAGATGAAAAACCTGATATCATCATCACAGATATATCCATGCCAAAGATGAACGGTATAGATATGGCACGATATATCCGCGCAGAAGATCAGAAGACCCCTATCATTGTCGCAACTGCTTATACCGATCAAGATTATCTTATGAAAGCCGTAGAGCTGCAACTAGTCAAGTACATCGTCAAGCCAATTACAAAAGATAAGCTTATGGGCGCTCTTGAACTTTCACTTCAACGCATGGAAGATAAGAGCAAGTTCTCACTTCCCCTGTCTAAAGAGTGCTCATACAACGCGTTTTCAAAAGAGATTCATTGCGACGGCAAGCCTGTTAAACTCACCAAAAATGAGCTTCTCTTTTTGGATCTGCTCGCTTTTAACACCTCACGTGTTGTCACCTACGAGGAGATAGAATCTCAGGTGTGGCCTTATGAGGGCATGAGTTCAGATGCTATACGCTCTTTAGTAAGGGCTTTACGTAAAAAACTTCCTGACGATGCCCTGGAGAACATCTCAGGTGTCGGATATAAACTAAGGGTATATGACGGGGAATAGGCTTAGCATTTATTTAAGATTCTTTATATATTGATCAAGTTGCTCCATCTCTCCATCGCTTATGTTTTTATATCCTTTGAAAAGATAAGCTTTCCCCTCCGCGCTTTGATCAAACTTCAATAGGCTTTGTCTAATTTTATCGACGAGTTCAGGTTTCATATCGGCATGTGCCATAATAAGAAAGCCGGGTATCTTTGTGCTTTTTTCCAAGATCCTAAGCTGGTCTTTATATTTAGGCTCAAGTTTTTTCCACATACTTACCCCGCTAAGGGCCAAATCACTATGCCCTTTTAATAAAGAGATAACAGCGTTAGTATGCCCCTTGGTCACATAGTGCTTAATGTCTTTATGCATCTCTACACCCACAGCTTTTAGGTCTTGAACCGCAATTTGATGGATGATAGCAAAAGAGGGAGCCATCGATATCGTTTTTCCTTTTGTATCTGCTAAGGTTTTTATCTGACTCTCTTTTTTAACCACAAAATACCCTTGAATATACTGCGTTGTCATGGCAACGGGTTGATAACCGGCTCTTACCTGGGCAAAACGGCCGACATGCGGGGCCGTGAACATTAATTGGTAGGACCCTTTTTTGACATTATCTATATAGGTTTTAATATTTCTTGCCGTTATGATGGAGACAGGATGATCCAATTCTTTAGCCAAAAATTTTTTTAGATTTTGGTGATGTTTGATAATTTTATCCGGTGTTAAATAGGGAAAAATGGCAAACTCCACGGCCCTTTCCCCCGCATTTGCGGATGAGAACATAAGCCCGAGCAAAACTGTCACGATCAAAAAAACTTTCATACCCTGCTTCATAACACACCTCTCCATCAATGAATTCACTTAAGATAACATACATTGTCAGGTATCTATGCTTTATTTTATATCATAAAATATAATACTTAGGTGCTTTTTAAAAATACATTTTTTAATGGTTTCATAATCAAATATGGCACTCTCTATCTCAAAGATGTCGGCTTTCTTAATAAATAACCCAACCCTATATCTTTATTCGCTGTTTAACTTTTTAAGCGTGTACAATCGAGCTTCCAAGTCTCTATCCTCTGTTCAGTTTGATGATAAACTCTGCCCCCTCTTCTGTGTTGTTAACGTAGAGCTGCCCCTTCATGTGCTCCTCGATGATCATCTTTGACATGTAAAGCCCCAAACCTGTTCCCTGATTAGCCTTACTGGAAAAATAGGGTTCAAATATCTGTTCAAGATTTTCCTCTGCAACACCACCGCCGTTATCACTCACGCTGATCTTTACACAATCTTCCTCTTCAAAGATTCCAATTCTTATCTTTGCCTCTTCTTTACCTTCTAAGACCTCTTGCGCATTTTTAAGAAGATTTAACAAGACCTGAATCATCTCGTTTTTGTATAAATAGAGTCTCGCCTCACAGCTATATCTTTTTTCTATACTGACGTGATCTTTTTCCAAACCCTTTTCAATAAGGCCGATTGCACTGTCGACAAGTTTGCATAAATCCACTTCCTCTTTTTCCTTGTCCGGTTTAAAAAAATCCCTAAAATCATCGATGGTGTGCGACATATATTCTAAAAGTTTCTCCCCCTCTTTTAACTTGCTATCAAGATACTCTCTTGATAGCACCCTATCATCATAAGCACCCTCTATATTCATCATCACATATGACATCTGGTTAAGCGGTTGTCTCCACTGATGTGCGATCATAGAGATCATATCTCCCATAGCTGCCATCTTGGACTGCTGGATAAGCATCTTCTCTTTTTCTCTTTGCGCTGCTACTTCCAGCTCGACCCTCTCCTTTAGAGAGTCGTTCAATTCATGCAAAGCATTTTCCCTCTCTTTTACGCTCCGTTTATAAGTGATGAAAATATCACTGATGCGTCGCGAGAAAACCAGGGTCAATAAGATGACCAAAACCGCCAAAATAAAGGAGAACATCAAAATTGTCTTGATCTCTTCTTCGATCTCTTTTTTGAGTAAAAACTGCTGGTTATCGATGGCATTTTGAATGTTTATGGCGTAGAAACCCGTGGTGATCACCCAGTCAAATGGTTTAAAGTAGACACTCAGAGTTGTTTTAGGGGAAAAAACGTCATAACGTCTGGACTTGGAGGTGTAACGTACATAACCCGCTCCCTCTTTTTTAGCTTTTATAATCTGTTCTTTTATATACGCAAAGCCGTTTTTATCTTTGAGCTCCATGATGTTTGAGTCAAGTTTCATCTCTGGATGGAAGATGATCCGCCCTTCTGAATTGACAATATAGTAATATTCATCCGGATCTGTCTGTATGGCAGTTAACGTAGATATCACGCTTTGTTTAATGCGTTCATATTCGTCTACATGGTACATACCTGTACCAAAAAACCAGTCATAATGGCCAAAATCTTTCACGTACATGAGCTGGACCAGAGGTTTATCCGGATTAAAACGTGTTTTTAAAAAAGCCTCCTTATGTTCATTGACTGCAGCTATCTCCTCTTGAACAATATATCGTCCGTCTGCATCTTGATAGTTTAAAAGATTTCTACGAAACTCTTTTTGCCGTGCGAGGAGATTGTTTCCCTGTTTATCCGTTACCCAGATAAACTCCTTTTTACCACTCCATTCCATACGCGAAAGTGCCCCTAGAATAAGCTCCTTAACTGCTTCTTCATTATAACCCCTCGAATATCTTTTATGCAGATATGTAGCCGTATCATAAGCAATATTCACCCTAGAGACGAGTTCCTCGCTCATGGGTTTTTCCATATTTTCGTATCTCTTTTGCAGTAGCAGGTATAAAGACTCCAGACGCTCTTGAAGATGCTTCTTTTCACCTTCAATATAGTCTTGTTTAAGTCGTTGACTCTCTATCTTAAAATGCTGATGCCGATACGAGACGTAAAAATATGAGATCAAAAAAGTCAAGATTATAATGGACAGCACAGGAACGATGATGATAAGACGCGGAATATTTCTTTCTCTAAGCAGTTTATTCGCCATCTGTGACGGCCTTACATTTATTATACGCAAAAGGAGCCAAGCCCCTTTCACTGCGATGACTCTTCGTCTTCTTCGGCAGAATGCCCGCAGACAGCAAAGCCGTCTTTACTTGATTATACGCAAAAGGAGCAAAAGGAGCCAAGCCCCTTTCACTATAATGACTCTTCGTCTTCTTCGACGAAATGCCAACAGACGGCAAGGCTCTCTTGTCTGGTACTTTAGGCTTCATCCGCACCGGCCTTCTCCAGGAGTTTGGCTTCTATATGTTTTTTTGTCTTAATTCCGAGCTTTTTCATATCCTCCGTACGTTTAACAATATTTCCCTTGCCTCTTGAAAGTTTATTCATCGCTGCATCATATGATTCCTGTGTTTTGGATATCTGTCCTCCGATCTTATCCATATCATCAACAAAACCTACAAACTTATCATACAGTGCTGCCGCTTTCTCAGCGATCTCTACTGCATTTTGCTCCTGTCTTTCGTTTCGCCAGATATACTCTATCGTGCGAAGTGTGACCAAGAGTGTAGATGGTCCTACCACCATAATATTTTGCTTGATTGTCTCTTCAAAGAAGTTAGAGTCATCTTCCAAAGCGAGCATGTAAGCCCCTTCTATCGGCATAAACAGGAGTACAAAGTCCAAACTTTTCACTCCTTCGAGTTCTTCATACTTCTTCTCGCTCAAGCCTTTTATGTGAGACCGGATAGAGAGTGCATGCTCTTTTCTAGCTGCATTTTTGTCTTCATCTTCTTCGGCATTCATGTAACGTTCATATGCCACCAAAGAGACCTTTGAATCTACGACAATGTCTTTTTCATCGGGCAGATGAATAAGTACATCGGGTCTGTAGCTTTTGCCCTGTTCATCTTTATACGTTCCCTGTGTCTCATACTCAAACCCCTCCCTTAAACCGGAGTTTTCCAAGATCTTTTCCAAGATAAGTTCTCCCCAGTTCCCCTGAGTCTTGTTTTCACCCTTGAGTGCCTTTGTCAAGTTATTGGCATCGTCACTTAAACGTTCATTTAAAGAGCGTAGTTGAATAATCTGGTCTTTCAACAGGTGGCGCTCTTTCGTCTCGGTGATATAATTATCTTCGATCTTCTTGCCAAATGAGTCCACCTGTTCTTTAAATGGCTTTAAGATCGTGTCAAGTTGCAGTCTGTTCTGTTCGGCATGCACCTTGGATTTTTGTTCAAATATCTCATTTGCCAATTTGGAGAACTGAAGTTTCATCTCCTCTTCCGCATTTTTTAATAACAATAACTTTTGCGCGTTCTGGGATTTTTCCTCTTCTAAACGGACCCGGAGTTCAGAAGCTTCAGCCACGGACGCAGTATAATTTTCTTGCACCTTTTTAGCCAGATCGGCCTGCTCGCTTAACATATCCTTTTGCACTTCCATGGCCGAGATAAGCGTTTGAAGGCCCAGGTTCTCTTCTCTTTGTGTTTCATATTTACTCTCTACTAAATTTAATTGATTATTTGTTTTTTCTATCTCTTCTCTTAATCCCTCCAAGGCCTCGTCTTTGAACTTGAGCTTTGACGATGCTAATATATAGCTTCCTAAAACACCTGTAAACAACCCTATAGCAGCACTTACTACCAAAAAATAATCCATATATTTTCCTCATTATTTATATGATTCCCATTATACTAAAATTATGGGGCTTAATTTAGTATAAGTCCCTTCAGTAATACTTTGACTTATGCTTATTATTAGTAAACTTTAAGTACAATTCGCAAAATTAATCTAGAGACTGAATTTTATTCATTGGGGAAAGGCCTTTGTGAGTGGAAAAGAGTCTCTCACAATAAAGGTACCCAATGTCAAATGAAACATCTGAGAATCAAACGATTCCATCTACTTTTGGTCAGTTTAACTTCAGTGAAAATCTAAACAAATCCATCGCATCCGTAGGTTTTAAAACACCTTCTCCTATTCAAGAACAAGCTATCCCAGTCATTATGGACGGTAATGACGTTGTTGCTCAAGCACATACAGGTACAGGTAAAACTGCTGCCTTTGGTCTTCCTGCTATCAACGGTATTAAAGGCGAAGGTGTTCAAGTCCTTGTCATCACACCAACGCGTGAGCTTGCGAACCAAGTATCTGATGAACTTTATCTCTATGGTCGTAATTCCCATGTTCGTACGGTAACGATCTATGGCGGACGTTCATACAGCCGCCAAATCGATCTTGTTCGCCGTGGTGCACAGATCGTGGTTGCTACACCGGGCCGTCTACTGGATATGCTGAGTAAAAATATGATCAAAGATTTTGCTCCAGGTATTGTTATTCTGGATGAAGCCGATGAGATGCTTGATATGGGATTTCTAGATGATATCAATGAGATCTTCGAGCACCTTCCACAAGAGAGACAGACACTTCTGTTCTCAGCGACGATGCCCGCGCCGATCAAAAAACTTGCTGACCGTATTTTAAAAGACCCTACTTTTATCGCTATCACCAAGGCAGAGACTACCAATACGAACATCTCTCAAAACTATTACGTCATTGACGAAAATGAAAGAGACGATGCAATGATCCGCCTTCTTGATGCAGACGATACCAACAAAGCCGTTGTTTTTTGTCGTATGAAACGTGAAGTTGACCGTGTATCTAACGTGCTTTCAGCTGCAGGCTACTCGGCTAAGGGCCTTCACGGAGATATGGAGCAAGATCAGCGCGAGGCCGTGATCAAAGGCTTTAAGTCTGCCGGTATCGATGTTTTGGTTGCAACCGATGTTGCTGCACGCGGTATCCACGTCAATGATGTATCACATGTTATTAATTACCATATCCCATTTGATCCCGAGTCATATGTTCACCGTATCGGAAGAACAGGACGTGCAGGCTCAAAGGGAACAGCTATTACCCTTGTTACTCCACATGAGTTCAAAGAACTTCAGCGTATCAAACAAAAAGTCGGTACGACTATGGAACAGTGTTACATCCCGACTAAGGGTCAGGTGGTTCAAAGCCGTTTAGGTGCACTAGCCGATGAGATCTCTAAACAGAAGGTCTTTGATGAAGCACATCAGATCATTGAGGCACTAGGTGATGATTTTGACCATGAGACTGCACTACACAAAGTAATCTCTGTTCTTCTTAGAAAAGAGCCTGTTAAAGGGCCGGAGAGCATTGGTATTGATGAAGACAAACTTGCCAAGATCCTGGCACGTATCGAATCACGCCCAAACCGCGGCCGTGGCGGCTACCGCGGTAACCGTGGTGGCCGCGGCGGTGGAAACCGTAACGGTGGCGGATACCGTGGTAATCGTGACGGCGGGAAGCGCAGCGGTGGAAATCGTGACGGTGGAAACCGTAGTGGCGGAAGTCGAGAGCGTTACTAGTCACTCTTACGTGAACCCTATGGGTGCGCGTGATCTTCTTTCTTTCTGAGTATTTTTACCCTATACTTATTCCATCTAAATTTAAAGTGCACTTATGATCATCTTTACACATACTGATTTTTACATTGAAGTCCATGAGAGCGAGATTCCCTGGCTCAAGATCTTTACCACCGAACCTTATAAAGAGTTGACCGATGTGCCTGGGCCGCTGCGCCGCACGCTATATGAGGTGATGGAGATCCTTGAAGAACAGATGAGAGAGTATTATCAGCCTGAGAAGATAAATATTGCCGCCTTTGGCAACTACTTGCCTCATGTCCATATTCATGTCATGGCACGCTTTAAGGAAGACGCATATTTTCCTGAACCGATGTGGGGTATGAAACAGCGAGATGCCACTCTTGAGCTACCGGATCAAGAGAGATTTTATGAAAGAGTGACACACCATATCCAAGAGCACCTACAGTACTAATAACTTATGCTCTGGAGCGGTCTTGTTGCATAGCCTCTATTAGCTCTTTATTCTCCTCTTGCATCTGATTAAAAGCTTTTAGAAGTGCCTTATGCAGTTCATCTTCTTCCAATGCACGCAAGGGTGCATAAAACTTATAAAAGTCTTTGTAGGGTGTAATCCCCGATGAAAGAACCATCTTTAAATCTATATTGGGAAAATAAAAGTCCCATGAAGTAGCTATCTTTTTCAAGACTCTTTTGTTAATCGACCAGATCACTAAAAAAACAATGATCATCACAATAGACAAAAAAACAATAAAAAAAATAATACTCTGCGCGATACCAAGCTTATTAAAGACTACAGGGTTAAAGATAGCAGCAAACTCAATAAATGGCAAAGAAATCAACAAAAGAGTAACTAGCGGACTACTGATACCACCTATCGGCGCTAAATTAAACAGAGTCCGCTTGTTTGCATTGGACTTGATAAATGTTGCTAACATAGTTTTTAAAGGGTAGGTAGACATAAAGAAAATTCCTTGTGGATAGTTAATATGGGATTATATTCCTCATCAAATTAAAGTGCAGGTGCAGGAGTAAACTCCTGTGCACTATGAAAGGGGGGTAAAGTTGATCATCCTGTCAATGCTTACAAGTATCAACGAGCCCAAAAAGGCAAGATTAATCTCTATAAATACTTTTCTAGCATCCTTTAGCTCAAACTTCTTTCGAAGAAGTTGCAAAGAGCTAAGGAATGCAAGAACGGCTGTAATAGCAAGTAAAACCAATATAATATTACTGCCCGGCTCAAAAATACTCACCATAAAATAACCTGCTTGTATAGAAATAACGAGCCATACAAAGGTTAATTTTTGAAGACTTACTCTACCAAACAGACGCATTGCTGTTGGGTATCCAGCTCCAGCGTAATCTCCATAATGAAGCATTACAAGAAGCCAAAAATGAGGTATTTGCCAAATAAAAAAGTAAATACCAAGGGAATAAAATTCTGGAGTCCAAAGGTTCTCTCCTGCTGCCAGCCATCCAATTGCTGGAGGTACTACACCAAGTAAGGCACCAGGAACAACGGCTAATGCACTTTTCTTTTTCAAAGGGGTGTAAAAACCGTTGTACCAAATAAAGGCAAACAGAAATAAGTTTAATCCCGCAAGACCTAATAACCAATAAATTAACCCAAGGGCTAAAATAATGTGAACAGTACCGATGATAATCCCCTGCATAGGAGAGATCTTACCACAGGCGATAGGTCTATGTTTTGTACGTTCCATGTTCGCATCTTCTTTGTGTTCTTGGACCTGATTAAGTGTCGAAACACCTAAGGCTACAAGAAGAACAGCAAAGGTAGCAATAAACATATCAATTCCAAAGGTACCACTTGCCATTATATAAGCAAGTAGAGCCGAAAGGCTCACTGCAAAAGAGAGAACGAACTTTGTGAGGACAAAATAGTCTTTAATCATTTTGAACTTTGTAGGTGTTCAGCAATTGCTGAAATCTCTTCTTCTGACACATAAGGGAATGCTGGCATACGACCCATCGTACCCTCTTTACCATTTTTCAATACATTACGTAAAAGATCTACATCATAGCTTACAAGACTTGGAGCCGTACCGTACTGACCTTTACCATCTTCACCGTGACATGAACTACATGCTGCAAACGAAGCAGGCTGATCACCTTTCATACCCCCAGCTACATAGGCTGCAATCTCTTGGGCATCTGTACCACTAGCCAAACCAGCTGGCATTTCACCCATGGCATAACCAAGTTTATTTTGACCATTATTGATCACATCCAATACTTGCTCTTTAGTCAATCTTCTAGTTTTAAGAGTAGGTCCAACAAGTACCTTATCATCTGTAATTGCATGACAGCTTTTACATCCATGTAGTTGTAATGCTGCATCACCTGATTTAGCATAGTTACCTTTTGGTGTATCTTCACTACTATTAAACCATGCTTCATACTCAGCTTTTGGAAGTACAACAAGTCTAGAATACATATATGAGTGATCCGTACCACAGTACTCAGCACACTCAACATCATATTCACCTACTTTACCAGCGTTAAACCACTGTTTTGTTACACGACCCGGAACAACATCCTCTTTTATACGCAGAGCAGGAACATACCAAGCATGAATAACATCATTTAGCGGTGCCGTCATCTCTAAGATGATATTCGTACCCACTGGTACATAGAGTGCCGATTTACCCATTGTACCTTTTTCAATAACTTTTCCATTCTCATCATGTAAAGGCTTAGTATATGCTCCACCAAGTTTGTGAACAAACCCATCTGCATTTGCAGGGTACTCATATCTCCATTTCCATTTACTACCTTCAACTTGAACTGTAATTGCAGTCGATGCATCCGGCATAGTACGTGCCGTTCTCATTGACGTGTAACCGAAGTAGAAAAGAACCATCAGCATCGTAGTCGGAATAATTGTCCAAGCAATTTCCAATGCTGTATTGTGTGTATAGTTTTCAATATCTTCATCTTTTACCTTACTTGCGCGATATTTCCATGCAAGATACAGCATAGGAAGAACGACCGATGCAAAAAGAACAATTGAGATCCAGAAGTTGACCCAAAACGCTTGATCAATGTCTGCGGCTACAATCGTAGCACTTGTGTTAAAACCTTCTAACATAAATAGGCTCCTTAGTGATGTGCAGGCTCTGCATGAGCTGCACCATGAGTTTCAGATACTGCCGCAGCCGTATCTCCAGATGTGATGTGACTTAAATCAGAATATTGAAAGTTAGCGACATCAAAGCCAATTACGATTACAAAGAACACAAGTACAATAAAAAGTGAAAAGTATGTAAAGGTAATAATTAACTTCTCACCCTTAAGGTGCATATAATACATTAGGATTAACCATGCTTTAACGGTACCGATTAACATCTGTACCATAAAAGTTGCATTTTCCATAAACATAGTCGGTTGGACAAAGGTCAACCCTGTTAGAATTAAAAGTCCTGCAAGAACTTTCCAATAACCTGCATACTCTTCTTTATAAGTTTTAGTTGTATTAGCCATTAGTGTGCCCCCCCTGTAAGACCTGCACCGATCATATAGTAGTAAGGAAATACAAATACCCAGATAAGGTGTACAAGATCCCAGTAAAGTGCAATATTAAAGTGTAATATGTGATGTTCCGGTGTAACCTTACCCGCATTGATACGCTTAAGTAACCACAACATGATTCCGATACCAATGATAATGTGGAAACCGTGAATACCCGTCATTGTAAAGTACATACCAAAGAACAAGATCTGCCCAAATGGCTTCGAGTGCTCATTACCCGCTTGAAGCGCGTCAAGACCTAAGAAAACACCATGGTTGTACTCAGCCGTCCACTCTACCGCCTTGATTCCCAAGAACACTAGTGCCAGCAAAATAGTCGCCCAAATCATAAGCTTGGCACCTTTGACATCGCCATGACGCATTTTTAACAGACCCAGACCCATTGTCAATGCCGAAAATAGTAGTACAACTGTATTGGTACCACCAAGCACTCTGTTTAACGAAGATGATGCAATTAAAAAATCATCATGGTGTAAAGTGAAGTAATATGTTAATGCCATAAACATGGCACCAAACATCAATACTTCCGTAAACATAAACAACCAAAACCCAAGCTTTGCGCCGTACATATCGTCTTGCCAGCCTTGAACTTCATGCTCTTGCCCCTCGCGGTCTACCGCGATTTCTGGTACATATTCATGAGACATTAGTCAATCCTTTTCATAGTTTCAAGATCAAATTTAACCACTGCATGACCATTCTTATACTCATATGGATCAAAATCAACATATGGAACTTTTGAATGGTTTTCTAATGGTGGCGGTGATGTAGGCATGTGCCACTCCAGTGTTGTTGCGTCCCAAGGGTTAAGGCCAGCGTCTTCACCTTTTCTCCACGCTTGAATCAACACGTAGAACATATAAACAAGACCCGTGATAAAAATAATAGCACCGACAAATGAGATCTTATGATAAATCTCAAACTCAGGAAGATAATCAAAATAACGTCTTGGCATACCCAGGTAACCTGCAATAAACATTGGGAACCATAGAATATTGAAACCAATAAAGTTCATCCAGAAAGCGATCTTCGCCTTAGTTTCAGAATACATCTTACCAGTAACAAGTGGGAACCAGTAGTGCATACCGGCAAACAGCAGGAAAACAACCCCGCCAAGAATAGCGTAATGGAAGTGTGCAACTGTATAGTATGTATCTTGAAGGTGAATATCAACACCGACCATTGCAATAGTAACACCCGTCAAACCACCGATAGCAAAAGTAATGATCGTACCCAGTGCCCACAACATTGGCGTAGAAAGAACGATTTTACCTTTGTACATTGTCGCAACCCAGTCATAGAACTTGATACCTGTTGGTACAGCAACGAAGAATGTCAAAAATGAGAAGATAACTTTTGCAATATCCGCCATACCTGAAGTATAAAGGTGGTGACCCCACACAATATAACCGATACCTGCGATTGATGCAGATGAAAGGGCGATTGTACGGTAGCCAAAGATCTCTCTTCTTGAAAAGACTGGAATAATCTCAGACATGATACCGAAGGCAGGAAGAATCATAAGATAAACCGCTGGGTGTGAATAGATCCAGAAAAGGTGTTCAAACAGTACAGGGTCTCCACCCTTAGACGGATCAAAGATACCAATACCGAAGTATTTTTCCATGATAGCAAGAATAAGTGTGATACCTACAACCGGTGTTGCAAGAAGCTGAATCCATGCTGTTGCATAGATACCCCATACAAACAACGGCATTTTGAAAAAGCCCATACCCGGAGCGCGTAAACGGTGAATTGTTACAAGGAAGTTAAGCCCTGTAAGGATTGATGCCATACCTAGAATAAAGGCCGCAACAAGTGTCATAATAACGTTTGTACCCGTATTCAGACTATATGGAGCATAAAATGTCCAACCTGTATCAGCAAAACCGTTTCCTACCCATAATGAAGAGACAGCAATAATACAGCCTAAGATGTATAACCAAAATGTAAACCAGTTAAGACGTGGGAAAGAGACATCTTTCGCCCCGATCATCAGTGGCATAACTATATTACCAAATACAGCGGGAATCCCCGGAATGATAAAAAGGAAGACCATAATCACACCATGAAGCGTAAATGCCTGGTTAAAGGTGTCTCCATCAATAAATTGTGCTCCCGGAGCGTACAGTTCAAGTCTCATCATCAATGCTGTAAAAACAGCAACAAAAAAGAATGTGAACATTACAGCTGCATACATTAGACCAATTCGTTTATGGTCAATCGTAAGCATCCATTGCATGAAAGTGCTTTTGGGGTGACCAATAGCACAGTGCGTTTCGTCGAAATAACTTTTACTCATCTATTTTCTCCTTGATTTGATGACCTCATTTCACTTACTCAAAGCCTGTGAAAAAAAGTCAAGTACATTCTGAGGCTCTTAGCTTATAATGAGCCTCAATAATTATCCATGATCATTGCCAATGCATTCTCCCAAATGTCTTAAAAACAATCCCTTTACAGGTCTTATCTTTAACTTGACAATCATCTACCCGCGTTCACCTAGTAAAGCTCTATTCAAGCTATACAGACAGCAAAAAGAATAAGTCGGTTTATTCACTAACTTATTTTTTTTACTGTCCTAAGGTGACGCAACTGCTTAGCAGGTAAAAAAGAAGAATCTTATTTTTCTTCTCCCTTTTTTCTTGCCTTTCTTGCTTCGCTCTGCTCTATCGCTTCTTTCATCTCCTCTGATGTATCTTCTTTTCTACCCAATCTAATTAAATAGATAAAGAATCCAAATACAATGATCAGCATCACTGTTGCTGCTACTTTTTCCCATACAAAGATATACTTTTTCCCAACCGGATCATATGCGAAGCAATAAAGCAGAGTTTTTGCTATGGTTGGGCCGACACGACCTTCGGAAGCCTCGACTAAAGCCATTTTCACATCAAAAGGAAGCTGCTCTATACCATTAAGATAACGGGTAATCTTTCCTTCGGGTGATAAAATAATCAAAGCAGCCGGATGAAGATAATCAACAACGCCTGTTGATGAGACCGTTTTTTCATAAACAAAACCAACCTTTGAAGCCAGGACGGCTGAAGAGTTATTCTCCCCAATCAAAAAATGCCAAGCATCTTGAACATAATCTCTTTGAATTGCATGCAGGTGATTCTTACGTTTTGCAGCTGCCAATGCCGGTGTCTCATCTTCAGCAAAACTGATCGTCAAGACCTTATAATCCGTATTTTCTGCAAGATCCAATTTACTTAATGTTCTGGACAAGTCATCTAATTGGGGGGTGCAGATCCCTGCACACCTAAAATAGTTTAATGTTATAATGGTCGGCTTCCCGTCCATCATTTTTCCTAATGTCACCTTATTTGATTTTTCATCCAGAAAGGTCAGGTCCAAGGGAACCATTTGACCTAACTTTTCATTAACACCAAGCTGCTCTGCTGAATGCAGTGCAGTAAGTGTCAATAAAAGAAGCAAAAGCTTTTTCATCAATACTGTGTCTCCTCTTTATATAAGTTTTTTTAATTGATATGATTCTATGTACACTTAGCTTAATTAATTATTAAAGTATTTGCTTTATTTATATCTAGAAAATCACATTATTTTTATAATAATTATAAAAATATTTTAATATACTTTTTTTTAAATATTAAAAATAATTATATTAAAAAATCCTCATGGAAAGTTCACTTTTTTTGAGAAGACTTTGGGTGTAGCTGTACAGTAGGAACTCAAGCCCTTAAAATGGCTCAAACAGGGAGTCTGTTTCATTAGTTAAAAAGAAATAGTTTATGTTATTATCAACTATTTTAAGAGAATTATATTAGGGTATAAAAGCAGAAATTTACTCTGAAAATCGACTAATTTTAATCCATTTTTTTTAACTTGCATGTTTCAATTCTACATACTTTTTTAATTTAAAGCTTATATCAAGATTATGGAATACAACTAAATCAGAAGACGATTTTCAAAAAATGTAATGTAGTTTTTTATTTAAATAAAGTTTAAGATTAAGATTTTCATGGGTGTGTTCGTGTAAAAAAAGATGGTGTCAAGAGAGGGACTTGAACCCTCGACCTCCGGCTTATGAGACCAGCGCTCTAACCAGCTGAGCTACCTTGACGTCCGTTTAAGTGAGCGGAATTATACATACTTAATACTTATGTTTTTATAAAGTCACTCAAAAAATGTATATGATTCCATATGACTAATTAAAGCTAATAAACTAGACTAATAAAACTTTAGTCATATAGACTAAGACTATTGACATAGAAGAGATTATTTTGTAGAATTGCACCACATAAAACATTAAAGGAGACACTATGAACTTTCAACCATTAGGTAAACGCGTTTTAATAGAACGCGTTGAAGAAGCTAAAACGACTGCTTCAGGGATTTATATTCCTGATAGTGCCAAAGAGAAACCATCACAGGGCAAGGTCATTGCAGTAAGTAAAGAAGTTGAAGAGGTGTCTGTCAATGACACTGTTGTTTTTGGAAAATATTCAGGTAGTGAACTTACCCTTGATGGTACAAACTATCTAGTCATCGAGATTGACGACCTTTTGGGCATCGTTAAATAATCATAATATTATAAAACACCTCAATACACTCTATGTAGTAGAGATAAATAAAGGAACATAAAATGGCAAAAGAGATAATTTTTTCAGACCAGGCACGTAATCAACTGGCAACCGGCGTTCAAAAGCTTGCAGATGCGGTAAAAGTGACAATGGGACCGCGTGGTCGCAATGTTTTAATCCAAAAAAGCTTTGGCGCGCCTACACTGACAAAAGATGGCGTTTCCGTTGCTCGTGAAATCGAGTTAAAAGATCATCTTGAAAACATGGGTGCGCAACTGGTAAAGGAAGTTGCTTCCAAGACTGCAGATGAGGCCGGTGACGGTACAACAACGGCTACTATATTAGCAAATGCCATCTACCAAGAGGGGCTTCGTAATATCACTGCAGGTGCAAATCCCGTTGAAGTTAAACGCGGTATGGATAAGGCAACAAATTCTATCCTTGATCATCTAAAATCCGCTTCTAAAACCGTCTCAGATAAGACTGAGATCGCTCAGGTAGCTTCGATCTCGGCAAACTCAGATACGGCTATCGGTGATATGATCGCTGAAGCAATGGACAAGGTCGGTCAAGACGGTGTTATAACCGTAGAAGAAGCAAAGGGTATTGCTGACGAGCTTGACGTTGTTGAAGGTATGCAGTTTGACCGTGGTTACTTAAGCCCGTACTTTATTACGAATACAGAGAAGATGACCGCTGAGATCGATCAACCTTACATCCTTCTTTTTGATTCTAAGATATCTAATCTTAAGGACCTTTTACCGGTACTTGAGCAGGTTCAAAAGACCAATCGTCCTCTTCTCATCATCGCTGAAGACGTAGAAGGAGAAGCATTGGCTACACTTGTGGTCAATAAGATGCGTGGTATCTTAAATATCTCTGCGGTGAAGGCCCCAGGCTTTGGTGACCGTCGTAAGGCGATGTTACAAGATATCGGTGTACTAACAGGCGGACAGGTCGTTTCCGAAGAAGTCGGCCGCACACTTGAGACAACGACTATTGAAGACCTTGGTCAAGCATCACGCGTTGTTATCGATAAAGACAATACTGTTATCGTTGATGGTGCCGGCGCAAAAGAGGGTGTTACCGCGCGTATAGCAGAGATCAAAGTTCAAATGGAAGCAACGACTTCCGAATATGACAAAGAGAAACTGCAAGAACGTCTTGCAAAACTTTCCGGAGGCGTAGCCGTTATCAAGGTTGGTGCAGCAACAGAGACCGAGATGAAAGAGAAAAAAGACCGTGTTGACGATGCACTGTCTGCAACTAAGGCAGCGGTTGAAGAAGGTATTGTTATCGGTGGGGGAGCCGCACTGATACGTGCAGCAGCCAAGATCACACTTGATGGACTTGAAGGCGATCAGCGTATCGGAGCAGAGATCATTCTTCGCGCTATCAAAGCACCTGTAAAACAGATCTCGGAAAACGCAGGTTTTGATGCAGGTGTTGTTGTCAACACCATCGAAAATGCAGCTTCTGAAAACATTGGTTTTAATGCAGCTACGGGTGAATACGTAGATATGTTTGAAGCAGGTATTATCGATCCCTTCAAGGTTGAGCGTGTTGCCCTTACGAATGCAACTTCCGTAGCCTCCATGCTACTTACAACAGAAGCAGCTATCTTCGATGCGAAAAAAGAAGATGAAGGTATGCCAACTCCAGATATGGGTGGAATGCCTGGCATGGGCGGAATGCCTGGGATGTAAGAACCCTAAGAAAAAGCCAGCTACTTGGCTTTTTCTAAAGAAACTTTTTTGCTGTATGAACAAGACATCAGCTGGTTTTGAGTTCGAAACCAATTACGCTGAATTTACTATAAAGGTGTAATGCCACACAACAAAAAATATCTTCCTCCAGCTCTCCTTTAAAACAAGCCGTTTTTTCAATAATTGACTAAAAAACAGTACAATACGGTAATTACAAGATTAGGAACCAATATGACAAGACTAGCTTTAATGGCTTTACTCACACTTAACACATGTTTGTATGCAGGAAATTATGATACTTTTATTGGCGTAGAAGCAGGAAATACGGATCTTAGCTTTAACCAAATAGATTCTCAGCGAGGTGGGGAGCTTGGCCTTCGTTTTGGTTTTGTCAGAGATACAGGCCGGCTCTTTCTCAGCGTGAATACTGCTGGCCTTGACGGTGCTGACCTAAACTCCGTCGCTTTGAACTTTGATGCTATCACACCAAGAGCCTATCGCTTTAATGACTTCTTTGCTGTAAGAGGTTTTATAGGTCTGCACGGTGGTATTGTGCAAATTAAACCGGATACTCTAAAAGATGATGAAGGTGGAATGGGCGGTGCAGAAGCGGGTATATTTTTAGATTTCCCTGCCAATATCAGCTTGGAGGTCGGATATAGGGTTACTTTTGCGGCCATAGATGTGGGTACACAAGCCGTTAAAAATTACCAAACACTCTACGCGGCATATAATTATACATTTTAGGACCGGGATTAACACTTGGCCCTAAGCCCCTTTTTTCTCTTCACTTGATATACTTTTATAATTTAATTTTCAAGGACGCCAATGCTTGTAGCTCCAAGTATTTTATCAGCTGATTTTGGTAATCTAGCCCAAGATGTAAAAGCAATTTGTGACGCAGGATGTGACATTGTTCACGTAGATGTTATGGACGGTCACTTTGTACCAAACATGACCATAGGGCCCGTTGTTGTATCGGCAGTTGCAAAAGCAGCGACAAAGCCGCTTGATGTACACTTGATGGTTGAGAACAACACTTTTTTTGTAGACCTCTTTGCTCCGCTTAACCCAGGTTATATCACCTTTCACATAGAAGAAGAGAAGAATCCTCACCGTTTGGTACAATATATCCGTGAACTTGGTATCAAACCCGGTGTCGTTTTAAACCCTCATACTCCCGCTGAAGCAGTTGAGTATCTGCTACAAGACCTGGATATGGTCCTTGTTATGAGTGTGAACCCCGGATTTGGCGGTCAAACTTTTATTCCCAATGTCATTGAAAAGATCAAACGTCTAAAAGTTCTTCGTGACCGTATCAATCCCGACTGTCTTATCGAGATTGACGGCGGTGTAAATTCCGATAATATAGAAATGCTTCGTGACGCTGGCGTCGATGTATGTGTTGCGGGCTCATATGTCTTTAAACATGAATCTTATGAAACTGCTATCAACAATCTAAAGGTATAGAGTGAGAGTCAAGATATGTGGAATCACCTCTATTAACGACGCAGACACGGCAATCCGCTCAGGTGCAGATGCTCTTGGATTTGTCTTTTACGATAAGTCTCCCCGCTATATCACGCCAGCTGATGCCTATGCCATCATCTCCACCCTTCCCCCCTTCGTCGAAAAAGTCGGTCTTTTTGTCAACGCCGATGCACAGACGATAAATACCATAGCAAAAGCTTCTGGCATCACCTTGATACAACTTCACTTTGATGCCACAGATGAGCTTTGTAGTGCCCTTGAACTTCCCTACATCAAAGTGATACGAGCACGCTCTGCTAAAGATATCACACGAGATACACAGAGCTACCGCTTGGTTGATGCCTACTGTGAATCCTACGGTGGAGTGGGAAAACGCCTCAATCTTGAGTGGTTTGACGGTATAGACTGTTCAAAGATCATATTAGCAGGCGGCTTGACTCCTGATAATATCAAAGAGTGTTTGCCTTACGGTTTTTATGCCCTGGATGTCAGTTCGGGGGTCGAAGCTTCTGCGGGTGTTAAAGATCCTTTAAAAGTGTCTGCCTTTGTCAAAGAAGCTAAATGCTAAACAAACTGGAGACTGCCCTGAGTCAACAAGGTATCAGTCGTGATCGTTTCTACAAAGCTTTAGACAAATTTGGAAAACCCGAACTTCTCATAGAACTACTTCGCGCCCAAGGACTCCCTCTGCATGAACATCAGGGCAAGTTTATCTATAAAACAGCTATTCAGCCGCTAAGACACGGTAAATTTTGTATTATGGATATAGAGACAAATGGCTCAAAGCCTGCACGCGGCGACACAATAATCGAACTAGGCGCCGTAATGTATCAAGACGGGCATATCGTCAATACCTTCGAATCTTTTGTTCAGTGTGATAAGATACCCTCTACCATTCAGGATCTCACCGGGATCTCTCTTCAAGACACCAAAGACGCCCCCTCTTTAAAGGAGGTCATGTATGCATTTAAAGAATTTTTAAGCGATGCTGTCTTTGTTGCCCATGATGTACGCTTCGATTATAAATTCACTTCGGCAATGATGGAGCGCGTTGGGCTTGAACCCCTAGCCAATAGAAAGCTTTGCACTTTTGAGTTAGCCCAGCGTACTATGAAATGCGAACGATACGGACTCAAGTACCTTAATGAGACAATGCAGCTGCATCAAGAAGCTGACCATCACAGAGCCTTGTCAGATGCGATAACGGCATTGGAATTAATGAAAATATCTTTAAAAAACCTGCCTAAGAAAGTCAACAGCGTGGAAGATCTCATACGTTTTTCAAATGAGGCCCCCCGACTTAGAAAAGAGCCTTCTGAAAAAAAGAAAAAAGTGGAAACAGATCAAGAGGCGATAAAAAAAGGATAAAAATACAATCCCTTTTTTACCCTTGATGAAGTGCAGTTCTCAAAAGTCTCTCTTACTCGGAGAATTCCCCGTGAGAAGTCAAACGTGCATAACGTTTTTCCATACGCTCTTCAGAGCTCATACTCTTCATCTCTTCAACTGCGTTTAGAAAGTAGTCGCCAAGCGCTTTAGCAGCGCCCTCTTTGTCTCTGTGCGCGCCAATCAAAGGCTCATCGATAACAGCATCAATCAAGTCAAGTTTTTCAAGGTCTTTCGATGTTATTTTAAGTGCCTTGGTTGCTGCTTCTGCCTTAGTCGGATCATTCCAAAGAATTGCTGAACACCCCTCCGGAGAGATAACAGAGAAGACTGAGTAACGCATCATCGCCAGCTTATCAGCTACACCAATGGCCAGTGCTCCGCCTGATCCCCCCTCGCCTATTACAACTGATACTGTAGGTGTATCAAGTTCAGCCAGCTCAATAAGGTTTCTTGCAATAGCTTCTGACTGATTTCTCTCTTCTGCACCTAGACCCGGGTATGCACCCGGAGTATCTATAAGCATCAACACCGGAACACCGAACTTTTCTGCCATTTTTGCAGCACGAAGTGCTTTTCTGTATCCTTCTGGATTTGGCATACCAAAATTACGCTTCAACTTGTTTTTGGTACCGCGGCCTTTTTGCTCACCTATGAGCATAGTACGTTGTGTACCGATATAGCCAAGATAGCAGACGATAGCCTTATCATCCGAGAAATGTCTGTCACCGTGAATCTCATAATGTCCATGCATAAGAAGGTTAATATAATCAATCGCATACGGTCGGTCTTGGTGACGCGCAAGCTGAAGTTCTTGAAAGGGGGTAAGGTTAGAGTAGGTCTTTTTGACCTCTTTTTCTAAATCTTTTTGTAAGATCTCTGCAGCATGCTCGTCATGACGTACCTCTGCTGAGATGATCTCTTCTTGGATCTGCTTGATTTTTTGTTCAAAATCTAAATAAATAGCCAAGAAAGTCCTTTAGATTTTTTTGAAAATAACAACACCGTTTGTTCCACCGAAACCAAAGGAGTTACTCATTACTACATTCAAGTCGGCTTTACGCGCCTGATTCGGAACGATATCAAGGTCACAGTTTTCATCCGGATTCATGTAGTTGATCGTTGGAGGAACTATACCCTCACGCATTGCCATAAGGGAGACTACTGCTTCAATACCGCCGGCAGCACCGAGGCAGTGACCTGTTTGACCCTTCGTAGAAGAGACAGGAGGACAGTTCTCTTTTCCACCGAAAAGCTCTTTCATAGCAGCCGTTTCATTTTTATCATTTACCGGAGTTGATGTACCGTGGGCATTAACATAATCGACCTTCGGTTCACCGGCCATCTTGTAGGCGGCTCTCATTGCACGAAGAGGACCTTCAAGAGTCGGAGTCGTGATGTGATTTGCATCACCGCTTTCGCCAAAACCTGCGAGCTCGGCATAAATGTTTGCACCACGTGCTACAGCTGACTCATACTCTTCAAGCACCAGTGCTGCTCCACCCTCACCCATAACAAAACCGTTGCGCTCTGCATCAAATGGACGTGAAGCTGTTTGTGGATCGTCATTACGAGTTGAAAGTGCCTTCATAGCGGCAAAACCACCGATTCCAACACCTGTGATAGCCGACTCAGCAGCGACTACGAGCATCTGATCAGCACCGTTACACATGATTGTCTTAGCCGCTTCGCTGATGGCATGCGTACCTGCTGCACATGCTGTAACGCATGAAAGGTTAGGGCCCTGGATACCGTGTTCAATCGTCACAAATCCCCCAAGCATATTTACAAGGGCAGACGGAATAAAGAAGGGAGAGATACGTTTAGGGCCACGGTTATCAAGGATAATAGAGTTCTTCTCGATTGCTGGAAGGCCACCAATTCCTGAAGCCGCAGAGATACCAAAACGCTCCTTGTTCATCTCTTCGGGAAAATTGGCATCAACCATAGCTTCTTGAGCAGCTTTAAGACCAAGATGGATAAAACGGTCAGCTTTTTTTACCTCTTTTGGAGCCATTACTGTGGAGGGGTCAAAGTCTTTGACCTCACCTGCGATTGTTACCGAGTGACCTTCCGTGTCATATAATGAGATCTGACCAATTCCGCAAACACCATCACAAATTGCTTTAAAAGCAGTCTCTTTATCATTTCCAACCGCGGTGATCATTCCGATACCTGTAACTACAACTCTTCTCACATCTACTCCTAGGAATATGTTCTTATATTTGAATTTTCCAAAAATTAAAGTATAAAAACAGGTTTATTTAAAGAAGAGTAAACACTCTTCTAAAATATCAGGGAAGTCCCTAATTACTTGCTTTCGATATAAGTAACTACATCTTGAACAGTTTGAATTTTCTCAGCTTCATCATCAGGGATTTCGATGTCGAATTTTTCTTCAAGTGCCATTACTAATTCAACTACATCAAGGCTGTCTGCACCAAGATCTTCTACGAATTTCGCATCTTCTTTTACTTCATCCGCGCTTACGCTTAGCTGTTCAACTACTACTTCTTTAATATCGTCTAAAAGTGCCATTAGAGCTCCTAACTATTATTTTATGAAGGAAATTATAACACAGTTAGCTTAAACAGTAAAATAACCACAAAATTTTACACCAAATGCGTAAAAGCCCATTAAACCACCTTACCAGCGGGTTTTGTTCAGAAGAGTGTTCACCTGTACTAGGCTGCACTTTGATCAATAAAAGATATTTTTGATAATTTACAAATATGAACTTGTAAAAAAGAGTGGAAGGAGAGGATACATGGCATTAGGCCATGTTCATACCGCCGTTTACTTTAAGTACCTCACCCGTGATATATGAAGAGTGATCACTAAGTAAAAATGCTGTTGCTTCTGCAACCTCTTTCGCATCGCCGAAACGTCCCATCGGAATCTTTGAGGTGAACGCATCTTTGATCTCATCGCTGAGTTCATCTGTCATATCAGTCGCAATGAATCCCGGAGTGATAGTATTATAGCGTATACCCGATGTTGCTGCTTCAATCGCAAAAGACTTAGTCATGGCAATAACACCACCCTTGGAAGCAGCATAATTCGTCTGCCCCGCATTACCGGTCTCACCAACGATTGAGGCTATGTTTACGACAGAGCCAAACTTCTTTTTACGGCCTGCTTTAAAAAACTCTCTACATCCGGTAAATACAGACGTAAGGTTTGCATTGATGACAGACATAAAGTCCTCGTTTTTCATGCGAAGTGCGAGTTTGTCATTGGTAATACCTGCATTATTCACAAGATAGGCCAGCTCGCCGTCTGCACTTATAATAGTTTTAAAACCTTCCATAAAAGCCGCCTCGTCAGAAACATCAAAACCGATCACCTCAGCATTTCCGCCGGCTGCAACAATCGCTTCCTTAACGGCTTGTGCTTCTGCTGCTCCTGAGCGAAAGTTCACCCATACCTTAAGGCCGAATCCGGCCAAACTCTTTGCCATCTCTGCGCCTATTCCACGGCTTGCACCTGTTACTAAAACATTCTTACCTGTAAACTTCATAGAAACTTCCTTTAACTATTATGATACGCTATCGGAGTAAAAGCCCCGATAGCTGTGCTGACACTGAGTCCGACTCGGCGTCGAGGAGCCCGCATGCAGTTGAACCGCATTTGGGGTTGTTTAAATCGAACAATGGTTTTGTAATTTAAACTTTTACTGCCTAAGAACTTTCTTAAACTATCGTATGATACGCTATCGGAGCAAAAGCCCCGATATCTGCGCTGACACTGAGTCCGACTCGGCGTCGAGCCCAGATACAGCAGAACCGCACTTGGGGTTGTTTAAATCGAAGCATTCTTTTTACCGTTTAAGCTTTTACTGCCTAATCACTTTTAGATTAAGGGTTCGTCCATCTCTTGAGGGATATCTAAACCCATCAGAGTCAGTACCGTCGGAGCTATGTTGTTAAGTCCGCCTGTTTTCACCTCGGCTACATCAGGGGCATCGACAAAACACCATACTTTTCCAACCGTATGATTTGTCAGTATATTTCCCTCTGCATCTTTCATCTCTTCACAGTTGCCATGATCGGAGGTCAATACGACAGCATACTCATCTTCTTTGGCTTTGTCAAAGATCTGACCTAGCTCAGTATCAACCGCTTCTACCGCCTTGATCGAGGCTTCAATGTTTCCTGTATGTCCGACCATATCTCCGTTGGCAAAGTTCACTACGATAAAGTCCGTCTTCTCATCCATGGCCTTGCGTACCGCCGCCCCTACCTCAGGTGCCGACATCTCAGGCTTTTCATCATAGGTCTTTACTCTCGGGCTGGGGATAAGTACTCTGGTCTCGTTAATAAAAGGCTCATCCACTCCCCCGTTTAAGAAGAAGGTCACGTGGGCATACTTCTCTGTTTCAGCAGTATGAAGCTGATTCAGGCCCGCCTTTGAGATGACTTCTGCCAGGGTGTTTTTCGGTGCATCTTTTGGAAACATCACCGGATAGCTAAAACTCTTGTTGTATTCTGTCATGGTCGCGATATTCAGCTCTTTAAACTCTCGCTCAAATCCGTCAAAATCCTTATCTCCCAAGACCGTAACAATCTCTCTAACCCGGTCTGATCTGAAATTAATAGAGATAAACGCATCACCTTTTTTCATCCCCGTATAACCGGAAAAGGCAGTCGGTTCGATAAACTCATCTGTCTCATCCTTGGCATATGAAGCATTGATATACTCTGTGGCCAACAGTTCTGTGAGAGGAGATGCCTCTGCCATAGCTCTGTACCCCGGTTCCACTCTTTCCCATCTTGTATCCCTGTCCATACTATAAAAACGCCCCGCAACAGTGGCTATTATGACCCTGTCACTGCAGATTGCTTCGATCTGTTTTATATATGTGTTCGCAGAAGTCGGAGAGACATCACGTCCGTCTGTGATCAGATGTAAAAACACTTTTTTACCCTCGGATACGGCGATCTGAGCCACGCCAATAAGATGGGATATATGCGAATGCACACCGCCGTCAGACAAGAGACCCATGATATGAACGTTCTCGCTTGAAGCAAGGGTCTGCTTGAAAACAGGGTTGTCTTTTAAAGTGTTCTCTTTCAAAGCTAAAGATATCTTTACCAGGTCCTGATAGAGTATACGCCCGCTTCCTATAGAGAGGTGTCCAACCTCAGAGTTTCCCATCTGCCCTTCAGGAAGACCGACACTCAGACCAAAGGTATCGATCAATGAGTGGGGAACCTCTTTAAAGAGTCTGTCATAGGTCGGTTTTTTTGCCTGATGAAAAGCATTATGTTCCGTACGTTCGCAGTAACCTATCCCGTCTGTTATCACCAATATCGCTTTGTTTGCCACCGTCATCCCCTTTAGAACAGCTAAATTCTGCTCTTTATATAAATTTTATGAATGTATTAGCGCGATTATACTAAAATGTCACTTTTATTTTTATTATTCATAATTCTCAGGATCTGCCTATGCTATATTGGTTTTACCAACACCTTGATATCAACTTCTTTCAATACATCACCGTCCGTGCCGGTTTGGCTTTCTTTATATCCCTTGTCATCACCATGTTTGCAATGCCGCGCTTCATCAGGTGGGCCCAAGACAGATGTGAACAGCCCATCAACGGTTATGCTCCCGACAGCCATCAGTCTAAGGCAAAGACACCCACTATGGGCGGTGTCGTCTTTTTGGGCGCGACCATCCTCTCCACCCTTCTAACGGCTCAATTAAACTCCTATTTTGTACTGGGAGGACTTCTGACAATTATACTTTTTGGTCTTATCGGCTTGCAGGACGACCTCTCAAAGGTCCTCAAAAATGAGAACCTAGCCGGTCTTAGTGCCAGGGCAAAACTTCTTTCACAGATATTATCTGCGAGTCTTGTCGGCTCCTTTCTCTACTTTTACGCAGAGTTCAACAGTGAGTTCTATCTTCCCTTCTTTAAAAGTCCGCTCTTTGACATGGGGGTATTTAGTATCGCTTTTTGGGTTTTTGTCATGGTAGGAACCTCCAACGCCGTCAATCTGACAGACGGACTGGACGGGCTGGCAACGGTACCTTCTATCTTCTCCTTGATCTCACTCTCTGTCATTGTCTACATCACGGGAAATGCCGTCATCTCCAAGTATCTATTGCTTCCAAATTTCCCCATCGGAGAAGTTGTCATCATAGCAGCAGCCCTTATCGGCTCACTTGCCGGGTTCTTATGGTTCAACTGCCATCCAGCAGAAGTCTTTATGGGTGACAGCGGTTCTTTGAGCATCGGTGCCTTTATCGCTTATATGGGGATTATCGGTAAGTCTGAGGTTTTGCTTGTCATCATCGGTCTGATCTTTGTCATCGAGACCGTCTCTGTTATGCTTCAAGTCGGCTCCTACAAACTGCGTCAAAAAAGGGTCTTCTTAATGGCACCTATTCATCATCACTTTGAGATGAAGAACTGGGCGGAAAACAAGATCATCGTACGTTTTTGGATCATCTCTATGCTCTCTAACCTTATCGCCCTGATCTCGCTAAAGATTCGTTAATATGAGTAAAGATAAGCACTCTACTTACGCTTTAGCGACGGGAGCATCGGCATTTAGTGCCAGAATCTCCTTATTCGGTTATGGAAAACAAGCTGTGGCGGTCGCGAAGCGATGTTTCAGGCGAAGCCACACCCAGAAGGATGGATATGCCCTTGAAACATAAAAACATCTCTTTGTTCGGTTATGGAAAAACAACCCGCGCTTTGGCCAAAAAGCTTGGTCCCTGCACTTTTTATGACGACAATGTCTCAAAACCGCACAAAGACAGTGAGGGCAACATGCTCAGACCATCTTGCGAGTTTGAAGCCAACTATTCCGACTGCGAAATCCCATCTCCGGGAATGGCACCTTCGCATCCGCTTATCTTACAGGCGAAGAATCTGATCAGCGAGTATGACTATTTTTCTGACACCATGCCCCCTTCGGTGTGGATATCGGGCACCAACGGAAAAACGACGACTACGCAGATGATACAGACCCTTTTAGCACCGCACGGTTCACAAGCAGGCGGAAATATCGGAACACCCCTGGCTGAGCTGGATGAGAATGCCTCTTTGTGGATCTTGGAGAGCAGCTCTTTTACCCTGCACTATACTAACAAGGCGGTTCCTCAGGTCTATGTTCTTCTGCCAATCACACCCGATCATCTCTACTGGCATGGTTCTATGCGCGCGTATGAGGAAGCAAAGCTTAAGCCCTTGGGCATGATGAGCGAGGGTAACGCTGTTATCATTCCCAAGAAGTATGAGAACTACCCCAGCAAGGCGATGAAAATCACCTATGAGACAAATGAGGACCTTGCTCACTACTTCGAGATAGACGCGTCCAGACTTCGTTTCAAGGGTGCCTTCTTGCAAGATGCCCTTCTTGCTCTTGGCGTAAGCAAGATCTTGTTTGACGAGTGTGATTATGACCGAATCAACGCCATGCCTTTGGATGCACACCGTCAAGAAGAAGTACGTGATAAAAACGGCCGCCTGTGGGTCAATGACTCCAAGGCCACCAATCTTGACGCGACTGTTCAAGCCCTCTTGAGCTATAAAGAGCATCCTCTCTCACTGATCTTAGGCGGTGATGACAAGGGCGTTGACCTCAGACCTCTGTTTGAAGTGCTTCAAGAATTTGATGTCCTCGTCTATGCTATCGGAAAAAACGAGAACAGACTGCTTGAGCTTTCACATGAGTTTTCTATAGAGGCGGTAGGCTGTCAAACGCTCGAAACTGCTTGCAAAAAGATCAGGTCGGAAAAGGATCAGCAACGTACCGTTTTACTCTCTCCCGCCGCCGCGAGCCTTGATCAATTCGACTCCTATGGCCATAGAGGCGATGAATTCAAAAAGTTTGCCAAACTTTAAGCTTAGAATAACAGCCCTTAGGTTATTATTTCGGCCTCTTAAATATATGACATGCCTCGTTAGCTCAGTCGGTAGAGCAAATGACTGAAAATCATTGTGTCCTTGGTTCGATTCCGAGACGAGGCACCATCTCATCTATTTAAGAAACTTTCTATATTAAAATTAAAAGTGCCTCGTTAGCTCAGTCGGTAGAGCAAATGACTGAAAATCATTGTGTCCTTGGTTCGATTCCGAGACGAGGCACCACTTTTAATTCACTTTTCCCTTTACTGATCGTTATCACTTAACTCACATACCTAGGTATGCTTCGCCAAGTTCTGCCTTGATTAAAATGAAAAGTGAATTAAAAGCCAGCTTTTTCTATTTTGACACTTGAACAAAATGTCGTACAGTACCTGTAATCATTGATATATGAACAACTTGTTTTATGTAGATTATACATTTTTTATGATGTAATATCGTGATATTTAAGTGCCTATTACATATAATATTTAGATATTAAAATTGTTGTCTTCCAAAGGAGTACTATTAACTAATGAGTCTGTTCTCCGACAAAATGAAAGAGTCATTGGATGAGCTTGGCGTTGGTAATATTGATTATTATCCGGTGCTTATCATAGACTCACAGACAAAAGAGGTTTTGTGCGAGTATTGGTTAGCCATAGTCACAGATATCATTGCCTGTGTCGATCTTGAAAACAGCCAGTTTAAGCAAAGAAACGCCGGACGGGAAGTCATTACACAGTTTTCATTAGATCACACAGCCGGGCTGGACCTGTTCAGATTGCATAATATCCATGGCATTTACTCAGGGTGTTTGACCTCTCCACTATAAAAGACCTTGCAGTTTCCTCTTACCACGATATCCTTTCCTAAAGAGAGAACATCACCTCCTCTGCTAAGCGTGTCATCTATAATGGTCACCTTTGAGTCCTGTCTCAGGCCATGCTTCCAGATAAGAGAAGCGGTAGAATCAAGAAAACCCGCACCCATATCAATGATCTTCCCACCTGTCTTAACGATCTGTTTTGGTGCCTGAGACAAGATAACAACTGCCGCTCCTTGACTGCCCGTAAGTTTGGGGTTGGAGATATTCCCTTTGAGTTTTTGTGTCAAGATCGCACAGCCCTGAAGATCTAAGATAGCTACTTCAAAATCCTTTATCTCTCCATCATGTGCCACACTTGCATGGACAGCAAAGCGGTTATCTTTTGTTCTTAAAGCCATATCTCTGGAGATGATCAGTTCAGGCGTGATATCAACATCAAGCGCGGCCTGTTGCACCTCTGTGGTAAGGTTCAGATCATCGCTGATTAAACGGCGTTTACTGATTAGGGTCTTTCCCATTGCAAAGATATTGAGGCCCAGAACATCGTTTATCTCTTTTAATGACTTATCTATATCTATACCAAGTACAACAATGTCTTGCGCACTTAAGTCCAGCTTACCCTGCTTTCTTTCAATATTGTAGGAGAGTTGTCCATTAAAGTTACCCCGACTGATTACACCCTTTTCTTTGCGCAACCTTCCAATCTTAACTGCTGAAAGGTTTTCCAAGTCAAGCTGCAGATCTTTGTCTTTTACGTTTAAATCGAATCTTCCGCCTAAGGTGTTTGTACTCAGGTGAAGGTTCACCTTATCGCCGCTATAGCCTATATTTCCGGAGATATCCATAGGGCCGTATAACTCTTGTTTACTGACTCTGTTGTAAGCCTGTAATTTTTTTATATCCAGGCTAAGATCTGCTTTTAAGCTTTGATCTTTATAGATCAACTTCTTCACGCTAAACCTGTCTTGCCTATGCTCTAGGAGAAGCTCCGCCTTGATCTCTTTGTTAAGCTCAAGTCGAGACTTTAATACTACTGCAAGCTTTTCCTTCTCTCTTTTGAGCGTTAAAGGAAGTGTGATATTAACTTTTTTATCCGCAAGATCAAGATGCACTTCACCCTTCTTGGTGTTAAGGTGGCGGCTTGTGAGCTGAGGCCAGAGAACAAGTTTTGAAGAACTCAACCGTCCTTTGATACGCGTGGAGAGATTTTCATCCAGACCTGTCTCTTGTTTACTTAAACGCAGTTTTTTTGCTTTAAGATCAAAGTCGATCTTATCTACAGTACCCTCTGCTTTAAGATCAAAATTTCCGTGTGCATAAGTGGGCTGCTTCAAACTGTGTAAAACTTTTTGTATTTTTACCTGCGAGGCATTTAGCTTTATATGTTCATCGCTTAACTCTGCTTTCACAAGTCCGCCGAAGTCCTTCGTGTTTGCCAGAAACATGAAGGCTTTGTCATACGAAAAACGCCCATCCAGATGAATCTTGTTTTTTAGCGTAGAGAGGCTTGGCTCGATTTCGGCCCTGTAACTTCCTCCAAGCTTCTCATCCTTATATGTGGCTTGCGGTATCACAAGGCTCAACTGGTCTGAGGTAGCTTGAAGACTTAAGGTACTGAGTGCTTTTGTATAGGAGGCATTAGCCTCCAGGGAGACAGGCTTGGAGGTGTAGGGTGTAGATATCTTTGCTTCGAGTTGTACATCCTGAAAATCTTTTATCTGTGTGGAGGAGTTGTGTATGATGGCATCATCCGTCTTTAACCGCATCTGCAGGTGCAGATCTTTGATGTCGCCATGAGCGCTTATCTGAATATCTTCTATCTCTGTTTTGCCTACACTTAGGAGTTTTGAATGGAGTTGGGCCTGAAGTCTATCTTTGTCATAAGTCCCGTGAGAGTCCAGTTTTGCACTTAGTTTCTCCTCCGCCTTGAAGAGGTGGGCCAGCTTTGTGAGTGAAAGTTTTGTTGCCCTCCATTGCACAGTCTTGTTTTTATACAAAACAGAAAGGTCTCCTCCCAGACTTTGCGTCCTTACATCCATTAAAACGCTATCATCTTTGTACGACAGTTCTGCCTTGGCATGAAAGTCACCCTGCAGATCCACTCCGAGAAGATCTAAAATCATCTCATGTTTTTCAATCTCTTTAAGATTAAGCTCAACGCTTGCCCTGCCCTCACTGGTATTAAGATCATACCTTATATCTTTGATATCTATATCTGAGTTTGAGACGCTAGCATCTGCATTTGCGAAAACCGTAGAGTTCTTATGCTCACCCTTAAGGTTAATAATAAAAGGTTTTTTATCCTTTTTAAAACGCAGGTCAACTTTTCCATCGAAGCCGCCACGCTTCTCATCATAATTGAACCAGATCCCTTTGTAATCAATATCTTCTGCCTTAAAAAGTGCATAGGCTTGAATAAGACCCTCATGACTTCGTAGCTCAAAGCGCGCATTCTTAAGACTTTGCTTATAGACCTTCGCCTTTTTTGAGGTGAGTGTGATAAGGGAGTCTTTTTGCGTATGAAAATCCACATCTATATCGACAAGACCTGAGGAGTGCAGGGAGAGATTGTTCTGCTTTTGCAGTTCCTGCAAGTCCAAATGAGAAATATTGGCATCTACGGCCCATGCATCCCCCTCTTCTTTGACCTTAACCTTAGCTACTGCACCCATAGAAAAAAGCTCAGCCTTGATATCCAAAGCATCTTTATAATAGACATCAGCCCTTAATCTAGCTGCTGCCTTAAGAGGATGATAGAGCTTAAAGGCATCCATATTTCCCTGAAAATCCACCTCTGCACTCAAAGGGTAGATACGGTTTACCTTAACATTTGCGATATTATCATTTTCTTTGATACTGGCTTGAAGCTCTAGGTCAAAGAGCTTAAAACTCTGCACCTTTACCTCTGTTTGCAAAAGAGAACTTAGATAGGTCTCGATAGCAAAGAGACTAAGTGGTTTAAAAAAAAGAGCAAGGAGAAGGAGAAGTAATAGAGATAAGTACCTAATGAACCTCTTCATCTGCGTGGGTTAAAACTTGTATATTACGTTTTTTTGCCCCGGTTGTTCGATCTGGACACCTCTGTTAAGCGTATAGACTACCTCACCTGATCTTCTCAATTTTAGTTTTAAAATATCCGTTCTCTTGCCTCTGTAATCCAAGACTTCAATGGCTGTGTTTTTATCAATGAGCTTACATTCATGCTTCATCAACCACAACTCCACCTCTAAACCGCCTTTTTCGACCAAATGCTCTTTGGAGTACTCGCTTAGCTCCCGCATCATCCCTTCAGAAGCACAAACGGCAATAGTCTTTTTCACATAATCTGCTGACAGATCCAATCCCAGCATAATCATTATTATCAATATATATTTCAAATTAACTCCCTAACAATCTATTTTCTCCCTGAAAGAGTGAAGCATTCAGCTGTTCAACAAGGAGGTATCCCGAAAAAAGGATTATAGCATTATTAAAAATGGTAGTTCATAAAAAAAAGCATCCCTTCCTCTTTTTTTGGATCGATTGCATCGGGCGATGAAATCAAAAGCGAATCTATTTCATCAGAAGGTTGCATATAACCAACCCCGTAGTCAGTCTTTGATCGTTTATCATCATGCAGCAAGAGACCGACAGAATACGCATATTCGTTTTTAAAGTTCTGCATGTACACCCTGCCTGCATAAACACTGACAGAGTCATTAACACCGATACATGAATAATCAAACAAATCCCCCACTTCTTCATCTGAAGCATAAAGAGACGCACTTAATAAACATATTAAAATTATTTTTTTATATATCATCATAATCTCCTTTGTAGGCACAGTGTATTAAAAAAAGATGTGGAATTTGTGTATTCTAATGGCGCAATGGTAGATAAGATTGATTACAGCTGTATAACAAGCAGATGTTGGCCCCGCCGGTAGTACCTGCCCAGAATAAAATGAAGAAATACTTTTGGGGTGCGAGCGCATATTACCTCTGCTTCTGGCCCTAAAACTAGCCTACGCGGTTTTTGCATCGCAAAAAAGTTTCTTTGGAAAAAAGCCAAGCAGTTGGCTTTTTCTTAACGGGTCTCATCACATATTTATAGAACTTATGCTATTTTTTCATTTATAATTTTAACTTGGAGATTTTTTGAAACAAGCACTTAAACGCTATATGCCCTATATGAAGAGCTACGGATTTTATTATTTTATCGTTTTGATCGGCATCTTGATGACGGTTTTTGCCACTTTGGCAACGGCACAGATCGTTCAACCGATGATGGATGAGATGTTTATAGCAAAAGACAAGGAGATGCTTGTTCTCATCCCCTTAGGTTTTATCGGGATCTATTTTGTAAAATCCATTGGCCGCTACATACAAAGTGTCTATATGAACTATATCGGGCTGCATATCGTCTCAAGGCTCCGCGAAGACCTCTTGGGAAAAATGCTCTCCATGGATATGAAGTTTCTCTTTTCAAACCGCAGCGGTGAGCTGATTTCTCGCGTGACTAATGATATTACGCGTGTTCAATACTTCGTATCCAACATGCTGCCTGAGCTGTTCAGAGAGAGTTTAAGCGCCATCGGTCTGATCGCTTATATCATCTACCTAAACCCCATGCTTGCATTTTATTCTCTGGTTGCGATGCCCGTTGCCGTTTATCCCCTGCTCCTGATCGCTAAACGTTTAAAGCGTCTCTCCCACCGCTCCCAAGAGACAAATGCCGATGTGGTCACACGTTTAACCGAAGTCTTTAACAATAATGAGATCATTAAGGCCAATGCGACAGAGGAGTTTGAACTCAAACGTTTTCATGAGGACAATTGGCGTTTTTTCAAGATCAATATGAAAGGCGTCTACACCAATGAGATCGTATCGCCCTTGATGGAGATCTTCGGTGTTTTAGGCCTTGCCTTTGTTATCTATATGGGCGGTAAAGATGTGATTGAAGGAACAATGACACCAGGCGAGTTCATGGCATTTTTCACCGCTGTGGGTTTAAGTTTTCAACCGGTCAGACGTATAGGTTCCATCTATGGAAAGATTCAAGACGCCGTTGCCGCGACAGAGAGAATCTTTTCCGTATTGAATGCAGAGGTTGAGATTTCCGATGGGGACACCATCCTTGATGAAGACATTCATTCCGTCTCATTTAAAGGTGTTGGCTTAAACTATGAAGATAAAAAGGCCCTTCAAAATATCAATTTAGAGATAGCAAGCGGACAGAACATTGCCCTTGTCGGCGACAGTGGCGGTGGAAAAAGTTCTCTCATCAATCTTCTTTTACGCTTTTATGATGTCAGTGAGGGAGAGCTGCTTGTCAATAATAAAGCGATCTCCACCTTTACCCAAGACTCCCTTCGCAGCCGTATATCTCTGGTCTCCCAACGTGTGTACATCTTTCAAGACACCCTTGCTGCCAACGTTGCTTATGGCCAGAAGATAGATGAAGAACGGGTTAATCGGGCCTTGGAACTTGCAGATGCATCCGAGTTTGTTGCTAGTCTCGATGAGGGCATTTATACACAGATGGACGAAGCCGGTACGAACCTCTCGGGTGGTCAACGCCAACGTATCGCTATCGCAAGAGCCATATACAAACATACTTCTTTGCTAATCTTTGATGAGGCGACCAGCGCCTTGGACAATGAAAGTGAGAAGCGCATACAAGAGGCCATAGCCAACTATACCAGGGACAAGATCACCTTTACCATAGCGCACCGTCTAAGTACGATTGAGCATGCTGATCTCATCCTTGTTTTTCAAGAAGGAAAGATAGTGGCAAGAGGTACGCATGAAGAGCTCTTGAAAAGTTCGGGTCAATATCAGAAGCTATCGGGAAATATGCCCTAGCTTCTTTCCCTTAAGCCACCTGCTTGTATAATGCCACAAATATTATTTTAATTATTTAGGATTTTAATGTGTCTTTATTGATTCTTTCCTCTAATCGTTTCTCAAAAATCCTTGGTAATATCGTCAAAGCTTTTGGTTATATGTTTCATCTTCTCTTCCCAAAAAAGCGTTTTACTATTCCTAAGTATAGCAATGCAATCCTTCCTTCAAAGAGTAACAGTCAAATACCTAAGATCTTGTGGCAAACTAATTATACAAACCGAGTCAGTCTCCCTGTTTATATCAATTACCTGTTTAACCGTTTAATGTCCTTAGATTATGAATATCGCTATGCAAGCAACGAAGATATATTAGAGCTTTTTGAGAACAATGCCCCTAAAAATCTTATCGATGCCTACAAACAGCTCAATGACGGTGCGGCAAAAGCAGACCTTTGGCGACTCTTTGTTTTAAACCATATTGGCGGCGTTTATTTGGACATCGATGCGAACTTCATATGGCCACTTTCTAAGCTGATCAATCCAGATGAAGAAGAGATTTTTCTACTAAACAAACAACACTATACAAACTATTTTATTGCCAGCAAAAAGAGTAATATTGTCTTAACTAAGGCTATAGATATCGTCATAGAGAATATAAACAACAAAAAAACAACGGGTGGCGTATATGCCCTTACCGGACCAGATGTTATCAACAAAGCTATAGCTGATGCGAAAGTGAACAGCCGTTTTTATCGCTATGTCTGTGTACAGGGAGCTTTCACAAATGAGCATTTTCATTACATAGATAAAAAGCAAGGAAAATGGATTCACACAAAAAAAGAAGATATTTTAAAAGAACAATGATCACCTATTAAGACATCTAGCATCTTTTAATGCTATCAAAGGAACACAATGCGAAAACGAATCTTAGTTACCGGTGGCGCCGGCTTTGTAGGAAGTCACCTTTGTGAGCGACTCTCACAAGATAAAAACAATGAAGTCTATTCACTTGACAACTATTTTACGGGCAGTGAAGCCAATCATGTCGACAATGTGACCTACATCAAAGGCAGTACAAAAGATATCGCATCTCTTGTAACTTTTAATCCGGATATGGTCTATCACCTTGGAGAATACTCTCGCGTCGAGCAGAGCTTTGAGGATATCGAAAAAGTCTGGGAATATAACAAAGACGGTATTTTCGCCGTGTTGGAGTTTGTCCGTAAGGCAGGATGTAAGATCTTGTATGCCGGAAGCTCGACAAAATTTGGTGACGGGGGACTGGGTAGAAGTGCCAGTCCTTATGCCTGGACAAAAGCGACCAATACAGAACTTGTTATGAACTATGGAAGTTGGTTTAACGTACCTTATGCCATCACCTACTTTTACAATGTCTATGGCCCAAGAGAGATCCAAACCGGAAAATACGCAACACTTATCGCCCTCTTTAAAGAAAAGATGAAAAACAAAGAGACCTTGACCATTGTCAGTCCCGGGACGCAAAAGCGTAACTTCACACACATCGATGACATCATCGACGGTCTTGTCCTCGTTGGTGAGCAGGGATATGGCGATGAGTTCGGTATCGGCAGCGGTGAAGCATTCAGTATCCTTGAGGTCGCGCAGATGTATGGCGGAAAGATCGAGATGCTACCGGAGCGAAAAGGAAACCGGATGACTGCCGATGTTGTCAGTGCAAAGACAGAGGCACTTGGCTGGAGCCCGAAAAGAAAACTGGCCGACTATATAGAAGAACTAAAAGCCAACAACTTTCAATGACCAAAGCACCGACAGCCGTCATCTGCCTCTCACCCTATTCAGGTGGTATGGAGATCGACAGCATCAAGATGGCAAAAAAGCTCGCACCCTATTCCAAGACGATACTGATCGCAAAAAAAGATCACTTTATTGCCAATGAAGTCTCCAGTAATAGGGATGAATTTGAACTGGAAACGATAAGTTTCAAAAGCAACATCGGCCCTGCACTGATCTTCGGTGCGCGCGAACTGGTAAAAAAACATGGCATAAAAAACGTAATCTTCTTCGGTGCTTCCGAACTGAAATCCCTCTACTTCTCTTTCTTAGGTCTGGATATCAATCTCATCATCCGACATGGTACAACAAAGTCACGACCGAAAAAAGACTGGTTCCACCGCCTTATCTATTCAAAGGTCAATTATCACGTGGCCATATGTGAGCATTTGGCAAAAAATGTAAGCTATATCATCCCCCTTGGAAAAGCAACTGAACTTAAGGTGATCTACTCTTCCCTTACAAATATTTCTGAGCCAAAACTGCATCCAACTGGTAATGTGATACAACTTCTGCATGTTGGACGTATTGCCAAAGGAAAAGGGCAAGAAGATGCTATCCTGGCCTGCCAAAGACTGTATGGTGAGAACGTTGATTTCAGCCTAACTCTTGTCGGCGGTTTTGATGAGTCATATAAAGAAGAATTCTTGCGATTTCTTGAAAATTGTACTTACAAAGACAAGATCAAACTCGTCGGGCATACAAAAGATGTACAGTCCTATATCCATCATTCGGATATTTTTCTTTTTCCAAGCCATGGAGAAGGACTGAGTAATGCCTTTTTAGAAGCCTTGTCTAATAATCTAGTCTGTATAAGCTATGATAATACATCCTTTCCTGAACTGCAAGAACTGGGTCTGTATTTTCACACGGTTGAAGACAAAAATATTAAAGCCCTGCAAACAAAACTTTTGGAGATCACTTATTCTATAGGAAACGAACAAAAAATTTGCCAAGGGAACCACACTTTGTCCAACTTACTGTTCTCAGTCAAAACAGAGATTCAAGAATATCTCTATTTATTGAAATAAAGGGATGTTATGAAACAACAAAAAGTTCTATTTATCATCAAAAACAAGAATGAGGCCTCTTCACGTTTTCGTGTCTTTTCCTATTTGAAGCATTTAGATCAGGACTTTGATATCTCATTTTTTTATGCCGAGTATAAAAATAAAAAAGTCCCCAAGATACTACGGTCACTGGTGAAGCGGTTACGTTTTTTTAGCCTAGTATACCTGGTAAGCAAAAATGATATAGTATTTATGCAAAGACCTATGAGCACTGATGGCAATAACAGTAGCTTTTTCGAGTGGCTTTTAACTCGGTTTAATAAAAATCTTATTTTTGACTATGACGATGCGATCTTTGTAGAGAATGAAAGAAAGATGAGATCTTTGGTCTCCTTATCAAACACCTGTGTCTGCGGAAATAATTATTTAGCTAATTTTGCAAGGCAGTATAACCCACATACCCATATCATACCCACACCCATAGATACTGATAAGTTTATACCTAAAACTTCCCCTTCTAAAGATACCGTTACGATCGGTTGGACAGGAACCAGTGGAAATTATGCCTTCTTTACACCGCAGCTCATACACGATATTAAAATCATCCTACAAAAGTATGATAATGTCAATTTTCTATTCATATGTGACCGTAAGCCTGAAGAAAAGTTTGATTTTCCTTACACCTTTGTCAAATGGGATGAGCGTAGTGAGGTTGATGATCTCCAGCACATAGATATTGGTCTGATGCCTTTGATTGACAGTGCCTGGACAAGAGGAAAATGTGGCTTTAAACTGATCCAATACGGAAGTATCTCAATCCCGTCTGTTGCTTCTGATGTCGGGGTGAACTCAAAAGTAGTCTTAGATGGTAAAAGTGGGTTCCTTGTGAACAAAGCAGACCCAAATTGGGCAGAACACCTTGAAAAACTGATCGATGATCAAACCTTGAGAGAGTCCATGGGTAAAATAGCCAGAGAACACATTGAGAAAGAGTACAGTGTTGAGAAGAACTATCCCAAACTAAAAACTGTTCTTCAGAACCTTAACACCCGAACGAACTAAAAGCCTACTCAACCTGGGGCTTGCTAGAAAAGGGAACCTCTTTTCTGTTATTTTGTCTTGTTGTATAAACTTTTTAGCAAGTCACTTGTTCCACAATAAACATCATCAACGGTAGGCACTGTGAAGTTCTCGTTAAAGACCACCCTGTGTTTAACATCTTTGGGAAGGTAGCGTATTGCAGATACTCCCGGTGACCACATCACCCCAAGTGTCGGAGCCTGCATCGATATCGCCATATTCCTGATGCCGGTATCGCCTACAACAACCAGGGATGACTTGGCAAGAAACGCCATCGCTTCATCTAATGGCATGCTGTCTTGGTGAATGACATCTTCATACCCTGCCAAAGGTGCATAGAGTTCATCAAACTGTTCATCCGCCTTAATGCCCTTAAGTACGACATGTTTGTATCCGGGGAAATCGACACGAAGCTTTTTGATTAGCTCTGTGAAGTTTTTCTCCGGCCAGCACCGTGCTTTCATCGATGTCCCTGCAAAGTAGATTATGTAAGGAGACTGGGTATCTCTATCATATCTTTTAAATCCATAGTCCAAAGGATACTGTGGAGGTGCACCCAATACATTGAGTTGATGCAGCATACTATCCGTTTCCAAGACAAAATCACTTCGCGGAACAGCAATATCAAAAAAGAGCTGCCGAATAAGCCGATAGGGATACCCCACTTTCAATCTTGCCTTTGTAAAAAGAACAATCAATATGGTCAGGGTACTGTCAGTCAAATCGAAAATAACATCCTGTTCGCCGAGCGTCTTTATCTGACGATACCGGCTGAAAAACGATGTCTTTTTTGAAGGGTCGGATTTTTCTCTTTTATCGATGATATGAATATCATCAACAAGATCTTCCGGCATCCCGTACATCGCATTTCTGTCAACGCTCAAAGTGATACGGGCATTAGGAAAAAAGTGTCTTAAATGAATCAAAAAAGGCCGCATCACCACAAAGTCCCCTATGGCCGCATGCCGGATCACAGCTACTTTTTTTACATCCTCACGGGTAAGAGAGTTAGCTGTTTCTTGCGCCTTCTTCGTGACTCTGGCACTGTTTCTTCGTAAGTTGATATACATATTTTATCTGCCTTTTTATTGCCCTGCTTATAGATCGTTCAAAACTTCAGCGAGTTTCTTAAACTGCTTTTCATTTGAAAAGAGTTCTTCAGCTCTTTTCTTTGCCTCCGTAGCCATGGCTTGACGCTGAATCGGATGTTCGTAAAGATAGCCAATCTTATCGGCCAAATCAGCACTATCTCCCCGCTCAAACAGTAGACCGCTTTTTCCGTCCTCAATGATCTCCAAAGGTCCGCATTGGTTGGTTGCTACCATAACGGTATCAACCTGCATCGCTTCGATTACGACAAGACCGAAAGTTTCACATTTTGTTGCCAAGACCATGACATCGCAGGCCTGCATAAAGCGGTGAGGGTTCTTTGTAAATCCAAGAAAACTGATCTCATTTTCAAGACCCTTGGCTTGCACCATCTCTTCGAGTCTGCTCTGATAGCTCTCTTGCATCGCGTGACCGACAAAAATAATCTTGACAGGGACATTGGACCTTTTAAGTACCTCGGCTGCTTCAATCAGAAGGTATTGACCCTTTGTCTCTTCGATACGGCCGACCATGCCGATGATAAACTCACCCTCAGCGATCCCGATCTCTTCCTTATAGGCATTCATCTCATCATTGCGCAGGATTTCAGGCTTATCCGAGCCCATGTAGAGGACTTCAACCTTTGGGCGTATAGACTCGGGAATAAACCTATTGATCTGATCCGCAACCTGATGGCTCACCGGCAATATCATTTCCATATGTTTATACAAGAAACGGTGATAAAAATCGTCTTTAAAACGGGTCATCGTCATATTGCGCGTCTGCACCAGTTTCGGCTTCTTTTTTGAGAGCACCTTGGCTATAACCGCTATGGGAAGGTCTTTTGTCCAGTGCATATGAATAATATCAATATCATTTTCATCAATAATCTTAGAGAGTTTTCTAGCTGTTGAAAAAGAGAAGCTTCGTTTTCGAGGTATTTTCACAAAATCATACCCGCTATCTTGATAATACTGCTCAAGCTTGGTATCGGTGTTGATAACAGAGAGCACATTAAACGCATCTACCAAGGCTTTGGCAGAGCGCACCATATAAAGTTCAAGCCCTCCAAGGTCGGGAGAGAGGCAGAGTTCAAGTAGATTCTTCGACATTATTTCTCATTTTCTTGCAGTTCAAGCATGATAACATACTTCATATAGGCATTATAGGCAGAAGCAAAACCGACGTGCCATTCGTGAAGACCTCCAAGAATCCCGCCTTTAATGATCATCCCCTTAAAAAATGCGCCCAGGCCATGGACAAAAGGATCATACCAAAACGCACGCTTTCCTTCTTTATGACGAACATGCGCCAAATTCACGGCAAAACGATCCGCCTTGCGAACAAGCATGCCAAAGTCTGTAAATGAGTAGTGAAGCATGTCGACATCAAGTTCTTGAAAACTCTTTGTCTGCACAGAACCATGCTCTCCTTCTGTGTTATACCCACATTTACTTTTATCATATAGACGTACCACTCGGTCGGGATACCATTGACGAATGTATTTTTTTCCTATAAAGCTCTTACGGCGAAACGAATACCCTTCATAGGCACTATTGTCAAGATCCATCTCTTCAATAACCCTTAAGGCTTCATCTTCAAATCGCTCATCGGCATCGATGCTTAAGATCCACTCATTTTTAGCAAACTGCTCACAAAAAGCCTTCTGCCCACCGTCGCCCAGGTACTTCTGCTCAACGACCCTTGCTCCCAGCTCTTTTGCTATCTCGACGGTTTTATCCGTGCTGAATGAATCAACAACAATCACTTCATCGCAAACCTGTTGAACATTTTCTATAACCTCACGAATATGTTTTTCTTCGTTTAATGTTATAATCGTGGCCGTAATATTTTTTTGCATCTGCATACTTTATAAATAATTTATGAATTCTAACACAGGCTTTCTGTAAAATCGATCAAACAAAGACTACATCACATACGGTGCAATAATAAAAAGTACACTCCCCGTTAATACGTAAAGAAAAAATTCTTTTGTTGAAACTTTAGACAAAGACACTTCATTTTTTTTATCCACTAATGTAAGGGTCATTAGAAAAAAAAGTAAATAGGGTACCATACCTGTTCGCATACTACCTGTTTGCAAACTATACAATAGATATAAGACAACAAATATATACTGCAGCTCTTTTAGATACTTATCTGGTTGTTTGTAACGGGCTATCTGATAAAAGATATTGAAGAAAACCAACAATCCAACGACACCAAATTGAACCAGAAGATCAAAATATTGACTATCTAGAGTGCTATAGCGAAATTTCTCTTTTCTCTGTGTCAAGTCTGCTCCCCTCTCTTCTCCTACCACTAATAGATGCATTCCTGTGCCATGAGCGGTTATTGGACGTTCTTTCCATGATTCAATAGCCTTTGTATATTGAATAAACCTTTTTCCAATACTTGAACTATAATTATCTTCATATACTATCTTTTTAACACTACTTACCGTTAGATCTACTCTTTTATGAAACATTGATGAAAGGTTATATGCCAGTAAAAAAGCAACTATCATACTGCTTGCAAAAACAAGAGTTATCTTTAGCAGGTTATTTTTATAATGCAACACCACAAATATAAAAACCCCTATCATATATAATATATAACCCGTTCTACTTACATTCATCACCAAGTTAACACTAATCATACTAAAGAAAAATATTGCTATTAGTTTCTCTTTGATGTTGGTAGATCTATAAATCAGTTCTAAAAGCAACACAGATGCAATGGCCAAAATAAAGCCATAATGAATATGATGTTGAAAAGGTGAAGGATTATGTATAGATGCCAATTCATAACTAAACATAAATGGGCCATCTATAATCCTAAAACTCAAAGCATAGGAAAAGAGTTCACTTATAAATACACCCAGTAAAAAAGCTGTGATTATTCTATTGATATATTTATATTCAATGAATACGAAGATCAGTATAGAAAACAAGAAAAACTTTAAATCCTTTGCCTTAGAGTACGAGAACGCCATATCATCAGAAAACAGTACCCATAGATAAGCCATTACAACATATAGAAGAAAAGACATTACTACAGGATTGCTAATAGCAAGTTTTAAAGATCTTAGCTTGTCAGATTTAAAAAATATAAATAACATCAACAATATCTGAAATACATCGTGTGGAACATCTGCCCCAATAGATAAAAAAAAAGCTGCTACTACCAATAGATGATTTGCAATCTTATTAACATTGGTCTGCATATAAGCGATAAAATCAAAGATAATCATTTCTAAATTTTTAAACATAACTACCTAAACTTATTCTTTATTTTTTTTCGAAAATTCTTAAACCTCAATTCTGTTTTGTGAACAAAAGCCGGTTTCATCAATGCCGGAAGAAGCTTCAACCAAAAGACCTTTGTATCATAGGTAGAAAAAACAATATTTTTGAGAGCTTGGAGATTTAAACTCGCTTTTACACTTCCCTGTTTAATCGCTTTAATGCGGCCTTCAAGCCCTTTTATTGACCCATTAAAAAGCTGTCGCATCTTCTTTTTGTTAAAACCAATGCTGACGGCTTCTTCCAGTAAAAGCTTCCTCCATTGATATGCAAAAGCATAAAAGATCCTATAATTACCCGCTGTATAATCTTTATGAACACTTATCAAGTCTTTCGCTACAAACATGTACTTATTCGAATTTGCCAATAAATGAATCAAATCATATGATAAATATATATCTGTCCCTATAAATCTCTGTTTTTCCTGATTTTTATTCCATGTTTCTCTATGTAGTAAAAAGGCTGAAATAAACGTAATCTGAGTTCCCAAAAAATCAACAAACTGATCTTTGTCATCAAATACTATATCTTCTGACTTATCTATGACAGGACTAGCATCAAAAATTATATTATTTTCATCATCAAATTCAAATCCTCGTCCATTTAGATAAAAAAATGCAACATCTTTATTTAACTGAATCAGATTTAAAATATATGCGAGGCTTCCCTGCATAAGTAAGTCATCATCTGAAAGTAAATGAACATATTCTCCAGCCGACAAATCTGTACATTTAAAGATATTATAATCAATACCTTTGTTTATACTGTTTTTATAATATTTAATAAAAGGATATTTTTTACTATACTTATCCACAACCACTTGTGTATCGTCTGTCGAACAATTGTCCGAGATGACGATCTCAATGTTCGTTTGCTCATCACTTATTTGTTCTATGATTGAATCTAAGGTCTTTCCTAGTTTTTTTGAACGATTATAAGTCGGAATAGCGATACTTAGCTCAATTGTATTAGCCATTTTTCACCCATTCAATCATTTTACGGATACCTTCTTCTTTTGAGATCTTAGGTTCCCAACTAGTTAGCTCTTTAACTTTTGACAGATCTGCCACAAAAATCTTTTGATCTGATTCTCTCACCGGAAGTTGTCTGTATTCCATCTTCACATCAAGTTCTTTTTCCAAGAAGCTAAAAAGTTCAAGAAGCGATGATGAGTTATCCATACCACCCCCTACATTGAAAGCCTGACCTTTGATGCTGTCTATTTTTGTCGAAGCCTTTAGATATAAGGCCACCATATCCTCAGCATGGGCTATATCTCTTACCTGTTTACCATTTCCGGAAATGGTAAAAGGTTCTTTTTGTCTACCGTCTTTGATATTGATAGCTTGTTGTGTAAACCAGCCTATCCATCCCTGGTCATAAGTCGCAAACTGTCTACCGCCAAACATAGATGAATGTCTGAATACGGCTGTCTTAAGTCCATAGATACGTGCAAAGTCAAGCATATACTGGTCAGCACTTCCCTTAGATGTCCCATAAGGTGAGTGAAAGTCCAAATTGACACTCTCATCAAACCCGTTTGGTTTTTCTACACATATATATCGCGTATCTGTCTCTTCATATGTAAACTGTTCCAGATCGCCATAGACCTTGTTTGTAGACGAGTAAATAATAGTAGAGTCTGGGCTATAAAGTCTTACTGCATTAAGAAGATTAAAACTACCTCCAACATTTACTTCAAAGTCCATACGAGGGTCAGCTATTGAAGTAGTCATGGCAACTTGTCCGGCAAGATGATAAATAACATCTGGACTATGTGTTTTAATCGTTCGTTCAACATCGTTGGTATTACGGATATCACCATGAATGTATTCAAACTCACCTTGAGTTCTTAGCCACTCTAGGTTTTGAAAAGACCCATGTCTGTAAAGAGAATCAAAGACTACAAGTTCATTACCCTGCTTCAATATCTCACTCGCAATATTGGAGCCCAAGAACCCACATCCACCTGTAATAAGGTATTTCATACATTAACCTTCACAAACTCTTTAATTTTTTGGATCATGTAGTTAATAGCATCATCACCCATTCCCGGATACAGACCGATCCAAAAAGAGTCATTCATAATCTTATCTGTGTTTGGGAGGTCTCCAATAACTCTATATTCTTCGTCTTCCACCAAAGAATCAAACATTGGATGTCTTAACATATTCCCTGCAAAAAGATTACGTGTCTGAATATTACTGTTCTCAAGAAACTCTACAATCTCATTTCGTGTAAACGTGACACCTTCATCAAGTGTCATCATGAATCCAAACCAGCTTGGATCAGCGTTAGGGCTGGCTTCTACCAGTTTCAGCTCTTTAATATCTTTTAGTCCATCATACA